>Ga0335078_10008615_pt1 | contig 15153 bp, 13 predicted proteins | sample Lox_Sample_32_FD_206711 | JGI IMG/M metagenome (GOLD analysis project Ga0335078, IMG submission 206711) | Soil microbial communities from Loxahatchee National Wildlife Refuge, Florida, United States - Lox_Sample_3.2 | ecosystem: Environmental > Terrestrial > Soil > Wetlands | place: USA... | reverse complement strand
GGCCACGTGGTGGGCGAGGACGACGATCCCGTCGACCGGGGTCATGGCGTCGGTCGAGCCGTCGGCGAAGGTCATGCGGACCTGGGCCGTGTCGGCACCAACCTCGGCGGCCACCCACCACACCGGATCCCCTTCCTCCACACCGAAGGCGCCCCCGGCGGTGACGTCGGCGACGGGCGCCTGCGTGGTGGCACCGGAGGGGCCGGTCGCACCCGATGTGGGCGGGCCCGGCACCGCCACCGGTGACAGCACGGCGCCGAGGAAGCCCTGGCCCACGGCAGCAGCGTCCGACATCTCGGCGGTGACCCCTCCGTCCTCGCACGGTCCCAGAGTGGGTGTGGCGTCGGGCACGGGGCATCCGACGAAGCTCCCCGGCAGCCGGTAGGCGCGGATGGTGATGCCGTCGGCCGTGGTGCGGGTGAACAGATGGGTGTCGGTCCCGACCGCCGAGTCCGGGCTCGGCGCCACCGCCTGGTCGGGACAGGCGACGATGGGCGCCGGTCCCCCTCCCGAGCTCGATCCGGCCACGCCCTGCGTGCTGATCTCGGGCGCCGGACGCCGCAGGCCGGAGCCGACCGCCGCCTGGCCCGACGAGCTCGTGGCCGAGGCCAGTACGGCACCCCCGGCGAGCAGGCAGGCGGTGGCCGCCGCCGCCAGGGCCCGACGGGGTGGCCGGGGGATCCGTCCCAGGACGCCGACTGCCCGAAGCACGGGGACACGAACCATGGAAGCTCCCTTCCCGACGGTCACAGGGGATTGGACGGTGGGCGCCACCGGGAGGTTCCCGGCGACCGGTGGGGCGTGGGGCGGACCGGCCCCGTCAGCCGGGTACCGTCCTCGCAGGGGCGCGGACCGCGCCGGTGAGGAGTCGTGCATGGCCGCACAGGAGCCCGAAACGCCGCTCGTCGAGCGGGAGGAGGGCCGCTTCGTCGTGCGCCGGCGGGGCGTGGAGGCCGAGCTCGTCTACGACCGCACCGACGAGGGCCTGGTCCTGGTGCACACGGGCGTGCCCGACGCCCTCGGCGGCCACGGCGTCGGTGGGGCACTGGTGCAGGCCGCCGTGGGCTGGGCGGCCGAGCTGGGGGTGGCGGTGGTGCCCTGGTGCCCCTTCGCCCGCCGGTGGCTGCGCGAGCACCCCGACGAAGCGGCCACGGTCACGATCGACTGGCGGTCGCAGCCCCCGTCGTAGGCCCGGCCGCCCGGCCGGGTGACTCCGGGCCCGGCGGGTGAGGGGGGCGCCACGGAGGGCGATGCCGGCGGTCCGGTCCCGTGCCCGGGCCGATCGCGCCCGGCCGGAGCCCGTTGTTACCATCGCCCCTCGTGACGACGGGTCCCCCCGCCACGGGCCCGGGCCCGACGGTCCGGCACGAGGGCCCGCCCCTCGGCGCCGCCGGCATCCAGATCTGCACCGGGGACACGCCGGCATCCCGGCCGCACCCCGCCGCGCCGGGGCCCGGTCGCCGGCGTTCATGAGGAAGGTCGCCAACGAGGACCGACTGCGGGCGCTGGGAGCGGAGATCTCCGCCGGCCGCCGTCGGCGCCGCAAGAGCACGCGCTCGCCGCGCCGGCGGCACCTGCGGCGGGGTCTCACCGTCGCCGCGGTCGTGCTCCTCGTCGTGGTGTGCGGCGGGGCGGGCTACGCGTACTACCTGACCCACGACCTGCGCAGGGTGGAGGTGCGGGGGCTGAGCGACGCCCTCACGTCGGGCAAGGAGGCGGGGACCGAGAACATCCTCATGGCGGGGTCCACGTCACGCTGCGCCCTCACGGTGCAGAACCCCGCCTACGGCCTGTGCTCGCAGGGGGTGAACGGCGTCAACAGCGACGTGATCATGATCCTGCACGTCGACCCGACCCATCACCGCCTGGCGCTGCTCTCCATCCCCCGCGACCTGTTCGTCCCCAACGGGCGCAGCACCGGGCCCAACAAGGTGGATGCCGCGCTCTACCAGGGGCTCAGCCAGCTCGTCACCGCCATCGAAGAGGACTTCGGCATTCCCATCCAGCACGCCGTGTCGCTGAACTTCGACCAGTTCGCCAACATCGTGGGCGCACTGGGCGGCGTGAACATGGCGTTCCCCATCTCGGTGTACGACGCCTTCTCGGGGCTCAACGTCCACGCCGCCACCTGCGTGCACCTCGGCGGGACACAGGCACTGCAGCTGGTGCGGGCCCGGCATCTGCAGTACGACGCTCCCGGGACGGACACGACCTGGGCGCCGGACTGGCCGCAGGAGAACCTGAGCGACCTGGCCCGCATCCGCCGCGACCACGAGTTCCTGCGCGTGCTCGCCACGGCGGTGGCCAGGCAGGGACTGGGCAACCCGGTGAGCGACGTCGATCTCATCAACTCCGTCAAGGCCGACATCGCCTTCGACCAGTCGTGGTCGGTCAACGACATGGCGCACCTGCTCCTCGAGTTCCACTCGACCGACATCAACGCCGTGCCCCAGTTGACCCTGCCGGTCGCCGTGGTCACCGACCCCGACGGTCCCAAGGGCGCCCTCCTCTACCAGGGTTCGAACTACGGGGACGTGGAGTTCCCCGCCACGGCGCCCGACCGCGCCACCGTCGACCAGTTGCTCGGGGTCGGCCACGGCACCGACACCCTGAGGGGCGCCCCGTTGCCGTCGCCGTCGCAGGTGGCGGTGTCGGTCGTGAACGGCACCGGTGCCTACAACCAGGCGGCCGACACCTCCGCCGCCCTCGGAGCACTCGGGTTCCACACCGTGGGCGTGGGCGACGCCTCGGCGGTGGGCGACGTCGAGGAGACGGTCGTCTACTACGGGTCGCGTGCACCCGCCGCCGAGGCGGCGGCGGAGTCGGTGGTGAACGCCATGTCGGGCTCGGTCATCATGGCGTACGACCCCGGCCAGGTCACCGACGGCGCCCAGGTGACGGTGGTGACGGGCACGCAGTTCTCGGTGAACGCCCCCGCCGGTCCCGCCGGGGGGACGGGAGCCACGGCGTCGTCGACGCCCCCGCCGTCCTCGACGACGACCACGACCGCCCCCACGGCGTCGTCGGCCATCGCCACCCCCTCGCCGTCCACGTCGAAGCTCGAGCCCTGGGACCCGCGCGCCTGTCCGGCCAAGGCCACGGCCACCGCCCCGGTGCCCAACCGGGCCTGACGCCGGGGGCGGGCACCTCGGCGGGGCGCCGTCTCCGGGGAGGTGTCGTGCGGCACCGGTAGGGTGGCCCGCCATGACCGGCGTGGAGGGCGCGGGGCCCCGACGGGACGCGGTGCGGCGACGGCGCCGGACGCTCGGTGCGCTGGTGGTGGCGGTCATCGTGGCCGTCGTGGTGCCCCTGATCGTCGTGTCGGGATCGAGCCCGGGACCATCGGACACCCACCCGGTCGACCTCGCCACGCCGGTGGACATGGCGGCGGGCAAGGCGCACCAGTCGGCCGTGGTGCGGGCCGGCGACGCCCGCATCGAGGTGCTGAGCCCCACGCTGCTGCGCCTGGAGTACTCGCCCAGCGCCACCTTCGAGGACAGCCCGACGGTCAACGCCGCCGACCGGCGCATGCCCGTGCCCCCCTACCGCCACGAGGTGCACGGGGGGTGGCTGACCGTCCAGACGAGCGCCCTCACGTTCCGGTACCGGATCGGATCGGGACCCTTCACCGCCGCCGACACCTCGGTGCGCTTCCGCAACGGGTCACAGCCGGCGACCGCCCACCCCACGTGGGAATGGGAGTGTCCCTTCGACCAGATCTGCCAGGCGGGATCGGCCACCCTGGCGGGGGGCACGACCCTGGACTGGACGACGAGCGGGTACCAGAGCGCGGCGGGCTACCTGAGCGGACTGACCCGCCGCGGGGCCGCCGCCACCTGGACGGTCCTCGGGGCCCCGGCCGGCCGGGCCGCGGTCGCCCTGCGCTACTCCACGGCCCGAACGGGCGCTTCGTCGTCGACGCCGGCCACGGTGGCCCTGGTGGTCAACGGTCGTGCCCGGACGCTGCGTGCCGCCCCCACCGACGGCGCCCGGCCCTGGGCCACGCTGCGTACGACGGTGACGCTGCACGCCGGCACCGACAGCGTGGGCCTGCGCTGCGACCGGGGGGACAGCTGCACCGTCGAGCCCGACACCCTCGCCGTGGGGCCGCCCGGCGGGGCGCCGCCGCCGCCCGTGCCCACCCAGCCGCTCGGCGGCTGGGTGCGGGGCTTCGACACCTTCACCTACGGCTCGACGCCCACCTGCGCGCCGGGGACCGCCGGCGCGCAGTGCGCCAACACCTTCGAGCCGTTGCACACCGACGGCCTGCTCGACCGGGAGGGCTGGCGCCTGCTGGACGACACCCGCAGCGCGCTGTGGACCCCCCAGGGCTGGGTGCAGCCCCGGGGCCACGGCGGGGACGTCGAGGACGGCTACCTGTTCGCCTACGGGGAGCACTACACCGGTGCCCTGCGCACCCTGGCCACCCTGACCGGGTCGTCGCCGCTGCTGCCCCGCAGCGTCTTCGGCGTGTGGTACTCGGACTACACGCCGTACTCGGGCGCCACCATCGAGGGCTCCGTCTACCCCGCCTTCGTTCGTAACGGCGTGCCGCTCGACACCCTCTCCCTCGACACCGACTGGAAGGCGCCCAACAACTGGGACGGGTGGGAGTGGAACACCGCCCTGTTCCCGAGGCCCGCAGCCTTCGTGCGCTGGGCGCGGTCGCACGGGGTGACGGTGACCCTGAACATCCACTCGAGCATCGCCCTCGACGACCCTCAGGCGGCCACCGCCGTGCACGATGCAGGGGGCAAGCTGCCCGAGTCGGCCTGCATGGCCGGGCTGTGCTGGATCTGGGACTGGAGCAGCGTCGGCCAGGCCGAGTCGAACTTCGCCCTGCAGGCACCGCTCGAGCGCGAGGGCGTGGGCTTCTACTGGCTCGACTGGTGCTGCGACGACTCGGTGGTCACCATGCCCGGGCTCACCCCCGACGCCTGGATCGGCCACCTCTACGCCCAGGAGATGGACAACCGGGGCGAGCGCGGCTTCGTGCTGGCCCGCATCGGGTCCTCCAACGGGACGCCCCAGCGCGACTACCCGGCGGGGCCGTGGTCCGACCACACCTCGGCCATCGCCTTCACCGGCGACGCCTGGGGCACGTGGGCCACCCTGGCCCAGGAGGTGGCGCTCACCCCCGACGAGGCGACCATCGGCGAGCCCTACGTGAGCGACGACGTCGGCAGCTACCTGGGCCCGCCCCCCCAGACCACCCAGGACCCCCCCGACCTCTACGCCCGCTGGGTGCAGTTCGGGACGTTCCAGCCCCTCCTGCGCCTGCACTCGAACAACGAGAAGCGCCTGCCTTGGCAGTACCCGCAGCCGGTGGCGGGCATCGCCGAGTCCTTCCTGCGCCTGCGGGAGGCGCTCGTCCCCTACACCTACACCCTGGCCGCCGCCGCCCACGCCCAGGGTCTCCCCATGGCCCAGCCCCTCTACCTGCAGTACCCGTCGCAGTCCGCCGCCTACACCCATCCCGGCGAGTACCTCTACGGCTCCGACGTGCTCGTGGCCCCGGTGACCTCGCCCGGGCCGGTGGCCCAGACCTCGGTGTGGATCCCCCCGGGGCAGTGGGTGGACTACTTCACCGGCGCCACGCTCAGCGGGCCGGGGACCGTGCCGTTGGCGGTGCCGCTGGACCGCATGCCGGTGTTCGTGCGGGCCGGCGGGATCGTGCCGGAGGCCCCGCCGGGCACGACGGCGGCCTCGGGGTCGGGCTCGCGCCTCGTCCTCGACGTCTTCCCCGGCGCCCCGGGATCGTTCTCGCTCTACGGCGACAGCGGATCGGGCCTGGGCTACACGAAGGGGCAGTCCACCTCCACCCCGATCACCGACGCCACCTCGGCGCCGGGCCCGGCCGGCGACGGCGCCGTCACCGTCACCGTGGGACCCGCCCACGGGCACTACCGGGGCGCACCGAGCGCCGTCACGTACCGGATCGAACTGCAGGACACCACGGCCCCGAGCGAGGTCACGGTGGCTGCCAGGGTGCTACCCCGGGTGCGGCCGGGGTCGGACGCCCCCGGCTGGTACGTCGACACCGCCTCCACCACGGTGGTGGTGACGACGCCCCCGCTGGCCACGGCGCACGCCGCCACCGTGACGGCGCACGGTGCCCACGTGGTGAGCCGCGTGGAGCCGGGCGCCCCCTCGTCGTAGCGCAGCGGCCACCCCGGGATCCCGGCGTCACACGGCGCCGGCCAGCCCCCCGGGCAGCTCGCCGGAGAACACCACGGCCAGGTGCTGCACGGCACGGGTGAGGGCGATGTAGAGGAGTCCCGGACCGCCCGGCAGGGCCAGGATCTCCGCCGGCTCCACCACCACCACGCCGTCGAACTCGAGTCCCTTGGCCTCGGGCGGGGCGAGCACGGTCACCCGCCCGGCCTCGACGGCCCGGGCCGAGGTGGCGAAGGGCACGCCCCGGTCCCGCAGGGCGGTGGCCGCCTCCTCGAGGCGGGCCTCCACCACCACCAGGCACAGGGAGGGATCGACGGCGAGGAGATCGCCGGCCACGGCCGCCGCCCGGTCGAGGACCCCGTCGCGCTCGGCGCGCTCGAAGACAGGTCCCTCCTCGCCGCGGCGCACCGAGGAGGTGGGGGGCAGGCCCGGGGCCTCGCGGGCGAGGAGGCCGTTGGCCAGCTCCATGATCTGCGCCGGCACCCGGTAGCCGGTGGTGAGGGCGGTGGTGCGGGCCGCCCCCGCCACCCCCAGGGACAGGGCGGCGCCGTCCCAGTCTGCGGTGGCTCCGGGCGCCGTGGCCTGGGCCCGGTCGCCGAGGACGGTGAGCGAGCGCCCGTCGAGGCTGCGCCGGCGCACCATGCGCAGCGCCATGGGGGACAGGTCCTGGGCCTCGTCCACCACGATGTGGCCGTAGCGGCGGGGCGGTCCGTTCAGCACGGCCTCGGCCTCGTCGAGGAGGGGAAGGTCGGCCTCGGTCCAGCGCTGGCGGGCCACGTTGGCATCCGGGGTGCGCCCCAGGAGGCGGGACTCCTCCTCGTCGAGCCCGGTCGTCGCCGCCCCGGCCCGGACGCGGGCCGGAGCGAGGACGAGCCGGACCAGCGCCGGTGCACTCAGCGCCGGCCAGCAACGCTGCAGCGCCGCTTGCAGCGCCCGGTCGGCGGCCAGATCGGCGGCGATCTCCTCGGTGTCCAGGACGCGGTCCTTGCGGCGCTCGGACAGCACGGCGGCCACCCGGCGGGTGATGGCGCGCCGGAACCGGCCCCGCTGCTGGCCGAAGGGGCCACCCGAGGCCCGGGCCTCGGCCAGGGCCGCCGCCACCTCCGCGGGGTCCAGGCGGCACGTCCCCCAGCGCGTCGTGGCCGTGGTCTCGCCGGCGGGCTGGCGCACCACACCGTGGGCGGCGGCCGCCACCATGGCGGCCATGCGCCCGTCGCCCTTGAGCGCCGCCACCGCGGCGGGTTCGGTCGCCGTCGCCTTCCAGTGGGGGACGAGCCCGGCCAGCGTGGTCTGGGTCACCGCCACCTCGCCCAGCGAGGGCAGGACCTGGGCGACGTAGGCGAGGAACAGCCGATTGGGGCCGAGCACGAGCACGCCCTGGCGCTCGAGGAGCTCCCGGTGCTCGTAGAGCAAGAAGGCGGCCCGGTGCAGCCCGACCGCCGTCTTGCCGGTACCCGGGCCCCCCTGGACGATGACCGGCACGTCGAGCGGCGCCCGGATCACCTCGTCCTGCTCGGCCGCGATGGTCGCCACGATGTCGCGCATGACGCCCGTGCGCGTCCGCCCGAGCTCGGCCAGCAGCGGGTCGGGGAGGCCCGACGCGGCCGTCAGGTCGATGCTGTCGGGGTCGTCGAAGTTCTCGTCGAGCACGTCCAGGAGCCGCCGGCCCTCGAGGATGAACCGTCGACGGCGCCGCAAGCCGACGGGGTCGCGGACCGTGGCGCGGTAGAAGGGCACGGCCACCGGCGTGCGCCAGTCCACGACGACGGGATCGCCGTGGGCGTCCTCGACGTGGCGGCGTCCGATGTGCCAGGACGGACCGTCGTCCTCGTCGATGCGGCCGAAGCACAGCGGTCCCGCGTCGGGGTCCATCGAGGCCAGCCGGCGCGAGAGGTGGAGGTGCGCCATCGTGGCGTCCCAGTCGCCCGCGGCGCGGGCGGCGGCGTCGTCGGCGGCCGCCGCCGTGCGGGCCGTCATGGTCGCCAGGCAGTCGAAGGCCGAGTCCAGGTAGCGCTGTTCCGCGGCGATCGCAGGTGCCTCGGAATCCGAAGGGCGCGTCGACATGCCGTCGTGCGCGGGACTCGGCGGCATGCTCCGGGCATCCGCCATGCCGGCATGCTATGCAGGCGGGCGCGTGAACGACAAGAGATTTCTCCGGGCGCGCCGCAACGCCGCCTACTCGAAAAACGAGTTGCAACTCGCAGTATGAAGGATCGCTCCCGATGCGTCAATGGCTCGGGCCCATCGCGCACCACCGGCGCGCGCGCTGCGCGTCGACCGCTCGCCGAGGTTCCTGTGGCGTGGGCGCGACCACCCGGGACTGGCGTCGGTCGTGGCTTCGCCCGCGCACTCCGACGCCGCGCCCAGGCGGCGAGTCGCGGTCCGTGGCACTGCGGCGGCGAAGGGATCGCCGTGGTCCGCGCCGACGCCGTGGCACCGAGGGTGGGCCGTGGTGCTCGGCTCGGCCGGGTCCCTCCCGAGTCGGCGGGCGACGCGGTGGTCGCCGGGCTGGCGCTCGCCGCTCTGGACGAGGACGTCCGTCCGTGCCTGCATCGGTGACGTCGGGCGCCGACACGTCGGGCGTCAGCAGGCCGCCCCCGGCCTCGAGTTTCCGGGCGGTGTAGCCTGGTCGAGGCGATGGGGCTCGCCTGAACCGCCGGGCCACCGGCTGACGGTCCCTACCGGAGTCGACCGGAAGGGAGCGTCCCGTGGGGAGCAACGCCGAGCCACATCCGCGCGCCGGCCTCGCACACCGAGGCATCGGTCTCGGTGTCCTGGTGCTCGTCGCCGGGGGCGGCGCACTCGGGTCACTGGCCCGGGTGGGCGTGGGGCGCGTCCTCAGCACGAGCCCCCGGTTCCCGTGGGCCACCTTCGCCGTCAACGTGGCCGGTGCCTTCGTCCTGGCCGCCCTGGCGGTGCTGGTGCTCGAGCGCGGCCGTGGCTCCCGTGCGCTGTGGCTGGCCACGGCGACAGGATTCTGCGGTGCATTCACCACGCTGTCGACGGTGGTGGTCCAGGTGGACCTGGACGTGCGTGCCGGCGACGGGCTGAGCGCGGTCCTCTACGGCCTCGTCACGCTGGCCGCCGGCGTGGCCGCCGTGCTGGCGGGGACGGCGCTGGCCCGGTGGGTGTGGAGGCAGAAGGATGATCTCGGGCACGGTGCCCGATCGACCCGGGGGAGTACACCATGGAACTGAGCGGTCCCGCCAAGCGGCTGACGGTGTTCGTCGGCGAGGGCGACACCTACCGGCACCACTCCCTGGCCCATGAACTCGTGCTGCGGGCGCACGCCGCCGGCCTGGCCGGGGTCACGGTGTTCCGCGGCGTCGAGGGCTTCGGGGCGTCGAACCACCTCCACACCACCAGGCTGCTGTCGTTGTCCGACGACCTCCCGCTGTGCGTGGTCATCGTCGACCGTGCCGAGGCCGTCGAGGCCTTCGCCGCGCAGCTCGACGAGCTCGTCGAGGGGGGTCTCGTCATCGTGGAGGACGTCGAGGTGTTGCGCTACACCCGCCACGGCGACCGGGGGGCGACGTGACCGCATGGGCCTGGGCGGGCGTGGCCGTGGCCGGGGCCCTGGGGGCCGTGGCCCGCTACCTGCTCGACACCGTCATCGGCACGCGCACCTTCGGGACGTTTCCCTTCGGGACGCTGAGCGTCAACGTGAGCGGGTCGCTCCTGCTCGGCGTGATCGCCGGGCTGGCGCTCTACCACGGGCTCCCGACCCTGCCCCACACGGTGCTCGGGGACGGCTTCTGCGGCGCGTACACCACGTTCTCGACCATGAGCCTCGAGAGCGTGGTCCTGGCGCGCCAGGGCGAGCGCGTCAGCGCACTGGTGAACGTGATGGTCAACGCCCTCGGGGGCTGCGGCGCGGCGGCCGCCGGCCTGGCCCTGGCAGCGCTGTAGCGCGCCGGGGCGGCCTGTCGTCGCAGGTCCGGGCGGGATCGGGGCGGGGTTCCGGATCCCTGCCCCAGAGCCGCCCCGGCGGCTGAGCGCGGGCGCCGCTACACCCCGCAGGCCACCGCCGGCCCCGGACGGGCGAGGGCGTTCACGGCCTCGAGGTTGCGGGCCGTACAGTGCCGCAGCCACCGCAGCGCTGCCGGCGTGAGGCGGTCGCACACCCAGTCCCAGTGCAGCGACACGGTGTCGCCCGGCACGACCGGATCGCACAAGGCGCTCCCGTCGATGCCGCCACGGACGACCTCAGGACGCTCGTCGCCGAGGACCAGCCGCGCCCCCTCGAAACGAAGCGGCCGGCTGCGCACGGTCACGGCGTCCCCGTCCGCCGCCATCACCGTGCCCCACCGGATGCGACAGCGGTCCAGCACCTCCAGCGCCGGCCCCTCCCGTCCGGCGCGTAGGAGACCGAGCCAGGGGTACACCGCGAACACGTGGAAGCAGTGCTGGGGGATCCCGCCGGGCACGGCCGCCACCACCGGGGCGAGGGCCCGGCGCTCGCGCCCGGCGAAGCGCTCGTCCAACGACGAGGCGAGGGCTCCCGGCCCCACCCGGGCGAGCAGGGCGTTGCCGGTCCAGTAGGCCTCGACCACCCTGTGGTCGAGGGGATCGGCGATGTCGTTGCAGCCGGCGATGAGCTCGAGGTAGGGCCACGCCCCTTCGAACTGGGCGGCCAGGTGGCGCAGCCCTGCCAGGTCCGTGCGCTGCGACGCCATGCCGAGCAGGGCGTCGGGATCGCCGGGGCCGCAGTAGCCGAGCGCGTTGGGCGGGTAGGCGTAGCGGGCGAACAGCACCGGGCCGGACACCGCCGTGCCCGGGGTTCGAGCACCGTGCGCGGCGGCGACACCGGCCCGCGTGCTCACCGCGGGAGCGCCTGCGCGGTGGCCCCGGCCTGGGCGGACGTGGCGCGACGGAGGGCGGCGGCCACGGCTGCACCGGTGCCCAGGGCCACGAGGACGAGGCCCGGGACCTGGGCCCCGAACGAGGTCGTCCCCGCCGCCACCTGCAAGAGGCTCGTGATCAGGGCCCCCGCCACCAGGATGGAGGTCACGTCGACGGCCCGGGCCCGCGCCAGCGCCGTCATCCACGTGCCCACGTAGCAGGCGAGCAGCGTGCCGGTGAGCAGCACCCACCCCACCTGGCCGGCGTCCAGGGACACGAGGCCGCCCAGGGTCCCCGTGGCGATGAGGTAGGCGACGAGGGTGAGCGCGCCGACACCCATGCGGGCGAGGGCGACGACACCGGGACTGAGGCTGCGCAGCACCACCTTGGCCACGACCACCTCGACGGCCCACAAGACGGTCGCCGCCAGTACGAGGAGTTCGCCGCGGTCGCCGGCGAGGTGGCCGATCCCACCCGTGATGGCCACCTCACCGCCCACGAGGACAGCCACGGCGGCGAAATTCCACCAGGTGGGCCGCTCCCGCAGGAAGGGGGCACCGAGCAGTGCCACCCAGACCACCAGGGTGTCGTGCCAGAAGGCGGCGGGCGCGGCGGTGGTGTCGGCGAGCCCGTCGAAGAAGAGCACGAAGGCGAGGCCGCCCCCCACGATGCCGACGTAGGCCAGGCCCGCCCACCACAGGGCACGGCGCGCTCGGCTCTCCGGCAGACAGGCGCGGGGTGGCGCGCCGGTGCCGGCGTGCAGGAAGCGGCCCACCGCGCCGCCCCGGCGCCGCCCCAGGACTCCCACCGCCGCCGCCGCCAGCAACAGCGCGGCGACGAGGTTCTTGGCGGTGGTGTAGAGCGCCGGCTGGCGCACGGCGTGCACCCCGTAGCTGTTCACGAAGACCGAGATCCCGCTCACGAGGGCGGTCACGCCGGCGACGACGACGCCGCTCAGGGCCACCCGCCCGACACCCGGGCCGGCGCCGTCCCGGGCGCTCACGGTCGCACCCCGTGGGAACGGGCCGGGGCCGCCGGGGCCTCGGAGGCGGTGCCGGCCAAGGCCCTGCGGACGTCGTCGAGGACCGCTTGGGCCTCGGCCGGATCCACCCGCTCGAGGGCGTAGCCGCTGTGGACCACGAGCCACTCCCCGGGCTCGGGCGCCGGTCCGTCCAGTGCCAGCAGCGACACCCGGTGCACGGCGCCGTCGAGATCCTCCACGTCCACGCTGCCCGGATCCGCGCCGGCGATCACGCGGTGCAGACGGCTCAGACACATGTCGCGACCTCCCTGGTCAGCTCGACGATCCTGCGCATCGCTTCCGGCACGGCGGCGGCCACCGCCGGGCTGAGGCCCGTGCCGCGGCCGAAGTCCCGACCCTCGATGCCCACCACGGCCACACGCCGCGGGGCCTGGCCGAGCAGGCGCGCCAGGTGCACCACCCGCACCAGGCCGATCCCGTGCGTGCTGGTGCACCGCCCGACGCCCTCGACGCCGACGACGTTCCCCGCCCCGTCGCCGGTGACCCGGCCCAGGGGGAGCTCGAGCACCGACACCGTGCCCGGAGGGGCCCCGGAGACCACGGCGTCGATGATCACGGCGAGCTCGGCGCCGTCCCACCGGCCGAGCAGGTCGAGGGGGTCGGCCAGGGGTCCGACGTCATGCACCCACGGCACCGCCGCCGCGCTCTGCTCGGCCACGAGGGGCCCCACAGCGTCGTCACGGCGGAACTCGTTGCCGAGTCCGGCCACCACGACGGGTGTCGCCGGTCCCCGCTCGAGGCCACGGGGCGGGTCATGCCGGATCGTGTCGAGGTGTGCCGGGGCGCTCGCCGGCGCGCTGGCGCGGGCACCGCTCACGACGACACCACCGTGATGTCGAGGAAGTGCGCCGCACACGAGATGCACGGGTCGTGGTTGCGCACCGCCTGCTCGCAGCGCCAGCGCAGCGCATCGTCGCCGAGGTCCACCGCCCCCTGGGCCACTCGGCGCAGGTCGGCCTCGATGGTGAGCTGGTTCTGTGACGTCGGGGGCACGATGCGGGCTCGGCGGATGGTTCCGGCGGCGTCGATGTCGTACTGGTGGAACAGCAGCCCCCGTGGGGCCTCGGTGGCGCCGGTGCCGGTGGCGGCCCGGGGCGCTACGGGTACCGCGGGCGGATCGGGGGGGACGTAGGCCTCGGCGAGGGCGACGGCCTCGTCGCAGGCGGCCACCAGCTCGACCGCCCGGACCACGATGCTGCGGAACGGGTTGGTGCAGCGGTCGCCGAGCCCGGCCTGACGGGCGGCCCCCGCGGCGACGGCAGGCAGGAGGTCGGCGTTGAGGGCGTGGCGCGCCAGCGGCCCGGTCAGGTACTCGTCTCGCCCTCCGAGGCGGGCGTGCAGCGCCGTGGACCGCTCGACGTGCTCCTCCACGACCAGATCGGCGAATTCGGCCGGGCTCAGGTCGAGCCCGTCGGAGGAGCCCACCCGGCCCGCTTCGATGGGGTAGCGGTCGGCACCCCGCAGCGCCACGAACCGGTAGGGGGCGGCGACGTCGGGGAAGTCGAAGCCGGCCACCCACTCCACGGTGCGCACGGCGTCGTCGCGCGCCGCGCGCAGCGGGTCGACCAGCGCCGCCACGGCGGCGGGATCGGGAGCGCTGTAGAAGCCGCCCACCCGGACGTTGACGGGGTGCACCGCCCGCCCCCCGACGGTCTCCATGACCAGGTTGCCGGTCTTCTTGATGCGCAGCCCCCGCTCCACGGCGCCACGGTCGACTCCGGCCAGCTCGACGGCGTCGGCGCACCCCAGGAAGTCCGGGGCGTGGAGCAGGTAGACGTGCAGAGCGTGGCTCTGGATCCACTCCCCGCAGTACAGCAGTCGCCGCAGGCGCCGGATGGGCTCGGAGACCGTGACCCCGCAGGCGTCCTCCATGGCGGCGCACGCGCTCATCTGGTAGGCGACGGGGCAGATGCCGCAGATGCGGGCGGTGATGTCGGGCGCCTCGGTGAAGTTCCTGCCGACCAGCATGGCCTCGAAGTACCGGGGCGGTTCGAAGATCTCGAGCCTGACGCCCGTGACGGTGCCGTCGTGCAGCTCGACGTGCAGCGATCCCTCGCCCTCGACGCGGGCCAGGCCCTCGACGTCCACCACCCGCCGGCCCCCCGTGCCGTGGCTCACGAGCCCTCCGCGGCATGGCCGCCGTCCTGGACCGGTGGCACGGGGGCCGCACTCGCGTTCGCCGGTGCAGCGCCGTGCGCCATCGAGGCGGCGGCGAAGGCCGGTGCCGCCGCGTTGAACGTGCGGAAGAGGCGAGCCACGTCGAGATCGGCGGCGCCGTCGGCCCGCAGACGGCGGCCCAGCGACACGGTGTTGGCGGTGTCGGCCGGCCCGAAGCAGCCGAAGCAGCCCCGGCCGACCGACGGGCACAGGCCGCCGCACCCGGCGCGCGTCACGGGACCGAGACAGGCCGTGCCGTGGGCGACGAGCAGGCAGACCGTCCCCCGCGCCTTGCACTCCTGGCACACCGAGTAGCCCGGGATCGCCGGCCGCCGACCGGCCAGGGTGGCCGTGATGAGCTCGAGGAGCTGGTGCCGGTCGATGGGGCACCCGTGCAGCTCGAAGTCCACGTCGACGTGGTCCGAGATGGCCGTCGAGGTGTCGAGCGAGGCGATGTACTCGGGGTGGGCGTAGACGATTCCCGCGTACGATCCCCCGGCTGCGAAATTGCGCAGGCCCTGGATGCCCCCGGCGGTGGCGCAGGCGCCGATGGTGAACAGCAGCCGCGACCGCTCCCGGATCTGGCGGATGCGACGGGCGTCGTCGGGGGTGGTGATCGAGCCCTCCACCAGGGACAGGTCGTAGGGGCCGTCGACCGAGGCGCGTGACATCTCGGGGAAGTGGGCGAAACGCACCGCCCCGGCCAGCGGGAGCAGCTCGTCCTCGCAGTCGAGCAGGCTGAGCTGACAGCCGTCGCACGAGGCGAACTTCCATACCGCCACCGTGGGGAGCGTGGCGGTCCCGTCGCGGAGCGGCTGGGTCATCGCTCACGCTCCAGCAGCAGGCGCTCGACCGTCCCGGCGTAGGGCAGGACGGGGCCGTCCCGGCATAGGAGGAAGGGTCCCAGTTGGCAGTGGCCGCACCAGGCGCCGCCG
>Ga0335078_10008613_pt1 | contig 15158 bp, 16 predicted proteins | sample Lox_Sample_32_FD_206711 | JGI IMG/M metagenome (GOLD analysis project Ga0335078, IMG submission 206711) | Soil microbial communities from Loxahatchee National Wildlife Refuge, Florida, United States - Lox_Sample_3.2 | ecosystem: Environmental > Terrestrial > Soil > Wetlands | place: USA... | reverse complement strand
GGGACGATGTTCGACGCGACCGACCTCGCCCATCAGGAGCGCCTCAAATGCGCGTTCGACCCCGACGGGCTGCTCAACCCCGGCAAGGTCTTTCCCGAGCTGCACCGCTGCGCCGAGCTGGGCCGCTTGCATGTCCATCACGGCGCGCTGCCCCACCCCGATCTGCCGCGATTCTGACAAAGCGCCGGCCGAGGCGGCGCAAAGGATGCGCCGAGGGGGCCGAGGACGGCTCGTCTTCGCATCCTTCGCGTCTCCGCTGCGAGCTTCGCGGCAAAACGTCTATCCTTGGACAATGACCCGCTTCGTCCCGACCACGCTCGACGAACTGCGCGACGCGGTGGCCAGCGCGCTCGCCGCCGAGGAGCCGGTCGAACTCGTCGCCGGCGGCACCAAGCGCGGGCTCGGCCGGCCGCTGCAGACGCCCCACGTGCTCGACCTGAACCGCCTGTCCGGCATCCGCGACTACGCGCCGAGCGAGCTGGTGCTGACCGCCGGCGCCGCGACGCCGTTGACGGCGATCGACCGGGCGCTCAACGGCGCCGGCCAGATGCTGGCGTTCGAGCCGCCGGATTGGCGCGGGCTGCTCGGCGCGGTGCATGGCTCGCAGACCCTGGGCGGCGTCATCGCGTGCAACCTGTCGGGCCCGCGGCGCGTCAAAGCGGGCGCGGCGCGCGACCATTTCCTCGGTTTCCGCGCGGTGAGCGGCCGCGGCGAGGCGTTCAAGGCCGGCGGCAAGGTGGTCAAGAACGTCACCGGCTACGATCTGCCGAAACTGATGGCCGGCTCCTATGGCACGCTCGCCGCGCTCGAGGAGATCACGGTCAAGGTCCTGCCGCGCCCGGAGGCCGCTGCCACCGTGCTGGTCGGCGGGGTCGCCCCCGACGCCGCGGTGGCGGCGATGTCGGCCGCCCTCGGCTCGCCGCATGACGTGTCGGGCGCGGCCTACCTGCCGCCGGGTGTGCCGCGGCGGCCGTCGCTGCCGGCGGGCGGCGTCGTGATGCTGCGCGTCGAGGGGCCGGCGCCGTCGGTCGCCTTCCGCCGCGACGCGCTGCTGCGCGAATTTGCCGCGACGGGCGAAACCGCGCCGCTCGGCGATACCGAGACGGCCGCGCTGTGGCGCGACATCGGCAATGTCGCGCCGCTCGCCGGGTTCGCCGAGCGGATCGTCTGGCGGCTCTCGGTCGCGCCGTCGCGCGGTGCCGAGGTCGCGCAGCGAATCGCCCGCTCGCTCGACGCGGCGTGGTTTCTCGATTGGGGCGGCGGGCTCGTCTGGGTCGCGGCGGTCGAGCCGGGCGATGCCGGCGCGTCGGTGGTTCGCGCGGCGACCGACGGCGGCGGTCATGCGACGCTGGTGCGCGGCGCCCCCGGCTTGCGCGCCGTCCTGCCGGTGTTCGAGCCGCAGCCCGCGCCGCTCGCCGCGCTGTCGCGCCGCGTCAAGGAGGGGTTCGACCCGCGCCATATCCTCAACCCCGGCCGCATGGTCGAGGGCCTCTGAGCGAAGCGACGGCGGAGCGTTTCTGACGTGCGCACCGATTTCACCCCGGCGCAGCTGCGCGACCCCGACACCGCGCAGTCGGAAAAGATCCTGCGTGCCTGCGTTCATTGCGGGTTCTGCAACGCGACCTGTCCGACCTACATGCTGCTCGGCGACGAGCTCGACGGGCCGCGCGGCCGCATCTACCTGATCAAGAACATGCTGGAGGAGGGCGGGAAGGTGCCGGCGGAGACGGTGGCCCATGTCGACCGCTGTCTCTCGTGCCTCGGGTGCATGACGACGTGCCCGTCGGGGGTCAATTACATGCACCTGGTCGACCATGCGCGCCGCCATATCGAGACGCATTACCGCCGCCCGGTCGTCGAGCGCGCGTTGCGCCGCCTGCTCGGCGCGGTGCTGACCCGGCCCGAGCGGTTCCGCACGGCGCTGCGCGCCGCGCGGCTCGCCCGCCCGCTGGCGGGGCTGCTGCCGGCACGGCTGCGCACGATGTTGCGCCTCGCGCCGCGCCTTGTGCCGGACCCGTCGCCGGTCGACCGGCCGCAGGTCTTCCCGGCCGCGGGCGAACGGCGCATGCGGATCGCGCTGCTGCCGGGTTGCGCGCAACAGGTGCTCGCGCCCGAGATCAACGAGGCGACGATCCGCCTTCTGACCCGGCACGGCTGCGAGGTCGTCGTGGCGCCGGGCAGCGGCTGCTGCGGCTCGCTCACCCACCATCTCGGGCAGGAAGCGGCGGCGCTCGCCTTCGCCAAGGCGAATATCGACGCCTGGCAGCGCGAGGTCGCCGGCGAGGGGCTCGACGCGATCGTCGCGAACGCCTCCGGCTGCGGCACGACGCTCAAGGATTACGGCTTCATGCTGCGCGAGGACCCGGTCTATGCCGAAACGGCGGCGCGGCTGAGCGCGCTGGCGCGCGACGTGTCCGAGGTGGTGGCGCGGCTCGACGTCAAGCGGCGCCGCGCGGAGGGGCAGGGGCTGCGCGTCGCCTACCATTCGGCCTGCTCGCTGCAGCATGGGCAGGGCCTGCATCGCGAGCCGAAGGGGCTGCTCGACGCGGCCGGGTTCGACGCGGTCGACGTGCCCGAGGCGCATTTGTGCTGCGGCTCGGCCGGCACCTACAACCTGCTGCAGCCCGCGCTCGCCGATGCGCTGCGCCAGCGCAAGCTCGGCAATATCGCGCTGACCGGTGCGGCGGTGGTCGCGGCGGGCAATATCGGCTGCATTACCCAGCTCGCGCAGGGTTCGCCGATCCCCGTCGTCCACCCGGTCGAGCTGCTCGATTGGGCGAGCGGCGGCCCTATTCCCCGCGCCCTCGCCGCCGGCGGGCGAGCGCCGGGATGAGGACGGTCAGCGCCAGCGCGCCGAGCCCGACGACGGTCGGCACGATCCAGTCGGCCGCCCCGCGCATCGCCCGCTCGCCGGCGGCGCCGAGATAAACGGCGGCAACGGTCAGCGGCAGCTGGCCGAGGAGCGAGCCCAGCGCATAGCCGCCGAGCCGCAGCCGGGTCAGCCCGAGTGCGTAATTGCTCAGGCTGTGCGGGATCACCGGTACCAGCCGGATCAGCGTCACCGTGCGCCAGCCGCCGCGCTCGGCGCTGTCGAGCAGCGCGGCGAAGCGGGTCCAGCGGGCGCGCTCGAACAGCCCGGCATGGACGTAGCGCGCGACGAGAAACCCGGCGACCGCGCCGACGACGCTGCCGAGCGCCGCCCACAACAGGCCCCACCAGGTGCCGAACACCATGCCGGCGGCAAACCCGAGGAGCGAGCGCGGCACAAAGGTCAGGCTGGCGACGATGTGCAGCAGCAGAAACAAGAGCGGCGCCGCCGGCTGGGCCCGGATCAGCCCGGCGAGCGCAAGCGGGTCGAGCGAGCCGCGCCAGCGCCACGCCGCGGCGATCCCGGCGATGACCAGGGTCGCGACCAGCGCCTGGCCGATGCGGCGCAGATTGCCCAAGGCCGGGGTTGCGGCGATGTCCGCCGCTCCGGGCGCGTCGCTCATGCCACCGGGTCGGCCGGCGCCTTGGCCGGGCGGGCGGGCGCAGCCTCGGGACGTTTCTCCTCGGCGAGCAGCACCGGGCGCGCCTGCCGGCGGCGCAGCCACATCACGCCGACAAGGTCGGTGATGCCGACCGCGAGCCGGTCGAGGACGCCGTATTTCGAGGTGCCGCGCTCGCGCGGGCGGTGGTTCACCGGCAGCGAGCGGACGACGCCGCCTTCGCGCAGCACCAGCGCCGGCAGAAACCGGTGCATGTGGTCGAAATAGGGGAGCTCGAGAAACAGCGCACGCGGGAACAGCTTGAGGCCGCAGCCGGTGTCGGGCGTGTCGTCGTGCAACAAAGCACGGCGCACCGCGTTGGCGATCCGCGACGCGCGGCGCTTGGTCCAGCTGTCGCGGCGGCGGGCGCGATGCCCGGCGATCAGCAGCGGCGAAGCGGCCGGCGCGCTCTCCCTGCTGTAGCCCTGGGCGATCTGCCACAGCACCGGGATGTCGGCCGGATCGTTCTGCCCGTCGCCGTCCAGCGTCGCGATCCAGGCGCCGTGCGCCGCCTTGACCCCGCTGCGGATCGCCGCGCTCTGGCCGCAGCTCGCGGCGTGCCGCACGAGCCGCAGCCGGGGATTGTTTGATCGCAGCGCGGCGATCTCCGCCGCGGTCGCATCGCTGCTGCCGTCATCGACATAGACGATCTCGTACGCGACGCCGCTCGGGTCGAGCGCGGCGCCGATCTCGGCGACGAGCGGGGCGATGTTGCCCGCCTCGTTCTTGACCGGAATGACGATCGACAGGTCCATGCGGCTAGAAATACGCGGCGAGCCCGCCGCTCATCCTCAGGCCGCCGCCAGCGCCGCGGCGACGCTCTTGTGGAAATGCTGCAACGCCGGCTCGTTGCGGCCGAAGACGATCGCATCCTGTGCGCCAGAGGAAAACCCGCGCTGCATGCCCTCGCAGGTCGGGAAATCCTCCCGCTCGACCGTCGCCATCAGGATGTCGAAATTGCGCTCCCAGTGCGCCTTTGATTTGGGATTGTCGACCGGCACCGGGATATAGAGCGACACGTAGATCACCGCCTCGTCGACCCCCTCGCCCGGGAAGATGTGCCAGGTTTCGACATGGTCGCGCTGATAGGTGAAGACCGTGTTGGGGAACAGCACGCAGATCACCACCGTGTGGTCCAGCACATCCCACTGGTCTTCGGGGATGGCGCGCAGCTGGTCGAGCGTGCGTCGCGCGCCGATCAGCCGGTGGTTCGGCCCGAACGCGTCGAAGGTCGCACGGTTGCTGTAGAACAGCGGATCGACCGTGTTCGGGTGCAGGTGCTGCAGGTGATAGGTCTCGCCGAACGTGTCGATCCCGAGCTTCCAGTTCATCTTGCGGCGCAGCACGCGGGTCTCGTAGTGATGGTAGGTGTCGAGCCCATAGGCGGCGAGGTCGGGACCGAGGCCGCACAGCAGGTCGTCGACGTCGAATGCGCCGTCGGGGTCGGGCGACACCCAGATCATGCCGTATTTCTCGATCGCGGGCAGCGCGCGCAGCCCGTGCGTCGCCCGCTCGGCGGCGGCGAACGAGGCGTCCTCGGGACGCGCGATGAGCGCCCCGTCGAGCCCGTAGCACCAGCCGTGATACGGGCAGGCGAAATCGCGCCTCCCGCTGCCGCTGCCCTCGGCGACGCGTGCGCCGCGGTGCCGGCAGACGTTGAGAAACGCGCCGAGCGCGCCGTCCTTGTCGCGCGTCAACAGGATCGGCACACCCGAATAATCGTGCGTCATCCAGTCGCCCGGCTGTGGCAGCAACGCCGACAGACCGACGCAGAATGCGCCCTTGCGGAAGAACAGCTCGCGCTCGCGCGCCGCCTGCGTCGCGCAGGTATAGCCCGCGACCGGGTTGCGGTAGACGCCGTCGGCGAGCGCCGTCGTGCGGTTCCGCAGATGGTCGAGGAGCTTGCGCGCTTCGCTGATCTGATCCTCGCGCCGCATCGCCGTCTCCGTTCTTGCGCCGCTGACCAATAGCAGAAACCGACATCGCCCGGTCGATCAAATAAGCGCGATCCGTTCGCCCTCTCGCGGGCGCGCGGCGGCGCCGCGTCAATAGCGCAAGCGGTAATAGGCGAGGCCGATCGCTTCGTGCAGCGCATGATAGCTGCCCTCGAGCGCGCCGGTATTGGGCAGGTAGTCGTCGATTCGGTCGGCCGCGTCGTAGGTCCGCGGCGCCGGCCAGGCGACCGCGTGCAACCCCGCGCGCTCGAACGACCAGAGCGCGCGGCGCATGTGCCAGGCATGCGTGACGACGACGACCTTCGAGATGTTGTCGGCCTTGAGCAGCCTGGCGGTGAAGAGCGCGTTCTCGAAGGTGGTGCGCGAGCGGTCCTCGACCCAGCTCACCGGGACGCCGAAATCACCCTCGAGCACGCTCTTCATCAGGCTCGCCTCGGCGATATGCGCGCCGCCGACTTGACCGCCGCTGACCGCGACCTTGAGCTTGAGCTTCCGGTACGCCTGGGCCGCGAAATAGACCCGCTCCAGCGACCAGGCGCCCAGCGTGTCCGGCACAGCGGAGCCATCGCCGCGGCGGATGCCGCCGCCCAGCACGACGATCGCTTGCGCGCCGGCGAAGCTCGGCTTGTCTTGCGGCGCGATCTCCACGTCCTCAAGCATTCGCGCGGCAATGACCGGCAGCGCGGCAAGGTAGAGCAGGCTCGTCGCGACGACCGCCAGCACGATCCCGGGGCGGGGGTGCCAGAGGGTGTACCACGCCGCCAGCGCGCTCAGCAGGATGAGCGCCGCCGGCGGAACCAGGAACCCGGGCGATATCAGGTCGGACATTCATGTCGCCCGCCCCTCGCCAGCGAGGGGCGGCCGCGCTATTTCCCCCGCACGTAGCGTCGGCAGACCAGCCGCAGGTGGTCGCGGAAATGCGGCCGCAGCTTGCGGGTCCACGGGGTGTCGGCGGCGGATTTCCACGCCGGGGTCGCCTGCACCTCGGGCGATTCGAGATGATAGAGCGCGACGTATTTGCGGTTGGCGCTGGTCGCGCGGAAGCGGCGCGCCATGATGACCCCCGGCACCGCGGCGAGCGCCGGGATGTGCTCGGCATTGTACCACTCGTTGAACTCCGCCTCGACCGCGGGCTCGCAATTCATCGCGTTGAGCAGAAAGCCTTCGGCGCTCTCCGGCGCGATCAGGTCGCCCGGCAGGACCTGCTCGCCCTCGAAGCGCATCAGCCGCTCGTAGCGGCTGCCGAGCCGCTTCGACCACGGCGACAGGTTGGCGCCGCCGATCGCCAGATAGCCCGGGCTCTTCAGCACATCGACCGATTCGAGGTCGTAGGTCGCCACCGAGATCTTTCGGTCGTCGACCCCGATCCAGCGCTGGCAGCGCAGAAACCCGGGGCAGGCCACGCGCTCGGGCAGGTGCTCGGTGTCGTACCAGTCGTGGAATTCGTCCTCGGCGGCGTTTGCCATGTTCATCGACGCGATGAGGATGCCCTTCGCCATCACCGGCTCCTTCCTAAAAGGCGCAAGCCATGCTTGCGCGAATGCTGACGCCGAAGGCGACGCGGATGCGCCGTCGCACTCGGTCGCTAGACCCCACTATAGACCGGGATCACCGCGCCGCGCGTGACCCGGTTGTCGGGCGCGGCGAGAAACGCGATCAGCTCGGCGATCGAGGCCGGCGCGACCCATAAATGATGCGGCGCGTCGGGCATTGCGGCGCGGTTGGCCGCGGTGTCGAGGATCGACGGGGCGACCGCGTTGACCCAGATCTCCTCGGCGGCGATTTCCTCGGCGAGCGCCTGCGTCAGCGCCGCGACCGCGGCCTTCGACGCGGCATAGGCCACCATGCCGGCGCCGAGCCGCGGCTCCAGCGCCGGGCGCGCCGCGACATTGACGATGCGCCCGCCGCTGGCACCGCGCGGGCCCATCGTCGTGCGGCTGCGGATCGAGGCGACGGCGGCGCGCGAGCACAAGAAGCACGACAGCGCGTTCATGCGGAATTGCGCCTCGAAATCCGCCGCCGTGGTCTCGGCGACCGGCGCCATGGCGAACCCGCCTGCGAGGTGGATCGACGCCCAGAGCGGCGGCAGGCCGGCGTAATACCGCGCGACCGCCGTCTCGTCCGCGAGATCGATCCCCGAGGTCACATGCACGTGCGGGTCCGCCCGGTGCGCGTAGCGCTCGAGTTCGGCGGCGACCAGGTTCGTCACATGGCATTCCGCGCCCGCCAGGCGCAGGGCACCGACGACGGCGGTGCCGAGCGCGCCGGTCCCGCCGGTGACGACGACATGGGCGCCAGAGAACGAGACCATGGCATGGACCTTTCGATTTAGCTGAGCGCGCCCTCGCTGACCGCGAGGTCGTCGGCGCGCGCGGCGGCAACCGCGAGCACGATTTCGATCCCCTCGACGATCTGTTCCAGCGCCATCGACGGCGTGCCCGGCTGGCGCGCCGCCTGACCCGGCAGGTAGGGAACGTGCAGGAATCCGGCGCGGAAGCGGCGCGGACCGGTCGCCGCCGCGTGCATCACGCCGTAGAAGACGTGGTTGCAGAGAAACGTCCCGGCGCTGTTCGACACCGCCGCCGGCAGGCCCGCCTCGCGCAACGCGGCGACCGCCGCCTTGATCGGCAAGGTCGCGAAGTAGGCGGCGGGTGCGCCGGCAACAACCGGGCGGTCGATCGGCCGGTTGCCCTCATTGTCGGGGATGCGCGCGTCGTCGACGTTGATCGCCAGCCGCTCCAGCGACAGTTCGGTGCGGCCGCCGGCAAGGCCGGTGCACAATACGATGTCCGGCTCGACCGCGGCGATCGTCTCTCTGAGCACGGACAGCGCCGCGCCGTAGACGACGGGCAGCGCTCGGGTTGCGAGGTCGAGCGGGCCGACCCGCGACCCCAACCGATCAAGCGCCTCAAGCGACGGGTTGACGCCGTCGCCGCCGAACGGCTCGAAACCGGTGACCAGCGCCCGCATCGCGATCTTCCGAAGTGGCAAGGCCCGCCGCAATCATCGGCGGCGTTCCCCGCCCGGTCAACCGACGACGATACGAATCAGCTGATCGGTGGCGCGGTTGCGGCCGGTTTCGCTGAGCGCCGCCCGGAAGATCGCGGCGGTGGCGTCGTCGGGGACGGCGACCTTGACCTCCACGCCGGTGAAGGCGGCGCGCATCGAGGCGCGGCCGAGGCCTTCGATGGCCAGGATCGCGAGCTTTACCGGGTCTGGTTGCGGTGCGGTCGCCGTACCGACGGTCGCTGCAGACGGTGCAGGGCCGATCCGGCTGCGCCGTTCCCGGTGGCGCCGCAGCTTGCGACTGGCCGCCGCGACTTTGGATATTGCCGTCATGAAGACTCGGCCGCGCGTCGCCTCTTGGCTGTGTACTGCGTTCATCCCGACCCCTTGCAGCGGATCGGGGGCAGCCTATCGCGCCGGGATGACAAATTCGCGACGATGGAAGGCAGGAACACAACAGATAGATATACCCAAATTGTAACATACCTTTGCTAGCGTCCCGGCGTCGGTTTGCAACGTAAAGAAGCCAATGGCTGGCGACGCCGCCCTGTTCTTCGGTCTGTGGTTGCAGAAGCCGCTGCAAATCGCCGCGGTCGCGCCGAGCTCGCGTCGCCTTGCCGGCGCGATGGCGCGCCTCGTCGACCTCTCCCGGCCGGGACCCGTACTCGAACTGGGCGCCGGGACGGGCGGCCTCACGCGCGGCCTGGTGCAGCTTGGCTGCCCGCCGGGCCGAATCGTCGCGCTTGAACGCGAAACGCGGCTCGCCGTGGCGCTGCGCCGCGAATTTCCCGACATCGAGACGATTGTCGGCGACGCGACCGCGCTCGCCGATCACTTCGCCGAGCGCGGCTTGGATCGGCTTTGCGCGGTGGTTTCGAGCCTGCCGATCAAATGGTTTTCGCTGGCCGATCAGCGTGCCGTGCTCGCGCCCTGCCTCGACCGGCTCGGATCCGGCGGCAGGTTCCTGCAGATCACCAACGCCTTCAGCTCTCCGGTCGCAACCGGGGAACTTGGGATTGCCGGAGCCCGCGTCGGCCATGTCTGGCGCAACCTGCCGCCCGCGCAGATTTGGGCCTATGCCGCGCGTTCCGGCGACAACGTCCTGGAGTGTCCATGAATTTTATCTCGCCCGAGCCGCCCGCCCGCAGCTACCGCACGATCTGGCTGTCGGACATCCATCTCGGGACGCGCGGCTGCAAGGCCGAATACCTGATCGACTTCCTGCGCCACAACGATGCGGCGACGATCTACCTGGTCGGCGACATCGTCGACGGCTGGCGCCTCAAAAAATCGTGGTACTGGCCGCAGACCCACAACGACGTCGTGCAGAAGATGCTGCGCCTGGTGCGCAAGGGCGCACGCGTCATCTATGTCCCGGGCAATCATGACGAATGGCTGCGTCCCTACGCGATGCTGCATTTCGGCGGGGTCGAGGTGCTCGACGAGGCGATCCATGTGACCGCCGACGGGCGCCGGCTCCTCATCATCCACGGCGATGCCTTCGACACCGTGGTCAAGCATGCCAAATGGCTCGCCGCACTCGGCGACAACGCCTATACCGCCGCGCTCTACGTCAACCGCTACTTCAACCACCTGCGGCGGCTGTTCGGCTACGACTACTGGTCGCTGTCGGCCTATCTGAAGCTGCGGGTCAAGAACGCGGTGCAGTATATCGGCTCGTTCGCCGAGGCGCTCTGCGAGGAGGCGCGTCGGCGCGGCCTCGACGGCGTCGTTTGCGGCCATATCCACCATGCCGAGATCCGCGACCTGGGCGGCGTGCTCTACTGCAACGACGGCGATTGGGTCGAAAGCTGCACCGCGCTGGTCGAACATTTCGACGGGCGGCTCGAAATCGTCTCGTGGACGGCGAAGCGCGAGTTCGATCCGCTTTATCCGGAACTCCCGCTGTTCGACGAGGCGCCGACATCCGACCGGGACAGCGATCGGCTCGTCGAAGTCGAGGCCTAGCTGCCGCGGCGCGCGCGATGCGGATCGCGATCGTCACCGACGCCTGGCATCCGCAGGTCAACGGCGTCGTGCGGACGCTGTCCGCGGTGGTCGACGGTCTCGCCGCCGCGAGCCATGAAGCCGAGGTGTTCGGCCCCGACCGTTACCGCACCATCCCCTGTCCCGGATACTCGACCATCCGCTTGGCGATCGGCGCCGGCGCAGCGCTCGGCCGGCAGCTCGCAGCGTTCGCGCCGCAGGCCATGCATATCGCGACCGAGGGGCCGCTCGGCCTCGCGGCGCGCGCCTATTGCCTGGCGCAGGGCTGGCCGTTCACCACCGCCTATCACACGCGGTTCCCCGAGTATGTCCGGGCGCGCTGCGGCCTGCCGCTGGCGTGGAGCTATGCGGCGCTGCGCCGCTTTCATCCGCCCTCGCATGGCGTGATGGTGGCGACCGAGACGGTGCGGCGCGAGCTGGAGGCGCGCGGCTTCGTGCGGCTCGTCCCCTGGACGCGCGGCGTCGACACCGCGCTCTTTCGGCCGAGCTGCACGCCGGCGCTCGCGCTGTCGCGCCCGGTGTTTCTCTATGTCGGCCGCGTCGCGGTCGAAAAGAACCTGCCGGCCTTTCTCGACCTCGAGCTGCCCGGCTCGAAGCTGGTCGTCGGCGACGGACCGCTGCTGCCGGCGATGAAGCGCCGCTATCCGGGCGTCCATTTTGCGGGCGGCCAATCGGGCGAGGCGCTGGTGCGCCACTACGCGGCCGCCGATGTGCTGGTGCTGCCCAGCCGTACCGAGACGTTTGGCCTTGTGCTGCTTGAGGCGCTGGCGTGCGGCGTGCCGGTGGCCGCCTATCCCTCCGCCGGACCGAGCGACGTCATCGGCGATAGCGGTGCGGGGATTGTGGCCGAAAATCTCGGTGCGGCCGCGCTGGCGGCTCTATCGCTGCCGCGCGAGCGGTGTGTCGCGCACGCCCGGCGCTTCAGCTGGCAGGAAGTGACCGACCAGTTCATCGGTCATCTCGCACGCATCTGAGAGGCTGGGCCGCTGTCGCGGGCGACCGCGCGGCAAGGCGGGAACCGCCTCGGGCTGTCATAAAACTGTCGCTTGATTATCATCGTCGCTTCATCGAGCCTCACTACAGACCGGGGCGTGATCAACACGATGTCGATCGGTGAGCGCGCGCTCGGCGCCGGAACCACGCCATTGCCGCAGCGTCGCGCGCGCTCGCGTCGTTCGTGGGTGCCGGCGGCGGTGCTGCTCGCGCCCTCGCTCGTCTTCCTGGCGCTGTTCACTTACGGCCCGGTACTGCGGGTGGCGGCTGAATCGCTGCTCGTCGGCCGCTTCGCCGGGGAGCATGCGGTCGGCCTCGGGAATTACCAGCGCCTTTTCGCCGACCCGCATTTCGCTCGCGCCGCCGCCAACAACCTTGTCTACGCCGTCGGCACGATCGTTCCGAGCGTGGGGCTCGCCCTTGCCCTGGCCCTGGCGCTGCGCGAGACCGGGCGCTTTACCGCGCTGTTGCGCACGCTCGTCGTGATGCCGCTGTTGATCCCGCTGGTCGCCGCGGCGGCGCTGTTCAGCTTCATCCTGCTGCCGGGCGAAGGGCTCCTCGATTTCTATCTGCACAAGCTCGGGTTCGGCTTGGTCAATTGGCTCGGCGACCCGGATCTGGCGTTGGGCGCGGTGATCGCGATCACGATCTGGAAGAACACCGGCTATTACATGCTGTTCTTTCTCGCCGGGCTTGCCGGGGTGCCGCAAGACCTCGTCGACGCGGCGACGATCGACGGCGCGGGTGCGTGGCGGCGGCTGCGCAGCATCGTGCTGCCGCTGCTCGGGCCGACCTTCGGCTTTGTCGTGCCGATCGCGATGTTGAACGCGCTCACCCAGGTCGACCATGTCGTGACGATGACGCAGGGCGGCCCGTCCGACGCGACCAACCTCCTGCTCTATTACATCTACCAGCAGGCGGCGCAGAACTACGATACGGGCCTCGCCGCGGCGGCCACCGTGATAAGTGTCGCCGCGCTCCTCGCCTTGTCCCTGACCTCGTTTCGGCTGATCGAGCGCGGGGTTCATTATGAGAGCTGAGGGGCGCCGCCTGGCGCTCGTCGCCGCCAGCGCGGCGGCCCTGCTCTGGGCGGTGCCGTTCGCCTGGATGGCGGTGGCCTCGCTGCGCCCGGGCGTACCGCCGGACGTCGGCTCGCTGACGCCTTCCGGCCCCTTCGGGTTCGGCAATTTCGCCGAGGCGTGGACGAGCGGCAGCTTTCCGCTGTGGTACGTCAACACGCTCGTCATGTGCGGCGGCATTCTCGCGGTGCAGCTGGTCACCGTAAGCATGGCCGGCTACGCCTTCGCGCGAATGCGCTTCCCCGGCCGCGACTTGTTGTTCTCGGCCTTCCTGCTGCAGCTCCTGCTGATCCCGCCGCTGTTGATCGTCCCGAACCTGGCGACGCTCGTCACGCTGCACCTCTACGACAGCCTTCTCGGCATCATGGCGCCCTATTTCGCCTCGGCCTTCGGCGTCTTTCTGATGCGTCAGACATTCCGCGCGATCCCGCGGGATTTCGAGGAGGCGGCGATGCTCGATGGCGCCGCGATCCCGGTGCTGATCCGCCATGTGCTGCTGCCGCTCGCCCGACCCGGCCTGGTCGCCTTCGCGATCGTCTCGGTGACCGCGCATTGGAACGAGTTCCTGTGGCCGCTGATGGCCGCGTCGTCGCCGCGCAACCAGGTGTTGACGGTGGGCCTTGCCTCGTTCGCGTCGGGCGCCGAGGCCGGCTCGGCCTGGGGCGTCGTTGCCGCCGGCACGTTCTTTGTCGCCGCGCCGCTATTGTTCCTCTTCCTCGTCTTCCAGCGGCGCTTCGTGTCGTCCTTTGTCTATTCGGGCATCAAATAGGGGGAAGCACATGACCGAGATCACCCGGCGGACCGCCTTGGGCGCGGCGATCGCCATCCCTGCCGCGGCCGCGCTGGCGCGCACCGCCGTGGCCGCCGACCCGGTCGAGATCGACCTGTTCTTTCCGGTGCCGGTGCAGGGCAAGCTCGCCGACAAGATGAAGGAACTGATCGACCGCTTCAACGGCCAGCAAACCGCGGTCAAGGCGACAGCCGTGTACACCGGCAGCTACGACGACACCAACCTGAAGACCCGCGCGGCGATCAAGGCCGGCAAGCCGCCCGGCGCCGTCATCATGTCGGCGAATTTCGTGCGCGAGTACGTGATCAACGGCGATGTCGACCCGTTCGACCCGATCATCGAAAAGGACGGCAAGAAACCGGCGGAATTCTTCGACCAGTTCTGGCCGGCGCTGAGGCCCAACGCGATGGTCGACGGCAAGGTCTACGGCATCCCGTACCAGAATTCGACGCCGCTGATGTACTACAGCGTCGCCGCGTTCACCGATGCCGGGCTCGACCCCGACAAGCCGCCGACCACCTGGGCCGAATGGCTCGAGGCGGCGAAGAAGCTGACCAAGCCCGGCGGCGAGCGCTGGGGGATCAATTTTCCCGGCACCTACGATTATTGCGGCTGGCTGACCAGCGCCTTGGTGATGCAGAACGGCGGCCAGTACTACAACCACGATTACGGCGGCGAGGTCTATTACAACGCGCCCTCGACCCTGGGCGCGCTGGCCATGCTCGACACGCTGGTCAACAAGGCGAAAGTGATGCCGCCGGGGGTCAGCGACGCCAATGCCTGCACCAGCGCGTTCTTTGCCGGGCGGCTCGGCATGATGCTGCTGTCGACGGGTTCGCTCAGCTTTGTCCGCGACAACATGAAATCGCCGTACAAGGTGGCGTTCCTGCCCAAGAGCGTGCGCAACGCCGCGCCGATCGGCGGCGCGTCGCTGATCCTGCCCAAGGGCAACACGCCCGAGCGCCAGGCCGCAGCGTGGACCCTCGTCAATTGGCTGATCAGCCCCGCGATCGCGGGCGAATGGAGCCGCTTCACCGGTTACTTCTCGCCGCGCAAGGCGGCCTATGACCTGCCCGAGATGAAACAGTTCCTCGCCGATCACCCCGACGCCAAGATCGCCTTGGACCAGCTGGAATTCGCCGTGCCGTGGTTCGACACGTTCAATACCGTCGCCGTGCGCAAGGCGATGGAGGACCAGGTCCAGGCGATCCTGTCGGGCAAGATGGCCCCGGCCGACGCGGTTGCCGCCGCGCAGAAGGCGGCCGACGAGCTGCTGCGCCCCTATGTCGAGCAGACCGCGCTGAAGGCCGTGGGATAGTGCCGCAGCGCGGGCGCGCAAAATAGGGTACGCTGCCGCGGCGAGGAGGGCCGACCCGATGACCGAAGCGGCGCGTACCGAACATTTCGACGTGGCGATCGTTGGCGCCGGCATATCCGGGGTGGGCGCCGCCTATCACCTGACCAAGCAGTGCCCGGGAAGGTCGTTCGTGGTGCTGGAAGCCCAGGAGACGTTCGGCGGCACCTGGTGGACGCACAAATACCCGGGCATCCGCTCCGACAGCGACCTCTACACGTTCGGCTACCGCTTCAAGCCGTGGACCAGCGCACCGATCGCGACGGCCGCCGAAATTCTCAAATACATGGGCGAGGTCATCGAGGAGAACGATCTCGCCCGCCATATCCGCTACCGGCACCGGGTCGCCGCGGCGCGCTGGTCGAGCGGCGAGAAGCTCTGGACGCTGGAAGGCACGCGCAGCGATACCGGCGAGCCGGTCCGCTTCACCGCCAAATTCCTTTGGAT
>Ga0335078_10008612_pt1 | contig 15161 bp, 8 predicted proteins | sample Lox_Sample_32_FD_206711 | JGI IMG/M metagenome (GOLD analysis project Ga0335078, IMG submission 206711) | Soil microbial communities from Loxahatchee National Wildlife Refuge, Florida, United States - Lox_Sample_3.2 | ecosystem: Environmental > Terrestrial > Soil > Wetlands | place: USA: Florida... | reverse complement strand
TCGCTGGGATAATCCTCCTCCGCCAGCCCCGAGGATTGATCGATGGATTTGCTATAGGTGTAACTGGCAAGGATCTCCAGCGGCCCCTTATTGTGGCGAAGGCTAAGCTCCAGGCCATTGTAGTTGGCGTTGGCGATAGTTTTTTGCAGGGACACGGCGGCGAACTGTGAACTGAAAGGTCCGCGGGTTCCGGCGATGACTTGTCCGGAGGAAGTCGTGTAAACGCTGCTTTCACCAAACGGCCCGCAGGTGGAGGTACCCGGCATAACCTCGTTCGCCTGGCTCAGGCTCAGGCACGTCGCGGGGTTGCCGGGATTTGCCGGCACCAGCACCAGAAGATGATGGCCCTGCGTGCCCACGTAACTGATGCTGAGCACTGTTGCGGAGGAAAGAGCACGTTGGAGCGAGAGCATGTAGTTCTCGGCGTAGGGCGGCACATTGTTGTGGGAAAACGAAGGAACGCCGGTGATGGGGAGAAATTGCGACCAGTCGACGCTGGTATTGGGGTTGCCAGCTGCCGCACCCAATGTGGGCAAAGTCAATGGGAAACGCTGGCCAACATTTTGGCCGCTCGCGGCAGTTACGAAGGGGGTCGCGAAGAGCGGCGGCGCCAGGCTGTTGTAATCATAACCGTAGGGAGGATTGGCGCTCATGATACTGGCGGAGAGCGCTTCGAAAGCGGTGAAAAACTGTCCGTAACCGGCGCGCACGCTGGTCTGCCCGGCTGCACCGAAGAGCCGGTGAAGAAAGCCGGTGCTGAAATTGGGCGTGTAAGCGAAACCGAAACGTGGGGCAAAGTTGTTGTACTTCGTGGTGGAGAGTGTCGCCGGTACTCCGGGGTCACCGGGGAATACGAGTCCTTGCGGAGCATCGGGGTAGACACGTGACTGCTCGCCGAGAACCAGAGTTTGCAGCTGGTTGTATTTTTCAGACCACGCCGGAAGAACGTCCCAGCGCAGGCCGTAGCTCAGCGTGACGGTTGGCCGCAGCTGCCAGGTATCCTGGCCAAAAAATCCCATGTATTTGTTGCGGTAGTAGAAGCTGCGGGCTTCCGCCTGGTTGTAATTACTCGGAATGCCGAGCAGAAAATCGGCAAAATCGAGACCGGTTTCTGAGCCGGTGAATAGAAACGACCCGTTGTCCACGGTATCGGGATTCACGTTGATCTGGTCGAAGTGGAGCTCGCCGCCGAGCTTCAGGGTGTGTTTGCCAACCACCTTCGAAAAGTTGTCGATCCACTGATAGGTGTTGTTGGCCTGCTTCAATCCCGTCGTATCCACGCCGATGGTGAAATCGTTGAAGGCTACGTTCTCCACGCCTTCGATTTGCGGAGCCACTGCGTAGATTCCCGGCTGTCCGGATGCGTCCTCGAACCCCTGTGAGAGGAGACTCGGTCCGACACCTCCGATGGGCTGGCCGACCCGATTGAAATCGCGCATGTAGCTGAAATGAAACTCATTGACCATAGTTGAGCCGATGGTCTTTGTTGCGCCGAGGCTGAGCAATTGCGCGCGTCCCGTGGTGAGCGCGTTAAAGCCCGGAACGTTGGCGCCGCCTTGTCCGGCGGGATAGGGATTGTTGAGCGCGTAGTCGTCGAGGAAGTAGTAGGCGGAGACCGCCGCCCAGCGCGTATTTGCGTCGACTCGAAAAGCTCCCTTTTCGTCATGGACAGTTTCGTTGTACGCCGAGGTCGAGAACGTGCCATTCGGACTGTTGGGAGTTGGAATGTACTGCAGCAGCCGTTGTGCCGGTGTAGCCCAGGCACTTTGCGGAATCTGCGCGTTGGGCAGGACGCATTGCGAGGACTGCACGCAACCCGGCGTGTAGTAGTGCTCGCCCTGATAAACCGGGTAGCCGAGTTTTTGCGAGAGCTGGTCGGCCCAATAGGCTCCGTTCACGGTTCCCGTGAGCGAGTCCACAATCTGCCCGGAGAGATCGCCGTTTCGTTCACTCAAGCTGGGCACGGAGATACGGCCGGTATCCACACCTTCTTTTGAACGCGTCCCCTGGTAGTCGGCAAAGAAGAAGACCTGGTCGCGCCGGAGTGGACCGCCGAGTGTCCCGCCGTATTGATTGCGCACGAAGGCGGCGCGGTCGGCGGAGAAGTAGTTCTTGGCATCGAAGCCGGTATTGCGCAGGAACTCGAAGGTGTTGCCGTGAAATTCATTCTGGCCGGATTTGGTGGTGACCAGAACTTGCCCCCCGCTGTAGTTGCCGTATTCGGCGTCGAAATTGTTGGTGAGCACCCGAAATTCTGCGATGGAGTCGAGATTTGGAATGATCGCCGTGCCCATGTTGACGTCTTCTTCCACGTCGCTGCCATTCACGCGAAACCCATTGGAGGTCTCGCGCTGGCCGCTGACGGAGAGATTCCCGGGGTTCAGATCACCGGAGGGCGGCGTGCTCGTGACTCCGCTCATGACCACCGCATTGGGCTGCTGAGAAGTTACCGGAACCACCCCCGATTGCAGCGCCAGCAAATCGGTGAAGCTGCGCCCGTTCAAGGGCACGGCGGTGATCTTCTTGCCGGTCACCACTTCGCCCATCTGTGTGCTGGAAGTCTCGACCTGAATGCCTTGCTCGATGACGGTGACTTGCTCGGCGTGCTGGCCCAGATCCAGGGTGGCATCCACCTGAAGGGCTGAGCCGATGTCGATGACCAGCTCGGAACGCACATAGGGCCGAAAGTCTAGGGAAGTGATTTCCATGGCATACCTTCCGACGGGAACAAACGTGAAGGCATAAAAGCCGGCTTCGTTCGTGTTTGCGGTCCGCTCCACGCTGCTTTCGACATCGCGAAGCACGACGGAAGCGTTGGCAATTACGGCTCCGCTGCGATCCGTGACTGTGCCGGAGATGGTTCCTCCGGAACTGGCATGCGTGTTGCTTGCCATAAGGGCCAGGAGAGCCAGGAGTACGAGCCAAGGGTGGAAAGACGCCAGTTTGCACTGATCGAGAGGCGTACGAGTACGGGGAAGAGCGGCCTTGTTGCAAGTGATTGTCATGTGGACCTAGAGAAGCAGATATAGGTCCAAATCAGTCTTGTTTCGTTGTGGCTTATTTTCAGTAGGTTACGAGATTATAGAATTCAGAGTACCTTTGAGTCTGGGCGAAAAACCACAGAAGTCCGGCGATATGACTCACAACGACAATCGCTCTATTCGGAACGCAACGCCTGTACCGCGTCAACCTGCGCCGCGCGGGCGGCGGGCAGGGCCGAGGCAATCAGCGCAGCAGCCAGGATTAACCCTGCCGATACGACCAAAGGCAACGCGCCCGGCACCTGGAAATCCGCAGTGTACTTGGCGATGGCTCGCGCCGAAACGAAACCGACCACGGCGCCGGTGGTCACGCCAATGACTGCAATGACCAGGCCTTCGATCAGCACATCGGTGAGAACGTGGCGCGGACTGGCACCGAGCGCCAGACGGATGCCAAATTCGCGCGTGCGGCCGCTGACGGAGAAGGCCAGCACGCCTGCCACACCCACAACTGAAATCAGCAGCGCCAGCGAGGCAAATCCGCCGAAGACCACGGCGTTGAGGCGGTCGGGAGTCATTACTTCGGTGCGAATGTCGTCCAAAGTGCTGGCGTGCTCGACGGGCTGATCGGCGGCAATTTCGTGAATTTCCCTGGTAATACTGGGCACGAGCGCGTAGGGATCGGTCTTGGCGCGCACGAAGAGGCGGCCGTTCCAGCCTTCCTGATTGGTGGGCTGGTACACGGTCATGGCCTGAGACGGAATCAGGTCCTGGTCATCGAGGTCGGGAACCACGGCAATAATGCGGCGCGGCTCGTAGCTGATGCCGATGAATTTCATGACCGGATCGGTCCAGCGCAACTCGCGGTTAACCGGGTCCTGTCCTTGGAACAATTGCTTGGCGACACTCTGATTAATGATGACCACACGCTCGGCGCCGTCGCGATCGCGGTCATCGAAGTCGCGGCCCTCCAGAATCGGCACGCCCATGGTTTCGAAGAAACCCGGAGAAACGGAACGAAAACGCGCGCGGGGATCATCCAAAGCGTTCTCGCGTTGCGCGCCCTGCAGGGCGAAAGAGAAGCTAAGGTTCAGAAAGCGAGCATCACGCCACGGGGTAGCAAAGCTGGTCGAGGCGCGTTCCACGCCCGGAAGCGTGGCGACGCGGCGCTGTGCTTCGCGATAGAACTCGCTCACCTGTTCGGGAGTGCGTCCGTCGCTCATTACCGGCAGATTTACCGCAAGCACGTGAGCGGTTTCAAAGGGTGGCTGGGTGCGCTGCAGAACCAGCAGGGTACGCAGCAATGCTCCGGCGCCGGCGAGCAAGAGGAAAGACGCGGTAATCTGAGTGACCGCAAAAATGCGCAGACGCCGCCGGCTGCCGCCAGTGATGCGCACGCTGCTGCTGGAGATCCCGAATCCTTTGGAGCTATCCCCGGAGGGCAGACGCGGCACGAAGGCCAGGAAAACGGCCGCGATCAACGCCAGCGCCACGCCAATCCACAGCAAGCTGGAATCCAGCGTCAGCCCGACCGCGCGTGCCGAAAAGCGCGCGGCGTAGCGGCTTAACACTGTTACCATTGGCGCGGCAATCAGCACGCCCGCCAGCAAGCCGGCGCCGCATAATACCAGCGCTTCGGCGAGCAGCGAGCGCCGCAAGACCGCCTTGGTTGCGCCCAAAGCCGAACGTAGAGCCAGTTCCGGCTCGCGCCGCACCGTGCGCGCCAGGAAAAGGTTGGCAACGTTGGAGCAGGCAATCACGAAGAGCAGCCCGGATGCGGCGAAGAGCACCCACAGAATGGTGCGCGCGCGGGAATTGATCTGATCGTGCATGCGCGTAACGGTGATCTGGTAGTGGTCGCTGGGTTTGTACACTTCGGGATGCGCGGTGAGCATGCCGGCGTAAACGGTGTTGAGTTCCGCGCGAGCGGATTCGAGTTCGGCGCCGGGAGCCAGTCGCGCGAACACTTCGGTCATACGGTGCACGCGGCCCTCGACCATGGTGGCGGACAAGTGGTGCGGGCTGGTCACGATGTTGGCGATGATTTGCGTTTCAATAGGGTAGGGAACCGAGGGTTCGACCACGCCGACGATCGTTGCGGAACGGGTGCCCTCGAAGCTGCCCAGCCTCACGGTCTTGCCGATCACAGTTGGGTCTGAGTGCATTGAAGTCGTCCAGAAGCGATACGTGAGCACCAAAGCGCCGGCAGCGTTCGGGCCATCGTCGCCAGGATTCAGCAGGCGCCCAAGCACCGGCTTAAGGCCCATCACGTCAAAATAGTTTCCGTCGGCAACGCCGGCGCTGATTTCGCGCGGCTGCCCGAGTCCGACAACGGTGAAGTCGAGCTGTGAGAGGGTGCCAAGTTCCTTGATGGTCTTTAGGTTGGCACCGATGTCCTTGATTTCGGGAATGGAAAAAGCGGCGTCATCGTCGCCGGTTGCGCTTTGCCTCAGATACAACAAGCGATCCTCGTCCTGATTGGCTAAGGGGCGGAGAAGCACGCCGCGGACGACGCTGAAGATGGCAGCGTTCGCGCCAATGCCCAGCGCCAGGGTAATCACGGCAACGGCCGTGAACCCGGGATTCTTGTACAGCATACGCAGCCCGAAGCTTATGTCCTTCCAGAGGCTTTCGAACCAGAAACCGCCGCGCTCTTCGCGGCACTCTTCCTTCACGCGCGCGTAGCCCCCGAAGGCAATACGCGCCTGGCGTTCCGCTTCTGCGCGTGGCATTCCGGAGCGTTCCAGATCATCGGCGTGGCTCTGGATGTGCGCGAGGAATTCCTCGTCCAAATCACCGTCTTCGTGGTTGCGATGCTGCACCGCGGAGATCAAGGAGCGCAGATAAGCGAGTAGCTTCATGATTGCACCGCCTCAGCGCCGAGAACCAAGGTCATTGCCGCCACCACGCGGTTCCAGGCTTCCTCCTCCTCGCGCAGGCGCTTTCGGCCGCCGGCGTTCAGTTCGTAGTATTTCGCGCGGCGGTTGTTATCGGACGTGCCCCAGCTGGCCTTCAAGTAGCCCTGGCGGACCAGGCGAAACAGCGCCGGATACAGCGCGCCCTGTTCGATCAGCAGCGCTCCACCGGAAATCTGCTCGATGCGCAGCAGAATGCCATAGCCATGGAGCGAGCCCAGGGAAACGGCTTTGAGAATCAGAAGATCGAGGGTGCCGGGGAGAAGCTCGGCCTGCGGATTCATGCTTCCTCCTAAAACGATTAGGGGAGAGTACGCTCGCTCTCCTAAGCTGTCAAGGAGAAAAAACCGCATGGCAATCGGCAGATCCGGAAGTGCTTTGTGGAACGAGTGCGTCGATTAGCCTTGCGAGGCGCGCGGGGCGTAGTAGCCGCGGCGGGACAAGACTTTCAAGTCGTGGTCGTTGGTTTCCACGCGTACTTTGCGGAACTTCCCGTCTTTATTGTTGTTGGTGGGATAGTAGCCCAAGGTGTACTGGCTGCGCAGCTCTTCGGAAATCTGGTCGAACGCTTGTTCTAGGTTCTTCTCGGAACTGACGGAGATCATCCGCCCGCCGGTCTCGTCCGCCATTTTGCGAGCGATATCCGGCCGGCCGCCACCGAAGTTTCTGCGATCCGCTACGTGAAGGACGTGGATTACCGTGTCAGTGCGCTGCGCGGCTTCGATGGCATCTTCCAGCTTCACCTTGCTGCCCTCGTCTTCCGCATCGGTAACAATGACCAGCGCCTTGCGTCCGGCTTCGCCGTTGAGTTTGTCGGAACAGGCCAGGTAGATAGCGTCATACAGAGCCGTACCCGTCATGTTGCCGCCGCCTACAGGACCAGGGTTACCTGCAATGTAGCCACCACCCGGAGTATTGATGCGCGCCTTGTTGATGGCGCGATCGATGATGCTGCGGTCATCCGTCAGGTCCGCGAGTAGGTCTACGTCGGTATCGAAGGAGATGACCATAGCCTCATCACCCTTGCGCAAAACGCGGTGAATGAAGCGCGCGCCGGCATCCTGGATGGCACTGAGCATGAACTGCTCGCTGCCAGAGGTATCGAGAAGCAGGCCCAGGGTAATCGGCAAATTCATCTCTTTGGAAAAGAAAGAGATCTTCTCTTCGTGGCCGTCCTCAAAAACCTTGAAATCGTCCTGCTTCAAGTCCGTTACCACACGCTTGTTTTTGTCGCGCACGGTGGCGAAGAGGTTGACGAGGTTAACTTCCGCCTTGATCGTCGGCGCCTGCCCCATCGGCTGCTGCTGCGTTTGCTGCGGAACTGCAGGCACGGCCAATGCCAAAGCCGCCACCGAGGCCACGAATTTGGTGGTCAGAAAACTCGTTAATCCCATCTTCCCGTTCCCGAATCTCACAGTTTGCCTGTATCCTTTAATGGAGGTCGACTGGCCGCCAAGCGGAATCCCCTCAGTTCGATGCAACGACGGGGCGGCCAGGATGCGTCGAAAGGTTTGGCACGGCCCCAAGAGTTTGACCGGATGCCCATGAAAAGTCCACGAAAAATAGCCACTTTGGCACTGACGTTAACCTTTGCCGTTGCATGCCCGATCTTCATAAGAGGACAGAATCCCCCGCCTCCTGCGAACCCCTCGCCCGGCCAGCAGCAGGCACCGGCAAACCCGCAAGCGCCGCAGCGCGTGCCGACCATCAGCACGACCACCCGGGAGGTCATCGTGCCGGTAACGGTGAAGGACCGGCACGGAAATCTGGTCGCGGGCCTGAACAAGGACGACTTTCGTATCTTCGAGGACAATGTCGAGCAGCAGATCCTGGTATTCACCGCAGAGGCTTTTCCGCTCTCGATGGTGGTGCTGATCGACAACGACCTCGGGCAGAAAGATCAGCAGCAGGTCGAGCCGAGCTTGGTTTCGATTCTTGCGGGCTTGAGTACTGCCGATGAAGCATCCATCAATCGCTTCGACCAGTTTTTTCACGAAGGCAAGGGCTTTACGAAAGAGCAGGATACGTTGCTCACGGAACTGCAGCGCACCGTGTTATCCAGCCGTAGCTCCACGCCGCCTTCCGGCGACCCGTTCAGTGGTCCGACCATTAACAACGCGCCCGCTCCAGGTCTGCCCCCGGTAGACACACAATCCTTGCGGGCCATTAAGGGACAGCCTACCAAGGCGCTGGACGACGCGGTCTATGACGCAGCGATGCAGCTTAAGGATCGTGACAGCAAAAAGCGCCGCAAGATTATCCTGCTGATCTCCGATGGGCAGAATGGCGCGAAGTTCAACAACCACACGTATGAAGAGACCCGCGGGGAATTATTGCAGCAGGGCATTGCGGTGTACTGCGTGGCCACCGGCAGCCAGTTCTTTAACCGCAAATTCACTCGCTTGTCTGAGTATTCCCACGATACCGGCGGCGAGATCTTTTACGGCGTGAAGCAGGACTCCTTCTCGGAGTTTTACTCACTGATCGCCGAGCAGGCGCGTAACCAATATACGTTGGTGTACTCGCCGCACGGGGAGAGCGAGAAGGAGTTTCACAGCATCGAAGTGCGTGTGCGCCGCGAGGGATTGACGATTATCACGCGCCAGGGTTACTACAGCGGTGCGTATGTCAGCAAAGGTAAGAAATAAACCCTATTTTTGTTTGTTCGCTCGGAATTTTCTTGACACTGTTACGGCTTGCCCGTATACGGGTTCATGGGCTGTATTGGCGGGCGATTTTTGCGCTCCCAGCCCGAGCAACAGACAAGAGAAGGAGAAGCTGATGGCGAAGAAAGCGAAGAAGACCTCGAAAAAGGCTCCGAAGAAACCGATGATGACGAAGTAACCTGCCCCGCATCGAGTTTTGCATGAAGCGCCTCGGCCTTGCCGGGGCGCTTCTTTTTGGAGTCAGGCGGCTTGCCGCCGCTTTTGATAGCAGCTCAGAGATGCGCCCCTAGCGACCGCCTTCTGGGTGCCGCTTTAGTTCAGTCGTTCTGAGTGGGAACCATGTCCGTGGGGTCAACCTTTCAATCGTAAAGCGGCTGCGAGGCGCCGCACTCCAAATTAGGAGCTCAGAGACTCTTCGTGCGCCGGGCAAATCAGCTTATAGGCGCACCCGCGGCACGGAAATCCCGGATTAGCGGGGAAATGCTTGGCGCGAATGTCGGCAGCACATTCCTGAACGATATTCTGGGCGTCGTCCAGTTGCTTGGCGTCCCGCGCCGTGACTTGCGTGGAATTGTTCTGCAGGTAGTGAAAGACGAGCCGCACAGGGTTCCATTCGAAAATCTCCCGTGCAGCCAAGGCGTAAATGCTGAGCTGCAGCGCCTTGCGGGCGTCGGGTTCGGGGCGGGGTTTGCCGGTCTTGTAGTCGACGATTGCGACCTCGTTGCGACTTAGCCGGTTCACCTGGTCCATGCGTCCTGTCAGGATCACGTCGTTTTCCAGCGGCAGTTCGAAAGCTCTCTCCAACTCCAGGACGTCCGGCGGATCGGCGAGCGTGGCGGCATGGAACGCTTTCAGCTGCTCCAGACCGTCCCGTTTGTATTCCGCTTCCTGATACTCGTCCTCGTACCCTGCGCTACTCCACTCGGTCTCATAAATTCGCTGTACGTCTTCGAACGGCAGCTTGACTCCGCGCTTGAGTTGCTCGACAAAGCGACGGATGGTTGTGTGCATGACGCTGCCGAAACTGCGCGCCGCGCCGGGACCTTCTTTCAGTGACCACAACGCGCGAAAGGCGAACTGCTGCGGGCACTTTCGGTAATTTTCGACCGCCGAACTACTTAGTTTTAGCGGCTCGGGTGTGGGCGGATAGAACTGCTCCGCCCAGCGGGCGATGCGCGAAAAAATCCTGGGCGCGCCGGCGCTGGCGGCAAACAACTCTTCTTCGGCGGCTGGCTCGTTGGGCCTCTTATCCTCGGCCTCCTTCTTCACTCGTGGCGCGAGTTGCAGGATGTCCCGCCGCCGGACCGCCGGGTCCAAGAGGATGTCTTCTATGAACACCGGCACCCTGTTCTTTTTCTCGGTAACCGTGGTGATGGTCAGACGCTCCTGCGCCCGGGTGAGCGCCACGTAGAACAACCGGCGCTCTTCCTGTATGTGGAAATCACCCTGCGGAAGTTCTTCTTTCATAAGCCGCACCGGGAATTCGAAGAGCGGCGAGCGCTTGCGTGCCGGGAAGGCGTGTGAGTTCACCCGCAGCAGGAAGACATGCGGGAATTCCAGACCCTTCGCGCCGTGCACGGTCATCAACTGCACCGCGTCGCCCGGAGCGTCGTCCTCCAGGCTTAGCGTGCCGCCAGCCTGTTCGAAATAGTCCAGGTATTCCAGAAATTCCGTGAGCCCGCGTGTTTCGCTCTTGGGCTCCCAATTCATCACGAACTGCGCGAGCTGGTTGATGTATTTGCGGTCCTGCGCGCCGACGCGTTGCGGCACTTCCAGCCATTCCAGAAGTTCCCCGAGAATTTCGCGCGCGGTATGCCGGCGCAGGAATTTACGTTGTGTGGCGAGAAACTCCAGTAGTTCGTCGCAGGCGCCGTAGGAGGGATCGAAGGGAAGCTGGCCCTGCGAGGGCTGCAGCATGTCATACAGCGCCTTGTTGCGGTTCTTGCCCGCACCTGCGCGTTCGGCCAACCGCACCAAATCTTCTGGCGTAAGGTGCCAGGCCGGGGCGGAGAGCACGCGCGCGCAGGCCACGTCTTCATAGGGATGAGCAATCAACATGAGGTAGGCAATCACGTCGCGGACCAGTGGATGCTCGAGGATCGACAGCTTGGTGATGACGAACGGGATCTTCCGGGCGGAAAGCTCCTCCACCATGCGGTCGCGATGGGCGTGCTGGCGATAGAGAATGGCGAAATCCTGCCAACGGCGTCCGGCCTTGTGCAGGCGCTGGAGTTCGCCCGCGACCCAAGCGGCTTCCGATTCCGGCGAGTCAAGTTCGACGACGCGGATCTTTTCGCCTTCGGCGCGGCTCGGTTGCAGGATCTTCTTGGGAAACTCCGGGCTGGTCTCGTTTTGGCTGATGGCCTGCGTGGCAACGCGAAGAATGTTGGGTGTGGAGCGGTAGTTTTCCGTGAGCGAGACGCGATGGTATGTGGAATCTTCGCCTTCCTGCCAATTGGCAAAGCGCTGCAAAAACAGTTTGAAGCTGCCGAAGGAGGCGCCGCGAAAGCGGTAGATGGCCTGATCGTTGTCGCCGACTACGACGATATTGCGCCGGTCGCCGGTGAGCAGGTGCAGCAATTCGAGCTGCGCGATATTGGTATCCTGAAATTCGTCGACGAGGATGTGCTTGAAGCGTTCCTGCAGCGCGCGCCGGCGCCTGGCGTCGCTTCGGAGCAAGGCCACCGTTTCCGGAATGACCCCGTTAAGAGCGATGCAACGCTTCTCGCGCAGGATTTCTTCACTGGCGCTATAGGCGCGCGCAATTTCCTGTTGCAACGCGACCTGCTCCGCGCGCTCCTTGCGGCTGTCTTCGTCGAGCGATGGCCGTTCCTGCTCCAGCTCTGCTGCGAGTTGGTCGGCAAAGCCCTGATAATGGTGGCAGGACACCAGTTCATCCTGGCAGCGCGAGAAAAACTTCACGAAGTCGCTCAGAAACTGGCCAGGTTCAGCTAGCCGGCGATATTTCTCCAGTTTCAGGCGCGCCAAGTTACGCCGCAACAGGATCCAATGGTCAACTTCTTCCAGTGCCAGGCGGTTCGGGTCCACTTCCTTCAGGAGTGTTTCGCAGAAGGAATGGAATGTGGACAGCACCACCTCTTTCCCGCGATCGCCGGCCGCCTTCACCACGCGCGACTTCATCTCCCCCGCGGCTTTGCGCGTAAAGGTCAGACCGAGAATGTTCTCGCCTAGCAGGGAAGCATCCGATTCCAGCAAGTGGCGGATACGTTCGGTAATGACGCGCGTTTTTCCGGTGCCCGCGCCGGCAATGACCAGCAGCGGGCCTTCGCCATGCGTGATGGCACGCCGCTGCGACTCGTTCGGCTGAAGCTCGGAACGCTCTGGTCGCCCTAATTCAAAAAGAGTGGCCATCGAGTAAGGGTAACGCGATGCGGGACGAATAGAAAGCGAAGACTAGCCTTTCAAAACCGCACTGGTTTTCCACTCCGATTCGACCGCTTCCTGGCTGCCGCTGCTTGTGCCTGGCCGGCTCCAAACCCACGAAACGCCAACCACTGCAAGCACCGTGAGAATCGGATCGATGGGATGGCGGTATCGCTGCGAACTGTGCGTGACGTAGTAGGGCAGCGGATAGAGAAGGACGGCGCACGCTAAAGGACTCCAACGGAGCCAGTCCTTTCTTACTAACACTATCATCCCGGCCCATGCAGCCAGGCTGAACAGCGCACAAAACGCAATATAGAGAGACCGCAGGCCTGACGGTTGAATGAAGAAATCTTCCCGCGAATCGAAATAATCGGTCCAGATGTCCAGAAAGCAAAGGAGGCTGTGGCGGACGAACGTGGCTGGCTGCGCTTTGATGAAAGAAATAGCTTCGGCCTGTTTCTCGTGGTTGTACTTCAATTCGCCCACGGTGACCAGATGATCGAGTTCCCTGTTATCCCCCAACGGGTTACGCTGCGGGCTCCAGACCTCTTGCACTTGAGGATTGTTACCCAGCCACAATTCCACGCCGAAATTCGATTTTACGAACGTAAAGCCTCCGAGCTGGTGCCAGTTGCGCACCGTCCAGGGCAGCAGGACCAAAACGCCAGCAAGCACGGAAATGCCGAGTGGCTTCAGCGCAGGCAAGTGCGACTTGTGGCGTGAAACATACAGCCACACTGCGAAGCATGGAGACAAGAGAAAGAGCGAAGGGTTGGTCATGGCGGCAATGCCCCAAAGCGCGCCATAGCCACACCAGAGCCACAGGGAAGGGGACTCGGCCAGCGCGTAGCCGAGAACGAACAGCTGCGCCAGGAGCAGCGCCGCGAGGCTCTGGTCCCAGGTGTAGGCAATCGGCATTAGCACGGCGACCGGCAGAAATGCCCAGACCCATCCTGCGATCAGACCCGTGGTTCTGCCTGCGGCTTTTCTTCCTAGTTCAAAAATCGGATAGCACGTCAAGGCAGAGCAGAGAATGTTCACCACCTGGCCAAACAGAATCACCATGTTGCCGTTTCGTGGAAACAGCAGATTGCCCAGCGTCAGAACCCATACGTATAGCGGCGCGAGCCACGCCGTGGGAATGAAATTCGGGAACGGGAAGGAGTAACCGTGGCCTCCAGCCAAAGCGAAGGTCAGCACCACGGCTTCGAAGCCCTGGCTGTGATAGTGGTGGCGATGATAATCGGCGAATCGCACGGAACTGGCCAGCACCACGATTCGCACAAGCAGGGCAACGAGAACTGCCGTCCTTGGCGAATCTAGGAAAGAAACGAATCCGTTTCGCGCGCGTGGAGGTTGAATGGGAGTGGCGTCGTTCATTGACACTACGTACGAAGCTACCCGCAAACGTCTGGGACGGTCAACGAAAGCGCTTGCTTATTTGGTCTAGATTTAAACAAAGAGCCAACGTGAAATGCGCTGCACTTACCGTTGCGAGGCTTCGCCGGAGGCGACGCGGGCGTTGAAATCGGTAGATTGTTTCTTCGGAATCGTGACCGCGGTCCAGTTGCCGGATTTGGCGGCAAAATGCTTCGCCAGGAAAACAATCTGTCCAATGTGATTGCAGTAATGCGCGACCTGCCGGTTGATCGCCTGCATCACGGAGTGCGGCTCGGTCCGGATGGTAACCGTGCGCGTAAGATCCGCGTCGGTGAGCTGTCCCAGCGCGTCGAACAAAATCTTCCAGCCCTGTTCCCAGAGCGCGAGAATCTCGGCGCGCGATTGTGGCGGCTTCTCAAACTCCGTGTCGCGATGGCGGTCCGGCTTCTCGCCGTCGCTGGTCAGGAAGTCCGTCCAGCGCGAGCGCATATTCCCGGCCAGGTGCTTCACGATGCTTGCTATGGAATTGGATTCTCCATCCAGCGTGGCTGGTAAAGCTTCGTCCGGGCATTGCGCCATGGCGCGCTCGGCCAGTTTCTTGTACATGCGGAAAAGATCGGCGGAGTCTTTGACATACGATGTAGTGAATTGATGCGGCATTCCGGCATTCTCCGCCTGTGGGATGCGGGACGCAAGATTTTCGTAGTAAACTCAAGTTCCGTCCAATCCACCTCTGCCAAATCCTTTTCAGGAGACTTCCGATGCGCATCGCTGAAGCAATCCTCCCGGAGTTCGACCGCGAAATGGCCACCACTCGCCGAATGCTCGAACGCTTCCCGGCGGATAAGGTGGAGTGGAGGCCACACGAGACGTGCATGACCCTGGGGCGGCTCGCCGGGCATGTCGCGGAACTGGCCGGCTGGGTCATTCCCACCATGAACCAGGACAAGCTGGAAATGGATCCCAGCAAGTACAACCCGACGATCGTCAAATTGGGCGCCGATGCCGTGAAACAGTTCGATGAAACAGTGACGACCGCGCGCGCCGCCATTGCCGGGGCCAGTGACGAAACTTTCATGAAACCGTGGACCTTCGTGGCCGGCGGGCACACGGTTTTCACCATGCCGAAAATTGCCGTGTATCGCTCCTTCGTCATGAATCATTTGATCCACCATCGTGGACAGTTGGCAGCGTTTTATCGTATTGCTGGTGTGCCGGTGCCTTCGCTGTATGGCCCCAGCAAGGACGAGCAGCCTTTCTAGATGGTTTTCTGTGCGATCGACGAACTAATCCCCAAGCAGCGGCTTTAGGCCGCAGCGGCGGCGGGATAAACCCGCCGCTACCGCGCCCCGAGAACACGGAGTCACTCTTGGCCAGGCGCTTTCATCGAATTTAGCGAATGGGGCGGACCGCCACAAAGGGTGGTTACCCGGAAGGTGTTTTATGGAAACAGCGGTGATTCTTTCAGCGGTGCGCACGCCGATTGGCAAATTTCGAGGGGGCCTCGCCGGATTCTCCGCTGTGGATCTCGGCGGAAAAGTTGTAGCCGAAGCGATTCGACGAGCGAGCCTAGAGCCCAAGCAAATCGACGAAGTCATCGTGGGCAACGTGGTCCAGGCGGGGTTGGGGCAGAACCCAGCCCGGCAGGCGGCGCTGAAAGGCGGCTGCGACGCGCGCGTGGCCGCCATGACGATAAACAAAGTGTGCGGCTCGGGCCTGAAAGCCGTGGCGCTCGCGGCGCAATCTGTGCAGTTGGGTGAAAACGAAATCGTCGTGGGCGGCGGCATGGAATCCATGTCCAACTGCCCGTACCTGCTGCCCAATGCGCGTAC
>Ga0335078_10008611_pt1 | contig 15162 bp, 14 predicted proteins | sample Lox_Sample_32_FD_206711 | JGI IMG/M metagenome (GOLD analysis project Ga0335078, IMG submission 206711) | Soil microbial communities from Loxahatchee National Wildlife Refuge, Florida, United States - Lox_Sample_3.2 | ecosystem: Environmental > Terrestrial > Soil > Wetlands | place: USA... | reverse complement strand
AGCCGTTGACGTTCGTCGGCTTATCAAGAAACTTGGCCGAATCGATACGGTCACTAAGGCGCAGGTTGACGAGGCAATCCCGATCGCTTTTGGCGTGGCCAACGCCCCGGTTTCGCCCTAGTGGGTTACCTTTGGTAAGCATTCGGGGTGCAGCTCAACAGCCGAAATCAAACCGTCGGATCTCGCTCACCAGGGGCTCGGCGATTCGCTTAACGAAAAACTGATGGTCGGGGTGGACACGGTACGCTTCGAGCGCCGACACATCGTCAAAGTCCATCACCAGCGCCACCGAGTAACCCTCTTCGGCAGGCTCAATATTCTTCCCGGCGCGCAGGTTCTTTACACCCGGCAGCAGCGGCAAGCGTTTGCGAGCCTCGTCGATCAATCGCTCTTCGTCGTGACCGGTCGCCCCAACTTTCATCCGATAGAGCACCACATGGCAGATCATAGAACTCCTTAAGGACGATTATCATTATAGAATGGTTGAACGCCGAAGGAGCGCGGGCGTCCCACCCGCTTCTTCCAGGACGAGCTAGAGACGAAGAGCGGGCGGGACGCCCGCGGTCCCAGGGGCAACCGTGCCACTACTCGAAGTTCAGCGACACTTGGTAAATGGTAAGATGGAATCGATGTACGATGACGCCGTGGAAGTAGTCGAGAACCGGCCTCTCACCGGTGGTCATTTTATCTTGAGCCTCTATTCCCCCCGCCAGGCGCAGGCGGCGAGACCAGGGCAGTTCGCCATGGTACGGCTCCTGGGCCGCTCGGACGTGCTGTTGCGCCGGCCTATGAGCATTTACGACGTAGCGCCCGATCTGTCCGCCGATGTAAAGCAGGTCCTTAGCCCGGAAGAGTCGGGGTTCGGGGTTCGGGGTTCGGGGTTCGAAGAAAGGACGTCTCCGGCTTCATCTTCTGCGAACCCCAAGTCACAGATCGCCAATCCTGATTCCTCTGCGAACCCCGAATCGCGAACCCCGAGTCCCGGTTCTTTTCCGCGTCCCGAACTCCGAATCGCGAACCCCGATCTTTCCGGCGAGAAGGCCGGCGCGACGAAAACCATCGTCCAACTACTTTACAAGGTGGTGGGGCGCGGCACCCGGTTGATGGCGGAGCTGAAGCCCGGCGACCGGGTCGGCATGCTGGCGCCGCTCGGTCACGGTTTCTTCGAGGAAGAGTATCTCGACCGGGCGCGAGCGGCCGACGAGATTCTCCACGTTGCCGGCGGCATCGGCATCGCCGCCCTGCTTCTGCCGGCTCGACAACTTGCCGGAGGCGGTTTGCGCCAGCGGTTGTTCTTCGGAGGGCGCACGCAAGACGACCTGGCGGGCCTCGACAAGTTCGATTCCGTGGTGGACGAGATCGTGCTGGCTACAGAAGACGGTTCACGCGGATATCGCGGCTTCGTGACCGGCCCTCTCCAAGAGTACCTGGCTGTGCATCGCGGCAAGAAGTTCCTGATGATGGTGTGCGGTCCTTGGGCGATGCTCGAAGCCTCGGTGAAGCTGGCGAAGCGATACGGCCACGCGTGCCTCGTCTCCATGGAAAACCGCATGGGTTGCGGACTGGGCGTGTGCTTGGGCTGCTCGATTCGAGTGGACGGCACGGGTCACGCGGCGTACGAACGCGTTTGCACCGAAGGGCCGGTGTTTTGGGCAGAGAAAGTCATTTGGCAGAAAGAAGCGCTCCCGTTGTGACAGGCGACTCAGACTTCACGGGTCGGCACAACTACGAAGAGGATACACATGGGAATAGCGTACGTTCAAGGGACCGTAATCGGGCCAACTGGAAAACAAGCCGACGTTAAGTTCTTAGTGGACTCGGGGGCGACCTACACGCTGGTGCCGCTAGACATCTGGCGGGAAATCGAATTGTAGCCCGTCGATTCGGTGGAGTTTACTTTGGCGGACGGCACCGTTGTGAAACGAAAGGTGTCGGACTGCCAGATTCAGCTTCCTCAAGGCCAGCGTTACACGCCCGTGATACTTGGAGAAGAGGGCGACGTAGCCCTCTTGGGCATGGTTACACTGGAGGAGCTTCGTTTGATTTTGAACCCCTTTACCCGGGAGCTACAACCGATGCGAATGATCCTGATGACAGCAAGGCGATGATGGCGATGGACAACGGACCACGGATCACAGACGACTCAGAACCGATCCTTCTCACCGAAATTGCCGGGATACGCTTCGCTAACCCGGTCCTGACCGCCAGTGGCACTTTTGGCTACGGCCAGGAGTTCGCGCACCTGATTGACTTGAATCAACTGGGCGGGATCGTGGTGAAGGGCATCTCCGCGGAACCGATGGCGGGCAATCCTTCGCCGCGCATTTACGAGACCGACTCCGGTATGTTAAACGCCATCGGCTTGCAGAACGTGGGTGCGCAGAGATTCCTGGACGAGAAACTGCCGTTCCTGCGCACGCTACACACGCGCTGCGTCGTCAACGTCTTTGGCTACTCCACTGAGGACTACGTTCGCGCCATCGAGATCCTTAACCAGGGCGACGGAATCGACGCCTACGAGCTCAACATTTCGTGCCCCAACACGCGCTGCGGCGGCATGGTCTACGGCAGCGATCTTAGGCTCACGGAGGAAGTGGTGGCGGCGGCCAAGCGAGCGGCGCGCGTCCCCTTGTTCGTCAAACTCTCGCCCAACGTCACGGACATCACCTCCTTTGCCCGAGTGGCGGAGGGGGCGGGGGCAGACGCGCTGTCGCTGGTGAACACGTTCGTCGGCATGGCCATCGATGTCGAGACCCGGACGCCTCGCGTTTCGAACGTCACCGCCGGGCTTTCCGGACCCGCGATCAAACCCGTGGCACTTCGCATGGTCTATCAGTGTGCGCGCGCGGTGCAGATTCCAATCATCGGCATGGGCGGGATCGCGAGCGCCGAGGATGCGCTCGAATTCCTGATCGCCGGCGCCCGGGCGGTCCAGATTGGCACGGCCAACTTTTACGCGCCCGGCACCGCGCTGCGAGTCGTCGAGGGCATCCGTGGCTATTGCCGGCGCAAGCAACTCCAACTTGCCGAACTGGTCGGCAGCTTGAGGGTCGCAGATCGCCCCGTCGTCCCCAGCCACGAATCTCCGTCCGCCGCTGAAGAGAACATTCGGATGACGAACAAAGTAATTGACCCGTTGTAGGAACTGAGGCCCAGAAGACGGCATCCAATAGGCGGTGGGAACAGAGGGCGCGTGATTTGGGCGGAAGTGGCCTGTCTCGCCCAGCGCCGCGAAGAGCGGGCGCGATACCCGCACTCCGAATGAGGACGACGTTTTGAGGAGAATGTTCAAATTACTCGGACTGCGGGGCTGGCTCACTGTATCGCTACTCGTGCTAACGGCCTGGGGGTGCGGCCCGGTCAAGCAAACCACGGTGATCCAGCCTTTTGCGGTGCCCCCTCCGCCACGCGAAGCTAGCCTCGACGAACTCATCGCCAATCTCAATTCGCAGGCGGATGCCGTCCGGACCCTTCAGGCGAAGGTTGATCTGGAAACCACAACCGGCTCTGTCTACTCAGGGGTCATTAACCAATATCATGACGTGCAGGGCTTTATCCTGATCGAGAAGCCGAACCTGATCCGCATTATTGGCCAAGTGCCGGTGGTGGGTACGAACATCTTCGATATGGTTGCGGACGGCAAGGAGTTCCGGTTGTACATCCCTTCGAAGGAGAAGTTCATTGTCGGCAAGACCTCGCTGCTTCGCGCCTCGGGAAATAAACTGGAGAACATGAGGCCGCAGCACATCCTCGATGCCATGCTCGTGCCCGCGATTACGCCTCAGGACCGCTGTTACCTGGAGGAAGCCTCGGAGCCCATCAACAAAAGCGAGCGCCTTTATTATGTTGTAACCGTGGTGGGAATCGAGCCCGACGGCGCCTTGCAGTTGAAGCGTAAAGTGTGGTTCGACCGTGCGGATCTGGAGATTGTACGGCTGCAGCTATACGAGCCCAACGGGCGCTACGTCGAAGACGTGGCGTACTCGGGTTATCTGAACTTCGCCGGCCTCCGTTACCCGACACGTATCCTGCTGAAGCGCCCGATCGAAGACTACCAGTTGGCCATCACGATGACCAACGCGCCCACTTTCAATCAGCCCATTGACGCGACCAAATTCACGCTCCCCAAGCCTCCGGGGGCAGAACTGGTGGACCTGGATGCGGAGCCGCCAAAATCGTCCACCGGAACCACTCCGGGGAAAGGAGCGGGAGCGGATATCTTGTGATTAACAAAATGATCTTAGCCAATGTGCTGCACCGTCCGGTGCGCACCACAATCGCGATCCTCGCCGTCGCCATTGAGGTGACGATGGTTCTCATCGTCGTCGGTTTGACCAGCGGGATGCGAAATGAGACGGCCAAGCGAGTGGAAGGCATTGGCGCGGACGTTCTGGTTCAGGCGCCCGGAGCCTCCATGTTCCTCGGTCTCGGCTCGGCCCCCATGCCCGTCAAGATCGGTGACGAAATCGCGGAATTCCCGCACGTGCAGGCCGTCACTCCGGTCCTCATTCAACCGAGCTCCACCGGTAGCATCAACCTGGTCTGGGGCATTGACTTGCCCAGTTGGAACCGGGTCACCCAGGGCTTTGTTTACCTGTCGGGCGGTCCCTTTACCGGCCCGTACGACCTGCTCGTCGACGACTGGAACGCCAAGGCCAACCACACCAAAGTTGGTGACACGGTGAAGTTGCTGAACCACGACTTCCACCTTGTCGGCATTGTGGAGCACGGCAAGGGCGCGCGGCTGTTCATTCCCCTTGCCACTGCCCAGGACCTTTCGGCTTCCCAGAATCATGCCACCGTTTTTTGGGTGAAGTGTACGGATCCCGGCTACACGGAGGACGTTCTGAAATCGATCCGCCACTGGCTCCCCACGTACCAGGTCCTCTCCGTGCGGGAATACTACACGATGATGACCTCCAACAACCTCCCGGCGCTGAATGCGTTCATCGCCGCGCTGGTGGGAGTGGCGGTGGCAATCGGATTCCTGGTGATTCTGCTGTCGATGTATACCACCATCACCGAGCGGACTCGGGAGATCGGCATTTTAAAATCGCTGGGAGCCTCAAAAGGATATATTATTATGGCGATCCTTCGGGAGGCTGGCCTGCTTTGCGCAGTCGGGATCGCCGTGGGCTGCGTCGGCACGTTAGGAGCCAGAAAAGTGCTGCTGGCATCCTTCCCGACCCTTAGTGTGGATCTGACCGTGGACTGGGCGTTGCGAGCCGCCACGCTGGCACTCGTGGGCACCCTTATCGGGGCCTTCTATCCCGCTCTCCGGGCAGCACAACTTGACCCCGTGGATGCTTTAGCGTATGAATAGCAAGGCGACGCGACTGCTGTCATTTCCGGCTTCGGGGTCGGAAACCGGCTACACTCAAGCGGTGCCCGCAACTATGGAACCGATCATCCAAACCGAGAACCTGAGGAAGATCTACCGGGTGGGCAGGGTTGACGTTCAGGCGCTGCGAGGGGTCGATCTGACGGTGCAGGTGGGCGAGTTCATTGCCATCGTTGGACCTTCGGGGTGCGGCAAATCGACCCTGCTTCACATCCTGGGAGGGTTGACGGGACCGACCACCGGCAAAGTGCTCGTGGACGGTAATGACTTCCTCAAGATGACGGACTCCGATCGCACGCGCTTCCGCCGCCACAAGATTGGATTCGTTTTCCAGCGCTTTAACCTGCTGCCGACCCTTTCGGCGCGCGATAACATCGCCCTGGCGCAGGCTATTCAGGGCAACGGCTTCAATCCGCATCGCTTTGACTCCGTGGTCCGCACGCTGGGTATTCAGGAGAAACTGGGCGCGAAGCCTTTCGCCCTGTCCGGCGGGGAGCAGCAGCGCGTGGCCATTGCCCGCGCGGTAATCTGCGAGCCCAAGATTCTGCTAGCCGACGAGCCTACCGGGAATCTGGATACGGAGAATTCCCAGCTTGTCCTCAACATGCTGCGGGCGCTGAATCGCTCCTTCCGGCAGACGATCCTCATGATCACGCACAACCCGGAGGCGGCGGCAGTGGCGGATCGTATCGTGCGCATGCGGGACGGGCGGATTATTCTGGAGTGAGTTCTCAGTCTTCAGTTCTTAGTATTCAGCCGTCCGCCGAGAACGAATCGCCGGTTGCTTCGTTGACCAAGTGGGAATGGTGAACTGTTAACCGCAACCGGAGAACTTAAGACTGAGAACGGAGGACCACCAGAGCGCGGAAAGTGGAGTTTAGATGTCATTCTGCGCGAAGCGAAGAATCCCTCTTGGCATGCCTTGCAGGAGCGCGAAGAGCAAGAGAGATTCTCCGCTTCGCTCAGACCGGCATGCAAGCTTACGGTGACGCCCTCCTTGAGTTAAGTTAATCATGGCTCAGACTACCGATTTTGAAGCCGGATCCGTTCCCCACGCCGCCGGAGCAGCCATCGGGGCGGAGAGTGCCGGAAGAAGGTTCAGAAAGTTCTGCGTCCGTAGCGTTCTCTGGACTTATCCGCGAGGAAGCTGGCAATACGACGTTCTTTGTCTCCTGATCCTCCTCTTTGTCTTCGTTCCGTCGCACTCGTTCTTCCAGGACGGCCCGCGACTCGAGTTGACCGACCTGCGCCACCGGCAGGGGCTGGTGGAGGTGGGTCACACCAAGCAAGGGAGCATCTATCAAGTCGACGCGCGGCTGGTGGAATCCCTGGGCGCATTACCGGTGGACGATGCGATCCGGCAGATTTTGCGCCAGCGAATCCAGGGACCGGTCGCCTTGAAATCGTGGACGCCGATCCTGGATCGGAACAACGTTATCCTCGGTTATACGGTGGTGGTTTCCAACCCCGAGCCCAGGAACAATGGGGGATCGCCGTAACCTGCCTGGATTGCCGCGCATCCATAGCATAGAGGGGAATCCCGGGTGGGAGCGCCGGCGTCTCTTGCGCTCTCTGAGAAGTAAGGCCGGATCGTCGCGGGCCGGCGGAACACGGGACCGTAGTCTCCGCTCGTAACGAAAACGACCAGAAGGGATGTGACTGCTTGCGAAATCGTTCCTCCTACCGCGTGGCACGGCTCGGGCTGATGGCAGCCCTGATAACGGGCATCGGCTCCGCGTTCGCAGTGCCGCCCAGGCTCCGCAAGGGCCACATGCCGCCGGCTCTCGCCGAAATTGTCAAACACATGGACGATTCCGGCCATCGTCTCAACACCCTTTCGGCCGACATTGAGTACACCAAGTTCACGGCGGTGGTCAGCGACAAGTCCACTCAACAAGGTCAGTTCTTTTTCAAGAAGGGTAAGCCGCCCGAAGTCAAAATCGACTTCAAGAGCCCCGACGCCCGGGTCATTCTGGTGAGGAAGAATGAAATCCAGATGTACTTGCCCAAGACCAACCAAATCCAGGTCCACGAACTGGGACAAAGCGGTGCGCTGCTGGAGGAGTTTCTCCTCCTGGGGTTCGGGTCCGAGGTCGCCAAGCTGAAACAGGAATTCGGCATCAAGCTCATCGGTGAAGAGGACCTTAATGGGGACACCACTGCCGTCCTGGAATTGACTCCTACTCAGCGCGACCTCGCCAAGTTCCTTATCAAGGTACAGCTCTGGATCAGTGAAGAATCGTGGCTGCCCGTGCAGCAGAAATTCTTCCAGCCCGGAGGTGACTATGCGATTGCACGCTACTCCGCGGCCCGCGTCAACCGCCATCTCGATTCCGGCACCTTCGAGATCAACGCCCCTGGCGCCAAGAAGGTCAAGGTGTAAGACCGAACACGCTTCTTCTCGGGCCAAGGTCCCCTGACTCATGGCCGGCGTTCAACTCCTGCATTCTTCCTCTGGGCCCGCATTTTTCCCATTTCGACTTTTTCCGGTTGCTTGCGGGCTAGCTTAGGGGCTACCTTATTTGCTAGCGGTATGGGATCGAGTCACGAAGCAGAACCCAACTCGAGGGGGCTGGAGTGAAAGCAATACCTTTTGCACGCGCTGCTCGGATGATTGCCAGAGGAACCTGGAGTTTCTGCACCGATCGCCCGCTGGTGGTGTCTTTTGAACTGACGCATTCCTGCACTGCGGACTGCCAGCATTGTGACAAGGGCGGGATCAAGCCCGAGCCCCCCGGCCTTCTGCGCGCGGCCGATTACCAACGGCTGCGGCAAGAGCTCAAGCCGATCATGGTTCAATTGTCGGGAGGCGAGCCGCTGTTGCGCAAGGATCTTCAAGACGTGGTCCGCGCGGTGAAGGAGCCCAACGGGCTGCCTTATACGATTCTGGTGACGAATGGGCGGCTGTTGACCGAGGAGAAGTACCTGCAACTGCGGGCGCTTGGCGTCAACCAGTTCTCGATTTCTCTCGACTTCCCCGACGCGCGTCACGACGAGTTTCGGCGCTCCCCCGGCCTTTACGCGCACCTGGCGCGCCTGGTACCGTCGCTCGCCGCGCACGGATTCGAAGATGTGGCTTTGAACACCGCGATTACGCGGGACAATCTGCCCGCCCTGCTCGACATCTACGAGCGCGCGCGGGAGTGGGGCGTGTGCCTTTCGTACAGCGCCTATACGCCGCTGCGCACCGGCAACATGGGTCACTACATCAGTTCGACGGAGGACCTCAGCCTGCTCCGCCGGACGCTCGACGAGTTGCTCGCTCTCCGCGCCCGTAACGGCCGCATCGCCAACTCGCCGTGGACACTCTCGGGCATTCATGACTTCTTCCGGCATGGGTCCGTGCCGGGTTGCAAAGCGGGCCGGCGATTCCTGGTGGTGACGCCGGCCGGCGGACTGCGCGCCTGCTCGATGTTCGAACAGACCTACCAGTCGCACCGGGAGATCCTGGAGCAGTGGGTGCCCGCGAACCAGTGCGGCGGATGCTACGTGTCCATCCGCTCGTACCTCGACGCATCTTACTGGACGCTGCTCAAGGACAACATCTCTAGCCGCGTCCTCGCCCGGCACGGGCACGCCGCGGAGTGTTAGAGTTGGCACAGACCGTTAAGACCCTGGGAGAGAGCGCGTCCCGCTCGCTCTTCCGCGGCTAATGCTGGAAGACTGAGACGAGCAGCGGGCGAGATGCCCGCGCTCTCGGGATTCAGATTCCCGGTTGGGTCGGATTGGGCCAGGCAAACGAACATTCAGTAGGTATTCTCAAAGATACGACAATGCTACGTGCCTAGCCTAAGAGCGGCGTGTGGCCACCGATTGTTGAGTTTTCTACCTTCGACTGCGATCTCATGGACCTGCTCTTCAACATCCAGCGTAAGGCGCGCGCGGCGGACCGGCGGGTACGTGAGTGGCTGATGATCGCCCACGGCCTCCTCTCGCATCGCCACCCGGTGCTGGCCCACATCGTTCCCATTCGCCGCTGCAATCTGGCGTGTACTTATTGCAACGAGTTCGACGACTTCTCCAAGCCGGTCCCGACCGCGGAAATGCTCGGCCGCATCGATCGGCTGGCGGAACTGGGCACGGCGATTGTCACCATCAGCGGCGGCGAACCCTTGCTTCATCCCGACCTCGATGCGATCATCCGACGCATCCGCGAGCGCCATATGATCGCCGGCATGATCACCAACGGCTACCTGCTTACGCCCCTCCGCATCGAGCACCTGAATCGCGCCGGACTCGACCACCTCCAGATCAGCATCGATAACGTCCTGCCCGACGACGTTTCCAAGAAGAGCCTCAAGGTGCTCGACAAGAAGTTGCAGATGCTCGCGCAGCACGCCCTGTTTCACGTCAACCTGAACTCGGTGCTCGGCAGCGCCGTGCGTCACCCGGACGACGCGCTGGCGGTCGCGCGGCGCGCGCACGCCCTCGGCTTCACCAGCACGGTCGGCATCATTCACGGACGCGGGGGCCAGCTCAAGCCTCTCGGCGACGTCCAGCAGAAGCTCTACGACGAGATCATGGCGATGGGACGCCGCTCCTATTCGCGCTTCAACCGCAGCTTCCAGCTCGACATCGCCCACGGCCGCCCTCACCAATGGCGCTGCCGCGCGGGAAGCCGCTACCTCTATATCTGTGAGGATGGCCTGGTCCATTACTGCTCGCAGCAGCGCGGTCATCCAGCTATTCCCCTAGCCGAGTATACGCGGGCGCATCTCGATCACGAGTACCTTACCGAGAAGGCCTGCGCGCCTCGCTGCACAGTCTCGTGCGTACACCAGATTTCCCTGCTCGATAATTGGCGCGACCCGCAGACCTTGCGCGCGTTCAAGCGGCCCGCCCCGGCACCTTCTGCTCCCGTTGCCCCGCTCGCACCGACCGCCGCCAGCCCCACCGTGGCGAGTGACAAGTGACCCGTGACGACCGGGCTCGATGTGAGGGTCTCGGGGTTCGACAGGGACTGAGGCTACATCAAGGCCCGGCTTTCTTCGCTTACCCTTTACCCATTGCCCTTTACCCTTGATCTCGAACCCCCGAAATGTCACCGGTCACTGGCTGCCAGACGCCGGCGTAAAGATCGCTGCTGCTCCGCCACCCGGCGCCAGGTGAAGTTGCAGAACCTCGCTGGATGAAACGCGGCGGCTACTGATCTCCAAGCTCGTGGCGACCTTGTCGGCATCGGCTCCATCCGCGAACAACTGCAACTGGTAGGCGCCCGAACCGAGAAAGCTCAGCGGGACCTTCAAATCCCTCGCGTCCCAGTTCGTCATCGAGCCCAGGTACCAGGTGTTGCCGTGGCGCCGCGCCACCGTGACATACTGGGCGGGCTCGCCGTTGGGCGCCCGTGTTTCGTCCCAGACGGTCGGCACTTTGTCGAGGAAGTCCATGCCCGGCTGATGGTCGTAGGACTCGGGGTAGTCGGAGAGCATCGCCAGCGGGCTGAAGAACACCACGTACATCGCCAACTGGTGGGCGCGCGTGCCTTGGCACATGGGCTCGATATTGCGCGGCCGGAACTGCTCGCGAGTGGCATTCTGGAAGCAACCCGGCGTGTAGTCCATAGGGCCCGCCAGGTTGCGCGTGAATGGAATGGTGACGTCGTGTTCGGGAGTCACGCGAGTGCTCCACTTGGAGTACTCCATGCCCATGATCCCTTCCCGGGTGAGCAGGTTGGGGTAGGCGCGCCGCAGTCCTGTAGGCTTGTAGGCTCCGTGAAAATCCACCACCAGGTGGTAGCGCGCGGCTTTGCTCGCCATCTCCTGGTAGAAGTTCACCATCTCCTGATCGTCGCGCTCCATGAAATCGACCTTGACCCCCGAGACTCCCCATTTTTCATAAAGCGGAAACGCCTCGTCGATCTGCTTCTTCACTGCCGACCAGTAAAGCCAGATCAGCACCTTCACGCCGCGCGCATGGGCATGTGCGACAATGGCCGGGATATCGACCTCCGGAACGTAGCGGGTGATATCGCCCTGTTCGAAGCCCGCGCCGTGCGGCGACCATCCGGCGTCGACCAGCATGTATTCCAAATGATGCTCGGCGGCGAAATCGACATAGTGCATCATGGTGGCCGTGTTCATTCCGGGCTGGAAGTCCACGTTGCGCGCGAAGCTGCCCGACCACCAGTCCCACGCCGCCTTGCCCGGCTCGACCCACGACGTGTCGCCGATCTGGTTGGGCTCACTCAGATTCATGATGAGCTCAGTTGACTCAATCAGACCTCCAGGGCGCGAGTTCACCATGAGCACGCGCCAGGGTGTTGCCTTGGGTGTCGAGCCGGCCACGGCGCGCTCTGAGTGACCGATCATGGGCGAGAGCTTGCCCGCCAGACCATTGGGGACGCCCGGTGCGGCGGCAACGTAGAGGCCGGCGTAGTCGGTGAGATCAGCTTCGGTGATCGCCACCCAGGGGCCGCCGGCGAGTTCCACCAGCAGCGGTAGTCCGATGATCGACGCCGGCTTGATCTGGTCCAGGCGCAGGTGCTCGAATTCCGATTCGTAGGGGCTCTGGAAGCGGCCGATGTTCAAGGCAAACGTGCGGCCTTCGCGGGCGAAGTAGAAGCCGGTGAGCTCCGACGAAATGACGAAGTCGTCCAGCCCGCCCCCGCGCGGCAGGAAGTAGCGGAACGCCACGCCCTCGTTGTAGGCTCGGAAGATCACATCTACGCGGCGGAAAGGCGCCTGCTTCTCGCGCAGAGAGACGCCGAGCTGGTTGTAATGATCACGAACCGGGCTCGCAGTGCCGAAGTGGTTCTCCCACGTGTCGTCGTGAGAGTCGCGGGCGGTGCCCACGATCTCAAAGTCACGGTCCATCGGGCGCATGTCGATGAAGTCGATTCCCAGCGGGGAATCAGTGAGCACGGGAACGCCTTTATACGAAACGCGGTAGTAGGCCCGTTCGCCGGGCAGGTACGGCTGAGGATTGGTCTTCAGCTCGAACGCCACTTGCAAGTTACCATCGGGCGAAGCCACCGTGAGCGGCTCGGCCGCGCCTAGAAATGTAACACACCACGCCGTGACGATGGCGGCGAGAATCAGTTTCGGCGACATATTTTTTTTCCTTTTCGTGGTTCGCTTCGTTTACCCTTCACCCTTTACCCTTTACCCTCCTGCTTCTTAACTCTACCCAAAGCTGGATTCATGCTACGTTCCGCCCGTCAGCGCCTTCAGGTATCGGTAATAAAAGTCCACTCCGCGGTAGTACGACTCCACTCCCAGGCGCTCGTCCTTGCCGTGTGCCCGAACATCGTCGGTATCGATCGCCAACCCGCTGATGCCATAGGTCGGCATGCCCGCCGCGTTGGTGTAAACGCCGTCGGAGGCACCGGCGGACATGCTTGGGACAACGGGCGTCCCAGGCCACATCTCGCCGGCCACGCGCTCGAGTGCCTGCATCACGTCGGGCCGCAGTGCGACCGTCGGAAGTTGCCTGGCGTCGGCCTCGAGGGTCGGCGCGGATGTCGTGGGGAGATACCGGACCTCGATCTTGGGATCGGCCAGGATCTTCACCAGAGTCTCTCGCACTTCATTCCTGGTATGGCCGGGCAGGATGCGGCAGTTCACGTTAGCGCGCGCCATCGCCGGCAAGGCATTGTTGGCGTGGCCGGCGTCGAGGCGAGTGGCTACGCAGGTAGTCCGAAGGGTGGCATTCCAGATCGGATCGGCGGAGAGTCGCGCGATAGCTCCGGCGTCGGGCGGGTCCCTGAGGATGGCGCGCATGTCGGACGCTGTCTGGCCGCTTTCCACGCCGGCCGTGCGCTCGAAGAAGGCTCGCGTGACCGCGTTGAGCTCGAAAGGAAACTGGTAGCGCTCCAGGCGCGCCAGCCCGTCGGCCAGATGATAGATGGCATTGTCAGGCACCGGGAGTGAGCTGTGCCCGCCGGGATTCGTCACCGTCAATTCGAAATCGGCGTAGAGCTTTTCGGTGGCATCCACATCCACGATCAGCGGCTTGCCGTGTACCGTATCCACGCCGCCGCCATCGGCATTGAGCACGAACTCAGCGTCGATGAGATCGCGGTGGTTCTCCAGCAGCCAGTGGACGCCGTTCGATTGGCCGCCTTCCTCGTCCGCCGTGAGGGCGAGGATAAGATCACGATCGGGCTGGTACCCTTCTCGCTTGAACCGGATCAGCGTCATCACCCAGATGGCGTCGCCGCTCTTCATGTCCTGCGTGCCGCGGCCGTAGTAGTAGCCATCCTTCTCTAAGAACCGGAAGGGATCAGTGCTCCAATCTTCGCGACGCGCCTCCACGACGTCGAGGTGACCGATCAGCAGGATGGGCCGGTGAGCGCCGGTCCCGTGCAGCCGCGCCACCAGGTTCCCCTTGCGGTCGTTGGGACCAAGGACCCGCACGTCGGAAGCCGGGAAGCCCGCGTCGAGCAGTCGCTGCGCCATCGCCTTGGCAGCCACGGTGGTGCTGCCCACCGAATCGGTGGTGTTGATCTCGATCAGTTGCTTGAAGATGTCGTGCGCGAGTTGGCGGGTGGCGTCGTCGATCTGCGGAGCCGCAACCTGCGGCAGTGCCAGAGCCAAGAGTAGGGCCATCCAGAGAGGACGAGTGACGAGTGGCCAGTGGCCAGTGGCTGGCGACGACTGGTCCGCTCCGGCTTCCTCCTTCTGGGCGCGCCAATCCTCACCTCTTCTCTGTTCGAGCGCTCTTCCGAGCACCACGATACCCTTCCGTTGGAGTCGTCGCATCAAGTTGAGTCATGCCTCCCTTATTCGGTACACATCAAACTATAGTTAGCTAGACTAGTCTAGTGTCCACGTCCAGAAGATCGGCGGGCATCTGCCCGGACTGCATAAGGTAATCAAATCTCCCGGGTCCTAAGCGGCGCTGAAGCTGTTCGATGATCGTGCGCACGTGCTCCGCCGTGTCGTTGGGACCGGAGACATAGAGCGGCTTGCCGTCGTGCCCGTAGACGAACTCTTGCGGGCATTCGGCGGCCACCACATTGCCGAAGATCCGTTCCGCCTCGGCATAATCGGGATGGGGGTTAAACCCGAGGTCGCGCGCGTAAGCCACACCGCCTTCCACCAGCTTACGGAAACAAGCGGGAGCCATGGGCACAAGGCCCTCCGACCCCCGCCAGAGTTTCTTGCGTTGATTGTAAACATCCGGGGGAATGATCTGGAATAAGGCGTTCTTCGCTCCCAGACAGAACACGTCCAGCAGAAAAACAGCCAAGGCGATGGTGCCGTTAGCCAGTCTTCGGCTGAATGGCAGATTCCCTAATCCCAGCTCGAACAGATTCTCCGGAACCAGGCATTCATGGACTGGAGCGTTGGCCAACTGAGCCGTCTCCCACTTGTTCCAAAGCGATTCGCCACGTTCTTTTCGCCGCTTGCGAGCCAAGTACTGTTGATAGTGTCGTTCCTTCATGGGTTGGTCCCTGGTCCCCCCGAGGGGTAAAACCCGACCGCGATGAGTCGTGAAATCGACTAAGAGCACGCCTTTCGTAAGTACGGTGGCGACGCTGCGCGGGCCACCTCGCTCTCCTCTTCAGCCCGCCGACGCTTTCCCTGCGGGCCGCTCTTTGACGTTCGCGGCTCCGACCGTTGTCTCCTGATTTTTCAGAAACGCCGGGAAAATGGCGTTTTTCTGAGGCAAATTAGTTCAAAAAACGGTGAATTTTGCCCCTAAAGAACCCAATTTCCGTATGCCTTTCTTTCTCGGCCAGGAGAGCGCCGAAAGATTCTAAAGCACATATCGGGTTCGATGGCCGGAGCGTCGATCTTTGTTTTTCAATAACTTAGCGTCTCATGGGATGAGATTAACCTCAATTCCATGAGTAGCATATCCGGTTCGACGGTCAAATT
>Ga0335078_10008609_pt1 | contig 15166 bp, 10 predicted proteins | sample Lox_Sample_32_FD_206711 | JGI IMG/M metagenome (GOLD analysis project Ga0335078, IMG submission 206711) | Soil microbial communities from Loxahatchee National Wildlife Refuge, Florida, United States - Lox_Sample_3.2 | ecosystem: Environmental > Terrestrial > Soil > Wetlands | place: USA... | reverse complement strand
GCCGCTGAGACCGCCGGTGCTTGCGAGAGCGGGGCGGAGCCCGGAGCCGCCAATGCGGGCGGGAGGCTTGTCGCCGCGGACGGCGGTGGGGCAGGCACCGAGGGGGAGGTAGGGGTGGGCTGGGCCATCGAGGAGAGGACCGCAGCCTGCGTGGGCGTCGCGAGGATCGGAGCTGGCACGACGGCGTGCACCACCGGGCTTTGCGCGCGGCTTCCATCCGCTGCGATCGCTGCGACCTGGTAGTAATAAGTCCCGGCGCCGCTGATTTGCTTGTCGCGGTAGCCCAAGGAGGTGGAGGAGAGCGTCGCGACCACTGCGAGTGTTTGCGTCGTCGCGCTCGAGCGCGAAACGACGTAGCCGGTCGCCCCTTTGACCGCGTACCAGGCGAGAAGCACGCTTCCGGTGCTCGGGTCCGGAGTCGCCATGACGCCCACCGGCGCACTGATCCCCGTGCTCGAGGTCTGCGCTACGGCGGCCGTGGGCAAAGCGCCGGACAACAGACCGCAGAGCCCCAGCACCGGGCCGAGAAGCTGAACTGCACACTTCATTGACATGTCGGTTCTCCGATCGAGACCCACGGGGTCGCCAAAATGCGAAAACCAATCGCTTGGAAGTGGACGCGCGAAACACCGGCAAAGTGGCTCACGCGCTTCAGTCGGTGCCGGTTGAGGAGCAAGCCGCAAGCGGGGCTCCACCGCTCGGGTGCTGGTCGGCGCCCGAACAGCCTGCGCTTTAGCTCAAAATAACAGTAAATTCAATTGGTTGAGATGATTCCGGCCCTGGACGCAAAATCCGCGGCTCGGCCGTTCGACTGCGCCCGCGCCCGCCGTTTGCCGGATGGCCGTGGACGTTCGTTCGTCCGCTTGTGCCGTCCGCCTCGTGTTGGTCACGGGCGCTGCGAGTCGCCATCCCTTGGCCGTGATATTGTTGTAGCCAAGGGGCATCCCGGCATATCGGGGAACTCTGCGATCGCAGCAGAACAGCCGTCGCCCGGCGCGCGCTTCACATGGCCCAGGTCCCGGACAATGACATCACTCGCCTCCTGCTTGCCTGGAGTGGCGGGGATGAGGCTGCCTTGGGCAACCTGCTGCCGTTGGTCTACGAAGAGCTGCGCCGCATCGCGGAGATGCATCTGAGCCGCGAGCGTTCCGCCCACACTCTGCAGCGCACGGCGCTCGTCCACGAGGCTTTCCTGCGACTGGTTGATCAGCGCTCGGTCACATGGCAGTCGCGCGTGCAGTTCTTCGGACTGGCCTCGCGCATGATGCGCCGGATTCTCGTCGATTACGCGCGCCGCCGCGGGGCGGCGAAGCGCCCTTCGGAGCGCGTGCATCTCGATCTCGACGACCTGCCGGCCGAGACTCAATCGGACCTCGACTTTGAGAAGTTCGACAGATTGTTGGCCCGGCTGGGCGCGGCCGAGCCGCGTTCGGAGCAGCTCGTCGAGCTGCGCTTCTTCGGCGGCTTGAGCGTCGAGGAAGCCGCATCGGTGCTGGGCATCTCCGTGGCTACCGTGAAACGCGACTGGGTCGTCGCGCGCGCATGGTTGCAGCGCGAGATGGAATCCGCCTGAAACATGAGCGCGACACCCGAGCGCTGGCGGCTCATCAAGGAGCTGTTCACGGAGGCGGTCGGGCTCGAGGGCGATGCGCGGGCGCAGTTCCTGGCGCAACTGGCGCAGTCGGACCCGACCCTGGGCGATGAGATCTGCTCGCTTCTTGCGGCACACGAGGCGCCGAACGCGCTGCTCGACCGGTCCGCTTGCAGCTTCCTGCCCGCCTCCAAGCTCACAGATGAGGACCGCTGGTCCGGTCGCCGCCTGGGCGCTTACGTAATCACCGGGCTCATTGGCCGTGGCGGCATGGGCGAGGTCTATCGTGCGCGACGCGCCGACGACCAGTACGAGCAGCAGGTGGCGATCAAGCTGGTCCGCGCCGGCTACGACACAGCCTACATGCTGGAGAAGTTCCGCGCCGAACGACAGATACTCGCCAACCTCGACCATCCGAACATCGCCCGGCTGCTCGACGGCGGCACGACCGCCGACGATTTGCCGTACGTCGTCATGGAGTTCGTGGACGGCCAGCCGATCGACGCGTACTGCGATCAGCGTACGCTGCCCATCAAGGAGCGACTGCTGTTGTTCCGGCAGGCGTGCGCGGCCGTGAGCTATGCTCACCGGCACCTGATCATCCACCGCGATCTTAAGCCGGGGAACATCCTCGTGACGCCGGATGGCCGGGTGAAACTGGTCGACTTCGGCATCGCCAAGCTCATCCAGCCCGATTCGCTCGCCGCTTCCGCGCACGTCACCGTGGTTGCCGCGGTCACCCCGGCCTTCGCGAGCCCCGAGCAGCTACTCGGCCAGCCCGTGACGACCGCCACCGACGTCTATTCCCTCGGTGTCGTCCTGTTCCATCTTCTTACCGGGCGCAGCCCCTATCGAACCTCCGCCCCGAGCACGCACGATGCCATCCGGGAGGTCTGCGAGACAGAACCCTCGAGGCCGAGCCAGCTGGTCGCCGCCGCCCAGGGGGACGCCGGCCAGAGGCCGCTGCCCGATCGCGAGCTCGACGACATCACTCTCAAGGCGCTACGCAAGGAGCCGGATCGGCGCTACGGCTCCGTCGAACAGATGTCGGATGACATCGGGCGCTATCTCGAGGGGTTGCCGGTACGCGCGCACGGAGACCGCTTCGGATACCACGCCGGCAAGTTCCTGCGCCGGCACAAGATCGAGGTGGCGGCGGCCGCGCTGGTGTCGTTGACGCTCTTCGCCGGCTCGCTCGTGTCGATCCGTGCTGCGCGTATCGCACGCCAGCAGGAGGCGATCGCGCTGCGCGAGCGGGCCCGCGTCGAGAAGCGTTTCGCCGACGTCCGCAACCTGACCGGGTCGCTGATCTTCGATGTCCACGACGCGATCCAAAAGCTGCCGGGCGCGACGCCGGCGCGCAAGCTGCTGTTGGAGCGCGCTACCGAGTACCTCGACAACGTCGCGCGCGACGCCTCCGGCGACGTCGCCATGGAGCGCGAATTGGCCTGGGGATACCAGCGCCTAGCCGTCGTGCAGGGCAGTCCTACCGAGTCCAACCTCGGTGACCTGCGCGCCAGCCTCGAGAGCGACCAGAAGGCCCTCGGCTACTTCGAGGCGGTGGCCGCAGCCCGGCCCGCCGATTTCATCGATCAGCTGAACGTCGCGATGATGCATCGGATCCTTGCCTTCTCGCACCTCACCGACCCGCAGGGACCGGCGCAGCTGGCTGCGGCGATGGCCATTACCGACCGTCTGACCCGAACCGATCCGGCAAGCCCGCAATTGATGAGCGAGCGCTCGATCGAGTTCCAGAACCTGGCGCTGCTCGATGACGCCCGCGGTGAGCGCGTTCAGGCCCTGGAGGCGTACCGGCGCAACTACGAGCTCAAGCTGCAACTGCTGCGCGCGCATCCCGACTACCACGACATCGAGCGGCGCGTCGGCATGGCCAGCAGTCTGCTCGGCGGCGCGCTCGCGCGCAGCGGCTCGCCGGAGCAGGGCCTCGCCATGCTGCGGGCGGGTATGGAGCGCTACCGGGCGCTCGCCCGCGGCGACGCCGACACCAACGTGCGGCGCGAGTTCGCAATCGCCGAGCAGCAATACGGTGGCATTGAGCTGATGCTCGGGGACCAGGCTGGCGCCCGCGCGCACTTTCTTGCGGCGTCGCAGCAGCTTCGCGCCCTCGCGTCCGCCGACCCGCTCAACTCGATGCTGCGGCTCGACGTCGCCGGTGTGGAATTCAACGCCGGTCGCCTCGCCATGCTCGCCGGCGCGAACCGCGAGGCCATTGCGAGATTCACGATTGCCCGTCGCCTCATGCGTCAGCTCGATGCTCCTCGCCGTTCGGCAGAAGACGAGCCGGCGAGCCTGGCCGCCGTGGAGATCTGGCTGGGAGATGCGTGGAGTGCGGCCGGCGATCCCCGCCGCGCCCTTGCCAGCTATCATGATGCGGAGCAGGCCGCGATGGCGGACGCGGCCGCCGCGAGCAACGACGATGCCCGCGGTGAGCTCGCGTTGAGCTGGACGCGCGCCGCGCGCGCGAACGCACGGATTGGCAACGTCGCTGCCGCAAGCGCCGATATCGCCAAGGCGATCGAATTCGCCTCGGCGGTTCTCGGCTCGGCGAATGAAGACGTGCCAGCTCTGTATACGGCCGCAGAGGCCTTCGGCACCGGGGCGGCGCTTGGCGCGCGTCGGGCGCAGGGCGCGCTCGATCCGGCGGCGCGACGTGAGGCGAGCGCGCATCGCAGGCTCCTCGAGGAGCAAAGTCGTGCCGCCTGGCAAAGGATCGGCCGCCGGCTGGCGCTGTCGCCGAGCGGCTTCCTGGTCTACGGCGGCGAGCGCCGCATCGCGCCTCATGGACCTGCGATTTGAGCCTTACGCCCTGGCCGCGCGGGTGATCCGGCAAGTCGAGTGCAGGCTGGGCAAGCGCTCGCTGTCATCGACCCTTCAGCCGCCGCCATGGCAGTTCTTGCTGTTTGCGAGCTGCAGCAGTCGGGCCATGCGCGGATTGTCGAGCATCTGCTGACCGGCGCCGGCGGCGAGGTTGGACGCCGAGCCGACGACCTTCTGCTCCGTGGGCGCGCGCTCCTGCGCCATCTGCTCGCCCTCGCGCCGTCCTGCCTGCATCATCGCCTGCTGGGCCTTCATGCCGGCTTGCGGATTCACGAGTCCGCCCGTTGCCGCCTGTGTGGCGGCATCGGCCGCCGTGGCCGCAGCCACGGCTGCGTTGCCCGCCGCGTATTGCGCCGCGCCGGTCGCCTGCTGTTGCTGCAACATCTGCTGCTCCTGCGCCTGCGCGGCCTGCGCCTGGGCGACCTGGCCGCGGTCGGGAGCGGCATATTGCTGCTGTTTGAGCTCGGCCATGATCTGATCGCAGCTCATCTGATCATCGCCTGGACGCGCGGCGCCGGTGCTCGAAGCCGAGGCGTCATAGGCCTTCTTGGCATTCATCATCTGTTGACAGGAATCGACGGTGAACGGCGAGTCGGGCCGGCTCGCGAGCGCTGCACAGTCGACATTACCGCCGCTCGTCGCAGCGAGCTGCGACTTCGGGGCGGCATCGTGGTGGTGGAAGAGTCCGCCGAGAAATCCGCCGCCGCCACCGGGTGTCGGGCCAGTGGCACCGCTCGACCCCGACGGCGAGCCGCTCGGCGGGGCGGAACCGCCGCTCTGTGCCACGTGAATGATCGCGCCCGCGGCCTGCTGGACCAGTGGTGTCACCGCATCCTGGCCGTCGGTACTGACCTGGGTGTGCAAGGTGTCGGAGGTGATGAGCGCCTGATCCGACAGCCGGATCAACCGGTAATCCAAGGTCACCGTGTCGCCGCGCTTGGTGGCGACCTGTGGCGCCATGCCGCTCTGCGCCATTGCCTGTTGCTGAGCCGAGGCGGCGACTCCGCTGGCTGCCTGCTGCGCGGCCTGCTGCGCCACCATGCCGGCGAGCGAGCCGGAGCCCCCATGTCCCGACAATGCGCCAAGGGCGAGGGCCGGCGAGAGTGCCGAGAGTCGGCCGAAGAAACCGCCGCCACCACTCTTTTTCTGTAGTCGCGTGTAGAGCACGTGGGTACAACCCTTGGACCGTGCTTCGGCGGTGACCTGGTCCGGCGCGCTCGCCGCAAGCAGCACGACTTGTGCGCCGGAGCTCTGCAGCTGGCCGAGGAGGCCTTGCTGCAGGGAGCCGCTCAGGTCGCCGCCGCCGAGCTGCGCTTGCGGCGGGGCGACGCCGATGATCACGGAACCGGCCCCATCGGCGAGCGCCGCGGACCCAAAGAAGAACGACGCGAGCATGAGAAGAGCGAGCCCGGCCTGTGTACGACGAGGAGCCATGAGGATCATAACGACCTTCTTCCCAGGTGATTGGAAACTGCCTACATCGCCATACGCGCAGGCGCGGCAGAAACCGGCTCATGGGCTCTGCCAGTTCGCCGTGAGCCGATTCCGGGCGGGTCTACGCGTCTTTCCGATGGGGGGACGCACGAGCCTCGAGTCATGAAATCATTGTTGCGCTACTTCAGGATGCGCCCGCTGGCCGCCAGAAGACACGCCCTTCTCGGGGGCAAGCACCGAGGTCCATTGGGACCTGACACGATGCCGGGGTAGTCCCTAGTCTCGACGCACGGGTATGGCGCTCAAGTCACATTGCGCTGGACTTTCCGGGCATCGCCGGACCCAATTCGTTGGAGTGCTCCGGGTGCTCGGCTGGCTCGCGGTCTCGCTCGTCCTCTCTCCCTACGTGGCCGCCGCTACCTACATCGCGCCCCCGCCCCCGCAATCCGTAGCGCTCGCGGGTCCCCGTGTCGCGGGCGATCACTACCGCGTCTTCCTGTCCAAACGGCCCGCCGAGGAGATCACGGCCTTCTACGCGGCACGATTCGGCGCCATGACCGACCCGACCCACCGCTCGAACGAGCTGCAAAGTCCGGTGATTCTGAGCTATCAGCAGGTCGTCAACCTCCTGCTCGCCAGCCACGGCGATGTGACGCTCGCCGACGATCTGCGCGTGATCGTGCGCTGGAAACCGCCCGCCAACGGCCAGCGCCAGTGCGCCGGTGAATTCCTCGGCGACCTCTACCCGATCGCCCAGATCCAACATCGTCAAGCGGAGTTCCATGAGCTGTGCGAGCGGTACGGCTATCTTCAGAACGCGTACTTCCAGCGCGTGCCGGACCCGCGGCGCCCCGGGCAATGGATCGATGCGGACAAATGGCTGCTCGCGATCGCTCACGAGCGCCAGAACAGGCAGCCCGCGCGGGCGCTCGGTGCGACCTCGGCGCAAACCGCGCAGCGCCTCGCGCAACTGGCGCTAAGCGGGCGTACGGCGGAGGCGAACGCGCTCGCCGCCCAGTTCCGCCAGCAGGCGGCGCAGGCCACCGGCACCGTCACCGACTGGAACGCCTGGCTCGATGTGCTCGAGCGCGCAGACGCCGCCGCCTACCGGACCTGGGTCCTGATACCAACGCATCCCAACACCTGGACAAGGAGATGAGTCGTCGGTCCTCGAGCCCCGGTCAGAGCAGGGTCATCCCGAGAATGATGATCAGCAGGGCGCCGATGAGTCCGAGATAGAAATTGAGATCGCCGGATTGGAGCGCTCGCAAGCCGCCTGCGAGGCGCCACACGGCGCGCCGTACGGGCGCAAAGAGCAGGGGACCGAAGACCTCCGCAACGTCGTGCTCGACCTCCAGCCGATGGATGAAGTACGCCGTGGCCCGGTGTTCGCGCGCCGTGTCCAGGGTCGGACGGTAGATGAAGCTGTAGAAGGTCCGCAGGGCATTGGAAAAAGTGAGGGAGGTCGTGGCCGAGCGCTGCGGGTCTTCGCGCATGCCGCCATACCAGACTTTGGCGCGTCGCAAGGGGAAGCGTCTGCCGTTGGCGAGCAGGAGCAGCGGCAGAATCGCGAGCAGCGGCATGACGATGACGAGCAGCGACGGTGAGATGAATGCGAACGTGTTGGTGAGCGGCACGAGGATCCAGCCGGCGGTCATGGCGCCCGGTGCATCGGTGCCGAACTGCGCGCGGCTGGCCGCCTGCAACCCGTGCAGCCAGACCGGCATACCCACCGCCGTCGCCATTAGGGCAACACCGAGGATGAGCGCCGCGGCGCCGTAGCCCCGCCCCACGCGCGGCGCCTCGGGCTGGGGGTCATCCCCCAAAAGACCGATGCCGAATGCCTTGATGAAGGTGGCGAACGCCACCGCGGCGGTGAGCGCAAGGCCCGCGCCGGCCAGCGCCAGAGTCACGCGCCCGCCGATCGTCGCCAGGTGAAAGCCCTGGAACAAAGTCTGGAAGGTGAACCACTCGGTCACGAAGCCGATTTGCGGCGGCATGGCGGCGAGGCTCATCGCGGCAAAGAGCGCACCGATACCGAAGATGAAGCCCGTCTTGCGCAGCCAACCGCGCTGGGCGAGGCGGTAGCTGCCGCCAGATGCAAACACCCCGTCGGCACAGATGAACATCCCGCCCTTGGCGAGCGCGTGGCCCGAGAGGTGCAGCACGGCTACCGTCCAGGCGAGCCCCGCGAGAGCGTTGAGGCCATCGGCACGGAAGAGGAGACTCGCGCCGAGGCCCGTGACCGCGATTGCCGCGTTCTCCGCGGAAGAGAACGCCAGCAGCCGGCGCCAGTCATCCTGTTGGAATGCGTAAAGCACGGCCAGGATCGAGGTGATCACCCCCACGGTCGTGACCATGATCCCGAGCCCGAAGATGCCGGCGCCCGGCGCGAGCCAGGCGATCAGGGTGCGCGAGAGGCCGAAGAAGGCGGCATTGAGGACGACACCCGACAGGATGGCGCCGGATGCGCCACTCGCGTTGCCATATGCGCCCGGAAACCATTCATAGAAAGGCAGGAGACCGAGCTTGGCACCGAAGCCGAAGAGCGCGAGCAGTCCCACCGCGATCCGTCCGCCGGCGGACAGCGTGTGTGCGGCGGCTGCATACGCACCGAAGGCGACGCCCGCGGCGGAATTCTGCGCGAGCAGGAGAAACGCGAGAAGGATGCCGACGACCCCCGCCTCGAGGAGCGCGAGCATGTAGAGCGTGCTGCGGCCGGCCCGCGCCGAGGTGCGCTCCGAGAGGATCAGCACCGCGCCGCCAATGCTCATGAGCTCCCAGGCGATGAGGAACGAGTACGCGTCCTGCAACCCAAACACCCCCAGCGCGCCGATGAGCGAGAGGGCGGCGCCGGCGAGCCACGCGGGCCGCGCCTGGTGGATGGGCGTCGCGAGCACGACGGCAAGTCCTGCCGGCAGGAGACCGAATGCCAGAAGCCACAAAGCGTCGGGCGCGTATTGCAACCGAACCACTTGGTCGGCCAGCGCGATCGGGAGAGTCATGACACTCTCTCCCTGCGGCAGGGCGATCACGGCACCGCAGATACCCGCGGCCGCTCCGGCTGCGATCAGCCAGCGGGCCAGGCGCGCTCCACGCGCCAGGGCGAGCAGGAAGCCGGCGATCCACAGCCAGAACGCGATGGTGAGCGGCTCCGACACGTCAGGCTCCCGTTGGGCGGCCGGCTCGCACGCGCTGCGGCAGGCGCTCGAGCAGCATGAGAAGCGCGTGGATGATGGCCGGCGGATTGGGCGGGCAGCCGGGTAGGTAAACATCGACGGGCAGCACCCCATCCAACCCGTTGCCGCAGGCGTACCCGCCGCCGTTCGTACCGCCGGAGACCGCGCAGGTACCGACCGCCATGACGAATCGCGGCTCCGGCAAGCCCGCATACGCCTCCTCGAGTGGGCCGCGCATCGCGTAGGTCACCGGTCCCGTGACCAGCAACAAGTCGGCGAACCGCGGCGACGGGGTGAAGAAGACGCCCAGCCGGTGCAGGTTGTAATAGGGATTGTTGAGGGCCTGAAGCTCAGACTCACAGCCGTTGCAGGAGCCGGCATCGACGTGCCGCACGTGGAGACTTCGCCCGAAGACGCGCCGGATCTCTTGCTTGAGCGCCATGCCGTCATCGGAGGCGGCCGCTGTCGCCCACACGAGATCCTCGCGCCGACGGACGCCGAACGCCCAGTCCCCGGACGGCGTAAAGGCGCCCGTGGGGCATGACTCGATGCACAGCTGGCAAGCGACGCAGCGGCCGTAGTCCACCTGCACGCGCTCGGGAGTTCCGGAAGGCGCCAGGCTGATCGCCGCCGGCAGGCAGGCATCCACGCACTCGCGACAGCCCTCCTGGCATTTGGCCGGATCAAAGCGCGGCATGCCGATAAAGCCGCTCTGGCCGCACGCGGCATTCTCGTCCGCGCCAGGCTCCTTACGATCGCCCATCGGCCAGCGCGTGGTCGCCTTGCCTCGCCGCAGGCCGTAGAGCGTCCAAAGAGGGGTGACTTCGCGCGGCATGCCGTTCCCCTCAGCGGTCGCACCCGGCCATCGTCAGGCCGAAGCTCGCCTCGTTGATCGCGTAATCCATCATGTTGCTGTCGTGCACCGTGTAGGGAAACACCCGCCAGTTGGAGAAGCTCGGCGATTTGACCTTGACCCGCGCCAGTCGGCCGGCATCATCCAGATGCACCGCGTAGTAGACCGTGCCGCGCGGGGACTCCGTCCAGCCGAGTCCCTCGGTGCCGGGCACGGGCACGCAGTCGCTGCGCAGCGCGCCGCCCGGAAGATTCTCGAGCACGTACTGAATCAGCTGCAGGCTGTGGCCGATCTCATCGATCCGCACCTGTTGGCGGGCATGCGCATCGCAGCCGTCGCGCAATGCGATTCGAAGCGGCAGCTGCGGATAGGCGCCATAGGGTTGGTCACGCCTGCTGTCGCGATCGATCCCGGATGCGCGCTCCACCGGTCCCGTGGCTCCCTGGTCGAAAGCGAGCTGCTTCGCGAGCACACCAGTCGTGATCAGCCGATCGAGATGGCTCGTGCTCGAGCCGAGCATCTGTGTGTAGGGTTGGAGCTCCTGGTCGAGCCGGCGCAGGAGCGGTGCGATCCCGGTGAGTTGCGGCTCTCGCCGCAAGCCCCCGGGAGCCACGAGCCCGCGCAGCAGGCGGCTGCCGGTCGCGACGCAGTTGATCTGCTTCGCGAGCTCCTCGAGGTAGAGCCCCTCCGCTTCACCGACCTTGAGAGTGGTGGTCTGCGAGAGGTGAGCCAGGTAGTGCAGATGATTGTAGAGCCGCTCGAGCTCGGCGAGCAGGACGCGCAGCCATGCCGCACGGCGCGGTGGCACGCACCCGGCAGCAGCCTCGAGTGCCTGACAGTAAGCGAGCGCATGAGCCACGCTCCCCACGCCCGAGACGCGCTCCGCCAACACTACACCCAGTGAGGGCGAGAGCCCCTCGAAGCGTTTTTCCATGCCGCGATGCTTGAAGAAGAGCTGCGCGTGGTAGTGGAGGATCGCCTCCCCGAGGTAGAAGAACTTGAATTGGGCCGACTCGAGAACGCCGGCGCGGATCGGTCCAAAGGGGAGCAGCTGCACATCCGGCGCCGTGGGGCCGGAGATCTCGGGGAGTCCCAAGGGCTCCGGGGTGTAGCTCACTGCCGGGGCAGGTCCGGGCATGAGCGGCGGGCGTTCGATCTTGGCGCCGGGCAACAGCACGTGAGGTCCCGCCTGAGGCTGATCCCGGAAGGCGATTCCACAAAGGTCGGTGATCTCCCGCTCGTACCAGGAGAGGAGAGGAGCGCTGGCCGCAAGGCTCGGAGGCGGATCGGCGCCGGGGCGACAGCGCCAGATCTGCGGCGGCTGACCCGCCGCCGGATGGAGGACATAGCGCAGTTCCGGATCGGTTGCGGTCTGCGGATACCAGGCGTAGACGAACTGCATGCGTGCGCCCGCCTCCAACGCCGCGCGGCAGCGAGGCTGCAGGTCCGCCAAGGGAACGTCCTCGCCGCGGAAATGACCGGGCGCGCCCGCGAGGCCCTGGCGCGGTGGCGATAGAGCGGAATGGATCGTGTCCCTCGACTCATTCACGGCCGGAGCCCCCCGCCCAGCTGCGCGGCGATGACCGTGAAGTAGTGGCTGATCGCACCCGGCCACCAGAGTCCCAGCGCCAGAAGCGGCAGGATCGCGAGCCACATGGGCAGGAGGCACCAGAATGCCGTCCCCGGCGGCCGCCGCCAGGGAACTGCGGCGGCCTGCGCTGCCGGGTTCTCGCCGAAGTACATGGCGCGGAAATGGTTGAGGAATCCCACGAAGATCACGACCAGCAGGACCAGCATCACGAACACCGCCCAGGCGTTGGGTCCGGCGAGCCCCGCGCGCATGATGGTGAGCTCGCTCAGGAAGAGCCCGAATGGCGGCGCGCCCGTGATGGCGAGCGCGCCCACGATCCAGAGGACGCCCGCCACGGGCATCGCGGTGAGCACGTAGCGCATGCGCCCGATCCGCTTGGTGTGGAAGGCATGCACGGCATCGCCGGCCCCGAAGAACATGAGCGACTTGTTGAGCGAATGGTTGAGCATGTGATAGAGCGCGCCGGCGACTCCGAGCGGTCCGCCGAATCCGAGCCCGAGCGTCATCACCCCCATGTGCTCGACGCTGGAGTAGGCCATCAGGCGCTTCACTTCCGTCTGTCGCGTGATGAAGAGCGCCGCGATCGCCAGCGACAGGGCGCCGATCACCACCACGATGGTCCGGGGCATGAGGCCGAGGTGCGTGGCGTCGGTGACGGTGATGAAGCGCGCGATGCCGATCATCGCCGTATTGAGCAGCGCCCCGGAGAGCATCGCCGAGACCGGCGCCGGACCCTCGCTGTGTGCATCGGGCAGCCAGGTGTGCATCGGTGCGAGCCCCACCTTCGTGCCGAACCCGATGAATACGAGGAGGAACGCCGCCAGGGCGATGGTCGGGTTCAACTGCGGCGCGACCGAGCGCAGCGCCGACCAGGTGAGGTTATAACTCGGCCCGAGGTGCAGGCTCCCTGCCCAGTAGAAGAAGACGATACCGAGCAGCGCCAGGCTGATTCCCGCCGAGACGACCACGATGTACTTCCAGGCGGCCTCGACGCCCTCGCGGGTGCGCTCGAAGCCAACGAGGAACGTGCTCACCAGCGTCGTCAGCTCGATTGCGATCCAGTAGACCCCGATGTTGTTCATGACGGGTCCGAGGAGCATGGTCAGGGCGAATCCGGCAAGCAGCGCGTAGAACCCGTGCAGCCGTGAAGGGTTGTCGAGCTGACGCATGTAGCCGATGGCGTAGAGAGAGGCCAGGAGGTACACCGCGGCGACCGAGAGCATCACCCACGCGCCGAGCGCGTCCACGATGAAGTAGTCATCCCAGAGGGTGTACGGGCCGGTGAGCGCGACGGGCAGCAAGCGCAGTACGGCGGCGAAGACGATCACGGCGGCCGTGAGGTTGAGGCACTCCGAGAGGCGCGCGCTGCGGGTGGCGAGGCAGCCCGCTGCGGCGGCTAGTGGACTGTAACGGCTGATGTGGAAGTTATGCGCCGCGAGGGGTCGGAGTACTTCCACTTCACGGTGCGAGGTGCCTGGTTGTACTGGCGGATGTAGCGCATGAGCTTTCTCTTGAGATCGGGGACGGAGGTAAAGACTCCGCGGGCGATGACATCGCGTTCGATGCGGGCGAACCAAAGCTCCACCTGGTTCAGCCAGGAGCTGTAGGTCGGAGTGAAGTGCATGTGGACGGTCGGGTGTCTTTCGAGGAAGTCGGCAACCTGCGCGGTCTTGTGGGCCGAGAGGTTGTCGGCAATCACGTGGATCTCCTTGCCGCGCGGTTGCTGCACCACCAAGTCGGTCAGGAAGGCAACGAACTCGGCCGAGGTGTGCCGGGCGGCCGTGCGTCCGAGCACCTCGCCGGTCTTGGTGTTGAAGGCCGCATAGAGCGAGAGCGTGCCGTGACGGTAGTACTCAAAGCCATGCCGCTCTGCCCGACCCGGGGAGAGCGGCAGTACCGGATCGAGCCGGTCGAGCGCCTGGATCGCGGTCTTCTCATCCACGCAGAACACCGCCGCATGCTGCGGCGGATTCAAGTACAAGCCGATGATATCGGCGGCTTTCTTCTCGAAGTCCGGATCGTCCGAGGTCATGTAATGCTCGAGCCGCTTCGGCTGCAGTCCGTGCCGCTGCCACACTCGAGCGATCATCATGTGCGAGAGCCCGAGCTGCTCGGCGAGCTTGCGCGTGCTCCAGTGCGTGGAGCCATCGCCGGGCTTGCGCTTGAGGGTCCATTCGAGGATCCGGGCCTCGAGCTGCGCGGTCAGGGTGCTTGGACCCTGACCCGCATGGCGCGAGAACAGTCCCGCCAGCCGCTCCTGCCCGAAACGACGGCTCCAGCGGGCGATGAAGGCGTCATTGCAGTCGAGCTTGTCGCGGATCTCTTCCCAGGTGTGGCCCGCCGCCAGCAGCAGAATCAGCCGCGCTCGACGTGCATCGTCGGCCCGTCCCGCTCGGCTATTGGCTCGTTGACTGAGTTCCATACGTTCTGCGTCCGACAGGGTGATCGTGCTCATGGACACGATCATACTACCGTTTTAGTTGTTACGGTACACTAGAGGCGCCAGGAGGATGACGGCCAGGAGAGGAGCCGGGCTCATCCCGTCAACCTCGTCAGTTGCCGGGTGCTCGAGGTGCCGGCGTGAGCCAGAAGATAGCGCACCAACACGCCGAAGCACGCTACGACCACCAGCAGATCGAACAGGATGACGAGCTCGAGCAGCATCGGCATGCCCGGCACCAGTATCTGCGAGCCGAGGAAAATGCCGTTCTCGAGCACGAGGATCGCGAGGATCTGGCTCACGACCTCGCTGCGTACGATGAGCATGAGGAAGCCGATGAGCTTCATGGAGAGCATCACGGTAAGGGCCAGCACCGCCGCCGTACCGGCAAGGCCGAGTGCAGCCCCGAGATGCGTCGAGACGACGAAGGCGAAGAGGACGAGCAGCGCTCCGACCACGAGACTCGAGCTCGGGGACAGCCGCTCATGCAGCTCACGATCGATCTCGAGGCGGCGGATGATCCGTAACAGGAGATAGGGCAACACCAGCCCGCGAAAGAGCGCCGTCAGGGCGGCGATGCCGTAGAGCTCGGGATAGCCGCCGTAGTAAGCGACCGCGGCCGAGAGGAGCGCGATCAGCCAGGACTGCACGGCAAAGGCGATCATGTACTCGTACAGCCATCGCGAGCCCAACATCACGAAGGCGAGCAGCAGGCTCGTGATCGCGAGCAGGCTGAAGAGCGACGCCGCCAGAGGCGGCAGATGGGCGGCGAGCATTCGCTATCTCAGCTGGTTAGCCACGATGGCGAGGATCGACAGGAGAAAGGAGCCCGCGAGCGGCTCCTGGTAGCGGTAGTAGCGCAGCCGAGACTGCGCGGTCTCCACGACCACCACGGTGGCCGCGACCAGAAAAAACTTGAGGAGGAGCGCCGCGGCCGCCCCGAGCACGCCGAGCGCGGTGCCCCGGACGGACAGCGCCCAGGGCAGGAGCAGCACATTGCAGAAGATCGTGTAGAGAATGAACTGCTTCATCGCCGACGCCCACCTGAGCAGGGCGAGAAGGGGCCCGGAGTACTCGAGGATGCGGGCCTCCTCGATCATGTAGACCTCGATGTGCGTGCTCGAATGGATCGGCAGCCGATCGGTTTCGACCAGCAGCAGAATGAAAAAGGCTGCGATCAGAAACAGATGGGCGGGGCTCCAATACACCGCGGGGTTGTTGACCAGCAGATGATTGACGA
>Ga0335078_10008608_pt1 | contig 15167 bp, 14 predicted proteins | sample Lox_Sample_32_FD_206711 | JGI IMG/M metagenome (GOLD analysis project Ga0335078, IMG submission 206711) | Soil microbial communities from Loxahatchee National Wildlife Refuge, Florida, United States - Lox_Sample_3.2 | ecosystem: Environmental > Terrestrial > Soil > Wetlands | place: USA... | reverse complement strand
TACGATGAAAGTCCAGGAAGCAGGATTCCCTTGAGGGATCGCGTTTCAGAATCAACATGAGTCGTCGAATTTTCCCAGTTCTCCTTGTTTTCTTCGCGATTCTTGCCGCCGCTGCCGCTTTCGTCTGGTTGCACGTTCGAAGCCAGCAGCCGGTTGTCGCCTTCACTCCGCAACCAAAAGCGCCCGCCGGAGCAGCATCGCCTCCTCCGCCGAATTCCTCACTTCCCTCCAAAGCGCCACCCGCTCCCCCGCCCGAGAAGCCTCTTGCCGAACCGGTTTTCGTCCCGCGAGCGGGAGAAGTCCTCGACTTCTCGGCGGACGTCGCGAAAGTGAACGACGTCGCGACACTCCGCCTCGAAGTGGGCGGCAAAACCGAGTTGCGCGGGAAAGACGTATGGCATTTCCAGGCCGCCGCCCACACCCAGAATCCGCTCCGCATGGTCTTTGCTCTCGACGACCAGTTCGATTCCTACAGTGATTCCGGCTCGTTCGTCAGTATGCAATACGAGATGCGCCTTGACGAACGCGGGCAAAAAGTGGATTCCGTCCAGCGCATGAGTACCACCGCAAAAGAGCCGGCGCCGCCGGGCGCCTCGATCGCGCGCGTCCTGCCCGGCACGCGCGACCCTCTGGGATTTATGCAGTATCTGCGCTCCGTGGACTGGTCAAAAACCTCCGAGGTTCACAGCCCGGTTTATGACGGCAGAAAACTCTATGAAGTCCGCGCCGAACGAACCGGCACTGCGAAAGTCAAGGTGGCCGCCGGAGATTTTTCCACGAATGCAATTGAGATTCGCGTCTTCGAGAACGGCGCGGAAATGAAGGACGCTCACTTCACTCTCTATCTGTCCAGGGACGCGGCCCGCACACCGGTCTTGCTCGAAGCTGTGCTTCCATTCGCGACCGCCCGCGTGGAACTCGTGAAGCGCGCTGAGTAGCCCGCTCTCTCAGGATCCGCTCCCCAGCGGTTTTTCCAGCGCGAAGGCGCGAGCACTCAAGCCTTTGGAAAGAGCATCGTTTCAATCAGCCCGCAGGCGATATGTCCGATCGTGATGTGCGCCTCCTGGATTCTCTGCGCATCGCCTGACGGAACATTCAGTAGCAGGTCCACCTTGTCCCTCAGCTGCCCGCCGGTTTCACCGGTGAATGCCGCAAGGTATGCTCCGCGCTCCCGCCCTGCCGCCACTCCGCGCACGATGTTTGGGCTCTTTCCGCTCGTCGAAAGGGCAACCAGTACATCCTCCTTGGCCACAAGCGACTCGATCTGCCGTGAGAAGATCTTCTCGTATCCATAATCGTTGGCGGCGGCCGTCAGCACGGATGGATTCACCGTCAACGCGATCGCCGCCAATCCCGGACGGTCGGTCCGCAGGCGCACCACCAGCTCCGCGGCGATGTGCAGCGCATCCGCCGCGCTACCCCCATTTCCGAACAGAACGAGCTTTCCTCCTGCGCGCAATGCGGCCGCCGATCGTTCCGCAAACTGCCCGATCCGCGCGACCAGCTCATCGGAAAACGCCTGTATCACGCGGGCGCTTTCCTCAAGCTGGCGGCGAATCTCCTCTTTATTTGTGGTCATTCGATTAGCAGAGCACGATCTTTTCGCGGTTGCGCATAACCCGCCGCGTGGCGTTGCGCGTGTCCACCACCAGCTTCGCCGCGTCCACGATCGCGTTGTAGTCGTAGCTCGAATGATCTGTCGCGATGATCACGCTGTCGTAGCCGGCTAGCGTCTGCGGCGAAAGCGGCACGGACTTCATATTCTCGTAGTTGTAATGCCGCATCTTGTGGAGTTGCGGAAAATATGGATCGTTGTAATCCAGGATCGCGCCTTGCTGCTGTAGCAGTTGCATGATCTTCAGCGTCGGCGATTCGCGCAAATCATCCACGTCCTTTTTGTACGCGACGCCCAGCACCAGAATCCTCGCGCCGTTCAGGCTTTTCTTATGCTTGTTCAGCGCCCCGGCCGCAGCCTCGACCACGTGATATGGCATCGCCGTGTTGACCTCGCCTGCCAACTCGATGAATCGCGTCGAAAAATCGTACTCACGCGCCTTCCACGATAGGTAATACGGATCCACCGGAATGCAGTGCCCTCCCAGCCCCGGTCCCGGATAAAAGGGCATGAACCCAAACGGCTTCGTCGCTGCCGCGTCAATCACTTCCCAAATATCAATGCCCATCCGCAGGCTCAATAGTTTCAGCTCGTTGACCATCGCGATGTTCACGCAGCGGAAGATATTCTCGAGCAGTTTTGCCATTTCCGCCGCCCGCGTCGAGCTCACCGGCACCACCCGCGCCACCACCTGCGCGTACAGCGCCACTGCCGCCCGCCCGCTCGGCGGATTCAGGCCTCCCACGACCTTGGGAATCTGTGCCAGCCCATATTGTTTGTTTCCCGGATCTTCCCGCTCCGGCGAAAAGGCCAGAAAAAAATCACAGGGAATATTTTCGCTGTCGGGCCCCGACGCGATCGGGCATCGCAGCCCGCTTTTTTCCAGAATTGGCAGCACCAGCTCCTCGGTCGTTCCCGGGTACGTTGTCGATTCCAGCGACACCAGCTGCCCCTTCTGCAGGTGCGGCTGAATCGAAATCGCGGTTTGTTCCACATAGGAAAGATCCGGTTCCCGCCGTTCGTCGAGCGGCGTCGGCACGCAAATGATGATCGCGTCCGCCTCTTTCAACTTCGCAAAGTCCGTCGTCGCGCTGAAATGCCGGCTGTTCACAAACTGTTGAATCTTCGTCTGCGAGATGTGCTCGATATACGATTTTCCCGCATTCAGCATGGATACCTTGGCCGGATCGGTATCGAATCCCGTGACCTTATGCCCCGCTTCTGCGAAGCGCAGCGCCAGCGGCAGACCGACATATCCGCAGCCGATAATCGCCACCTTGAGCTGTGTCCCTTTAAAAAATTCCGGCTTACGATCGGATGGCATGAGATCTATATTCTCCTATTAGCTCGGCAAATAATGGGCCTCGCGGCCCGAAAGGCAGGTCCACAACTATAGCAGGTACTGCTTTTCCTCAGAAAGCTGCCAATGGTTTTCCTGTTTCACAGAGGTTACAGACATCCGTTGCCCGCCTCGCCTTACTGCGAGAGAATAATAGTCAAATGACGGGCCCTCTTGCCTCCGGAGTTCGGTTCCTGCGCGCTCAGCTTTGTCTCCTTGGGATCCCCAGCCCCGCCGCACCGGGCCCTGCGATCAATCCTGTGCCCATCTGAGGCTTCGCCACAACCATGGTTGATCTGCACTGCCACATCTTGCCCGGAATTGACGATGGCCCGGCCACCATCGAGGAGTCGCTCGCCATGGCGGAATCCGCAATCTCCGACGGAATCACTCGCCTCGTCGCCACCCCTCATTCCAACTCTCGCTACAAATTTGAATACGCCAAAATCAGCCGCCTGCGCGACGATCTCCAGTCCCGGCTCGAAGGCCGCCTCCAACTCGCCACCGGCTGCGATTTTCATCTCGATCCAGAAAATCTTGCCGCCGTTCATCAAAATCCCGCTCCCTTCTGCATCAATCAACGGGATTACCTGCTCGTCGAATTCAACGAATTTTCGATTCCACGGTCCATGGACCAGACTCTCCATCGGCTCCATCTCGCCGGTCTCCGGCCCATCATCACTCATCCCGAGCGCAACGCCATCCTCCGGTCGCAACCGGAGCGGCTCGCCGGTTGGGTGCGCCAGGGGTGCTTTGTCCAAGTCACCGGCGGCGCGATCACCGGAGGTTTTGGCAAAGGTCCACGCGAGGACGCTCTTGCCTGGATCGGAAAAGGCCTCGTTCATTTCGTGGCCAGCGATGCCCACAATCTGACCAGCCGTCCTCTCTTGCTTCGCCCTGCCTACGCTGCCGTGCGCGATCAGTTTGGTGAGAAAACCGCCGAAGCCCTGTTCCTTCTCAATCCTCTCGCCGCGTTCGAAGGCCGCTCTTTGCCTTGCGTTCCCGAAGTTTCGACGGAGGAGCCGCGCCGCAGAAAACGTTTCTTTTTTTTCTAGCGCGCGGGCCGGAGCGGAAGCCCGGCCCACACATTCAGCAGCCCCAGCACTTCGCGCACTACGTCCAGTGCATCGCCCGTCGAGCCCCACCAGTGCAACGGATTGAACGAATCAGCCGAGGCTGCGCGAACCACGATTCTTCCGTGCCCGTTTTCCAGAAGGCCCCACAGCGCATGCACGCGCCGCGTGTGCGCCTTGGAAGTCACTATCATCACTGGCTTCGCTTCTCCGGGTGCCATGGCTGCTGCAATCGCTTTGAGTTCGTCCGCGGTGTTGAGGACCGTCGGCTGAAGAATGCGGATCGCGCTGGACGGCACTCCCTCCTTCAACAGGACTCGCGCGTTCACTTCATCTTCCCCCTCGAAGGGAACTCCGAGAGCCTCCATCGTTTCGCGCGGCTCTTCTGGCTGTGTCAGCCAGATCGCTGGCGCAAACCCATCGTGATACAGCTTTGCGGCTTCCAACGCGCGAATTGGCATCCCTCCCGATAAAACCGCAATCGCCTGCGCTTTTTCTGGTGGATCTTCACGGACGAGCCACCGCCCCACATTCAGAAATGCAAATACGAGAGAAACGAGTAGAGCGGCCGCTGCCGCGGCCAAAGCAGTCCAGCCTCTCACGAAGTGGGATCTCGAAGTTCTGGAGGGGCTTGCGTTCATGCGGACGTGCGCATCCTATCCCGCGGCAGGAAAGTTGGTCAATCGCATCGGTCAAAGCTAAACTGGGAACGCAGTTTTTGGAGGCGGAATGCGCGCAGTCGTGACGGGCGGTGCGGGTTTTCTTGGATCGCATCTTTGCGACCGTTTGCTTGCCGAGGGATGGGAAGTCCTGGCGCTCGACAACTTCATCACCGGCACGCCGGAGAATCTGCGGCACCTGCAGGGCAACACGAAGTTCCATTTGCAGCAGGCGGATGTCAGCGATCCCCTCCTCGTACATGGCTCCGTGGGTTACGTCCTGCATTTTGCTTCTCCTGCCAGCCCGCCCGATTATCTGAAGCATCCCATCGAAACCATGCGCGTCGGTTCGCTTGGCACTCTAAACGCACTTGAGCTGGCGCACACCAAAGGCGCCAAGTTTTTTCTCGCATCCACCAGCGAGTGTTACGGTGACCCCGAAGTTTCGCCCCAACCGGAAACGTATTGGGGCCATGTCAATTCCGTCGGCCCGCGCAGCGTCTATGATGAATCGAAGCGCTTCTCTGAGGCCCTCACCATGGGCTTTCACCGAAAATTCGGACTGGACTCCCACATTGTCCGCATCTTCAATACCTACGGTCCGCGCATGCGCTTGAACGATGGCCGCGCTCTGCCCAATTTCGTCTTCCAAGCCCTCAGCGGCAGTCCCATCACGATTTACGGCGACGGCATGCAGACCCGAAGCTTCTGCTTTGTCTCCGATCTGATCGAAGGAATTTACCGCCTAATGATTTCCGGTGAGCATGAGCCGGTGAATATCGGCAATCCCGCTGAAATCACCATCCTGGAGTTCGCCGAGCGCGTCCGTTCGCACTTCGAAAATGCTCCGCCTCTCGTGTTCGAGCCGCTTCCCCAGGACGACCCGAAACGCCGGTGCCCCGACATTTCCAAAGCCAGGCGGCTTCTTGGATGGGAGCCAAAGGTAAATCTGGAGGAAGGGTTGCGCATTACACTCGCTGCCTTCAAGGAAAGCTTCGCGAGAGTTGCTCAACGCTGAACTTTGCGGCTTAGTTTCTTCCGAAAGAATAATACTCGAAGCCCAGTTCGCTCATCTTTTTCGGCGAATACAAATTTCGCCCGTCCACCACGAGCTTCCGCGCCATCAATTTTCCCGCGCGCTCCCAGTCCATCTTTCGGAACACGTTCCACTCCGTGCAGATCAGCGCGGCGTGCGCTTCCTGCAGGGCTTCGTAAGGATCCTCGTGATATTGAATCTGGGGAAAGATCTTTTTCGTCTTTGCGATCGCCTCGGGATCAGTCGCGTGCACCTGCGCACCCTCGTCCAGCAGCCGCTTCACTACCTCGAGCGCCGGTGCGAATCGAATGTCGTCGGTGTTGGCCTTGAACGCCAGTCCCAGCACCGCGATGCGCTTTCCCTTCACCACCCACAGCGCCTTGCTCACCTTCTCAAGGAAGCGATCGATCCTTTGTTTGTTGACTCGTTCCGCGGCTTTCAAGATATCGAAATCCACTCCCACCGTCGCCGCCAGGTGCACAAATGCCTGCAGATCCTTTGGAAAACAGAAACCTCCGAATCCCAGGCCGGCTTGCAGGAATTGCCCGCCAATCCGCGGGTCCATTCCCATGGCGTGCGTCACTTCTTCCACGTTCGCTCCGATTTTCTCGCACAGGTCCGCGATCACGTTGGCGTAGCTGATTTTCAGCGCAAGAAACGAATTCGAAGCATGTTTAATCAGTTCCGCGCTGTTGATCGTTGTCACCAGAAACTCGGCTTTCTGGTTTCCCGTGCAGACGCCCTTGTGCACGGGGCAATGAAATTTCCGCTCCAGGATTGGCCGGTAAATCTCACGCAACTGTTCCGCCGATTCCGCGTCTTCCACGCCCACGACGATTCTGTCCGGATGGAAGAAATCCTCAACCGCGGTGCCTTCCCGGAGAAATTCGGGATTGGACGCCACGCGAAACTTGACGTTTCCCCCGCGCGAGTACGCCGTCAGCACGCGCAGCAGCTCGAGCCCCGTCCGCGCCGGAACCGTGCTTTTTTCCACCACCAGCTTGGGGTTTTTTGCCTCCGCGGCAATCTGCTGCGCCACGTGGTCAATCGCGGAGAGATCGGCGCTACCGTCGTCTTTCGGTGGCGTTCCCACGCAAATGAAGATCGCATCGCTTGCCCGGATGGCTTCTGCCGTATTCGCGGTGTAGGAAATTCGTCCGCTCTTCCGCGCGGGGGTAAGAATCTCTTCCAGGTGCTCCTCGAAAATCGGCACCCCGCCCGCCTGCAATTGCGCGATCCGCCCGCCGTCAATGTCCGTGCAAATCACCTCGTGGCCTGCCTCGGCGAGGCACGCGCCCGTCACCAATCCCACATAACCGCATCCGATCACCGAAAGCTTCAAGAGTGTTCTCCCGGAATTGTGAATGGTTCTCTCGCGCCTTGCTTCTCGCGCGAAACGCTACCTGAAACAGGTATTGTGACCGAAGCTGCTCCGAAGGCATAGCGGCCCATGTGATGAAAGGAAACTGCGTCTCCTCCGCTTCACGTTTCCTGCTTGCCCGTCAACAGCCCGCGCAATCCCAGTAGCACGAGCCTCGGCTGCCTCCGCAAAACGTTCCAGAGCAGCCTTGCCGATTCGTCCCGGTTGATCTCCCCGAGCGATCTTCTTGCGGAAGCGTTTAGTAGATCCACAAGCCGGGAATAATCCTTCTGCTGGAAACGGTGCAAGGCGCGCCGGATCAGCCAGTGTGTTCCCAATTCGCGCCGCAATGCCCCCAATTGCTCTCTCCCGCCGATATGTAGCAAATCATCGGCGACCGCCTGCGCGCCGCGAAATCCGGTGACAATCCCCCCGACCGTCGAAACTTTCACCTGCGATGCCGCATCGCCTACCAGAAAAACCTCTCCGTCTCCCACGCGCTTTCGCACCGGAACCCATCGCTTATAAACCGGAATGCGCGCGCCTTGCCAATCCAGTGGTTCCATCCCTTTTTTCTCGAGAAATCGTTCCATGCGCCGCTTGGTCTCTTCTCCGCTGCCTTCTCCAATAATGCCAAGCGCGCCGCGTTCGGCGTTCTCAGGGATCAGCCAGTAAAAGTACGGCGTATCGTCCGGAACAAACCACACCCTCGTCGTATCGGATGGGCAATCCTTCGGCAATTTCACAAGTGCTTGCACGAGAGGCACGGTTTCCGCTGCTGGCCAGCCCGCCGACCGCGCCACCCGGCTTGCCGCTCCGTCCGCTCCTACGACGCGATCCGCGTGCAGCTCCTCGTGCGTTCCCCCGGTTTCTACCTCCAGCCGCAAGCCTTTCGCGTTCGGTCCAAGTCTCAAAAATCGCGTTTGGAAGTTGAGTGCTGCGCCTGCTTCCTTCGCTTGCCTGGCCAGCGCCGGAATCAAGCGCGCACGCTCAATAATCAGATCTGGGCGGTGCAAGGCGATCTGCGCAGATCGGCCATCGGTGAACAATTCAAACCGCTTGATTTCGTTTACGATGCAATCGGAAGCGCACCCTTCCATCTGTTTGCGGAAATGGTGCGTCACGATCAATGAACGTGCCGCCGGGTCGAATCCCGGCCTGGCATCCAGTACGCGTACCGCCCTGCCGCCTTGCGCCACTTTCAGAGCGGTATACAGTCCGGCTGCCGATCCGCCGACAACTACGATTTCGCTCAGGTCCCGAGCATTCCGGGACCGCTTCTTTTCATCTTTCACGCTTTAGCAATGTCCTAATATTTGCGCAGGAGCTGTGCGGAGATTAAAACGGCCCCTCGCGATTCGTGCCCCACCTGAAGCCCGCTTCCCACTGCAATGCCTGCATGGAAGACGCAGGCGAAGGAAGCCGGATAAGTATAGCCAATCCTCTTGTTGGCGAAAACCGGATCGAGGGGAAACCTCAGTCCGCTGCGGTCGGCTTCAATCCTTGCCGTTCGAATGGGGCACGCTCGAAAAAGAGCACTCCCCCAAGAACCAGTAAAAGCGTAATTCCCCCCACAATGGCAGCTCCGGTCGAAGAAAGATAAGAAACCAGTACTCCCGCCGCGCCGCTGATCCCCCCGAGAAAATACATTCCCAGCACTGCGCCCCGGTGGCCCATCCCGAGATTCGCAAGCCGGTGCGCCGCGTGGTCCTTGCCCGGCGTCGCGAATGGCAGAAGCCCGCGCCTGCTTCGCGAAATCGTAACCAGGGTGGTGTCGAAAATTGTGGCGCCGAGTATCAGAAGAGGCGCGAGCCACGATGCAATGTGGCTGGCATGTTCCACGCGAAGCTTCAGGCCCAGCGTCGCCATCATGAAGCCCAAAAACATTGCGCCGCCATCGCCCATGAAAATCTTTGCGGGCCGGAAATTCCAGCGTAGGAAACCCGTGGCTGCGCCGAGAATTGCCGCTGCGAGAATCGTGACCAGTGTCTGGCCGTCCAGGTACGCAAGCAGCGCGAAAAATGCGGACGCCATCGCCGCGACTCCCGCGCACAATCCATCCATGTGATCCAGAATGCTGAACGACGCCGTAATGCCCACGACCCACAGCATCGTCAGCGCCGCGTCCAGTATGTTTCCAACGCGCCCGCCAACCAGCACGCTAAAAAGCTGCGCGTGAATCCCGCTCAATAATAGAATGATCGCTGCAAGCGGCATTCCCACGAAAAGTTTGATCTGGTGGTGGAGCAAACCCTGGTCATCCAGGATCCCCACCAGTGCGATCAGTGTGGCTCCTCCGAGAATTCCGGCAATCTGTTCCCGGGCGGGCCCGTGAAAGAGAATCAGCACGCTCAGCAGCACGCCCCCGTACATCGCCACTCCGCCGAGAAGCGGAATCGGCTGCAGATGAACTTTGCGGGGACCGGGAAGATCCACCATGCCCACGCGCAGAGCGAATGCGCGCACGGGAACTGTTAGCGTCATCGAAGCAAAGAGCGCTATGAAAAAAGCCAGCAGGCCTGCGGCCATGCGACCTCATGTTTTCCGAGCAACGGAACCGGACAAGGGCGGCGAATCCGGCGACACACGTCTCTCATGCCGGATTGGGGATCCGGCTCCCAAGTTTTGCTGGATGGCCGGTCGGAAAGACCGGGTCCATTTGCGGTCGCCATGCGACCGCGTGGCTGCCCCACGCAGCACAAAAACGATAGCGCGAAACGGAACCGCCTGCCAGAAAAAAGGTTTAGACCGCGGCCGCCACGCCGAATCCGTTAACCCGGAGGTGCCGGGAAAGTTGCTCTACCTCTCCGTCAACATGCGTGCGAAGATTTTCTTCACTTCTTCGCGGTCCTTGGTGGCGTAATACCAGTCAATCGTGCGCTTTAGCCCGTCTTTGAAAGGGACTTTGGGTTCCCAGCACATCAGCTTCTTCGCAAGGGCGTTGTCCGCGACGCGATTCAGGGGACCGGTGGGCATATCGGGCCGCAGTTTGATCTCGACTTTGTAATTCGTGTAGTCGCAAACCATCTTGACGGCGTCGATCACGCGGATGCGTTCCATCGTCCCGAGATTGACTGCCGTTCCATCGTTGATTTTTTCTCCCGCCAGGATCGTGCCTTCGACAATGTCGTCAATATAAGTCCAGTTGCGAATCTGGGAGCCGTCGCCCCAAACCTCGAACGGCGATTGTTTGATGAACGCGCGAGCGATCATCGCGATCACCGCGTGGTTTTCCACGCCGCGCGGCCCGTAAACCGTGAAATAGCGGCAGGAAGCTGCGCCCAGTCCGTGCTCTTTGTGGTAGGCGCGCAGTGTGAGTTCCGCCATAAGCTTGGCCCAACCGTACATGTTGTCCGCGTCGTTCGGGCCCTTGGTGAGATCTTCCGTGAGATATAGTTCTTTGTTTACGTCCGATTGCATGAAGTTTGGATAGACGCAACCGGAAGAGGCGAACACGACTTTCTTCACTTTGGCGCGAACCGCTTCCCAAAAAACCAGGCCATCGAGGAAAAAATTGGAAGCCGGTCCGGCCTGGTGCAAATCCACGTAGCCTCGCCCGCCGTGATCCGCGGCGAGATGGAATATCGAATCTACTCCCGCAATGACGGAGCGTGCGACTCCGGGTTCTCGCAGATCGCCTTGAATGAACTCGAAAGAATCCGATTCGCCTGCGTCCCGCAAATTGTCCAAGTGGCCGCTCGAGAGATCGTCGATCACGCGGACTTTCGCGCCGCGCGCGATCAGGTGATCCGTGAGCGTCGAACCGATGAACGACGCGCCACCGGTGACGAGCACCAGTTTCCCGCTCCAAAACGTTTCGACTGGCTTCACGAGCGAAAAACCTCCTCGGAATTTTCCGCGGCTCGAAAGCCGCCGACGATGTGCACAAATTTTTGCAGCTCTTTGACTCTATCATACGAAGGCGCGGCGGCACGCGCGGCGCCGCACATGCGTTCCACTTTCTCCGGGTAGGCGGCCAGTTCGCGCAAAATTCCTGCAAGTTCCTCGGGCCGATCCGGGTCGGCTGCCACGCCAAATCCTTGTGCCAGCGCGAGCGCCGCCACGTCGCACGCTCGTTGAGCAACCGCGACGACCGGTTTCCCCGCGGCCAGGATTCCATAAAGTTTGCTGGGTACGACCACGCCTTCGAGGCCGCGCTTGACGGTGATGAGATGCGCATCCGGCGCGGCGAGCACGGAGGGAATTTTGTTCGGTGGAAAAAACGGCAGGAATTTCACGTTTTTCAGGCCACTCGCCGCGGCTTCAAGGCGCGCTCGCTCCGCTCCCTCGCCTACAAAAATAAAAGCGATCTTTTCGTCCGCGAGAATTTTCGCGGCGGCGAGCAGGGTTTGCCACGCCCCATAAAAACCTAAATTTCCCGCATGGAGAAGAACGAATTTGCAATCGCCGCGGATCGCGCGAATCACTTCCAGGTCGAGCAGCGGAGGCGGCGATCCGGGCGGCGGAATCTCCGCGCCATCGCGAACAATTTCCACGCAGTCCGCGCGGACGCCCTTGGCGACGATGCGCGCTTTCATGTCTTCGCCAAGGACGATGACTTTCGCGGCGCGGCGCAGCGCCCAGCGATGCAGTTTTTCCCAGAACCTCGAGAGGAAACCTGGATTGACGATCGAGCCGCCCACGGCCATGTCCGGATACAGGTCGCGAATGTTGTAGAGAAACGGCTTGCGTTTCAGCAGCGAGACGAAGGCGCCGACGATGCCCTCGAAGGGAGGATCGGTCATCGCGAGGATCGCGTCGCAGCGGAGAAAAAGCGCCAGAGGGACGGCCAGCTTCACATAGGTCAAGTAATTCAGGACGCGCTTTTTCATGCTGAAGCGGGGAAAAGCGGTCGAGCCGACGCGGATGACGCGAATGTTTCCCACCTGCTCGGTTTGCCAGAGACGCCAAGGACGCCGCTCGGTGGGATCGTAGGAGGGACGGCCGCAAAGGACTGTCAGGTGATGACTTTGCGCCAAGGCGGAGGCGACGGTCTCGGCCATTTTTGCGGTGGCGGAAGTGTCGGGCGGGTAATAGAGATTCAGGAGCAGGATGCGCACGGAGAGATTGTACATGGGGAGAGGAGGGAATCTGACGAGGGGGAAGCGAGGGGCAGGAGGTACCCCCGGTATGTTTTTGCAAGTATTGAATATAAAGGGGGTTATTTTTGGCGATTTTGGAAGTGTTCATTCTAGAGGAGTTGCAGGTGCAATTTTCACAAGTGTTCATTCTAAAGATGGTTAGGGGAGAGTTGGGCTGCGATGGGAGAGGTGGCGTCGAGAGAGGCGGCGATGGGACGATTGCACGGGATTGGGCGAGGGCGGCTCGGAGATCAGTCCAGAACAAATACACTATTATAACATTGATGTCAATAGAGATTGTGGTACCGTTCGAACGGGATGAAATAGGAGCGTGGGGACGGCCGAGCCAGCGAGTGAAAATGCGCAAATCCCGCTGGCGAAAAGCAGCCCCACCCTTTCGCAAAAAGCGCGAAACGATGGGCCACCCGAAATCTTCGGAGGCTAAGGCTGAGCCACCCGCCTGGCGCCGTTAGTTTGCTGGTTGAGTACGGTCGACGATTTCGCCGAGTAATACAGCCTCGGCAACCCCAATTACAAATCCAATAAAAAATATCGTACCGGTCCCGGTCACAAACGCGGGATAAGTGGCATCCAAAAACCACACAGCCGCCAGAAAAACCGGATGAACCAGGACGCCCTTCCGAATCATGCTCTTCCAGAACCAAGGTTGCTTCGCTCTGTTCTGATAGACCTCGAATGGCATGAACGCGAAGGTCATGCACGTTATGAGATACGCCTCGAGTAAGAAGCCCGTTATCATTGACTGATGGAACGCCCAAGCCAGCCCAAACGGAACGCAGCCAACATAAAAGGCAATGGCGATGGGGTCCCTCTTCCGGATGACATACTCGAACAAGCGTCCCTCCACTTGTGCTAGTTTAAGCGTGTATTGATCTGTATGACACCTGTAACCGCGGCGACGCCCGTCCCCGCCGTCGCGGGTGGGTCACCCATTGACCCTTCTTCTCTTCCGGCACAGTCCACAACCCAGCTAAACACTGTGAAATATTATCACCAGGCGATACAACGCCTTTGTCCTTATCGAAGGCCACCCCAGAAGGTTCTTCGAACTCTGAGGGTGACCCACCCGCCCGTTCGGAAGCCTGTGTGCCGATTACCACGACTCGAAGCATAACCAGGCCAAGTTCATCGAAGAGTGGAGCTGTGAAGGGGAGCTAAAATGTTGTCTGGTCAAGAGGAGGGCATACATCAATTCATGCGGGGACAGGGGCAAGGGGTGCTTTGCCACAGAGCTTTGGAGCTGGGGCAACGCTGCGATTGATTGCTGCTATCTGCCATGACAAGCCCAACAAATCCTTTCAGGGGTGAACCGTGAGAGTCCGCGTCGACGCTGTCTTGATTTCGACTTTTCTTTTTTCCGTGTCGCTGATCGTCCTGGTTCCGCATAACCTGCGCTATATCTCCATCTGGCAGCAGAGGTATATTGCGGAGACAGAGCATCTGTGGGAACAGAATTACTTAGCGCCGATCGGCTTCGCGTCTCTCGCATGTGTGCTGATTGGCCTGATCGTCCTTTGGACAGGCTACGTCAAGAAGGTGCGCTGGACTTGGTTTGTAATGTTTGTCATCGTTTGGGTTTTCGCGTTTCCCGTCTATATGCTACCGGCCCTTCTGGACTTTCGCGCCACGGGGTCACTCAATTTGTCAGCTTGGTTCTGGAACGCTATAAAGAGCCCGGGAATAGCACGAGACTACGTGAAGGGTCCTGCTGATTTTCTTCTCATGGTGATCGCGTTGGTCCTGCCGATACGCTCGTTTTTACGAAACCGCCCCTCTGTCGGGCAAGCGGCCGACTCGTCCTCTCAAGAGCGAGAGAAATAAGCGATGGGTGTCCCATGTTTTGTAAGCGTCCGGTCACTCTTTCAATTACCCACAAGTAGGAGAGTCGTCGGGTAGGGCCAGTACTTTGTGTAGGCTGATTGGCGGGTGGGTCACCCATTGACCTTTCTTCTCTTCCGGCACAGTCCACAACCCAGCTAAACACTGTGAAATATTATCACCAGGTGATACAACGCACCCTCCGGGGTGGCCTACCCTTTGCGTTTCGTTCTGTGCAAAGGGTGGGCCCCTCCTTTCTCCGATGCCCAAGAACCTCAAGCGCATCACCGGTCGCGGCGATCTGCATTTCATCACTTTCTGCTGTTACCAGCGAAGGCCGTTCCTCGACACCGTCCGCGCCAGAAACCTTGCCGTGCAAATCCTCAAAGAAGTGCGCGCCAGCTACCGTTTCGCTCTGATCGGCTACGTCATCATGCCCGAACACGTCCACTTGCTCATCGGCGAATCGGCTTCTGTTGCTCCTTCGACAATCATTCAAATCTTCAAACAACGCCTCTCTCGCCGCTTGCGCGGCAAAAAGCGCACACCGCAGGGACAGCTCGCCTTGCGATTTCCGTCCCAGGAAGCTCCCTTTCGCCGTTTCTGGCAGCGCCGCTACTACGATTTCAATGTCTATTCCCGCGCCAAGGTAGTCGAGAAACTCCATTATATGCACGCCAATCCGGTGAGGGAAAAACTCGTAAGCAACCCCGGCGACTGGGCTTGGAGCAGTTGGTGCTTCTACTATCGAGGCGAAGGACTTGTGCAAATCGACCCGTGGACAAGGCCTCCGTCGCCAGCAGCGCAAACCAAAGCGAAGAACGGCCCACCCTTTGCAGAAAACGCAAAGGGTAGGCCACCCCAGAAGGTTCTTTGAACTCTGAGGGTGACCCACCCGCCAAATGTCTAGAGCGAGCGGTATCGACCGCCAGCCGGGAGGTATTTGCAGCGCGCTACTTAATGCCAATGACCATGGAGTCCGGGCCGAGAAGATGCTCGACGCGAGCTTCGCGGAAGCCGACTTCCTTCATCCAGGCGATGCAATCCTGGCCCGTATAGTCGAAACCGCCGGGCGTTTCAATCAGCATGTTAAGACTCATCATCAAGCCGAAGGCATTTTGCGAGCGATCATCGTCGATGATCGATTCGTAGACCACCACGGCTC
>Ga0335078_10008607_pt1 | contig 15168 bp, 17 predicted proteins | sample Lox_Sample_32_FD_206711 | JGI IMG/M metagenome (GOLD analysis project Ga0335078, IMG submission 206711) | Soil microbial communities from Loxahatchee National Wildlife Refuge, Florida, United States - Lox_Sample_3.2 | ecosystem: Environmental > Terrestrial > Soil > Wetlands | place: USA... | reverse complement strand
GATTGAGTTTTTCCGGGAAAAGGGCCGCCGCCTCTTTGAGATCGACGCCAGCGGTCTAACTCCGGAGGCCCTGTCGGTTCAGGTCTGCCGGAATATCCAGAGTCCGGAGGCGGGCTTGGAGTTCCAGCCGGCTGTATCGGGATGATTATTCGAAAGACCGCCGCGGAACTCCAGAAGATGCGGCGTAGTGGTTTACTGGTCTGGCAGATCCTGCACGAGTTGGAGAAAATGGCCGGCGAGGGCGTCAGTACGCTGGATCTGGAAGTCGCCGCCGAGCGCATGATGAAGGATGCCGGCGCGCGTCCGGCCTTCAAGGGTTACTATGTGCCGGCCGCCGGAGATACGTTCCGGTTTGTGCTGTGCACCTCGGTGAATGACGAGATTGTGCATGGCATGCCGTCGGCCAGGCGGATTTTGAAAAAGGGCGATATCGTTTCCATCGACACGGGCGTGCAACTCGACGGTTACTACGGGGATTCGGCCACCACCGTGGCGATCGGGGAAGTCAGCGAGCAGGCCCGGAAGTTGATGCGGGTGACCCAGGAGTCGCTGGAGTTGGCTATTCAGCAGGCCAAGGCGGGCAACCGCCTGTTCGACGTTTGCGGCACGGTTGAAAAGCATGTGCTGGCCAACGGGTTTTCGGTGGTGCGGGAGTACGTGGGTCACGGGATCGGGACGCAGCTCCACGAGGAGCCGCAGGTTCCGAATTATGTGGAGCGGAAAAACGAAAATCCGCGGCTGAAGGAAGGCATGGTGCTGGCCATCGAACCGATGGTCAACGCCGGCAAGCCAGATACGCGGGTTTTGAAAGACAAGTGGACGGCGGTCACTAAGGATGGGTCGTATTCGGCCCATTTCGAGCATTGCGTGGCGGTGACCTCCAACGGCCCCTGGGTGTTGACACGGCCTTGAAAGACGCCGTGAACGAAGTGACGGCAACCGTTTTGGAAGAGTTGCCGAATGCGCTCTATCGCGTGGAGCTGGAGAACCAGCAGCAGGTTCTGGCGCACCCGGTGGGGACGGTGAAACGGAATTTTGTGCGGCTGCGGCCGGGCGATCGCGTGCGCGTGGCATTATCGCCGCACGATCTTACGCGGGGCAGGATTGTAGGAACGGAGGGCGGGATTCATCCCGCGCGGGGCTCTAGCCCCGACAAGTGAGCGATTATGAAAGTGCGCGCATCAGTCAAGAAGATTTGCGATAAGTGCAAGATCATCCACCGCGAGGGCGTGGTCCGGGTCATCTGCACCAACCCGAAACATAAACAGAGGCAGGGATAACGTTATGGCACGTATTGCCGGAGTGGAAGTGCCGCCCAAAAAGCGGGCTGAAATTGGGCTCACGTACATCTATGGCATCGGGCGCGCCCGTTCGCGGTCGCTGCTCTACCGGGCGGGCATCGATTTCGATAAGAAGGTGGCCGATCTGACCGAGGACGAAGTCAATCGCGTCCGTCAGATTCTGGAAGAGGAAGGCGCGGTGGAAGGCGACCTGCGTAAGGAAATCTCGATGAACATCAAGCGCCACATCGAGATGGGTTCCTACCGCGGCCTGCGGCACCGGCGCGGCCTGCCCGTGCGCGGCCAGCGCACTCACACCAACGCCCGCACCCGCAAGGGTCCGCGGCGCGGAACGGTGGCCAACAAAAAGAAAGCCACATCCAAGACATAGTAGAGGCGTATGGCAAAAGCACCGGCAAAACCGACCAAGAAGAAGAGCTTCAAGAAGAAGGAAAAGCGCGTCGTCCATTCGGGCATCGTGCACATACAGGCCACGTTCAACAACACCATCGTGACCATCGCGGATCAGGAAGGCAACGTGGTTTCATGGTCCAGCGCCGGATCGCTGGGCTTCCGCGGCTCGCGTAAGGGGACGCCCTTCGCCGCGCAGCAGGCCGCCATGACGGCGGCGAACAAAGCCACCGAAAGCGGGTTGCGCACAGTGGAAGTGCGGGTCAGCGGCCCTGGTTCGGGCCGCGAGTCGGCGGTCCGCGCCCTGTCCACCGCCGGAATCGAAGTCCGCCAGATCAAGGACGTCACGCCGATTCCGCACAATGGATGCCGGCCGCCGAAGAAGAGAAGAGTGTAAATGGAGGGCGGGCAATTCTACCCGCAGCCGGCTTTCAGCCAGCTCTAGCCGCCTGAAAGGCGGCTGCGGCCAGGATTGGCCGCCCTCCAGGTTTTTAGTAAGCAGGAAGAAGGTCACCAAGACCGTAAACTGCACCTGAATAGGTAAAAGGAGAGTAACTTGGCAAGATACATTGGCCCCGTATGCCGGCAGTGCCGGCGAGAGGGCATGAAGCTATTCCTGAAGGGCGAGCGTTGCCACACCGAAAAGTGCGCCATCGAGAAGCGCAACTTCGTCCCCGGGCAGCACGGTAAAGACCGCAAGGCCAAGCTGGTCGGCTACGGTCTGCAGTTGCGCGAAAAGCAGAAGGCGCGCCGCATCTACGGACTGCTCGAAACCCAGTTCCGCAACAACTTCGAGAAGGCCTCTTTGTCTAAAGGCATCACCGGCGACGTGATGCTGTCCAACCTGGAACGCCGACTGGACAGCGTGATCTACCGCATGGGCTTCGGCACTAGCCGGCCGCAGTCCCGCCAAATCGTGCGGCACGGCCACATTCAGGTCAACGGGCGCAAGGTGGATATTCCTTCGTTCATGGTCAAGATCGGCGACGAAGTCGCCGTGCGCGAGCCCAGCAAGAACAACCCGACCATCCTGGCGGCCCGCGATGCCACCGCGCATGCGCCGTCCCCGGCGTGGATGGACGTGGATCGGGAAGCGCTCAAAGGCAAGATTACCAGCCTGCCCAAGCGCGAGGAACTGGTCCAGATTCAGTTGAACGAACAGCTCATCGTGGAATTGTATTCAAAGTAGGGCGGACCCCAAAAGGAGATTATGTTCAAGGGCTTTCAGAAACCAAAAAGACTGGTTGCCAATACCGAGACCCTCACGGAGCGGTATGGCATGTTCACCGCCCAGCCGTTTCAACGCGGCTTTGGCACTACCATCGGCAACAGCTTGCGCCGTATCCTGCTCAGCTCCATCGAGGGCGCGGCCATCACCGCGGTGCGCATCGAGGGTGTGGAGCACGAATTCAGCCCGATTCCGGGCGTGGTCGAGGACGCCACAGACATCATCCTCAACCTGAAACAGATTCCCTTCAAGATCATGGGCGACAGCGTCAAGACCGTGCACCTGTCGGTGGATCACGCTGGCGAAGTCATTAGCTCCCAGATCCAGACCGACCAGGACGTGGAAGTGCTCGACCGCAATCTGCACCTGGCTACCGTCAGCGAAGGCGGCAAGCTCAGCGTCGAAATGCGCCTCAAGAACGGCCGCGGCTACGTCAGCGCCGACAAGAACTTCGACGAAGACCTGGCCCTCGGCTACATTCCCATCGACTCGGTCCATTCGCCCGTGCGCAAGGTGAACTTCGCCGTCGAAGCCGCCCGTCTTGGGCAGATGACCGACTACGATAAGCTCACCCTTGAAGTCTGGACCAACGGGGCGGTCTCGCCCCAGGACGCCATCGGCTACGCCGCCAAGCTGCTCAAGGACCACATGTCCATTTTCATCAACTTCGAGGAGTTGCCGGAGGCCACCGAGGATGTCTCCGAGCACGGCATGGACAAGATGGGCGAGATCCTGAACCGCTCCGTGGAGGAGTTGGAGCTCAGCGTCCGCTCGTACAACTGCCTCAAGAACGCCAACATTCAGACCATCGGCGAACTGGTGCAGAAGACCGAGGCCGAAATGTTGCGCACCAAGAATTTCGGGCGCAAATCGCTGAACGAGATCAAGGAGATTCTGGCCAATATGGGCCTCTCGCTGGGCATGCGGGTGGATCCGCACGGCCGGCTGGTGGCGCCGCCGCCACAGCCCGCTGGTAGCATGCCGGAGATTGACGAGGAAGAACTGCACGACGACCAGTTATAGGGGAGGGCGGGCTGCAGCCCGCGGGGCTTCTAGCCCCGCCCCTCTTAACCGAAGAATAAGGTTAACCAGATGCGACATAAAGTAGCCGGATACAAACTGAAGCGGGACGGCGCCGCCCGCAAGTCCCTGCTGCGGGGACTGGTCACCAACGTGATCGAGCAGGAGCGCGTCATCACCACCGTGCCTAAGGCCAAAGCGGCCAAACCGCTGGTGGACCGCATGATCACGCTGGGCAAGGAAGACACGCTGCACGCCCGGCGGGAAGCGGCCCGGGTGCTCTTCACGCCGGCTTCGGTGAAGAAACTGTTCGACACGCTGGCCACGCGGTTCGGCCAGCGCAACGGCGGCTACACCCGCATCGTGCGCCTGGGCCCCCGCAAGGGCGACGGTGCGGAAGTGGCCATGATCGAGCTGGTGGGCTCCGAGCTGGTCAAGCGCGCCGCCGAGCGCGCCAAGCGCAAGGAAGAGCGCGAACGCGCCGCGCGTGAAGGCCGCGACGTAGAAGAAGAAAAAGAGTAGAGGCTAAGGCACCATCACGGTGAACTCGCCGGGTGTGACAAACGTAATCACGCCGCCCCAAATACACATCAGTTTAGACGTGTTGTCCAGAGTAGGCTGGTTCCCCAACAGCACCGTCGGCGCGCCCGGAACCCATGGCGCGGGTGTATTCGGTATGCACGGCATGGGCGTCAGCACTCCCAGGGCGGCTGCCGTCGCCGAGGCGACTTCCGGGTTGGCGATCGACATGCACACTCCAAAGGGCATAATATTCACCATCGGGACGTGGTCCATGATGTTGGCGTCCGGCACCTGGTCGGTAAATGTCTTGTTCACCGGCAGCACCACCAGCGAGCTGGGCGCCGCGCCGAAAGTGCACATCATCGACGCTCCCATGCAAACCTGCATTGCCATCCGAATACCTCCCCGCCGATTGGGCGTCTTTTATTCTATCGAATCCTCGAGCGCCTCGGCGGCATAACCGGGCGCCGCACGCCGCACCGTCTCCCACGCCCGCATGACGTGCGCGCGGGTGGTGCCCATATTCCCGATCGCCAGGTGCAGCGTGTACTTCCCGCGCAGCACGGTGTGCGATAGAAAGAACTCGCCGGCGGCGTTCACGGTCTCCAGCAGGCGGCGATTCTCGTCGTCCGTGCCCTTGTAGCGGAAGCAAACCACGGAAAGCGGCGCGGGAGCGCTGCGCTCGAAATGCGGGTCGGCGTCCACGGCGGCGGCCAATTCGTGCGCCCACGAGATCTGCCGGCGAATCGTTTCCGCCAGCTTCTCGTGCCCGAAATAGCGCATCACGAACCATAGCTTCAGCGCGCGGAAGCGGCGTCCCAGCGGCACGCCGTAGTCCATGTAGTTCACCGCACGGCCGTCCTGAGCGGTCCGCAGATACTCGGGCACCAGCGAGAAGGCGCGCCGCAAAATATCAGGCCGGCGCGTATAAAACGCGCTCAGGTCGAAGGGCGTGAAGAACCACTTGTGCGGGTTGACCACGAGCGAATCCGCGCGCTCGGCGCCGTTCAGAATATGCCGGAACTCTGGCACGATGGCGGCCGAGCCGGCGTAGGCAGCGTCCACATGGAGCCACAGCCGGTGGCGCGCGGCGATATCGGCAATGGCCGGCACGGGGTCGATGCTGGTGGTTGACGTGGTCCCCACCGTGGCCACCACGCAGAAGGGCCGCAAACCGGCCGCGATATCCGCCGCCACGGCGGCTTCCAGCGCCGCGGGACGCATACGGAATTCTTCGTCCGCCGGAATCTTGCGCACATACTGCTGCCCGATGCCGATGCCGATGGCGCCTTTTTCAATGGAGGAATGCGCTTCTTCGGAGCAATACAGCGTCAGCCCGCGCGACGCGCCCAGGGTGCGCGCTTCCGGATCGGCCATTTCGCGCGCGGCCGCGATGGCGTGCATGCTGCTGGTGGAAGCCGTATCGTAGATGATGCCGAAAACACCGTCCGGCAGACCCATCCACTGGCGGAGCCAGTCGAGCACCACCTGTTCCAGCTCCGTCGCGGCGGGTGAAGTCTTCCACAGCATGGCGTTCGCATTCAGCGAAGCCGCCAGCAGTTCCGCGATGATGCCCGGCCCCGGTGCGGTGTTGGCGAAGTACGCCATGAATCCGGGGTGGTTCCAATGGGTGATGGCCGGCACCACCAGGCGCCGGAAATCCTCCAGTAGGCGCTCCATTGGTTCGCCCAGATCAGGGCCGGATACCGGCAGCGCGTCGGCAAGCTGCCCCGGCTCGATCCGCGGCAACACGGGATAGCGGTCGGGATGCGACAGGTAATCGGCAATCCAATCGACGGACTCGTGCCCGAACTTACGGAACTCTTCCGGTGACATTCCTTTATTGGATCATTTTGCGCGGGCGGGCACGCGGGAATTGCCGGCGCTCCCATCACATACAATGAGAAGCGGGCGTCAAGGGATGGCCGCAGGATCCGCATTGAACAAGGCTGGGTCTCCGCCGCCCGAATCGGTGCGCGCGGAATTGCTGACCATCCGCCGTTCCACCGTTTTCGGATCCGCGCCGCGCCTGCAAAAGCTGCTGGGCTACCTGGTCGAGGAGAGCCTGGCCCGCAATCCCTGCTGCCGCCGCCAACCCGAAGCTCGCGTCAATGGAGGCCATGTGGCGTTCAACGCCAGCCTTGCGGGCCAGCCGTATTCGGCGATCTATGTAGCCGGTCTGCCCTGTGCTGCCAACTTCACCAGCAAGGTCTCCATCACTCCCGGAACGCTGACGCAGAATCCGACAACGAAGATCTATTCACAGACCGCCACGGTCGCCAACCATGGAAGTTCGGCGGTCGCCGGCCCTCTCTCGCTGGTGCGCGCAAAGCTCCCGAGTGGCGTGGCGTTGTCGGACCGGAGCGGAGTTGCAGTTTGTTTTGTACCCGGCCGTCAATATATCAATTTTCCGCTTCGGTCGTACAACGCCCTGCTCTCGGGAAAGAGCACAGAGGTTGTCTTGGAGTTCAACGACCCGTCGAACACGGCGATCAGTTTCACCAGCGTCGTAGCGGGTCCGGGAGCGCGGTAGACAGGCCGGGAGGCCCGTCCTACCTACAACCAACCGCGGAACCACTCGCGGAACTCGTCCAGCGCGGCTTGTGTTTCGCGCGCCAGCGGCACAGGCTGCGGCCCGGTCTTGATGCCGCGCGCTGCCAGCGCCGCCTTGATGGCCACCGGCGTGGGGAAACGCTCCATGCGCGCGAGGAACTCCTGGAGCCGGGCGTCCAGCCGCTCGATTTCAGCTTCGTGATGCCGCGCGATGGCCCGGTCGAGCGCTAGCAGCAGCTCCGGCATGGCGCAGGCTACGCCCGAAACCACCCCATCGGCGCCGGCCCCTCGGGCTCGCGCGAAGATGGCGTCGTGTCCTACCAGCAGCGTGTACGGATGCTCCTGCTTGTAATCGCTCAGGGCTTGAAAGTGGTCCCAACTGCCGCTCGAGTCCTTGATGCCGGCGAAGCGTCCGGTGGAGAGCAATTGCGCCGCGGTTTCGCTCGCGATCTCGCTGGTGAACGCCGGAATATTGTACAGATAGATGGGAGCGCCGTGACTCATTTCCGCCTGGAACCGCAGGTAAAACTCGCCGATCTCCGGCTGCCGGTAACGGAAGAAAAAGGGCGGCATCAGCAGCAGTCCCGCCGCGCCCGCTGCGCTGGCCTCGCGTCCCAACGCCAGCGCGCCATCCAGCGTCGAGTGGGAGACTCCCGCCAGCACCGGCACGCGGCTGCGCTTCACCGCCAGATAAACCAGGCGCACGCGGTCGTCGAAATTCAGATTGACGAACTCGCCCGTCGAGCCGAGCAAGGCAATCCCCTGCACTCCCGCCGCGCACAGAAAATCGATCAGTTCCAGGGTGGCTCCGATGTCGGGCTCGTCGCCGCGCTTGGCGTGGGGCGTCACGGCGGCCGCGATCACGCCGGCAAAGGGCTGCATCATTCGGTTTAATCTATCATATGCGCGTTTAAGGCCGGCCGCGCGTCATAATCGAGAACGGGTATCCAAGATCGATGCGTAGATTACTACTGGCGGCGCTTTGCTGTTGGGGCGCGCACGCCGCCGTGATTCGCGGCGTGGTGCTGGATCGTTCGACAGGCCGCCCGCTGGCGCGCGCCCTGGTCACCCTGCGCCCGGTCGAGGGTGTGGGCGGACCGCAGCGGTCCGTGCGCGCCAACCGCGGCGGACAGTTCACCTTCGCGGTGAGCGCCGGCTGGTACTTGCTGCGCGCCTCGCGCGACGGGTTTGCGCCCTTTCAATACGGGCAGAGAGACTGGAAATCGGCGGGTAAACCCATGTCCGTGGAGCAGGACGGTTCCCTGTACCTGGATATCCGTCTGCGCCGTTACGCGGCGATTTCGGGCACGGTGCTGGATGAGAACGAAATCGGCATTCCCGACCAAAAGGTGATCGCGTATCCCGCCAGCCGGCCGCTCCGGGTCGCCTCCAGCGCCATGACCGACGACCGCGGCATCTACCGCATTCACGGCCTCGAACCCGGCACTTACTACGTGCGTGCGGGCGCCAAAGAACTGGAGGACGGTTCCGGGCTGCTGCCCACTTTCCACAAAGAGACCATGGCGGTGGATGAGTCGATGACCGTGGATGTCGATCTCGATCAGCAGGCCGACGACATCGATATCCGCCCGCTACCGGGCAAGCTGTTCCGCGTCCGCGGCAAGGTCATCGTCCAGCCGCGTGTGCCGGTTACCGTGAGCCTGATCTCGGATGTTGGGCGCATGCAGACCACCACAGTCGAGCCGTTCGTCTTTGAGCACGTCGCGCCGGGAAACTACCAGTTGATTGCGGAGGCCGACGATCCCTACGGCCACGGCAAGCTCGGGGCCTTTCAAGAGATCGCGCTGGATAGCGACAAGGAACTGCAGGTGCCGCTCAATTCCTGGCGCGCGACGGAGTTTCGCATGCAGGACGAGAAGGGCAATCGCCTGGATCCCGCCGATGCCAAGATCACCGCGCGCCGCAAGGACCTGGATGGCGGCGGCCGCCCGGAGGTGCTGAAACTGGACAACGGGCGCGCGGTGCTGGGGCCGGGACGCTGGGAGATGTCCGTGCTTCCGCCCGCGGGTTATTATACTGTCCAACTGGCCGGCGATGCCGGCATACCCGAATCGCAGTCCGGACGCGCGGATGGCTGGAACGAAGTCGTGCTGCACGGCTTCGACGCGATTACCATCAAGCTTTCCACGCGCCCCGCCTCCGTCCACGGCGTCGTCAACGGCCCTGGACATGAGCCGGCGCCCGGCGCGCCGGTCTATCTGGAGGCATTCGATAAAGATACTGGCAAGCGGCTGGCGGAACTGCGTACCACCCGTACCGATCTACGCGGACAGTATCGTTTCGATGGTCTGGCGCCGGGCTTCTACCGGATCCTCGGTACGTTCGAATACGAGAAGCCGGAATCGGACACCATGGAAGCCGCTGGCGCCCGCTCGCTGACGCTTGCGGAAGCCACCGACACGGCGCAGGACCTGGAGTTGTACGCTCCCTAAGCTGACTCGCGGCCCGAGCCGCGACGTGGGACCGGCGTCCGCGCCGGTACACCATGGAACTTGCAAGCGGAAAGGATGTGGTAGAATTCAAAGTGCCGGCTTCGGTTTCAAGATTCCAAGCATCTCAAGAACTGTAACTAAAAAGTCGGCATTTGCGTCGAAGGCTGTGAGCGGCCCTCTACGCCAGCGAGGCGCCTGGGGACACGATGTCTGAGAAAATGGAGAACACCCCGTCACCGGAAGACCATAACGCACCGCCGTTCGATCCAGACGAGCATTTGAACCACCTGTTGGCGCCGGAACTGGAAACGCCCTGGTTCAAGTCGCTGATCGACAGCGTTCGCGAACTGATCAAGCCAACCCCCCTCCCACCGCTGCAGGTGACCTCAAAGCCGGTAGCGGTCAAGGATATTTGGGGCCTCTACGGACGAAAAAAGCAGTCCGGCGCCTACTCGCTGGCGCTCCATGTAACCGTCGTAGTGCTTCTATTCACCTTGGCATCGAGCAAAGCCGTTCAGCAGGCTGCCAAGGACGTCACCGCCCTGATTGCTCCAATCGATCTGGCGGCGTATCAGCCCAAGACCGGCCCGCAAAAGCCATCGGGCGGCGGTGGCGGTGGCGGCGATCGTTCTCCGCTGCCGGCGGCTAAGGGCAGGCTGCCGAAGATTTCACCACGGCAGTTTACTCCCCCCGTGCAGGTGTTCAACAATCTGAATCCGAAGCTCCCGATGGAACCCACCATCATCGCGCCGCCGGATGTGAACATGCCGAACGTGAACATGGCCCAATATGGCGATCCGCTGGCCAAGATTGGTCCACCTTCCAACGGCCCTGGCTCCGGAGGCGGCATCGGATCGGGTTCGGGTGGCGGCGTCGGCTCGGGCAAGGGACCGGGATTCGGTCCGGGTGAAGGCGGCGGTTTTGGCGGCGGTGTTTTCCGGGTGGGCGGCGGCGTGACGGCGCCGGTTCCGCTCTACCGGCCCGAACCGGAGTACTCCGAAGAAGCGCGCAAAGCCAAGTACCAGGGGACGGTCATTTTGTACGTGGAGGTGGATCCGGCAGGACGTCCCAGGAACCTGAGAGTGATGCGCAGCCTGGGACTTGGCTTGGATGAGAAGGCTATGGAGGCCGTGGAGAAATGGAAGTTTCGCCCCGGCTACAAAGATGGCAAGCCAGTCACCGTGGCTGCCACCGTGGAAGTGAATTTCCGGCTGTTATAACGCTGGCTGCTACTGTTTGGTGCCCGTCCAGGTTCCCTCGCCCAGATCGCCAATCTCGACTTTCCCTTTCATCCTCTTGTCGTTCTCTATGGTTCCGGAATAGTGCGCCACACCGCTCTGTCCGGAGTACGAGAAGTCGAATTTGAAATCGATCTGGTCGCCTTTCACCGTGCCGCTCAGTTCGGCTTTGCCGAACAGCCCGCTGTAGGTGCCGGTGAGTTTCTCGCCAGCTTGGTGGAAGACGAACGAGGGACTGCCGCTGCCCGCCGCGGTATCCACGCTGAATTCCCAGGTGCCCGAAACATCGTGAGCCAGCAGTGGCGTCAACGCCAGTCCGGCCAGTACTGCGATTAGTAGTAATCTCGACATGCGGTAGAGGATACCACAAAGAGCGGGTTGTGCTCACCAACGTCCCGGCGGTATCGTGTAGACTTGATTTCGGGGGAGCCCCTGCCCGAACCATCGCCAGATCCATTCCCTTTTGAAATTCAGGCTGAATGCCCGCTGACCCGCGCGCGGGCCGGCTTGCTGCACACACCCCACGGCGCCATCGAAACCCCGGTGTTCATGCCGGTCGGCACGCAGGCCAGCGTTAAGGGACTCGCGCCGCGCGAACTGTCCGGCGACCTGGACGTCCGCATCCTTCTGGCGAACACCTATCATCTTTATCTGCGGCCCGGCCCGGAGCTGATCCGCGCCATGGGCGGGCTGCACCGTTTCATGTCCTGGCCGCGCGCCATCCTGACCGATTCCGGCGGATTCCAGGTGTTCAGCCTCAGCGGATTGCGCAAGATCACCGCCGACGGCGTCGTCTTTCAATCCCACCTGAACGGCGATACCCACATGTTTACGCCCGAATCCACGGTTGAAACGCAACTGGCCTTTGGGAGCGACATCCTGATGGTGCTGGACGAGTGCCCCGAGTATCCCGTCAGCCATGAATACGCGCGCACGGCCATGCACCGTACCGTCGGGTGGGCGCGCACCGCCCACGCGTATTTTGAGAAGTGCCGTACCGAACTGCCCACCCGTCACGCCCTGTTTCCCATCGTGCAGGGATCCATGTTTGCCGATCTGCGGCGCGAATGCGCCAGCCGGTTGGTGGAACTGGGGGCGGATGGCTACGCCATCGGCGGCCTGTCGGTGGGCGAGCCGCGCCCCTTGAGCCTGGAAATGGTGGAGATCGCCGAAGGCCTGCTGCCGCGTGCCCGGCCCCGCTATGCCATGGGGGTAGGCATGCCCGAGGAGTTGCCCGAATATGTGGCCCGCGGCGTGGACATGATGGATTGCGTGCTGCCTTCCCGCAACGCGCGCAACGGCTGCCTGTTCACCTCCCAGGGGGCCGTCCGCATCAAGCAGGCGCGCTACAAGGACGATGCCGGGCCGCTGGACCCGCACTGCAAGTGCTATACTTGTACCTGTTTCTCCCGTGCCTATCTGCGCCATCTCTTTCAGGCTGGAGAGATTCTGTACGCCGTGCTGGCGACGCTCCACAACGTCAAGCGCTACCTTGACATCATGCGTGAGATCAGGCACGCTATACTTTCGGGTAGATACCCTGAATATTTGCGAACCGTACGCTCCGCGCCGGTTGAAATCGAGTAGTTTGCCAACGTGTTCCTAAATCTGATCCTCCAATCGTCGCCCTCAGGCAACTCCCTGCTGGGCTTTCTCCCCATTCTCCTGATCTTCGGAATCTTCTACTTTCTCCTGTTCCTGCCCATGCAGCGCCAGAAGAAGAACCAGCAGAAGATGCTGAGCTCGTTGCAGAACGGGAACACGGTGCTTACCAGTGGGGGCATAGTCGGGACCATCATTTCAATCGGCGACGACGAAACGCTGGTGTTGCGGGTGAAACCCGACAATGTGAAGCTGCAGGTTGCGCGCAGCGCCGTTTCCAGCCTGGTGACGGGCGAAGGCAAGAAGTAAAGAGCAGGACAAGGCAAGAATCTCCATGCGAAAAAATGTGACGGGCAGGACCGTAGTCATCGTGGTGACCATCCTGGTATGCGTAATTGGCATCATTGGCTTTCCTAAGTCGGGCGCCGGGTTGGTGGATAACCTGAAACACAATATAAGGTTGGGGCTGGATCTCAAGGGCGGCAGCCACCTGGTGTTGCAGGTCCACGTGCAGGACGCCGTCAAGACGGAAGCGGACGGGGCCATCGAGCGGATGAAGGACCAGTTGAAAAAGCAAAGCATCGATTACGCCTCGATCGACCGCAATGATCCGGCCACCGTGGCGGACGCCAAGAACATCGAGATCGACGTGAAGGGCGTTCCGGCCACCAAGACGACCGCCTTCCGCAACCTGATCGCCGAGCAGTTCGGCCCGTGGGTGTTGACTCCCCTCAACTCCACCGACTATCGCCTGACCATGCGCCCCTCCGAACTGGTAGCGTTGGAACGCGACACCGTGGATCGCTCCTTGCAGACCATCAGCAACCGCATCAACCAGCTGGGCCTGACGGAGCCAACCGTCCAGCAGTACGGGCAGGCGGGCACCGACTTCGAAATCCTGGTGGAACTCCCCGGCGTGGACGATCCGGCGCGCGTGGAGGAGATCATGCAGACCACGGCGCAACTGGAGATCACGGATGTTAAGGATGGCCCGTTTCAAAGCCGCGATGCGGCGCTGGCGCAAAAGGGCGGAATCCTGCCGCTGGGCACCAAGCTGGTCATGGAGCCGCCGGTGGGCGATCGCGGAGCCAGTTGGTACCTGCTGGCCAAAACACCCGTGATTCGCGGCACCGATGTGCGTAACGCGCGCGCCGGACAGGACGAATTCCGCAAGTGGGAAACGAGTTTCACCCTCAGCCCCGATGCCGGCAAACGCTTCGGCAAATACACGGAAGCCAATATCGGAAACCGGCTGGCCGTGGTGATGGACAACACTATTCGCAGCGTGGCGGTGATCAAGGGTAGGATCGAGGATAGCGGCCAGATCGAGAACATCGGCAGCGAGCAGGAGGCCTCCGACCTGGCCCTAGTGCTGCGCGCGGGTGCGCTGCCGGCCACGATTCAGATCCAGTATCGGAAGACCGTAGGGCCCTCGCTGGGCGCGGATTCCATTCACGCGGGCATCGTGGCCGGCTTAGCCGGCCTGGCGGCGGTGATTGTGGTCATGCTGGTCTATTACCGGCGCGCCGGTGTCAACGCGGTGCTGGCGCTGTTCCTGAATACCGTGATCCTGATGGCGGCTTTGTCGTACTTCAAGGCCGTGCTGACGCTGCCGGGCATTGCCGGTGTGATCCTCACCATCGGTATGGCGGTGGACAGCAACGTCCTGATCTTCGAGCGTATCCGCGAGGAGTTGAGGGCCGGGAAGGCCATTGTGTCGGCCGTGGACGCGGGTTTTTCAAAGGCCTGGTGGACCATCGTCGATACCCACGTCACTACCGTAGTTTCCTGCGCCTTTCTGTTCATTTTCGGGGAAGGCCCGGTGCGGGGCTTTGCGGTGACGTTGACGATCGGCTTGATCGCAAATGTCTTCACGGCCGTCTTTGTTTCAAAGGTGATCTTCGACTACGAATTGTCCGGCCGCCGCCAACTGGCGGAGTTGAGCATATAAAGTGGGGCAGGATGGCATCCTGCGCGCCGGTTGCCAATCGGCCCGCCGGATGACAACCTGCCCCACAGTTGGAAACTGACCGAATGGGAACAATTTTGAGAAGCCCGGTGTCCAAACCATGTTAAGCACCGGTATAGCGTAATTCCGATGCAAATCTTCAAGAACACGAATTTCGACTTCCTCCACTACAAGTGGCCGTTCATTGGCGCCTCCCTGGTGCTCTCGGTAGCCGGTATCGGCAGCATCATCGCCCACGGCGGGCTGCGCTACGGCATCGACTTCAAGGAAGGCACGCAGATGACCGTCAAGTGGAACGGCACGCCTCCCGAGGAGAAGATCCGGGCCGCGCTCTCCAAGAAAATCAGCGGTGAAGTCAGCGTACAGCCGTTTACCGATGTCGCCAACCTGAACTCTGTCGTGATTGGCACCGAGGCCATGGGCGAGGTGCAGATGGCCGCCGCCAGCAAAGCCATGCAGCAGACCCTGGAGTCGACCTTCGGCGATCCGCGGAGCGGCAAACTGGACTTCAACAACGCCGGCGCCAGCGAGATTGCGGACCGCCTCACCGTGCCGCTGCAACAGGCCGGCGTGCAACTCTCCGACGAGCAACTCCAGACCCTGGCCACCGACCTGCGGACTTTTCGCGACACCCCGCCGCGTTCCGGCTTGATTTCAAGTTTCGATCAGCTAAAGGCTATACCGGGCGTAAACTCTGCTATTATTAACGTTCTCAAACAGCAATGCTACCTCGCGCCGTTTTCAATTCAGCAGGTGGAGATGGTCGGTCCAAAGGTGGGCGGGGAACTGCGTACCAAGGCGGTTCTGGCCACCCTTTACGCGCTGGGTGGAATGTTGGTATATATAGCGTTTCGCTTCGAGTGGATTTACGGCGTGGCGGCGGTGGTTGCCT
>Ga0335078_10008606_pt1 | contig 15168 bp, 12 predicted proteins | sample Lox_Sample_32_FD_206711 | JGI IMG/M metagenome (GOLD analysis project Ga0335078, IMG submission 206711) | Soil microbial communities from Loxahatchee National Wildlife Refuge, Florida, United States - Lox_Sample_3.2 | ecosystem: Environmental > Terrestrial > Soil > Wetlands | place: USA... | reverse complement strand
TCCACGGGCGCCTGGCCCGGTGGCTCGACAAGCGATCCGCCGGCCTGTCGGCCGCGGTCGACGAGTTCGTCGGGCACCACCTGGCCGAGGCGGTGACGCTGCGGCGGTCCGTGGGCGACATCGACGAGGGCCTCGACGACCTGGCCGCCGAGGCGGCGGGGCGCCTGGCCGCGGTGGCGTGGCGGGTGATGGCCAACGACCTGACGTCGGCCGTGAGCCTCTACGAGCGGGCGGCGGCGTTGAGTCCCGACGGGGGCGACCGGCTCGACCACCGGCTACACCACGGCCTGGCGCTGTTCCGGGCGCAGCGCTTCGCCGAGGCCCGCGGCGTCCTCGACGGCGTGCTCGCCGACGCCGAGCAGGCCGGGGACCGCGCCCTCGAGCTCCGGGCGCGGGTGGTGTGGCTGGGCGTGGCCGCCCACACCCCCGGGGAGCTGGCGCTCGAGCCCACCACGGCGGCCCTGCAGGAGGCCGTCGCCTTCTTCGAGGCCAGCGGGGACGACGAGGGCCTGGCGCTGGCCACTTTCGGTCTCATCCAGCAGTACAACCTGCGCGCCCGCTGGGAGCCCATGATCGAACTGGCGGACGCGGTGGTGCTCCACGCCACGCGCACCGGGGACCAGCACCTGGTCGAGCACGCCCGGCTCATGCGCTTCGCCGCCCTGGCGTGGGGACCGCGCCCGGTGTCCGAGGCCCTCGACGCCGTGCGCCGCGCCCGCACCGAGGTGTCGAGCCGGGCGGGTCAGGCCACCTTGCGCCACGTCGAGTGCGTGCTGCTGGCCTGTGCCGACCGCCCCGGCGAGGCCTGGGCGGCCATGGCCGAGTCCAGTGTCATCGTGGAGGAGTCCCACAGCCCCTTCCTGCAGCTCTACGAGGTTGCGTCGGGTGCCGAGGCGGCCAGGATCCTGGGCGACGACGTCCGGACCGAGGAGCGACTGACGTGGCTCATGGACGAGCTGACCCGCACGGGCGAGTCGTCGTTCCTCTCCACCATCGCCCCCGCCCTCGGCATGGTGCGGGTCCGGCAGGGACGCATCGACGAGGCCCGGAGGCTGGCCGACCTGGGCAGGGAGCTGGCCCTCGACCACGACGTGGCCTCCCAGGCGCTGTGGCGCCTCGTGGCCGCCCTGGTGGCGGCGGCCGAGGGCGACGAGGAGCGGGCCACGGCCCAGGCCGACGAGGCCGTCACCTGGATGCGCCGTGGCGACCAGACCACGTGGACCGGCGAGATGGTGCTGGGCCGGGCCGAGGTGGCCGCCGCCTTCGGGCACGTCGAGGAGGCCCGGGCCCACCTGGGAGAGGCCATCGCCCTCTTCGCCGCCAAGGGGGATGTCGCCTCGGGACGCCGCGCCCGCCAGCGCCTGGCCGCCCTGCCCGGTGGGGACGCCTAGCCAGAGGACACCACGGGCACGCCGGCGGCGAAGGACACCGGCCGCAGGAACAGGAGCCGGCTGTGGGGGAAGCCCACCGCCCCCGGCAGGTAGGCGTGGAAGGCCAGCTGCACCTGGCCCGAGGTGTCGGTGAACACCGAGGGGCCGCCGGGGCTCACGAAGTCGGGCTGCGAGCCGAGGAGCGGCCCGGGCAGATCGGTGCACGGCCCCGTGGGCCCCTGGCACGAGGCCGCGCCGATGGCGTAGTCCGGGCCGTTCCACTCGTTGGCCGAGTAGAACAGGTCGTAGGTGGTGCCGTCGAGGAACATGAACGGGCCCTCCACCACCGTGCCCTGCCACGCCTGGTCGGGACGCAGCAGCGCCACCGGGCCCTTCCCGGCGAAGGCCGTCCCGCCGGGGCGCAGCTGCTCGGACCACAGCGTGGCGGGATGACCGTCGCCGCCGTTGGACTTCCACACCAGGTACGGCGTGCCGGTGGCGTCGAGGAAGGGGCTGGGGTCGATGGAGCCGCCCTGGGACTGCTGGCACTCGAGGGGCGCCGTCGAGGTGTCGCTGAAGGGTCCGGCGGGACCCGAGGCGACGGCCACCGAGATGCACTCCTGGCCGGTGCGCCGGACCTCGGCGGCGTAGTAGAGGAGGTAGCGCCCGCCCAGGGCCACCACGCCGGGGGCCCAGGTGGCGCCGGGACGGGCCCACGACGGCAGCGTCGACAGGGCGTCGCCCAGCACGGACCAGTGCTGCAGGTCGGTGCTGTCGATCAGCTGCACGGCGCCCGTCGCCGAGTTGGTGGAGTACCCGTAGTAGGTGGCCCCCACGGGCACGACGTCGGGGTCGGGGAAGTCAAAAGGGTAGACAGGGCCCCCCTGGCCCTGGCCCTGCGCCGACTGACAGCTGCTCGACACACCCGAGATCGACGCCACCGCCCCGGACTGGTCTCCCACCGAGATCTGGTTGAGGGCGCGCTCGACTCCGCCGAGACAGGTGTCGAGATCGCCGATGTGGGCGTCACGCGTGGACAGGCCGGCGTTCGCCTGGACCAGGTTGCTCTGGGCGCCCTTCAGCTCGAAGGCCACGATCTCGAGCGCCACGTGCAGGGTCTGCTCCTCGCCGGCGCTCGACGTCAGCGCGGCTCGGGTGGAGCTCAGGCGCCCCAGCGTGGCCGACAGCCGGGCGCGCGAGGCCGCCACCGACGCCTTGCTCTGGCGCAGCTGGGCCCGTACCCCGAGGTCGGCGTCGATGGCCATGGCGGCCACGAGCACCACGCCGAGCACCGCCGTGGCCAGAGCGCCGCGTCGGAGCCGCCGCTGACGGGCCCGGCGCCGTTCGTCGCCGTGGGCCCTGTGCGGGCCGGTGCCGTTGGCGGGTGGTGCGCCCCCGGTCAGGCCGGGACCGGGCGTGCCCGGCCCGTCGGCGACATCGGGGCCGCCCGGCGCGCCAGGACCCTCGCTGACGGCGCCGACGGCGAAGACGGCGGCGCGCTGGTCGGGGGCAGGCGTGGGCCCGTTGACCAGCCAGACGTCGGAGCGCGACATCTCGATCGATGATGGTCGCGCACTGTCACGGGGATGCCAACGAGGTGTCAACGGTTGGCCAACAGTGGTGCCGCCGCCCCCGGTCACGGGCCCCGGTGCCCCTGGTGCTCACTCGGGGACGAGCACCGCCCGGGCGCGCACCTCGCCCCGCTTGAGCCGGCCCAGCGCCAGCGCGGCGTCGTCGAGGGGGTAGCGCTCGCAGTGGGCCCGGATCTTGCCCGCGGCGGCCAGGGCGAGGACCTCGCGCATCTGGCGGCGCGACCCGATGACCGAACCCACCACCCGCTTCTCGTCGGCGAAGGGAAGCGCCCCCACGTCGGCATGGACCCCGAGCACGACCGTGCCCCCCGGCCTGACCGCGGCGATGGCCTGGTGCACGACGGCGTCCGCGGGCGCGAAGACGACGGCGGCGTCCATGCCCCCGACGCCCAGCAAGGCGCCCACCGCGTCGCCGGACCCGGCGTCGACGGGGTGGGCGCCCAGCTCCTCGGCGAGCGCCAGGTGCTCGGCCGACCGGGCCACGGCGTAGACCTCGGCGCCGGCCAGGGCGGCCAGCTGGATCACCATGTGCCCCACGCCACCCACGCCGAAGAGCGCCAGGGTGGTGCCCGGTCGGGGGCCTGCCTTCTCCACGGCGTTGTAGGCCGTGATGCCGGGGCAGAACAGCGGCGCCGCCTCGACGTCGTCGAGCTCGTCGGGGAGCGGGTGGACGTGGGCGGCCGTGGCCAGCATGAGCCGGGCGTAGCCACCGTGCACCGTCTCGCCGGTGATGTGCTTGGTCTGGCACAGCTGGTCCCGGCCCCCCAGGCAGTAGAGGCAGCGGCCGCACGTCGACCACAGCGGCTGCACGCCGACCCGGTCGCCCACGGCGACGCCGCCGGCCTCGGGGCCCACCGACACGATCCGCCCCACCACCTCGTGGCCGGGGACGATGGGCGTGAAGGCGGGGACGCCGTAGCGCACCCAGTCGCCTTCGATCATGTGCAGGTTGGACCGGCACACCCCGCACGCCGTGACCTCCAGCACGACCTCGCCCGGTCCCGGGACGGGATCGGGGAGCTCGGCGGGCTGCACCACGCCGCTCTCGAGGGTGCCCGGAGCGCGCAGGACGACGGCGTGCACCCCGGGACGGTACCGCGTCGCCCCCCCTCCCGCACCTGCCGGTAGTGTCCGCCCGTGCCTTGCGCCGCCACGCGCCCGTGCCCGTCGTCGGACCCGGCCCGGTCGCAGCGGAGCACGGCGCGCCGGCCGTGGCGGCTCGTTCCGGCGGCCATGGCGGCCGCCGTGCTGGCCGGCTGCGGGGGCGCGGGGGCCAAGGGCGCGTCGACGGGACCGGGGTCGGCGGCGTCGAGCACGACCGAGACCACGGCGGCAGCCGCCGCCAGCACGGCGGGCTGCGGGCGCAGCGGTGCCTCGACCACCTTCACCCCGGTGGTGGACGGCCACACCCGGACGGTGGTGGTGCACGTGCCGCCGCGCTACGTCGACACCGTGGCCACGCCCCTGGTGCTCAACATGCACGGCAGCGGCGCCGACGCCGTGGACCAGGAGGGCTTCACCGGCATGGACGCCAGCGCCGACGCCCACGACTTCATCGTCGCCTATCCGCAGGGCCTCATCCCCGAGTCCCCGGGCTTCGACTGGAACGTGCCCGGCGTCCCGCTGGTCGGGGAACGGGCCGTGCCGGCCGGTGCCGCCGACGACGTGGCCTTCCTCAGCCATCTCGTCACGCTGCTCGAGCAGCGCTACTGCATCGACGCCCGACGCGTCTACGCCACGGGCTTCTCGGGCGGGGCCCGCATGGCCAGCCAGCTGGCCTGCGACGCCGCCGACGTGTTCGCGGCGGTGGCCCCCGTGAGCGGGCTGCGCCGGCCCACCCCGTGCCCCGCCGCCCGGCCGGTGCCGGTGCTGTCGTTCCACGGTACGGCCGACCCCGTGGACCCCTACGACGGCCACGGCCAGGCGTACTGGACGTACTCGGTCCCCGAGGCCGCCGCCCTGTGGGCCTCCCAGGACGGCTGTGGCAGTGCTCCCGCCGTGTCCCACCTCGGCGTGGGCGCCACCGCCACCACCTACGACGCCTGCGGCGGAGGGGCCAGCGTGGAGCTCGTCACCGTCGACGGGGAGGGGCACGAGTGGCCCGGCGGTCCCGTCCTGCCCCCGCGCCTGACGAGGGAACTCGGCCCCCAGTCCGACGCCGTGAACGCCGACGACCTCATGTGGGCCTTCTTCGCCGCCCACCCCCTTCCCTAGCGCGGGCGCGGGGCCCTGGCCTCAGGGTGCGGCCTCGGGCGCGCCCCGCAGCACGTGCACGAGGTCGGGCGCCAGCGCCCGGAAGCTCTCGGCCAGGCGGGGCAGGAAGTCTCGATAGGCGCTCGAGCGCCGCCAGTACATGGCGATCTCGCGGCAGGGGACCGGTTCCGCCAGGGGCACCACGCGCACGTCGGGCGACGCCGGCACGGGCGGCTCCACCGCCAGGCGAGGCAGGAGGGTGATGCCCACACCGGCGGCCACCATCTGGCGCAGCGTCTCGAGGCTCGTGGCCCGGAACCCCCGGCGTTCGGAGGCGCCGGCGAGGCTGCACACCGACAGTGCCTGGTCCCGCAGGCAGTGGCCCTCGTCGAGCAGCAGCAGCTCCTGATCGGCCAGGACCGAGACGGGCACGGGCCCCGTCCGGCGGGCCAGCGGGTGGTCGGCACCGACGGCCAGGACGAAGTCCTCGACGAAGAGCGGCTCCTCGTGGAGCCCGCCGTCGTGCACGGGGCGGGCCACCACCACGGCGTCCAGGCGGCCGTCGTGCAGGCGCTCGAGCAGCAGCCCGGTCTTCTCCTCGGTGAGCAGCAGCTGCAGCTCGGGGAAGCGCTCGTGCAGCGGGCCCACCACGTGGGGCAGGAGGTAGGGGGCGAGCGTCGGGAACAGGCCCAGGCGCACGGTGCCGGATTCGGGGTCCTTGGCCGCGTCCGCCAGTGCCTGGATCTCGTCGACCCCGGCCAGGACGTCGCGGGCCTTCTCGACGATGCGCGTCCCGGCGGCCGTCAGGGTGATGTTGCGGGGGTTGCGCTCGACCAGCTCGATGCCCAGCTCTCCCTCGAGCTTCTTGAGCTGGGTCGACAGCGTCGGCTGGCTCACGAAGCAGGCCGCCGCGGCGTCGCCGAAGTGCCGGTGGTCGGCCACGGCCACGAGGTATTCGAGGTCTCGGAGGTTCACGGTGCGCGGCCCACGCTAGCGGCCGCCCCCCTCACGCCGCGGCGGTGCCGTCGAGGCCGGCGGGGGCGGCGTCGCCGAGCACGGCGCCGCCGGAGGCCGGCGCCGGGGTGCGGATCAGATGCTCGAAGGCGCTCAGCGCGGCCGTCGAGCCCGACCCCATGGCGATCACGATCTGCTTGAACGGAACGGTCGTGCAGTCGCCGGCGGCGAAGACGCCCGGGACCGACGTCGCCCCCCGGTCGTCGACGACCACCTCGCCCCGGGGGGAGAGCTCGACGGTGCCGGCCAGCCACTCGGTGTTGGGCAGCAGGCCGATCTGGACGAAGACGCCCTCCACGTCGATGCGGTGCTCCTCGCCGGTCGCCCGGTCCCGGTAGACGAGACCGGTCATGGTCGCAGCACCCAGCACCTCGGTGGTGTGGGCGTCCACGACGACCGTGACGTTGGGCAGGCTGTGGAGCCTGCTCCTGAGCACGGCGTCGGCTCGCAGGGCGCCGTCGAACTCGAGCAGCGTGACGTGCTCGGTGATGCCGGCCAGGTCGATGGCGGCCTCCACGCCGGAGTTGCCGCCACCGATGACGGCCACGCGCTTGGCCTTGAACAACGGGCCGTCGCAGTGCGGGCAGAACGTGACGCCCCGGTTGCGGAACTCCTCCTCGCCGGGGACCCCCGTGCGCCGCCAGCGGGCACCGGTGGCGAGCACCACGGTGCGGGCGCGCAGCCGGGCACCGCCCGCCAGGTCCACCGACACGAGCCCGTCGGACCCGGCGGGGACCAGGCGGACCGCCCGCCGGCCCGTGACGACGTCCACCTCGTGCCCGCCCACGTGGGCCTCGAGGGCGGCCGCCAGCGCCGGGCCGTCGGTGGCGGGCACCGAGATGAGGTTCTCGATGGCGGCCGTGTCGCGGACCTGGCCCCCGAGGCGCTCGGCGACGAGGCCGGTGCGGATCCCCTTGCGGGCCGCGTAGACGGCGGCCGCCGCGCCGGCGGGCCCACCGCCGACGACGAGCACGTCGTAGGGGTCGCGTCCGTCGAGCGCCGCGGCGGGGGCGTCGGCACCGCCGTCGAGCCGGTCGACGATCTCCTCGAGGGTCATGCGGCCCTGGGCGAAGGGCCGGCCGCCCAGGAAGACCGCTGGCACCGCCAGCACGCCGCGTCCCTCCGCCTCCGCACGGAAGGCGGCGCCGTCGATGGCGACGTGGCGGACGGCCGGGTTGCACACGCTCATGAGGTTGAGGGCCTGGACCACCTCGGGGCAGTTCTGGCACGACTGCGAGAAGTACGTCTCGAAGACGAGGGGGCCCTCGAGGCGCGCTACGCGCTCGAGGAGCCCGGCGGGCGCCGTCGAGGGGTGCCCCCCGACCTGCACGATGGCCAGCACCAGGGAGCTCAGTTCGTGTCCCAGGGGGAGCCCGGCGAAGCGCACGGCGTCGCCGGTCTCGGCGCTCGACACCGCGAACGACGGTCGCCGCCCCTCGCCGGCACCGCGCCGCACGGTGAGGGCGTCGGACAGGCCCGCCAGCTCGTGCAGGAAGGCGTCGAGCTCGGCGGAGGCGGGGCCGTCGTCGAGATCGGCCACCAGGGTGACCGGCCGGCTGATCTTGGCGAAGTGCTCCTGCAGTTGGGCGGCGATGGCGGCGTCGAGCACGGGGTGCCCCCTCAGATCTTGCCGACGAGGTCGAGCGAGGGCGCCAGGGTCCGGTCGCCCTCGTCCCAGCGGGCGGGGCACACCTCGCCGGGGTGCTGGCGGACGTGCTGCGCCGCCCGGATCTTGCGCAGCAGCTCGGCGGCGTTGCGCCCGATGCCCTCGGCGGTCATCTCCACCACCTGGATCACGCCGTCGGGGTCCACCAGGAAGGTGGCGCGGTCGGCGAGCCCCTCGTCCTCGCGCATGACGCCGAAGTTGCGGGTGATGCGGCCGGTGGGGTCGCCGACCATGGGGTAGGCGATCTTGGCGATCGTGTCGGAGGTGTCGTGCCAGGCCTTGTGGGTGAAGTGCGTGTCGGTGGACACGGCGTAGATCTCCACGCCGAGCGCCTGGAAGTCGGCGTAGTGCTCGGCGAGGTCGCCGAGCTCGGTCGGGCACACGAAGGTGAAGTCGGCCGGGTAGAAGAACACGACGCTCCACCGGCCCCGCAGGTCGCGGTCGCTCACGGCGACGAAGGCGCCGTCGTGATGGGCGGTGGCCTCGAAGGGCTGGATCTCGGTGTTGATCAGGGCCATGGGTGCTGCTCCGTTCAGGATCGAGGGGACATAGGCACTCTATATCCAAATCCCTAGATTCGATAGACGCAGTCGATCAATTGTGTCCATCGTCGCCATCGACGGGGCCGATCGCCCTCGGGGGCCTCGCCGTTGGGCGCCGTGGCCTGCGCTGCCCGGGTCCGGGACCTGGCAGGTGAGCGCCCGGGCACCGCCGCCCGGCGGGGACGCGCCGGGGTGGGGTGCGCCCCGCGGGACACCGGCCGTGGCCCGTCGGCGCCCGGGAGGACGAGGCCGATGCGACAGGGGCGCGGCCCGCCGGGCGCACCCGGCAGGCGGTCAGCCCGTGGGCCGGTCCTGTTGGATCTCGACGGTGTTGCCGGCGGGGTCGGCGATCCAGATCTGCACCACGTCGCCCTGCAGGGCCCGCACGTAGGGGATGGCGCGCTCGTCGAGCTCGGCGACGGCGGTGTCGAGGTCCTCCACGGCCACGCAGTAGTGATGGCCGGTGGGGTCGATCGCCCCCCGCGTGGGCGGGGCTCCCACCAGGTGCAGCTCGAGGTCGCCCACCTCGTGCCAGTGCCCGGGGATGCCGGGGATGTCGGGCCGGGCCCGGTCGCCGAGGCCGAGGACGTCGCGGTAGAAGGCGACCATGTCCTCGAGCGGCGTGCCGTTGCTGTTGACCGAGACGTGGGCGAAGCGGGTGACCTTCATGACGGGCTCCTGTCCGGGCCGGGGTCGAGCTGCTCCATGAACTCCAGGCGGATGCCCCCGGGTGCGTCCACGAAGGCGATGCGCCGTCGGCCGAAGGTGCCCTCGACGATCTCGGGGCCCCACAGCACGGTGTGGCCCTCGAGCTCGGCGTCGAGATCGTCGGTGAACAGCGCGGGATGGAGGAAGCCCTCCTCGGGCACCTCGACGCGGTCCTCGTAGATGGCCCTGGTGAACAGCGTGATCATGACGGGACCGAGGTGGACGTCGGCCCGCTCGGCGCCGGCCCACTGCATCCGGTCCCGCACGTCGGCGCCGGCCGCCTGGTAGAAGGCGCAGGCGGCGTCGAGGTCCTTGACCTTGACCGCCAGGTTCGCCATGCCGGTGACGGCCACGCCAGCTCCCTTCGTCGCTGGGCCGCACTGTAGCGGGGCGGCCGCGGCGCCCGGCCGGCGCCGTCGGCGCCGCCGGGTCAGGGTCAGCGCCGGGCGGGGCTCACAGCAGGAGCTCGGCCATCATGCGCAGGGTGTCGGGGCTGCCCGCCACGAGGAGGGTGGTGGCGATGGACTCCTTCCACGCCTCGAGCTCGTCGCGGATCTTCTCCCTGGGTCCCACCAGTGCGATCTTCTCCACCATCGACGTCGGCACGGCCGCGGCCGCCTCGTCCTTCTTGCCGTCGAGGTAGAGGTCCTGGATGACCTTGGCCTCACCGCCGAAGCCCATGCGCACGAACACGTCGAAGTGGAAGTTCATGTCCCTGGCGCCCATGCCCCCGATGTAGAGGGCCAGCATGGGCCGGTAGAAGTCGGCGGTGCGCTCCACGTCGTCGCCGACGACCACGGGGCAGAAGGCGATGACCTCGAAGTCCTCGACGCCGTGGCGCGCCCCGGGCCGGGCGAAGCCCTCGGCCAGCGACGAGGCGAATTCCTCCATGTGCCCGGGGGAGAAGAAGATGGGGAACCACCCGTCGGCGATCTCGGCGGCGAGGGCCACGTTCTTGGGCCCCTCGGCCCCGAGCACGATGGGGATGTCGTTGCGCAGCGGGTGGACGATGGGCTTGAGGGGCTTGCCCAGGCCGGTGCCGCCCGGATAGGGCAGCGGGTAGTGGGGACCGTCGTTGGTGACCGGCGCCCGGCGGGCGAGCACCTGGCGGACGACGCTCACGTACTCCCGAGTGCGCGCCAGGGGCTTCGGGAAGGGCTGGCCGTACCAGCCCTCCACCACCTGGGGCCCCGACACCCCGAGGCCCAGCACGAACCGGCCCCCGCTCAGGTGGTCCATGGTGAGGGCGGCCATGGCCATGGCCGTTGGGGTGCGCGCCGACAGCTGGCACAGGGCGGTGCCGAGCCGCACGCGGCTCGTGCGCGAGCCCCACCAGGCCAGCGGCGTGAGGGCGTCGGACCCGTAGGCCTCGGCGCTCCACACCGAGTCGAAGCCGAGGCGCTCGGCCTCCTCGACCATCTCCACGGCGTTGGGGGGCGGTCCCGATCCCCAGTAGCCGAGCTGCAGTCCGAGCTTCAGCGGCGCCATGGGGCCCTCCCGGTGGTGGTGGCGACGACCGCGGTGGTCATCGCAGCTTGGCCAGGAACTCGTCGGCGAAGCGGGCGGAGGCCTCGACGCGGGCGCGCAGCTGGGCCTCGGGGGGGTCGGCGGGATCCACCTTGGCCAGCATGGCCGGCGCGCACAGGAAGTCGGTGACGCCGTAGTCCTCCTCGAAGCGCCGGTAGAGATCGACGTCGGGCATCGACCACAACGACAGGTAGACGAGGAAGTCCTCGTCCTGGCGTCCCGCCCGGCGCCGCTCCTCGGCCAGCGCCTCGAGGTAGGTGCGGGCCTCGTCGGGCTGGTAGGCGCCGGCCGCCACCCATCCGTCGCACAGCGTGGCGGCACGCCGCAGCGCCGGCGCGGAGTGCCCGCCGCCGATGATGGGCACGGGGGCGGGCGGCGAGGGCTCCATGCGCATGGGGGCCACGTCGTAGTGGGTCCCGTGGTACTCGACCCAGCCCCCGCTCCACAGGGCGCGCAGGGCGGGGATCATGTCGTCGAGGCGCTTGCCCCGGGTGTGGAAGTCCTGCCCGGTGGCCTCGAACTCCTCGGCGCACCAGCCCACGCCGACGCCCAGCGCCACCCGGCCCGAGGACAGCACCGCCGCCGTGCCCACCTGCTTGGCCACCGTGACGAGGTCGCGCGCCGGGGCGACGTACACCCCGGTGGTGAAGCGCACGGTGCTCGTCACGGCGGCCATGGCCGAGATGAAGCACCAGGCGTCGGGCCAGTCGGTGTCGGGGTCCCAGTGGTCGCCGAAGCCCGGGGCCCCGTCCTCGCGCTTGGAGTAGGTGTAGCGCGACCGGCGCTCGCGTGGGAAGAACATGTGGTCCGACACGTACAGCCCGTCGTAGCCCTGGTCGTCGGCGGCCTTGGCCAGCTCGACGGCCTGCAACGTGGGGATGAACGTCACCGACTGGTGGATGCGCATCCTGCCCCGGTCCCGGCCTCGCCCCCGCCCCGCGCCGACCTGTCAGCGGCCGACGGTGGCGGCCGGGGTGAAGGCCACCGGGAGGTGCTTCACGCCGTTGATGAAGGCCGACTGCAGGCGCTGGGGCTCGCCGTCGAGGTGGATGTCGGGGACCCGGTCGAGCAGGTGCTGGAACATGACCCGGATCTCCATGCGGGCCAGGTTGGCGCCCAGGCAGAAGTGGGGACCGCCGCCACCGAAGGCCATGTGGGGATTGGGCGAGCGGGTGATGTCGAAGGCGTCGGGGTTCTCGAACACGTCCTCGTCGCGGTTGGCCGAGATGTGGAAGAAGACCACCTTCTGGTCCTCCTCGATGCGCTGGCCGCGGATCTCGACGGGGCCCGTCGTCTGGCGGCGGAAGTTCATGACCGGGGTCACGAAGCGCAGCATCTCCTCGATGGCACCCGGCAGCAGGGAGCGGTCGGCCACCAGGCGTTGCCACTGGTCGGGGTGCTGGAAGAAGGCGTGCATGGCGCCCGACATGAGGTTGCGGGTGGTCTCGTTGCCGGCCACCGTGAGCAGGAGGAAGAACAGCTCCAGCTCGAGCTCCGAGAGCTTGTCCCCCTCGATGTCGACGCTCGTGAGCACGCTCATGAGGTCCTCGGCGGGGGCGGCGCGCTTGTGGGCGTAGAGCTGCGAGGCGTAGGCGTAGAGCTCCATGGCCGCCGCCGTGGCGTACTCCTCGCCCGAGGCGTCGGACTGGAATTCGGGGTCCTCCTGGCCGATCATGCGGTTCGACCAGTCGAACATGTTGTGGCGGTCCTCCTGGGGCACGCCCAGGAGGTCGGCGATCACCTGCAGGGGGAGCTCGGCCGACAGATCCGTCACGAAGTCGGCCTGCCCCTTCTCGATCACGGCGTCGATGATGGCGTCGGTGGTCTCGTGGATCTTCTGCTCGAGGGAATTCACCATGCGGGGGGTGAAGCCCTTGTTGACGAGGCGCCGGTAGCGGGTGTGCAGCGGCGGGTCCATGTTGAGCATCATCAGCTTCTGCTGCTCGAGGGCCTCCTCGGGCATGTCCCAGATGAGGGTGGCCCGCTTGGCCGAGGAGAAGTGCTCGTAGTCGCGGTTGACGTTGACGCAGTCGTCGTACTTGGTGACGGCCCAGAACCCCGGACCGTCGGTCTCCTCGTGCCAGTAGACCGGGGCCCGTCGGCGCAGCTCGGCGAACCACTCGTGGGGCACGGCGTCGATGAAGTTCGTCGAGTCGATGAGGTCGATGTCGCTGAGCTCCATGGCCGGCGCCTCCTCGGTGCGGTGTCCCGCGGCCGTGCCCCGTCCAGGGCCGGCGGCCCGGGCGACGGGCGCCGTGACCGGCCCGGCGTCGGGCACGTTTTCAGAACGTGTTCCAGTGATGATAGGCCCGGGCGCCGAACCGGGCCACCGGGGCGCGGCGACCCCCCGGGTGTGCGTGGGCCGGGCGCCGCTGGTACGGTGCCGGAACTAGAACGAGTTACAACGGGAGCCGGGCCGCAGGCCGGGACCGGGGTGGACAGCACCGCCGGCCCGGACCCGCCGGGACCGGCCGGACCACGGACGAGCGATGTTCCTGGAGGAGACCCCCGAGCAGCTGGCCCTGCGCCAGGAGCTGCGCGCCTACTACGCCGAGCTGCTCACCGACGAGGTGCGGGCGCACGTGGGCGACGTGGGCGAGGGTGGCGAGATGTGGCGCCAGGTCGTCCAGCGCATCGGCAAGGACGGCTGGCTGGGCATCGGCTGGCCCACCGAGTTCGGGGGCCAGGGGCGCCCCGTCACCGACCAGTTCATCTTCTTCGACGAGACCCGCCGGGCCAGCGCCCCGTTCCCCTTCGTCACCGTCAACACCGTGGGGCCGACCATCATGCGCTACGGCCGCCCCGACCAGAAGGCCTTCTTCCTCCCGGCCATCCTGGCCGGGGAGTGCAACTTCGCCATCGGCTACACCGAGCCCGAGGCCGGCACCGACCTGGCGTCGCTGCGCACCCGGGCGGTGCGCGACGGCGACGAGTACGTGGTGAACGGGGCCAAGGTCTTCACGAGCGGCGCCGACATGGCCGACTACGTGTGGCTGGCCGTGCGCACCGACCCCGACGCCCCCAAGCACAAGGGCATCTCCATCCTGTGCGTGCCCACCGACTCCCCGGGGTTCTCCTGGAGCCCCATCGTCACGGTGGCCGGCGCCACCACCACCGCCACCTACTACAGCGACGTCCGGGTCCCGGTGGAGCAGCGGGTGGGGGAGGAGAACGAGGGCTGGCGCATGATCACCACCCAGCTCAACCACGAGCGGGTGGGCCTGGCCGCCTGGAGCGGGTTCTCCTCCCATCTCTACGAGGAGGTGGCGGCCTGGGCGGCCACCGCCCCGGCCCCCGAGGGGGGCACCGTGCTCGACCTGGGCTGGGTGCGCGGCGACCTGGCCCGGTGCAAGGCCGAGCTCGAGGCCATGTACCTGCTCAACTGGCGCATGGCGGTGGCGGTGTCCGACGACACCATGACCCCGGCCGACTCCTCGAGCGTGAAGATCTTCGGCGTGGAGCGCAGCATCGACATCTACCGCCGCCTGCTCGGCATCGTGGGGGCGGCGGGCTACCTGCGCCCCGACTCCCCGGGCGCGGTGCTGGCGGGGCGCCTCGAGCGCACGGCGCGCCACGCCCAGATCAACACCTTCGGGGGCGGCGTCAACGAGGTCCAGCGCGAGATCGTGGCCATGGCCGGCCTGGGCATGACACGGGCGGCCCGGTGACGGCCCCGCAGGAGGACCCCGAGGCGTTCCTGGCCGGCCTGCGGGCCTTCGAGGGCCGGCCCACCGGCATCCCCGCCGACGCCCGGGACGAGGTCAACCAGGCCATGATCCGCCACTGGATCGACGCCGTGGGCGACGACAACCCCGTCTACGTGGACGAGGCCGCCGCCCGGGAGGCGGGCTTCCCCGGCGTGGTGGCGCCCCCCACCATGCTCCAGGCCTGGATCATGCGCGGCTACCGCTCGCAGCCGGGCGGGCGCTGGGAGGCACCCGAGCAGACCGAGCCGTCGGCCCAGGAGCAGCTCTTCGCGCTGATGGACGGCGCCGGGTTCACGTCGGTGGTGGCCACCAACTGCGACCAGGAGTACGCCCGGCCGCTCGTGCTCGGCGACCGCCTGTCGGTGTCGTCGGTCATCGAGTCGGTGTCGCCGGAGAAGCACACGGGTCTCGGACACGGGCACTTCGTCACCACCCGCCTGGACTTCACCGACCAGGACGGCGCCACGGTGGCCACCATGCGCTTCCGCATCCTGCGCTTCCGGCCCCGCAGCGCCGGGCCGGCGCCCGCCGAGGCCCCCACCGACCCCTCGAGCGGGGTGGCCACCACCGAGACCGCCCCGCTGCGGCCGCGTCCGGCGCTCACCCACGACAACGCCTTCTTCTTCGAGGGGACCAAGGCGGGGCAGCTGCTCGTGCAGCGCTGCACCGAGTGCGGCACCCTGCGCCACCCGCCGCGCCCGGCCTGCGCGCAGTGCGGGTCGTTCGACTGGGACACCGTGGCCGCCTCGGGGCGGGGCACGGTCTTCAGCTACGTGGTGGTCCACCATCCCCAGGTGCCCGGGTTCCCCTACCCGCTGCCCATCGCCGTGGTGGAGCTCGAGGAGGGCA
>Ga0335078_10008605_pt1 | contig 15173 bp, 11 predicted proteins | sample Lox_Sample_32_FD_206711 | JGI IMG/M metagenome (GOLD analysis project Ga0335078, IMG submission 206711) | Soil microbial communities from Loxahatchee National Wildlife Refuge, Florida, United States - Lox_Sample_3.2 | ecosystem: Environmental > Terrestrial > Soil > Wetlands | place: USA... | reverse complement strand
ACGTGAGCTGCAACCGCAAGCCTCCACCACGGGCTCTCAGCGGGAAGGGCAAATTCTTTGGTCAGGCGCGCAGCTTACCAGAGTGACGCCATACGCTGTGACCGGCGGCAACGAACAGCAGAACCCGGAAGCCCCGAACAGGAAGGGCGTGGTGGCCACCGTGCAGAAGAGCGGGACGCCGGAGAAGTCCTCCGCACCGCCCCCCGTCGCCGCGCCTTCCCGCGGGGCCCACGCGGGCCGGGCGGGCCCCGGGGTCCGGGTGCCCGCGCGGCGCCTGCTCGCCGCCGGGGCGGCGGTACTGGCCGTGGCGCTGCTCTTCGTCGCCTACCTGCAGGTGTCCCGGACCTACCCGGAGAACTCCGACGAGTCGAACGACCTGCTGATGGCGTGGGACATGCTGCACGGCAACGTGCTGCTGCACGGCTGGTCCCTGTCGGACGTCTCGTTCATCACCACCGAGCTGCCGCAGTACGCCCTGCTGGTGCTGCTGTTCGGGCTGCACGCCGACACCGCCCACCTCGCGGCGGCGATGACGTACACCCTCGTGGTGGTCCTGGCCGTGCTGCTGGCCCGGGGGACGGCCCCCCGCCGCGAGGCGGCCCCGCGGATGCTGCTGACCGCCTTCGGTATGTTCGCCCCCCAGCTCGGCGTGGGCGTCTTCGTCCTGCTGCTGTCCCTCGGCCACATCGGCACGGCCGTGCCGCTCCTGCTGATCTGGCTGGTCATCGACCGGTGCCCGGTGCGCGGGTACGTCCCGGTCATCGTCGGGCTGCTGCTGACCTGGGTGCTGGTCGCCGATCCGCTGGTCCTCCTGGTCGGCGTGGTCCCGCTGGTGGCGGTGTGCGCGCTGCGGGTCGCGCGGGCGCTCGCCCGGCGGGGTGACGACCCGGTCCGGGCCGTCCTGCGTGCCCGCTGGTACGAGCTGTCCCTGGCGGCGGCGGCCATCGCGGCCCAGGGCCTGGCTTCGGCGGCCGGCCGGCTGCTCCAGGCCAGCGGGGCCTTCTTCCTGCACCCGGTGCCGTACCAGCTGGCCCCGGCGCACACCTGGGCCAAGCACGCCTGGGTGACCGGCCAGGGCCTGCTCGCCCTGTTCGGGGCCAAGCCGGAGGGGCCGGCCGCGGCCATGGCCTTCGCCGTGCTGCACCTGGCCGGGGTGGCGCTGGTGGCCTGGGCCATGGTGCGGGTAGCGCGGCACTTCCTGTCCTGGCCGGACATGATCAGCCAGATCCTGCTCGTCGCGATGGTCGTCAACGTGGTCGCGTACGTGCCGAGCACGCTGGCCAACGCGACCGACCTGAACGCGCGGGAGTTCGCGATCGCGCTCCCGTACGGGGCTGTCCTGGCGGGCCGGACGCTGGCGGCCGGCCTCCTGGGCCGCCAGCGCCCGGCCGTGGCGGCCGGCGCGGCCGGCGCCCTGCTGGCCGTTTACGCGGCCAGCCTCGGCTGGGCCGCCGCCCAGCCGTCGGTCCCCCCGATGAACGCGCGGCTGGCCACGTTCCTCGAGGCCCATCGTCTGACCAGCGGCATCGGCGGCTACTGGGAGTCGAGCGTGGTCACGGTGGGCAGTGACGGCGCGGTCACCATCCGGGCCGTGCTGCCCGGCACGCTGCAGCCGGACCTGTGGGAGGCCAAGGGCTCCTGGTACGACCCGCGGTCCCATCGGGCGAACTTCCTGGTCACCAGCAGCACGCCCGGCTTCTTCAATCACTGGCAGCCCAGCCCGGCCGCGCTGGCGGCCCTCGGCCCGCCCGCCCGCACCTACCGGGTCGGCCCCTACACGGTGTACGTCTACGACAAGAACCTCCTCGCCGAGCTGCCGCCCGGGTGATCTCGCCGGCCGCCGACACGAGGGGGATGCTGTTGCCAGGGGACGACGGGACGTAGCCTTGGCGTGTGGACCGGCGAATATACGGGGTCGAGAACGAGTACGGCGTTACCTGCACCTTCCGCGGGCAGCGACGGCTCTCGCCCGACGAGGTGGCGCGTTATCTCTTCCGGCGCGTGGTGTCATGGGGCCGCAGCAGCAACGTCTTCCTGCGGAACGGGGCCCGGCTGTACCTCGACGTGGGCAGCCACCCGGAGTACGCCACGCCCGAATGCGACAACGTGCTCGACCTGGTGGCCCACGACAAGGCGGGGGAGCGGATCCTGGAGGGCCTGCTCGTCGACGCCGACCGGCGGCTGCGCGAGGAAGGCATCGCCGGGGACATCTACCTGTTCAAGAACAACACCGACTCCGCGGGCAACTCCTACGGCTGCCACGAGAACTACCTGGTCGGCCGGCACGGCGAATTCGGCCGGCTGGCCGACATCTTGATCCCGTTCCTGGTCACCCGGCAGATCATCTGCGGCGCGGGCAAGGTGCTGCAGACACCGCGGGGCGCGGTGTACTGCGTCAGCCAGCGCGCCGAGCACATCTGGGAGAGCGTCTCCTCGGCCACCACCAGGTCCCGGCCGATCATCAACACCAGGGACGAGCCGCACGCCGACGCCGAGCGCTTCCGGCGGCTGCACGTGATCGTCGGCGACTCCAACATGAGTGAGACCACCACGCTGCTCAAGGTCGGCTCGACCGACCTGGTGCTGCGGATGATCGAGGCCGGCGCGATCATGCGGGACCTGACCCTGGACAACGCGATCCGCGCCATCCGCGAGGTCAGCCACGACATGACCGGCCGCAGCCGGGTCCGGCTGGCCAACGGGCGGGAGCTGTCCGCCCTGGACATCCAGTACGAGTACCTGAACCGCGCCAAGGACTTCACCACCAAGTACGGCGCCGACCCGGTGAGCAAGCGGGTCCTGGACATGTGGGAGCGGGCGCTGTCCGCGATCGAGACCGGCAACCTCGACATGATCGCGCGGGAGATCGACTGGGTCACCAAGTACCAGCTGATCGAGCGCTACCGGGCCCGGCACGACCTGCCGCTGTCCTCGCCGCGGGTGGCCCAGCTCGACCTGGCCTACCACGACGTGCACCGCGGCCGCGGCCTGTACTACCTGCTGCAGCGGGCCGGGGCGGTGGAGCGGGCGGCCCGCGACATCGACATCTTCGAGGCCAAGTCGGTCCCGCCGCAGACGACGCGGGCCAAGCTGCGCGGCGAGTTCATCCGCCGGGCCCAGGAGAAGCGGCGCGACTTCACCGTCGACTGGGTGCACCTCAAGCTGAACGACCAGGCTCAGCGGACTGTGCTGTGCAAGGACCCGTTCCGCTCGGTGGACGAGCGCGTGGAGAAGCTCATCGCTGGGATGTGACTCAGGGTAACGGCAAGGCTGAGAGTTCGCTGCAGGGTACCTGACGGGGGACGCGGCCGCTCGGTCCTGCCAGTAGGCTGACGGGGCTGACATCGACCACTATTGAGGTTTTCCATGCGACGCTTTCTAGCGCTCATCGCTGTGCCCCTGCTCGCTTGCCTGGTCCTCGCGGCCTGTGGCGGGTCGGCGAAGTCGACCGCTTCCTCATCGTCATCCGCAACCTCCTCGGCTGGCGCCTCCGCGGGCGCGAACACCGCCGTTACCGCAAGCGGCGCGTTCGACAAGACGCCGAAGGTGACCATCCCGAAGGCCACGCCGGGTAACAGCCTGACGGTCAGGACCCTCATCCAGGGAAGCGGCACCGCCCTGACCAAGAGCGATGCCCTGGCCGCCAACTTCGTCCTGTACTTCTGGCAGGGCAAGAGCTCCTCGCTCAAGGCCAACACCTTCACCAGCAGCCCGACGGTGATCGGCGGGACGATGCTGCCCGGCCTGGAATCCGCGCTGATCGGCAAGAAGGTCGGCAGCCGCATCCTCGCGGTTATCCCGCCCTCGCAGGGTTACGGCACCTCGGGTAACTCCCAGCTCGGCATCACCGGCAGTACCACGCTGGTGTTCGTCATCGATGTGCTCAAGTCATACGCCGACACCGCAGGCGCGGCCGGCGCCGAGGTGTCCAACGGCGGCGGCACCCTGCCCACCGTCAGCGCCAAGTCGGGCGCCGCGCCCACCGTGACGTTCCCGTCCGCCTCGCCGCCCAGCGCCCTGGTGACCAAGACGCTGGTCAAGGGCAAGGGCGCGAAGGTGGCCAAGGGCGACTACGTCATCGCGCAGTACGCGGGCTTCATCTGGCGGACCAAGAAGGTCTTCGGCTCCTCCTGGTCGTCGGGCTCGCCGTTCGGCTTCACCGTCGGCGCGACGCCCGAGCAGGTCATCCCGGGCTGGGACAAGGGCCTGGTCGGCCAGACCATCGGCAGCCGGGTGATGCTCTCCATCCCGCCGGCCCAGGGCTACGGCAGCTCCGGCGCGTCCCAGGCCGGCATTAAGGGCAACGACACGCTGCTGTTCGTGGTCGACATCATCGACGCGCTCAAGCAGGGCTAGGGACCTCGCGCAGCAGGCGGCCGGCGTGCCGGCCGGCCGCCGCTGCGGCCAGGAAATAGGCGAGGTCCTCGTCCAGGCCGCGGCCCATCGTGGACAGCCGGGCCGGGCACCCCCGCAGCGCCGCCTCGAGGCCGTCCGCCGGCACGGTGACCAGCTCGTGCCGGCTGCCCAGCGGGGCGGCCTCGGCCGCCACCCTGGCGCCGAACTCCCCGGCCAGCGCGGGCACCACCACGTCGGCCCGGGCCAGCGCGACCCGGCCGTAGGCGGTCAGGCTGTGGTGCGAGACTCCGCGGTGCCGCATCCGCGGGTCCGCGTCGCTGATCCGCAGCGACGCCACCGGGCGCCCGCCCAGCGCCGCGGCTGCGTTGACCGCGTCGCCCGCGGCCACCCCGGAGAAACCCCATCGTGTCCCGGTGCCGAGGTTGCCGGGCCCCTGCGCGATCACGGCGATGTCGGCGCCGAGCACGTGCCGCGCCGCGAGCAGTCCGGTGTGCACGGTCACCGTCTCCAGGTCGCCGCCGAACGACTGCCCGGTGGTCACCGTCGCCGCCAGCCAGCCCGCCTCGCGGAGTAGCGCGCAGGTGCGCGAGAACCAGGCCGGCAGGGCCCCGCCGTCCTGCATCACGTACACCACGCGGGGCCCTGCGGGTGGAAGCTGGGCCAGGCGAACCTGGCCGGCGGCGGGCGGGTGATCATCCCCGGACCGTTCGGCCGCAAAGATCCCCGCCAGCACCGCCGGGAGAGCCGAGTGCAGGTCGGCCACCACGACGGGCATCCCGCCGATGTCGTCCGCGTCGCGCAGCACGTCGTGGTGCGGCGACCCCTGCTCGTCCGCGCCGAGCACGCACGCCTGGAGCGGTGAGTAGCGGGCCTTGATCAGGTGGCCGGCCAGTTCAGGGTCGGGCGGCAGCCGGTCGGGGAGCGCGACCACCAGGGCGTAGCCGCCGGTGCCCAGGCCCAGGTCCAGCGCTGTGGTGTTGACCAGCACCCGGTCACCGGGCCGGGGACGGCCGGTCAGCGCCGGGAAGGCCAGCGCCCGCACCTGCCCCCCTTCCGCGGGTGCGCCGTCCACCCTTACGTCCAGCTCGACCGCGCCTGGCCATTCGCGGCGCGTCCCGCTGACCGTGCCGTTCCGCCATGTGATCATCCCGGCACTCTAGCCAACCCATCTTCATGAGTCGTTCCCCCCGGACTAGCACCACCTGCGAGACAATAATCTGGAGCCAACACCAGGCTTCGGAGGGATCATGTCCAAGCGCAAGACCGAGCGGCTGCTCGGCCTTGTCGTCTGCTTGCTCTCCACCACGCGCTACCTCACCGCCGAGCAGATTCGTCAGGCCGTGCCCGGCTATCCCGAGCAGGACGAGCTGTTCAAGCGGATGTTCGAGCGGGACAAGGAGGATCTCCGCGATCTCGGCGTGCCGCTGGAGACCGGCGTCAACCATCCGTTCGACGACGACCCCGGCTACCGGATCAGGCAGCAGGCCTACCAGCTGCCCGAGCTGCGGCTGGAAGCGGACGAGGCCGCCGTGCTCGGCCTGGCCGCCCGGGTCTGGCGGCGGGCCGAGCTGGCCGGCGCCGCTGCCGGGGCGCTGCTGAAGCTGCGCGCCGCCGGCATCGATGCGGACCCGAAGGGCCCGGAGAACCCGCAGGGGCCTGACGGCGGCGACGAGCACTTGCCGGTGCCGCAGGGCATAGAACCCCGCCTGGGCAGGCCTGAGCCGGCCTTCGGGCCGCTGTGGGAGGCGGTCAGGGACCGCCGCCCGGTCACCTTCAGCTACCGCGCGGCCGGACGGAGCGACCCGCAGCAGCGCGAGCTGGAGCCGTGGGGCGTGGTGAACCGGCACGGCCGCTGGTACGTGGCCGGCTGGGACCGGGGGCGTAACGCCGTCCGGGTCTTCCGGCTCGGCCGGATCGCGGGTGCCGTGAAGTTCTGCGGCCCGGCAGGCCGGGTGACCGTGCCGGAAGGCACCGACGTGCGCGAGCTGGTCCGCGACTGGGACTCCGCGCCCTCCCAGGAGCACACCGCCCTGCTCAGGGTGCGGGCCGGGGGCGGCGTCGGCCTGCGCAGGCACGCCGTCTCGGTGCAGCCCGACGAGTCGGCGCCGGGATGGGACCTGGTCACCACGCGGTTCGCCGACCTCAGCTGGTTCGCCGACTACGCCGCCTCGTTCGGCCCGGACGCGGTGGTCCTGGACCCGCCGGACCTGCGCGAGGCCGTGATCCGCCGCCTCAAGGGGGTCCTGGCGTGACCGCTCTTGTCACCTCAACCGAGCGGCTGCAGCGGCTGCTCGCGCTGGTGCCGTACGTGATGAGCAGGAAGGTGGTGGGCCTGGCCGAGACGGCGCAGGCGTTCGGCATCAGCGAGCGCGAGCTCGTGGACGACCTGAACCTGCTGTGGTGCGTCGAGCTGCGCGCGCCCGACCCCTACTGCCCGATCGACCTGTCCTATGAGGGCGGCGAGATCGTCGTCAGCCAGGCCGAGTCCATGGGCAGGCCGCTGCGGCTGGCGGTCGACGAGGCCAGCGCGCTGCTGGTCGCGCTCCGGATGCTGGCCGAGGTGCCCGGGCTCGAGGACCGTTCGGCACTGTCCCGGCTGATCGCCAAGCTCGAGGCCGCGGCCGGAGAGGCTGCCTTGGTGAGCGCCCAGGTCGCCGTGCAGGTCGACATCCCCGACCACGACGCCGAGGGGTACGCCGGGCAGATCCAGGCGGCCCTTTCGGCCCGGCGCCGGGTGCACCTGCGCTACTACGTCCCCGGCCGGGACGAGACGACCGAGCGCGACGTCGACCCGATGCGGCTGCTCGTGGTCGAGGGGCGGCCGTATCTCGAGGGCTGGTGCCTGCGCGCCGAGGGGGTGCGGCTGTTCCGGCTGGACCGGGTGCTCGGCCTCGACGTGCTCGACGTGCCGTCCGCGCCGCCTGCCGAGGCCGAGCCGGTGGACATCGACCAGGGCCTGTTCCGGCCGTCGCCTGACGACGCGCTGGTCGAGCTCGAGCTGTCCGCCGCCGGGCGCTGGGTGGCGGAGTATTACCCGTGCGAGTCGGTGACGGACCTGGAGGACGGCCGGCTGCGGGTGACCCTGCGCACCCCGGACACGGGCTGGGTGCGGCGGCTGGCGCTGCGGCTCGGCGAGGACGGCCGGGTCGTCTCGCCCGCGTCCCTGGTGTCCGGGGTGCGCGAGGCGGCTAACGCCGCCCTTGCGAACTATGTCGTATTATCGCAGGATAAGCCCGGTTCGGCCGGAAGAACCCGCGGAAACCGTGACCGCAAGAGGTGACGTGTAGACTCTGGCCGAGAAGGACGTCTCCGGCGCTAAAGAGGACGCTCATGATTGGTGACCTGTTCGACAGCCCATGGAAGATCTTGATCGTCGCCGTGGTGATAATCGTGCTGTTCGGGTCCAAGAAGCTGCCGGGAGCGGCGCGGTCCCTCGGTCAGTCCATGCGCATCCTGAAGAGGGAAGTCAGCGACCTGCACCATGACGAGCCCGACTCGGCCGCCAAGGACGCCGCGGGCCCGTTCACGCAGCCGGAGCTGACGGCAACCCCGGCGGCGCCGCCCGCGGACCAGCAGAACCAGATCGACGCGCTGCAGCAGCAGATCCGCGACCTCCAGCGCGCCTCGACCATGGACACCCCGGCCAGCGCCGGTTCGACGGCTGAGCCCCAGCGGACCCAGCAGCCCAGCTAGTTAGGCCTTCTGCCGGAAGCGGTCATGGCGAAACTCCCCGGCGCCATCCAGGGCGCCCGTGTCGTCGGTGAGCGGTACGTGCGCGCGCAGCGGCGGCAGAACCCCGAGGGGCGGATGCCGCTCTTCGATCACCTGCGGGAGCTGCGCAACCGCGTGGTCAAGATGGCCCTCGGCCTCATCGCGGGGATGATCGTCGGGTTCGTCTTCTTCAACCCGGTCTGGCGCTTCATCGAGCACCCGCTGTGCTCGGCGCATATCCGCGGATACACGGGGTGTACGACGCTGGGAGTCAACCAGCTGGTGCTGAACGGGCCGCTGGACGCGTTCTACCTCCGGGTCAAGGTTGCCCTGATCGTCGGGATCATTCTCAGCTCGCCCCTGTGGCTGTATCAGCTGTGGGCGTTCATCGCGCCCGGCCTGTACGCCCGGGAGAAGCGGTGGGGCCACATCTTCCTCGCCACCGCCGTCCCGCTGTTCCTGCTCGGCAACGCGCTGGCCTACCTGTCGCTGGGCCGGTCCATGCATTACCTGCTCGGCCTGACGCCGGACGGTGTGCGGAACCTGATCCAGGTCGACCTGTACATGAGCTTCGTCATGACGATGCTGCTGGCGTTCGGGATCGCCCTCGAACTGCCGCTGCTGATCGTCATGCTGAACCTGGCCGGGATCCTCACCCACGAGCGGTTCCGCAAGTGGCGCAGAGTGCTGATCTTCGTGGTGTTCCTGATCGCCGGAATCGCGAACCCCAGCCCGGACCCGATCACCATGCTGATCCTGGGCGGGGCGTGTGTCGCGCTGGTCGAGGTGGCCGAGCTCATAATCTGGCGCAACGACCGCCGCCGGGCCCGGCTGCACCCGGATCCGTACGCCGGGCTGGCCGATGACGAGCTGTCCCCGCTCGACCTGGACGACACGGCCAGCCGCGACAGCCACCTCAACTAGCGCCTGCGCCGGTGACCCTGGCGAGGGCCTAACCTGGAACCCATGACCACTCCGGCGGACCGGTACGCCGCGTTCCGCGGCCGGCAGGCTGATCCGGAACTGGCCGGCTTCCGCGCGCTCTACGATTTTGACTTCGACCCCTTCCAGGTCGAAGCGTGCCATGCGCTCAGCGCGGGCCACGGTGTGCTCGTGGCCGCGCCCACCGGCTCGGGCAAGACCGTGATCGGCGAGTACGCCGTGCACCTGGCGCTGGCACAGGGCCGCAAGTGCTTCTACACCACGCCGATCAAGGCCCTGTCCAACCAGAAGTACGCCGACCTGGTGCGCCGCTACGACAGCCCCACCGTGGGCCTGCTCACCGGGGACAACAGCATCAACGGCGACGCGCCGGTGGTGGTGATGACCACCGAGGTGCTCCGCAACATGCTGTACACGGGGTCGCTGGCGCTGTCCGGCCTCGGCTACGTCGTGCTCGACGAGGTGCACTACCTGGCGGATAGGTCCCGCGGCGCGGTGTGGGAGGAAGTCATCATCCACCTGCCCGACTCGGTCCGGGTCGTGGCGCTGTCCGCGACGGTGAGCAACGCCGAAGAGTTCGGCGAATGGCTGGATCAGGTCCGCGGCGGCACCGAGGTCATCGTGGACGAGCACCGGCCGGTGCCGCTGTGGCAGCACGTGCTGGCCGGGCACCGGCTGTACGACCTGTTCACCGACGATGAGCACACAAGGGTCAATCCCGAGCTGCTGCGGGTGGCCCAGCGGGACACCTGGATCGAGCGCAAGGCCCCGCAACGACCCGGGCGCGGCGGGCACCGGCCGCGGCGGTTCCCGCCTGCCTACCGCCCCGACGTGATCTCGCGGCTCGACTCCAACGGCCTGCTGCCCGCGATCACGTTCATCTTCAGCCGGGCCGGCTGCGACGCGGCGGTCGAGCAGTGCCTGGTCGCGGGGCTGCGGCTGACCACGCCGGAAGAGGCCCAGGCGATCCAGCAGATCGCCGAGCGACGCACCGCGGACATCCCGCCTGAGGACCTGACCGTGCTCGGCTACGGTGAGTGGCTGGCCGGGCTGCGGCGCGGCATCGCGGCGCACCACGCCGGCATGCTGCCTGCCTTCAAGGAGGTGGTCGAGGAGTTGTTCGCGGGCGGCCTGGTCCGCGCGGTCTTCGCGACCGAGACCCTCGCGCTCGGCATCAACATGCCCGCCAGGACCGTGGTCATCGAGAAGCTGGACAAGTGGAACGGCGAGACCCACGCCAACCTGACCGCGGGCGAGTACACCCAGCTCACCGGGCGGGCCGGGCGCCGCGGCATCGACGTCGAGGGCCACGCGGTGGTGCTCTGGCAGCCCGGCATGGATCCCGGTGCGGTGGCCGGCCTGGCCAGCACCCGTACTTACCCGCTGAACTCGAGCTTCCGGCCCTCCTACAACATGGCCGTCAACCTGACCGGCTGGGCCGGCCGGGCCCGCGCTGCTACCTTGCTCGAGTCCTCGTTCGCGCAATTCCAGGCCGACCGCGGCGTCGTCGGGCTGACCCGGCAGGTCCGCAAGAACCGCCAGGCCATGGACGAGCTGGCCGCCGCGATGAGCTGCGATAAGGGTGACTTCGCCGAGTATGCGCAGCTGAGGAGGTCATTGACCGAACGCGAGGGGGATCTGTCCCGGGTCCGGGCGAGTTCCCGCCGGGCCGAGGCGGCGCGATCCCTGGCTCAGCTGCGTCCGGGTGACATCATCCGGGTGCCGGGCGGCCGCCGGGCCGGCCTCGCGGTGGTCCTCCAGCCTGGCCTGCATGCCGCCCGGGGCGGCATCGGCAACGGCAACGGCCGCGCGGCCGATCGCGCAGGCCGCGGCTCCGGCGGCCGCGGCTCCGGCGGCCACGACCGCCGGAGCAAGGACCAGCCGGGCCTCGTCCAACCCGCGGGCAACGGCGCCCAGCCCGAGTTCACCGGGCCCGGTCCGCTGGTCCTCACCGAGGGACGCCAGGTCAAGCGGCTGGCGGTGGCGGACTTCCCGGTGCCCGCCGAGGTGATCGACAAGATCAGGATTCCCGGGTCGTTCAGCCCGCGTTCTCCGCAGCACCGCAAGGACCTCGCGGCCACCATGCGCAACCGGCTAGCCAGCCGGCCCGCCGGGGCCAGCGCCGGACGGCGCCCGGTGCGCGCGGCGGACTGGGAACATACCGCGCCCGAGGCCGCGGGCGACGTCGCGGACCTGCGGCGACGGCTACGGCGTCATCCGTGCCACGACTGCCAGGACCGCGAGAACCACGCCCGGTACGCCGAGCGTTACATGCGGCTGGCGCGGGAGACCGACGCGCTCGAGCGCCGGGTAGCCGGCCGGTCGCACGTGATCGCCCGCACCTTCGACCGGGTGTGCCGCGTCCTGGAGCGCCTCGGCTACCTGACCGGGGACATCGTCACGCCGGACGGGCAGCGGCTCGGCCGGCTGTACACCGAGCTGGACCTGCTGGCCGCCGAGTGCCTGCGCCGCGGCTTGTGGGACGACCTGTCCCCGGCCGAGCTCGCGGCCTGCGTGTCCGCCCTGTCCTTCGAGTCGCGCCAGGCCGACGACGTCCAGCCGCCCCGGCTGCCGAAGGGCCGGGTGCCCGAGGCCCTCGCCGCCACCGTCCGCACCTGGGGCGAGCTCGACCAGCTGGAGAAGGACAACGACCTGTCGTTCCTGCGCGAGCCCGACCTCGGCTTCGCCTGGGCCGCCTACCGCTGGGCGCGTGGCGCGCAGCTGGAAAGCGTCCTCGACGAGGCGCCCGACCTCACCCCCGGCGACTTCGTCCGGTCCGTCAAGCAGCTCATCGACCTGCTGGACCAGATCGCCTCGGCCCCTTCGGCCCCTGCGATCCCTTCCGCCCCTTCGGGTCCTGCGACCGCTGCGGAACCGCCCGCCGAAGACGCTCCCCGGCCGGCCGGTCTGGCCGCGACGGCCCGTGCCGCCATCGACGCCCTGCGCCGCGGCGTGATCACCTACTCCGCCGTCACTGATTGATCAGTGCTGTCTATGAGTAGACGCGCCAATTGGCATTGGTGTTGATATCCGGATGCTCGCTAGCCTGGACACATGTCACTGACCAGCACCGCTAGCGCCCTTGCTAGCCGTCAGGCCGACCCGGCCGCGGTTATCCGGACATGCCCTGACGAACTCGTCCGCGCGGTCCGCGCCGAGGTCCGCCGCGGCCTCGGCTGGCAGGACACCGCGGACGGTGTGGCCGCCGCCCTGCGCGCCAGCCTGCCCGACCCGGCGGCCATCCTGCCCGCATCGCTGCGGCGTGGTGACCCGGCTGGCTACCAGAGTCATCTGCTGTACGCCGAACCCGATGGCAGCTTCTCGATTTCGGCCATGATCTGGAGGCCCGGGCAGCAGACGATGATCCACGATCATGTCGCCTGGTGCGTCACTGGCGTGCTGCAGGGACGCGAATACGAGGAGATCTTCGCGCTGGCCGACGGCGGCCGGGCGCTCAGGCTCGTCGCACGCAACGTGAACCAGGCCGGAGCCGTGAGCGGCTTCGCCCCGCCCGGCGACATCCACCGCGTCCGCAACTCCGGCGACACCGTGGCCATCTCCATGCACGTCTACGGAGCCGACATCTCCCGCCTCGGCAACAGCATCCGCCGCGAGTACCCCCTCCCTGTCCGCGCCTAACTCTCGTCGCATCCGTTCGTCACCCGGCCCTCAGCCCGTTCCCCGGAAGCCGGACTCAGGTCACGCCGGCACCGCCAGCATCACCGTCCGGTGCGCTGGGCCTGCCAGAACGTCATGAAACCCCGGATCCAGTGCGTCCTGACGCAGTGGATTCCCGGATCCACTGCGCTCGGCAGTGCGTCCTGACGTAGTGAAACCCCGGATCCACTGCGTTCGGGCCTTGCCACCCGATCGCTATCGATATATCGTTGAACTAACGACAAGGATCGAAAAGCGATCTAGAGACTTTAAGGAGCATCACAATGCATAGCGAAGCATGGGGAGATCCTCGCGATCCCCGAGAACACCGTGGTGGCCACCGGATGCGCATGCGGATGCGCGGCGGTCCCGGGGGAGGTCCCGGACCGTGGGGTGGCGGGCCGTTCGAGTTCGGCATGCGCGGCGGGCCGTTCGGACCGCCGAGGTTCGGCGGCCGGGGGCCGCGGGTCCGGCGCGGAGACGTGCGGGCCGCGATCCTCGATCTGCTGGCCGAGGGACAGCCGTGGAACGGCTACCAGATCATCCAGGAGATCGGCGCGCGTACCGAAGGCGTCTGGCGTCCGAGCGCGGGGTCGGTGTACCCGGCGCTGCAGCAGCTCGAGGACGAGGCCCTGATCAGGGCCGAGAGCACGGGCGAGGACCGGCGCCGGATGTACACGCTGACCGAGGAAGGCCGGGCGTATGTCGAAGAGCACGCCGACGAGCTCCGGGCATCCTGGGCCGCCGTGACCGGCAGCGTCGACGACGCCGACGTCCAGCTGGGGCGTACCGTCAAGCAGGTCATGGTGGCCGTGCACCAGGTCGCCCAGGCGGGCTCCGCGGCGCAGGTCCAGCAGGCAGGCAAGATCCTGGCTGACACCCGCCGGGCGCTATACCGTATCCTCGCGGCAGACGACCAGGACGCGGAGGAGGACTCGCAAGAGTGACCATTGGTCCGACGCAGCCCCTGTCCTTCGGGGCAGGGCAGCCCGGCTGCTGCTGCTCGGTGTATCGCTTCACGATGGACGGGGACGCGCCGCCGGACCCGGCAAGGTAGGACGGGGGCCAGAAATGCCCGTACATGACATGCCGGTTCGCCCGGCCGCCATAGATGTCGTAGGCCGGCGCTATTCTCAGTGGCTGTGCAAGTCCGGTACCGCTATCGCATCTACCCCAGGCCGGGGCAGCAGGAAGGCCTGGCCAGGGTGTTCGGGTGCGCCCGAGTAGTGTTCAACGACTGCCTGCGGGTGCGGGACGCCTGCCACGCGGCCGGAGAACAGATCTCCGACACCGAGGTGCAGCGCCGGGTCATCACCTTGGCCAAGAGGACGCCGGAGCGTGCCTGGCTGGCCGAGGTCGCCTCGGTCGCACTGGTCCAGGCGTGCCAGGATGCCCGCCGGGCCTACCGGAACTGGTTCGACTCGCTGTCCGGCCAGCGCAAGGGCCGCAGGATCGGACATCCCCGGTTCCGGTCTAAGCGCGGACGCCAGTCGATCCGGCTAACCCGCAACGGGTTCGCACTGCACGGTACCCGGCTGTACCTCGCGAAGATCGGCGACATCCAGGTGCGGTGGTCCCGGCCACTGCCATCTGAGCCATCCTCGGTGACGGTGATCAAGGATCCGGACGGACGGTACTACGCATCCTTCGTGGTGGAGCGGGAACCAAGTCCGCTGTCTGCCTGCGGACACGAGATCGGGGTGGATGTGGGCCTGGACCGGCTGGCGGTCACCTCGGATGGTGAGATCATCGCCAATCCGAGGTTCCTGCAAGCGAAACAGCGGCATCTGGCGCGGGCACAGCGCACCTTGTGCCGCAAGCAGAAAGGGTCCATGAACCGGGCCAGGGCCAGGCGCCGGGTGGCGGTCTTGCACCGCAAGGTCCGCGAGACCCGGCTCGATCATGCCCACAAGACGGCGCTTCGGCTGGTCCGCGACAACCAAGCGGTCTACGCGGAGGACTTGGCCATCACCGGGCTGGCGCGCACCCGGCTCGCCAGGTCCGTGCACGACGCGGCGTGGGCGCAGTTCCTGCGGTTGTTGGGGGAGAAGGCAGAGCACTACGGACGGACGTTCGCCCGGATCGGCCGGTTCGAGCCCACCTCCCAGGTGTGTTCGGCATGCGGGCACAAGGACGGCCCCAAGCCGCTTTCGGTCCGGGCCTGGAAATGCCCGGTCTGCGACGCGGTCCACGATCGGGACGTCAACGCAGCGAGGAACATCCTGGCGGCCGGGCGGGCCGACAGGCTAAACGCCTGCGGAGGCCAGGTAAGACCAGCATTGCCGCTGGCACCGGCCGGTGAAACAGGAACCCACCGAGGTGCCGCATGAGCGGCACGGCAGGAATCCCCGTCGTTCACGGCGGAGAGGACGTCAATCCGGCTATCTCGGTCAGCGCGCTGACCAAGAGGTATGGCGAGATCGAGGCCGTACGCGGCATCGACTTCGAGGTATCGACTGGAGAGACCTTCGGCTTCCTCGGCCCGAACGGGGCGGGCAAGTCCACCA
>Ga0335078_10008604_pt1 | contig 15174 bp, 15 predicted proteins | sample Lox_Sample_32_FD_206711 | JGI IMG/M metagenome (GOLD analysis project Ga0335078, IMG submission 206711) | Soil microbial communities from Loxahatchee National Wildlife Refuge, Florida, United States - Lox_Sample_3.2 | ecosystem: Environmental > Terrestrial > Soil > Wetlands | place: USA... | reverse complement strand
TGTGTCGTTCTTTGTACGGTTCCGTTCGCGTCCTGAACCTGGACGGGAGCCCCGGCGATCAACGCGCCGGACGTGTCAACGACAGTCCCCGATAGCTGAGGAGCAGCCTTTTCACTCGTGGCGAGCGAGCGATCCTGCGGGCCGACCGCGCGCCCACTTGGGGCGACCTCCTGTGCTCCGGCCAGCCACGGCAGCAACATTGCCAGGATCATCCATCTAGGCTTCATCATCATCATGCGGCTCACCTCCGGTCTGGTATCACGCAAATGAGAATCGTGATATTAACACGGGCGCATACGAAAATTCAAATCGTGCGACAAATCGGTGCGCCGCGCAAATTGGCACCCGCGTGGGGAGGGCAACGGCGTAGAGCCGCCGCAGGCTTTACAGCGTGTCGCCGGCCGCGGTAATCGCCAGTTGCGCGTGCTTGACACCCTTCAGCGAAGTCAGGCTGTCGGCAAACCGCCGCACCTCCGCCGAAGCTCCGCGCAGCGCGATCAACTCCATGCAATTGTCGTGGTCGAGGTGCACATGCAGAACGGAGACTATCAGCCGCTCGTGGTCGTGCTGGATTTGGGTGAGCTTTTCCTCCAGCAAGCGAACGTGGTGGTCGTACACCAGAGTCAGCGACCCGACCACCCGTCCCGATGGGTGGCTCGAAGTCTCCCGCACCAACTCCGCCCGAATGAGATCCCGAAAGGCTTCGGACCGGTTGGTATAGCTCCGCTTTTCGATCAGCGAGTCGAACTTTTCCAGGAGATCCGTGGCGATGGCCACACCGATTCGGCTGAGTTCGGAGGTGGGCATGAATCTACGTGCAACTACGCGTATAGCTTATCACGCCGCCCGGCTGTACTTTCGGTGACATTTTCGCCGCGCATTCGCCTTTGGTGACCGGAATGGGACTCTGGTAGAATTCCGGCAGGAGGATGAAATGCAAGGAGAGCACGAGCACACTCACCTGCACGAGCACGAACACGAGCATACTCATACTCACGAGCACACTCACGATGGGGACGCGCACACGCACGAACACGAGCATGTCCATAGCCATGAGCATGAACATGAGCACTCGCATGAGCATTCCCATGCGGGCGATCCCGATGAGCATGAGCACGGCCATCCAGGGAATCACGGCCTCCACGATCACGGGCACAAGCCGGAGGAACTTCAGCCCCACGACCACACCCACTAGACCACCACATGGCGGTGGCAGCGTGGCGCTTCAGGTCTCGTGATTCCAGTGGCGATGAGGGTGCGAGTGGATTTCGCCGGAGGCGTGTCTGTGGCCGTGGCAATGCAGAAGGCCGGTCCGCCGTAGCAGTTCCTCGTCCGCGAGAATCGCCGGAGGCGTTGCTTCCGCCACTACACGGCCGGCTTGAAACACGACGCAGCGGTCGGCGATCTCTTCCAGAACGTCCAGATCATGCGTCGCCGTAATCACTGTCCGCCCGCTGTCCTTCCAGCCGGCAATGATCTCGATTATCTGGCTCTGGCTCTCCGGGTCGAGTGTGGCCGTGGGCTCGTCGAGTAGCAGCACCTGCGGATCGAGAATCAGCACGGAGGCGATGGCCACGCGCTTTTTCTCGCCGCCGGAGAGCCGGTGCGGCGGCCGGTCTTTGAGGTGCGCGATGTGCAATTGTTCGAGTATCGCCTCCACCCGGCTGCGGATCTCCCCGGCCGACCATCGCAATTGCAGCGGCCCGAAGGCGACTTCGTCGAACACTGACGGATTGAATAACTGCACGTCCGGATTCTGAAAAAGCATGGCCACCCGCCGGCGAAAATCGAACGCGAAAGCGTCTTCTTCGAAGCGCGCTTCCGTCAGCGCCTCGCCTTCAAACCGCACCGTGCCCGATTCCGCAAAGTAAATCCCATCCAGCAGCCGCAACAGCGTCGATTTCCCCGAGCCGTTGGCGCCCAGGAGCGCCAGCCGTAGCCCCGGCGCCACTTTCAGCATCGCCCCGTCGAGCGCCACCACCCGGTCGTAGCAATAACGGACATTCTGCACATCGAACACGGCTCCGGCCAATCGATTCTCCGCCTCTATCGTCGTCCCGCCCACACCGCCCCCGCACTCGCTCCCGTCAGCAGCACCAGCCACATCCAGTCGCGCGCGCCCATCCGGAATTCATCGAGAAGATAGGCATCGCCGCGGAATCCGCGCGACTGCATCGCCAGGTATACTTCGCCCGAAAGATACATCGTCTTGCTCAGCAACACTCCCGCCGCCGAAATCGCCATCCGCCGCCGCTGCCCGGGATCAAGCCTGCCTACCGTCCGGCTCCGCCGAGATTCGAAAATCTCGCGCGCCGTCCCGATCAGCAGCAGAATGTAGCGGTACGTCATGCCGAGCACCACTACCAGGACCGCCGGAACCCGCAGCACCCGCAGCGCCTTCAAGACGTGCGTCCAAGGCGTCGAAAGCACCAAGAGCACGGAAAGGGTCGCCGCGGTTTCCACTCGCGAAATCAGATAAGCCGCGGTCCGAATTCCCGTCACCGTCACTGGCCATCCCACCAGCGGAAGATGCCAGCGCGCCAGACCAGGGGTGCAGAATACGGCCGGCAGCGCGATCAGGCCGGTGAACGCCAGTGTCCCCAGCCACGTCCGCACCAGCAGCGTACGCAGCGGCACGCGCGAGGCAATCGTCAGAATGCAGGCCAGCAGAAACACCGCGCCGATCACCGTCAGCCGCCTGGATGTCGTCGCGGCAATCACCAGCCCGAGAATCCCCAGCAGCTTCGCCCGCGGATCGAGGCTTTGCAGCAGGCCGCGCCGCTTGGCCACTTCCTCCGATTCCAGGGCATGCTCCAGAGCCTCCAGGAAGCCGTGGATCGAACCGTCCAGGAAGCCTCTCCGCGCCACTTCAGCCGCTCCCACTTCGGCGCGCGAAGATCCTGTCCGCCACCGCCGCCATTAGTAGAATCAGCCCCGCGCCGAACACAGCCGAGAGGAGGTAGCCGAACGACGGGCTGCGCAGAAAGGAGGGCGCATAGGCGGGAAACGGCGCTGTCCAGAGGGAAGAGAGGCGTTCGAGCCCTAACGGCGCGTGCGCGGGCGGCGTCTGGTTCGCTGAGACAGCGGCGATTTGCCCACGGCCCGCCGCGTTCGCAAAGTCCCGCGGCGCCCATTCGCCCCACGCCGACCCCACGGCCAGAATCCCCAGCGGCGTGCCGAGCAGCAGGATGGCCAGCCCGATCAGCATCGGCCGCATCGCCGGCCAGCCAAAACCGCCAGCGCCCTCGGCCTCTTCCGCCGTATTCGGCGCCGTCGTCCGCAAAAGTGAAAGATGGCTTCGCTGCAGCCACGCCACCAGCCCCGCCGATAGAATCAGCTCCGCTAATCCCGCGATCGTCAGGTGCCCGGCCAGCATCGCCGGAATCGCGATCTTCAGCGGATACGGCGCGTACAGCGGCGCTCCCGCCGCGTCCTTGAAAAAAATCGGCTGTATGCCGAACTCCACCGCCGCCAGCAAGGCCGATACATTAATCGCTAGGTACCCCGCAATCCCCGCCGCCACCACCCGCCGCTTCGAAGTAATCGGGGTGCTCCTGGAAATCGCGCGATAAATCGCGTAAGCCACCAGCGACCCCGTAATTGCCATGTTGAAGCAGTTAGCGCCCAGGGTCGTGATGCCGCCGTCCCCGAAAAACACCGCCTGAATCACCAGCGCCACCGAGATCGCCAGAATCGATGCCCACGGCCCCAGCACGATACTGGCAATCGAAACCCCCACCGCGTGCCCCGTTGTCCCGCCCGGCAGAGGCAGGTTGAACATCATCACCACAAAGGAGAAGGCCGCGAACACCGAAATCAACGGGATCATCCGGCTGCGCAGCAACCGCCGCAACCGGCGTAAAGAGACATACCAGAAAGGCGCCGCCGCCGCGTACGTCACCGCGCAGGTCGACGGACTCAGATAGCCATCGGGAATATGCATGGATTCGCGAACAGCCCGCTGTACCGTATTACCAACAGTCAAATCGTAACACGGTGCTGCGCCCCAACGGCGTCCACGGCCCGCGCCCGGTCACTGGCCTTTTGCCGGCGCCACGACGTAGACGTACTCTAGCACCTCGCGTCCGGTGTTCTGAATGTTGTGCCGTGTGACTGGCGGGATGTAGACAAGTTGTGGTGCGGCGAAGCTCCGGCTCGGCTGTCCTTCGATCAGCGCCGAGCCCTCTCCGTGCAGAATCACCAGCGCTTCCTCATTCGCGCCGGTAGAGTGCCATCCCACCGTTTCCCCTGGCTTCAGACGGACAAATCCGCTTCGCATCCCGGCCGTTTGCGGCAATCCGTGCAAGAGGGGACAATCTCCGCTGGGACATCGCAGTGGCAATGCCAAAGACTGTGGCTTTGGCGTCTGTGGGGACAGTACTATTGCGGTAAGAAACAATCCAATAACGACCGCGAAAAGCTCTGACTGTTCAACTCGTCTCATGTACGACGCTCCTTGGGGACGATGGTATCCCGATCTTACGTTTGGCGGAAAGCTAAGCCACCGCGGAGGGCTCGCCTCCAGCCATTATTCCTGAATGCCATTGAGCAGGTCCACAGCACCGTGCGGGAATCTGGATCGCGTTTTCTATCGTCCCTGGGAAGCAATGCGAATCGTCGAGGACATTCGCCAGCATGGCCTTCGGCGCCCGCACATCGGACTCTTCCCGGATGTTCGGCAAACCTGTGATGAAAGCTTGCGTATGGCATACGCATACGATTATTATATCCGTAGCAAACAGGATTTTGGGCTATGAATATACCAAGACGCAAATTGCTCCACCTGTTGGCAGCTTTACCTTGCGGTCTCCGCGCCGCCTCAGCTGATAGTGAGCGACGCTATATTTTGCAGCATTTTGTTCGGGATTTGCCCTCCGTCTTTGCGCCCATCTCGCACGCGGGACCGAATTGGGTGACCACGAGCTTCCTGTTCGACACCTTGGTGTGGAAAAACCGGGACGGCGTTGTGCCTCTGCTGGCTTCGGCTTGGGAGGTATCCCCGGACAAAAGGCGCTGGACGTTCCGCCTCGGCAACGGCGCTCGATGGCACGATGGCAAGCCCGTGACCTCCCGCGACGTCGCTTTCACGTTTCACTATATGGCGGAACATCCCGTGGCCATCTGGTCGTCGGAAGCCGTGCGGACGCTGGAAGCCGTCGAGACGCCCGACGAGCGGACGGTGCACGTGCGAACGAAGGCTCCGTCGCCGGACTTCCTGGATGCCGTTGCCGGTACGGCGCAGATTTTGCCGCAACACGTCTGGCGCGGCATTCAGGATCCGGTTAAGTACCTGGACCCTCCGGCCTTCCTCGGTTCCGGTCTTTTCCGACATCTGAGAACATCGCGCGGAGAGTATACCCTGCTGGGAGCCAACCACGACTATTTCCTTGGATCTCCCCTAGTGGAACAACTGGTCCTAAAGAGCGTAAACAACGCGGCGCTAGCTCTGCGCGGCGGCGATGTAGATGCCGCTTCGCTCGATAGCCCGCTGGCAGCCAAGCAGTTTTCCAGCGAGGCGCGGTTCACCGTCGTGCGCGGTCCTTTCAGCTATTACGTCACTAAGCTGGTGTTTAACGTCAAGCGCAGCCCATTCGACAACCGCATGGTCCGGCAGGCGATCGCTTGGGCGCTGAATAAGCAGGAGATGGTCCGACTGGCGTTGGAAGGCGACGGCATCGCCGCAAGCGCTGGCCTGCTTCATATGGATTCACCGTGGTTCGCACCCGACCTGCCGCGTTACGGTCCGGACCCCGCGCGCGCCCAGGACCTGCTATCGAAGGCCGGATATTCGCGCCGCGGAGCCGATGGCATCCGAGTGTCGGATTCCGGCAAGCGGCTGTCGTTCACCCTGCTGCAAACGTCCAGTTCCATCGAGTTGGGACGGCTGGCGGAGCTGATCCGGGACCAACTGGCAGTCGTTGGTATTCAACTCATGATTCAAGCCGTCAGCGTCGGTCCGATGGAACATCTGATGGAGACGGGGGAATTCGATCTGGCTTTGGACGGTCACGGCGGTACCAATAACGTTCAGATAGCTGCTTCCCACACGGACTATCCCGCGCAACTCTATCACAACCCGGCCTTGGACGCCGCGTACCAACGATTCACCACGAGTGCGGACGACGCAGTGCGCCGGGAATCCGCGGCCGTAGTGCAGCGTATCATCGCCGAGGACGTCCCCATGATTCCGCTGGTCAACGCCCGCGAACTCCTGGTGTACCGGCGCGACAAAGGCATCGAGTGGTTCTGGACCAAAGGCGGACTGGGCGGCGGCGTGCCGCAGTGGTGGAACAAGCTGGCGCTGCTTCCGCGGCCGGGCCAGCGGAAGAAATGAAACGCTATGCAACGGTCGTGGCGCGCTGTTTGCTGCTGCTTGCAGTGATCACGCTGCTCAACTTCTTTCTGATCCGCCTGGTTCCCGGCGGCCCGTTGGAGGTTATCTCGCGGGCCCGAGTCGAGAGCGGCGCCGCGCCTCTCTCGGACGCCGAGAGGTCCATGTTTGCGCGCTATTACGGTCTCGACCAGTCTCTTTCGCAGCAGTTGCTTTCGTATGGTGGCATGTTGATGCACGGCGACATGGGGCAGTCCACATTTTTCCGCCGCCCTACGGCCGAGATCGTCTCCCAATATCTCGAGCGCACTCTCCTGCTGGTTGCGGCAGGCCTGCTGGTGGCAGTCGGAGCCGGTTTGCCGCTGGGTATCATTTCCGCCGCCCGCAGGGGCAGCCTGTTCGATTCCAGCCTGCTCGTCGTGGAGATGATCCTTCACGCAGTTCCGCCATTCCTCATCGCCACGGCCGCCCTGATCGTCTTCGCTGTCACGCTGCACTGGTTCCCGGTGGCCGGCTCGGCGGCAATCACCGTGGGAGAGAGCAGCTTCACGAGCGTTCTGCGCCATCTGGCCTTACCTGCCTTGTCTCTCGGGGTCTGGGAGTCCACCACGGTTTACTACCTGACGCGGAATGCCATGGTGGATATCCTGGGCGAGGACTATATCCGTGCGGCGCGAGCCAAAGGGTTGGGCGAGCACGAAGTCCTGATCCGCCACGCTCTGCCGGCCCTGGCACCGGCGCTGCTGGCGCGCTTCTCCGTGCTGTTCGGCTCGGCTATCGGCGGCGCGTTCTTTGCCGAACAGGTATTCAGCTATCCAGGAATCGGCCAGCTATCGTTGACCGCGTTTCAGAATTACGACTACCTCCTGCTGCGTGGCATCTTCCTGGTCCTCAGCGCCACGATGCTGGCGGCCTATCTGGCCGCCGACTTATGGCTGATCCGCTTCGACATCAGATCAGGGGAACGAACATGACCCGCCGGGTTCCTCAGATCGCAGGTCTGGCGATTGTCGCGCTGATCGTGACTGCGGCTCTCCTGCCCTCGGGGCAGTCGGACGGCAACCCGCCGTTCCAACCTCCGGATACAAGCCATCTGCTGGGCACGGACGACCTCGGGCACGACATGCTGGTGGAAGTGCAACGGGGAGCACGTGTTAGTCTGGCGGTCGGTCTGGCCGTCGGGCTGTCCACGATTGTGCTGGGCTCTCTAGTCGGAGGGATGGCCGGGATCGCTCGTTCTCTGGACGGGCCTCTCATGGGAATGGTCGACTTCTTTTTGATCGTTCCGCGTTTGCCCCTGGTGATTCTGGTATCGCTCTACCTGCGGCCGAGCGTCGTCAATGCGATCGTTTTGCTGAGCCTGCTCGGGTGGCCCGCGGTTGCGCGCACCATGCGCCCTCTGGTCCGAGGCTTGGCACAAGCAGAATTTGTCGAGGTGGTCCGGTCCTGGGGAGCGGGGCCTGCGTACCTGCTGCGGCGGCATATTCTCCCGCAGTGCCGCGGCGTGCTGCTGGCGCAGTGCATCCTCGAAGCCCGTTATGGGGTGATCGCCGAGGCGGGGCTCGGTTTCCTCGGCCTCGAGGAACCGACTACGAAGAGTTGGGGCATGATGATGGCCTACGCGTTCGCGCACCCGGCCACGTTTGTCTCCGACGCCTGGACCTGGACCGTCGTTCCGCCGGCACTCGCATTGGTGGCGCTGATTGTCGGCCTCAGTCTGATCGGCACGGGTCTGGAGAGCCGCTTCGATCCGCGCATGGTTCAGCACGCCCCGTTCAAGGCGGATTCCTTGAGCGAGGAGGGGGGACTGTGACCAGCCCCCTGCTGGAAATCGACGACCTTGGCGTGAACTTCCCGAACGGAAGGGAGACGGCCGTGGCGCTGGAGGACGTGAGCTTAACGCTGGCGCGCGGGGAAACGTTAGCCGTAGTGGGCGAATCCGGTTCCGGCAAGACCTCGCTGGCGTTATCGCTGATGGGACTCCTCCCAGCGACGGCCCGCTGCCGGGGCCGCGCATTGTGGCGTGGCAAAGATTTGCTCGCAATGGAAGAGCGCAGGCTTCGGAAAGTGCGCGGAGTCGAGATCGGCATCGTGTTTCAGGACGCGAGGTCGGCCCTGAACCCATTCCTGCGCATCTCCACACAGATGACAGAGCTACTGCGCAGGCGCCTCGGCCACGGCAAGCGGGAGGCCGAGGACCGTGCGATTGCCATGCTGGAGAAGGCGGGCATCGCAGGTGCCCGCGAGCGCATTCGGGACTATCCCGCGGAGTTCTCCGGCGGCATGAGGCAGCGCGCTTTATTGGCCATGGCCCTTTGCGCGAACCCGCTTCTGCTGATCGCCGATGAGGTCACCTCCGCGGTGGATGAGACCACGCAAATACAGATTGTGGACCTGCTCAGGGAGTGGCAGGCGGAGTCCGGAGGCGCAATCCTGCTGATCACGCACGACCTGGGAGTGGCCGCGCGCCTGGCGCACCGCGTCCTTGTGCTGCACGGAGGCAGAGTGATGGAAGCCGCCGCTGCAGACAGCCTATTTCAACGCGCGGAATGCGCCTACAGCCGCGTCCTGCTTCGCGCTGCGACCGGCGCGTTCGAATCGATGCGGGGCTTCCAGGGATCACGCCAAGGCAACGCCGTGGGCTGCACCTTTGCGGGAAAATGTCCGGACGCTGCCGCCGAGTGCTTCGAGCAGACACCGCCTCTGAGCCGCATTGGCGAAACCCACTGGGTGAGGTGCTGGAATCGATGAGCGGCGCATTCGTATCCGTGCAGGAGTTGACGGTAAGCTTCCATTCGCATGGGCGCGCCGTGGTGCGGGCGTTGGATGGGTGCAGCCTCGACATCCAACAAGGCGAGATCCTGGCGCTCGTCGGCGAATCCGGTTCCGGCAAATCCACGCTTGCCCGTGCACTGGTCCGGCTGAATCGCCCGGATACAGGGCAGATTCTCATCGCCGGAGGCCAGGATCTTCTCCATCTGAAGAATCACGAGCTACGTATGTGGCGCAAACGAACGCAAGTGATCTTCCAGGATCCGGCAGCGGCGCTCGATCCGCGCATGACAATCGAGGCGAGTGTGGCCGAACCGCTTTCGTTTTTCGGGCTAGCGAAGGGCACGGCGCTCCGGGCACGAGTGGCGGAGTTGCTGCGCCTGGTAGAACTCGATCCCCCGCTCGCATCACGCTTTCCCCACCAACTCTCGGGAGGCGAGCGTCAGAGGGTCGCGATAGCCCGTGCGCTGGGAGCCGAGCCGGAGTTCATTATTGCCGACGAACCGCTCTCGCAGTTGGATGTGTGCACGCAAAGCCAGGTGACTTGGTCTCTGCTCGACCTGCACCGCCGCCTGGGGTTCACCCTCCTGTTGATCGCGCACGACCTGCGCATGGTGCGGAGCGTGGCAGGTCGGGTGGCGCGGATGAGCGCCGGCCGCGTCGTCGAGGCGGCTCGCACCGACGATTTCTTTCCCCAATCTCTTCTAACAAGGAGCTCACAATGACTCAGCAGACGAATGCAGGCTTTCAAGATGCCGTCAAACAGGTGACGGCTTTTCACGGACATATGTGCCCCGGCGCGGCCATTGGTATTCGCGCCGCGGCGATTGCCCTCGAACAGATCGGTCCACATGCCGCCGACGAAGAAGTGGTCGCGGTGGTGGAGACCGACATGTGCGCGGTGGATGCCATCCAGCAGATGACAGGATGCACCTTCGGCAAAGGCAACTTGATTCACCGCGATTACGGCAAGAGCGCGTTCACGTTCTTCCGCCGGTCGGATGGCAAAGCGATCCGCATCTCGGCCAGGCCCAACGCATGGGGCCAGAGAAGCTGTGAGCGGGAGGAGATTCTCGCCAGAATGCAGTCTGGAACCGCAACCGAACAGGAGAGGAAGCGGTTCCGGGAGATTCAGGCAGAGCGGACGGAACTCATCTTGTCGAAGCCGGCCGAAGAGTTGTTCGTCGTGCACCCCGTCACCGCATTGCCGCCTCCTAGAGCACGCCTCCATGAGTCTCTGCAATGCGAGGAGTGCGGCGAGGCCGTGATGGAAACCCGTATCCGCCGGTTCAGAGGGCGCAATCTTTGCATCCCCTGCTTCGACGGGGTCACTCAAGGAAGAAGTTAAGGCGCCGATCATGAGAAGAAACCCAGTCTTGTACGTGTGGGCCGCGGCTCTGGCATTGGGCAGCGCAGCCTTTGCGCAGGAAACCACCGCCACCTTGCGTGGGGTGGTTGTGGATGCGTCGCAGAGCGTCGTCTCTGGAGCGAAAGTGGCTGTAACGAATACCGAGACAGGCTTGCGCCATTCCGCGTCCACCACGGTGGATGGCGCCTATGTCGTCCCTCTACTCCCGGCCGGAAGTTATCAAATGGAGGTGGAAGCGTCGGGCTTCCAGCGTTATTTGCGGAAGGGTATCACGCTCGTCGTCAACCAGCAGGCGGTTGTCAACGTCGAGCTTTCGGTCGGCGCCATCAGCGAAACGGTGACCGTGAACGAAGAGGCTTCTCCCGTCAACACGGTTCGCGGCGCCACTGGCCAGGTGATGGGCACCACAGCCACTGAGCAGTTGCCCTTGAACGGAAGGAATTACCTGCAACTCGGTACTCTACAAGCCGGCGTAGCGCCCACCGAAGGCCTCTCAATCGCGCAATTCACCCCAGCCTCTCTTCCGGGGCTGCAAACGTTCAGCGTCAATGGCCTGCGTCCCCAATCGAACAACTTCTTGCTGGACGGTGCCGACAACAATGACGGTGTGATGGGCGCAGCGGCCTCCGTTCCTTCGCCGGACGCGCTGGAGGAGTTCCGAATCTTGACGAGCACTTATTCGGCTGAATATGGACGCGGGGGTGGTGCGATCGTCAACGTGCTGACCCGCAGCGGCACTAACGACTTTCACGGCACCGCCTACGACTACTTGAGAAACAGCTTCTTCGATGCGCGGAATTTCTTTTCGCCGAGTGTGCCGACCCTGACACAGAATCAGTTCGGCGGCACGTTCGGCGGTCCAGTTCGTCCTAACAGAACGTTCTTCTTTGCGAGCTATGAAGGATTCCGCAACAAACAGGGCGTCATGGCCAGCGCCACCGTTCTCTCCATGGCCCAGCGAAACGGCGACTTCTCCGGCGCGGGTGCAAAGCCCAAAGACCCCACAACCGGGCAGCCGTTTCCAAACAACCTAATCCCCTCCAGCCGGATCAGCCCTATCGCACGGAGTATTCTCGCTTTGGTTCCGGCGCCCAATTCCGGCACCAGCGGGCTAATATCCACCGTGAACGGCGACACCAACTCGGACCAGTTCCTGCTACGAGGTGACCAGGTCGTTTCGAGCCGTAACACCCTGTCTGCCCGGTACTTCTACCAGAACGCCACCGTTGCCAACCCATTCACGTCTCCGCCGCCGGTCAACGTTCCGGGGTTCCCCTTTGCGGATGACTTCACGTTCCAGAATGCAATCGTCACCGACACGCATACCTTCCAGCCAAATCTTCTGAACGAGGCAAGGTTGAACCTGAGCCGGACACAAATGTTGAACAATCACCCCGCTTACCAGATCGCCCCGTCTTCGCTGGGGTTTTCATATCCGGGCGCTACTAACATACCCACGATCATTCTCTCCGGCTTGACCACTCTCGGTACCAGCGTCTACACAGATAACTCACGACGTGACACCACGTTTCAGTTTCAGGACCATGTCACGTACATCTGGAAAGCCCACACGATCCGGTTCGGCGTGGATGTTTATCGCAACTTGTTCAGCCTGATCGCAAACAATGGTGTCAACGGGGAGTTCAGCTTCACCGGAGGCAATACAGGTGTAGCCGCTGCGGATCTGCTCCTCGGTTTGCCAAGCTCTTTCAGCCAGGGCTCGCTGGGACAAGCCGCCTACTTCTCCTCCACTTACTTTCATACATACATCCAGGACGATATCCAGGTCACACGGCGGCTCATGTTGAATCTGGGGCTTCGCCTGGAAAGCAACTCGCCGGTCTCGGAGCAGCAGAACCGGTTGATCGCGTTTCGCCCCGGCGAGCAGTCGCAACGGTTCCCAAACGCCCCAGCCGGGCTCGTGTTTCAGGGCGATCCAGGCGTGGGCGAGATTGTACACGGGGAAAAGAACTGGGCGCCACGTTTTGGTTTCGCATACGACCTCTTTGGCAACGGCCGGACCAGCCTCCGCGGAGGCTACGGCTTGTACTATGACTCGTTACTCGGCATGCTCTACGAAAACCTTGCGCTCACCGTTCCCTTCACCGTGACTGCCAGTGGCACGGCGCTGAGTAATTTCGCCGATCCTTTTGGCGGTGCAAGTCCATTTGCGGGACATGGTTCCAGCCTGTTCTTTCCCCAGTACCTGTCGCTAAACGTCATCGATCCTAGTTATCGCTCCCCGTACAGCCAGCAGTGGAATCTTACGTTGGAACGGGAATTACCGCGAAGTATCGTGGTCAGCGCCGGCTATCTGGGGACGGCGGGAGTACATCTGCCAGGCACGCAAGTGCTTAACACGGCGGCCTTCGTGCCGGGCGGCTCTACCGCCGCCAATGTCAACCAGCGACGGCCTTATGGCCCGGCTTTCGGTCAGATTGACAATTTCGTGTCGTGGCTCAATTCCAGTTATCAGGCTCTCCAAGTTTCCACCAGCCGGCGCTGGAGTCACGGTCTAACATTTCTGAGCTCGTACACCTACAGCAAGGCCATCGACGACGGCTCGTTTCCAGAGGGGGTGACGGCGATCCGTGTGGGAACGATTCCCGAGAATCAAAATAACTTCCGTGCCGAGCGTGGTCTCTCCAATTTCGACATGCGTCATCGTTTCACCTTCAGCTACGTGTGGGACGTGCCGGTCCTCCGGAACCGGAAGACGCTTGCTGGGCGCGCTTTCGGAGGCTGGCAGATCAGCGGAATTGCGACGATTCAAAGCGGCATTCCGTTCATCGTTCAGGACGGCTCGGATCCTAACCTCGATGGCGTCACCTCGGATCGTCCTGACGTGATTAGCAATCCGAATCTTCCCGCAAGCCAACGGACGTTGGCACGATGGTGGAATACCAGCGCATTTGTGCGCTTGCCATCCGGTACCAATCGCTTCGGCGACGCCGGACGCAACATCGTCATCGGCCCGAACGTTCGCAATTTCGACGCGGCGCTGGTCAAAGAGTTCCAGGTTCGCGAATCCGCGAACGTTCAATTCCGTTGGGACGTGTTCGATGTCTTCAACCACCCGAATTTCGCCAACCCTAGCGGCGGCTCGCCGAGCAATGACATTTCGTCGCCGCTGTTCGGCCAGATTCAGTCGACGTTGGCTAATAGCGAACGCATCATGCAGCTGGCTCTGAGGATCAACTTTTGATCCGCCGCCGTGGTGGGTGACTGTTCGCGGTAATGCGTGTACCCGAGGGAATCCATCTGCTCCACGGCGTGAGCGCCGTAGATGGCGGAGCGGGTTATCGGGTTGACGACAGCCTCAAGCGAAGTCGCGGCAGGAGCCCGCGATGGAGTCGTAGTCGGCGAATTCGATGCTCCTTTCGCTAAATGGCGTGGGCCGCACCGTAGGCGACCAGCCAGAGTGCGGACTTAATCTTCTGCCATGGGGATTTCGGCTTCACGAAGGCGCTGGTCGCGGTGTGGACATCGGCGGTGATCCCGGCGATGTTTTCGCCGTTCTTCACGGCGGCATCAGCCAGTTTCGGGGCGGCCTTTCCGGCTGCTTCCGACGCCCCCGCAACCCCGCGCGCGGCGACCGTCGCCGATTCCACGGAGGCCTTAACGTCCCAATACAGGTCGTCCCAGGAATCGCGCAGGTCCTTCACGGTGGTTTGAGTTTCCTGAAGCGGCGGTTTCAAATCTTCACGGATTCCGGCCAGCGTGCCGTTGGCGCTCGACAGTTGCGCATTTGCTGCGCCAACAGCAGTGTTCGTGACTGCGATCGCGGCGTCCACGCGCGCCAGGGCGTCTCCGGTGCGCCGGTCCAGGATCGACAGTACTCGGTCCACTTTTTCCTGGGCGGCGCTGGCCTGCGAGTTGGCGGCGGCCAGCAGCTCGCCGCGCGCACCCCGGAATTCGGCAATCAGGGCCACGCGCGTGGCGGCAAGCTCCCCTGAAACGGCCAAGGGCAACGCCCGGGCGGCCACAGTTGCGGCATGGAGGAGGAGTATGGCCTGTACTGCCACTCCCGTGAGGGCGGCCAACAGGGCGCAAACCAGCGCGGTCCTAAGCCGACGCATTCGACACCTCCGCCGCACGCCGGAACAGATCCGCCGTCGCCGTATTCCTCCACTCCTGGATGCCTGCCCGGTGGCACTGATCGGCGCAGGCCTGCCAGTCCCGCGCTTTGGCCGCCAACGCGAGGTGCGGGAACTTCGACATCAGTCCGCCCGCGCCCAGTTGGAAGGCCATGTCGAGCAGGGCCTGCTGCGCAGGGTCGGGAAATTCAGCGAAGTCCGGCAGCAGATGAGCGAGCGCCGATTGGAAACCGGCCACGTCAGCATCTTGGAGAGCATCCACGGCTGCGGGCGTCATGCGAAGCGTGGTGCGCTCTTCGTAGTACCGAGGCAACATCGCCGGCGTGAGGCCCTTTACCGAATGCCATTCGGCAATCTTCTCTTCCGGCGTAGCCGCCGTACCGTCCGTGCGGACCATTTTGATTCCGGCGATGGCGTCGGGCGAAGGAATCATGTGGCCGACGCCACACGTCACCAGCCCGAGCGTATCCAGGTAGAGATGAGGAACGACGCCTTCGTGCTGGCGCAATCGCGCCTTCAGATCTTCAAACATTGCGATGTCCTTTGAGGGAGCTTTAAATGAACGAGGGGTTGCTTGGCTGCTTCGGCAAGGGCAGCGGCCATCC
>Ga0335078_10008603_pt1 | contig 15175 bp, 5 predicted proteins | sample Lox_Sample_32_FD_206711 | JGI IMG/M metagenome (GOLD analysis project Ga0335078, IMG submission 206711) | Soil microbial communities from Loxahatchee National Wildlife Refuge, Florida, United States - Lox_Sample_3.2 | ecosystem: Environmental > Terrestrial > Soil > Wetlands | place: USA: Florida... | reverse complement strand
CACACCTGGTTCGAGCATTTCCTCGTGTCGATAGCACCTCCGCCCACCAGCCACAGCCGATTGAGGAAGCAGACCGCCGGACTGGTTGACATCTTCTCCGGAACGTTCCCGTTTTCAGGATTCCAAGACACCCAGGGGTGCGTTGAAGAGAATAGGCTGGCTTTCCCGTTTTTCATCCATATTCCGTAGAGTTTCACGCCATCCAGGTTGCAGAGAACCGACGGATACCCGAACCGGGGACCGAACTCCGTTAAACTTCGCCATCCGCGTTTGAGCACGCGGACCGTGACTTCTTTTTCTTGCTCTATCTTGGAATCAGTCCGATCCGTCACCACGAGTTTATACACCGCCGTGTCGGTTTCAGAGGGAGGGTCCGCCATATAGGAGTATTTCTTTTTATTCTGGAAGGCGTCGCCCTCTTGCAGAGTCAAAATGGGAACGTTCGCTCTAGAAAGGCTTACGGTATGCGCCTTTATGGTGTTCCACTCCAGCGCAACAAAGCTCTTGCGATCTTTTTGCGTGATGATGAAAGGTGGGTCAGCCTTGAAGTAGAGAATCTGAAGGACGTTAGGGTCCTTCTTTTCAACTTCCAATGTCTTCTCATAGTCGGCATAGCCGGATACTGCGACCCGCAACGCCAATTTCGCTTTCCCAGGATCGGTTTCGCATTCGAAGTCGGTCAGGGTGAGGGACGTATCAGCCTTCGCCTTCAGGATATTGGCAGGGAGCGCGAAACCCCAGGTAAGCTCAATCTTGTCAGGCGAAGGCTTGTCAGGCGAAGTTTTTTCAGGCGAAGTCGTGGTCTTATAGGGGGCCTGTTTCCAGTTGGCCGCCGGCACGATTTTGACACCGCTGGCGTCGTCCAGACCGTCAACGAAGTCTTCGGCCCGAGTGCCGACGGAAGCCGTCAGGAAGAGCGTGCCTTGATCTCCTCGATCGGAGAATTCCAGATGCTGATTACTGGTGTTGACCAGTTTCACGACGATTTTGTTCTGGCTCTTTTTGCCTTGTCCCAGCGTGACGTCAGATGAGGAGATACTGGCTTCAAGTTGGAGCTGCTTTTTAGGCATGGCCGTTTGTCCCCTTGATTGCGATCGTGAGCCGTTTTTCGCTCCTGTTTCCGTCTTTGTCTTCCAAGACCAGGACATAAGTCGTTTTCGCCGCCACGTGCACACGGCACTGCTCTCGGAGCGGGGACGAAGTCCACTCCTCGAGCCGGGCCGGTTTCTGGCCGTCCTCAATGGCCGAAAGACTAACCCGATTTCCGCCCGACAGCGTCCACCCCAAAGTAATATTAGTTTTCGGCTGCACCTCCAGGGTGCCTTCCTTCACCCAGAAGTTCAGGATGGCGAGGGGGTTCATGTGCAGTTTGAGCCAGCCCTCGGAGAGCTGCTGGGGTTGCGGCGCAAAGCCTGCCTGGTCCGCGGTCGCGCTGACGTTCTCGACTTCCTGCCAACCCGTGACCTGCGGGCGGTAAGCCCAGGACCATTTCCCGTAGTCATCGGAGGGTTTGGGCATACTGACTATGCCGCCAGGGCTGACCAGAGGGGCAACCTGGAAAAAAGCTCCCTTGGCCGACTTCGCCGCCGAACTTACACGCGCCGGCAAGGTGACCGCCTTTTTGGGCAGCAGACCTGTAACGGCGTGAACCTTAGCCCTGGGATCCATCAGCAGGGTAACAGCCAGCGGCGCTTCGAGGTCGAGCGCCAACGCGTGCCCGTATTCAATAGCTCGTTGATAGGTTGTCCCCGTGGCGCCCGAGGCAGGATAAAAGGCCCCGGAAATATGCGTTTCCGGATCGTCCGTGAAGTACCCAATCAGCCCGTCCGCATCATTCTGGGCTTCGCCTAATTGCACCGGAAACTTAACTTTGGTGAAATTCTTGGAGTCAAACTTGCCCAGAGCTTCGAATCCCTGGTCGAACGCCGGGAGTCCTGCCAATTCAAGTCCGAGTTCAGCTCGCACCAGCGCCAATGGCCGCCCCAGCAGAAGTGATAGCATCGGGTCGTCCTCTGGTTCTCCGGAATCCGTCTTGCCGAGGGCGTCGTCCAGCAAATTCCAGAAGGCATTGCCAGTGCCCACATTCATTGATTCGAGGAACTGAACAAATTGTCTCAGGTGAGGATTGCGGATGTCCTTTGGCCGGTGCGAGGTCCCAGGCATCGGCACCCAAAAAAACGCTTTGTCGCCCACGGGTGCTTTTCCGCCGGTTCCGCCCGCGGCCGAGGCGCGAAGAATTCTGCAGGGCCCCCAGGGCAGTCCCGCCCGCGTCGTAAAAGGTCACGTTCTTGTCGAGGTGATTCGGGATTACCCAGCCGCACACCGGGGTATTGGTGGGATAAGTCCCGGGTGGGTTCTGCCCAGCTATCCAATCAAACCGCAGGCGCAGCGGCTGAGCCAGGCGCGGCGCGAAGCGCAGGAGTGACTCGGCCCGACCGGTCCCCAAGCTGGATGCCCTGACCGGCTGGTCTAAGTTGCGTAACTCCAGCGTTTGACCGAACGCATCGACGATCGCGACCCCCAGCACCTTCAAGTGGCCGGCCCGAACGGGAAGAAAGGATTTGTCCGGGTCTGGCGATACGTAATTCGCGCCCTCCACCGAATCGATGATCGAGTCCCGCTGGCTTTGGTTCTGCTTCTCCGTGTCGAAGATCGCCGGATTGATGGGGACAATTTGCAGGCACTGGTCCCGCATGATGAAGGCGTCCGTGAGCCCTCCGAGGGATTGGCCGAGCACTGACAGGTGATCGAGGTAGGTTAGGGCGGGTGACAGGTCCTGGCCGGGATTGTCCCGGTTGTACTTTTGCAAGCGCTCTTTAAACTGCAGGACCGAGTGGGGGCCCAGTATGCTGTAACCCAGGTAGATGTGGGAGCGGGTGAGGTCCGGCGAATTACCCGTCCAGCGGAAATCCACGTCCGCGGCGCCGAGATGCCAGTGTTCCAGGGGATTTTCCAGGCTCGAGTACGATGGAAACCATTCGATTCGCCACTCCACGAATAACGGCAACCAGGGATTGCATTTCCAGTCGCGCAGAGCAATAGGAGATGGACACGTGCCGCGGTAACCCGCGGAAGCGCCCCCGGCGGCGAGTTCGAGCGTCCACGTCGAGGGCCTTTGCAGCAATTTGACGCGGTCGATCAACAGATCTTTGCCATGGCGCTTCGGCAGTCGCTCCTCGACATAGGCCTGTTCGGCGATACTGTCGGCATGTGCGGGATCGAGCAAGAGCGCTTCGAACAGCAGCGCGTCCGTGATGCCTTTGGGTACCGGTCCGCCGCCCGCAAACGGGTTGCCGGCAACCTGGAAGACCGCGGCGGCAGCGACTTCCAGCCCTTTCCGCCCATTCGGAATATCCACGAAGAGGCTGCAAAGTTCCTGACCGGTTACGCGGCAGAATAATGTGCCCTTCTCGGAATAGCGCCCGTCCTGCCCATGCCGCTCTGAAAGCATGAGGCCAGGTCCGGAAATCAGGAGTACGGGGTCATTGGCGAGCCAGAATGGAGGCGCGGGCGAAGAAACAAACTCCAGTTCCGCGAACTGCTGCTCGACCATCTGCCGCACAGCTCGCTCAGCGGCGTCCCGCCGGCTTTCCAGCGCTTTAAGCTGCAGCTTGCGGTCCGCCGTCGCGTCCTTGAGGGCGCTGATTTTCGAGGTGATTTCCTTAGGCTCCTCGCGAGAGCCGGTATACTTAATCGCCCATTTGTACCACGTGGCGTAAAGTTCCCAGAGGTATCCATCCAATTCTCGCCGGCCGCGCTCGAAGTTCCGTTCCAGCTCACTCAACTCGGCCAACGCTAGTTCCAGGCTTTCCGGCAGGGTCGCGTCAGTGGCCGTCGTGGCCTGGTCGGCACCGGCTTGTTTCTTCTGGATGGCAAACTCCCGTCCCCCAGCCAGCGAACCAAAGCGCTGTTGGTGCAGTGAAAATTCGAGTTCCGGCAATTCGGCCTTTTGGGAAAGCTGCTCCTGGAATGCCGCCAGCAAAGGCTCAATCGTAGGACTGTCGAGCAACTCGGCCAGCAGTGCGGCCAGTGCTTCCGTCGTGGTGTTGCCGAGTGCAAACCGGTATTGCTTGTCCGCCTCGGTCTGCCCCGCCGTGGTGCTGCGATTGTCCTTATCCATTTTCGGTACGGACGTGGAATACGAAAAAGTCCGATCCTTCCACTGAACGTTGTAAATCGTTCCGTGGCACAGGACTTGGGTCGGAGGAGGGCCGGTTGTCGGGGCGGCAGCCCACTCCAACTCCTCCATTTTGAAATGGCGCAGGATGTCCTTTGGGGGATCGGAGTACCAGCCGGCCACAAGGTAGGTGAATGTCGTTTCCTGGTTGATATCCGTCAGGGGGTCGTAGAATCCCAAAACACTCTTGCAGGCAGGGTAGTAGGCCGCGAAGGCCGGATCGCCGTAGCCCAGTGCGGTGAGGGGGATGCGGTAGGCCGGCTGCCGTTCCGACCAGGAGGGGTAGTCAAATGACTTGCCGACGTAATCGAACAAGGCAAACTCATCCGGCCTGGGGAAAGTAACCGCGTCCTCTTTCGGCCTCCCCGTTGTGCCATAGAGGTAATCACTCTCTACGATCCAGGCTCTCACGGAAACCTCGACGGGCGGCCCGGACGAAGGTGACGGCGCCAGGTTGGCCCGCGGCTTTCGCGATATCCGCTGCACCATCCAGCGGTTGGGAATGGGAGGGAACTCCGGCGTCCCAAGGGGTTCCTGCGGATTGGCGTGCCGCTTCTGCCGGCCCCGCGTCAGTGCGTCCGGCAGAGCCCAGTGGAGATGAACTCCCGGCTGCGGGCCGTGCGGTTCGATGGTATGGTCAGGATCGGGGTCGCCAACTACCTGCGGACGAGCGTCGAAGAGTGCAGGCGAGATTTGCGATCCCAGGATTTTTGCCTGAAACATCTGGGAAAAATCAACCTGTAAGTCCGACCACAGGCCTGCGGCTGTCCCCACGACCAGGGCCTCGACGTTGATCGGTACCAACAAATAGCTGTTGGCTGCGCTAGTGTCGCTCATATCTATTTCCCGGTGACGGTGAAGATCGCTTTCGCCGGGCGCTCCACCATCTGCACCGCAAACTCCGCCGACGTGAAGCGGCCTTGCGCGCTGCCGTCAATAGCCTTCACTCGGTTAAGCGCGGTGTCCATCCGGTTGGCAAGCTCCCGGATATCGACCACACGCCGGTCGCCTGAGCGCATCGGGACGGCAGTGGCAGGCACCGACTTTTCGTCGATATCGTTAGCCGCCTCCGAAGGGGGAAAAAGCTTCCTCAGCTGCAGCTTCTGATAAGTGTTCGCGCCGCTGGCCGTGGCTCCGAAATGCAAGTCCTCAGGGGGCTGGGCAACTTCGATTTCGGTGACCTTGCCGTTAAAAATGCAAATCATGATTTCGGGGTTCAGCCGGTCGATGCGCAACGGTTCAAGCGATTCGAGGCGGTTGCCGGCTCCGTCAACTCCGGCCGCTTTCATCTCCAGTCCCTGCCATCCTTCCACCAGCCGCGAGCGCAACAAAAAGCCGGTCAGGGGCCAGTTCAGCTGTCCATCTTTTTTGCCGGCTCGCAACTCCTTCGCCTTTTTCCCGGCATAGTTGAGGAAGTGATTGCGCAGTTCCTGGTCCACCAAGTCATCCACCGTACTGGTTCGACCCACACTGCAGGCGCCTTCGAGCAGGCACTTCATCCAGCCCGGATCAAGATAGAAAAAGCGGATCGACTCCGGCGGCAGCATGTCTTCTTCCGGCGCGAGGTAGTGGAAGGGCACGCCGTACAGCAGCAGCAGGCGGCCCAGCCAGTCCTCGACATCTGTGGGGATCTGCGGAGTTTCCCTGGTCAGCCGCAGGGTGAGTACTTTGCCAAAGCTGTCTTCCGACGACGGAGTTGCTCCCATTAGTCCGATTCCTCTCCGTTTCCATCACGCGTTCGAACGACGCTTCCGGATGGTCTCCAGAAACTGCTCCTCAACCGGCTTCGCGGAGAGGGCATATTTGCGCTCGACCGCTGCTTCCCGCAGGGAGGTTTTTGTCTTTTGCCGTTCTTTGTTTCTGTAGCGAAATAGCGACTTGGCGAAATGCGTGTTCTGCAACGCCAGAAGCCGTCCGAGTTGCCAGGCCGCGGCGTACGATGCGTCCAGCAGGCCCGTCTGATAGTCGTAGCGGAGGGCGGCATCCGCGGAGGGCAGGTGTGTGTAGGTCTCCAGTTTGTGGTACTTCAGGGGCGCCAGCGGGCCACGGTACCAGGACACCGTCTTTTCGCCGTTGCGGATGCGGTGATCGAGAGCGGTGTAGCCCAACTCAAATGCCTCCTCCACTTGGCGCGTAGCGCCGCCGTCCGCCTGCACCACCCGGCTTGCGGGTAGGGTAAGCAGACCGGTATTGAGGTCCCTGATCGCGGTTTTGAACGTCGCGTCCCCTTGACAGAAAAAGTCCCAGGTTGCGAGGACCGCCAGACGCACCTTTTCTGCTCTCCGGGCGGCCGGCGCGCCGTAGAGGTGGCGCTCGAAGCCCTCGAGCGACACGACACAGGCAGTGTTTTTCCCCATGGCGCCGCTGCTGCCGGTCTCTGGGAAACGATTGCCAAGCACCACTGCGAAGCATCCCTCGGTCCGCAGGGATTGGGTTTCCTTGTTGCTCGTATTGACCTTGCGGACGTGCGCGAGAAAGGGCAAGTCCGCACGGGCAGGGACGATATCTGAAAAAAGGCGCGCGGGGAGGTCAATCGTGTTACACAGATCATCCGCGGACTCATATTCCTTGAGGTCCGACGGGCGGATCTCCGGTCCGATGACTCCAGCCTCCGCCGGCGAGAGCAAATCCCCGACTTTGCGTGCCACAACTTCCGCCGGCGGATATCCTAACTTCAGAAAGTCTGCGTCGCTCGAGACCAGCAGGGCCAGCCAGGGGCACGGCTTCTTGTCATTCGGCGGAGAGCCGTCCAGCGTCCTTTCCCAGGGCAGCGTGCGGCGATTAAACACGATGTGCGGCAGGGTATTGCCAAAGGCGCCTGACTGATTTGCCGGCGGGTAGACGGCGTAAACGTCCGCCGGGTTAAGTACGAACCGGGGCCCCGCCACGGAGAAATCGAGACGGGTCTTGAAAGACTCATCGGGGCGAATCTCCTCGAGCTTTTGATCGATCTTGATTGTGTAGTCCCCGAGCGGCAACGGGGGAAGACATGCCTCGAAGAACTCAATCGTGCCACTGAGATCTGCCATGGTTCGTTTTGTCCTTCCGTTGCCGGGCTCTCCGGACCCGCCGCTACCCGACGAGGACGATCGTTTTTCGCACCTTCTTACGCCCTGGGCTACTTTATGGCGCCTCTAACGGCGCTCTAAATAACGGTCGAGCATGAGACGGCCAAACCGGGCGCCAGAATAAGTGCGTAGCCGGAGGTTTGCAGCAGCCGAGCTGGTCCGAATAACGGGTAGTTCTTGAATCCATCGAACAGGATACTAACCCCAGTATATTTTTTTCGTGAACGCCTCGCCCAACCGGGCCACTTCGGGTGGCGACTGAAAGATTTCCGACGCGTTTTCCGCCAGGTTCTCCAGCCCGACCTCCGTCTTCGACTTGCCGAGTGCGATCAGTATCGCTTCCCGGGTCGCGTTGACGTTCTCATTACCCCAGATCGTATTCGCAAGGGTCGCGCCAGGCTCCGCGGTAATCATCGACGGCGGTTGCCGATCCCGCCACGCAATGTCTTTGGGTCTGCGGTCGTATTTGAATTTTGCCACTTCCATCGGCGCCAGCCCGTGGCTGGGAGCGCGGTGTTGCAGCGTCACGCGGACCCCGTTGGGGACGTTCTCGATCATGTCCGCCGCCGGCTTGTCAAGGCGCGAGAGCCCTTTGTTACTCCACAGTGCGTCCGGCACATTCCTCGAGACCAAGGTCGGGGTAATATGCGAAGCCCAGTCGCTCGGGTGAGACTCCTTGGCCTCTAAGGTGACCGCGTGCACCGACGTCAGCGCTGTAATGTCCATGGGGCGAATGCCTAGCGGCTTGTCAGCGGCGCCGACGGGCTGGCTGTTGAAAAGGACGCTTGTGGCCGGGAGTACCGACTCCGTGGTGAAGGAAAACTCGTGGGCGTTCACCACCCTTAGGGTGCGTTTGTTGCCATCCCGTGTTACTTCTTGCTCCTTGATCAGGCCGCCGGTGATGCGGATGGCGCCGACCAGCGGGTCGGCGTCAGCCGTCTCGCCTTGCGGCAGGAAGGAATCTCGAAATTCATCCCATTCCACTTTCTGAAGTTGGGGCTGCTCGACTGCACCAAACGCAATATCGAATGACAGGATGTAAAACGTGATATGCGCCGTTCCGCTGAAAGGCGGTCCCCACATCTTCACCTGCGCGCCGAGTTCAAACGTCAACAATCTCGTGATTCCCAGAGCGCTAAGCCGGTAGGAGACGCCGATCCTTATTCCCATTTCGATGTCGTAGAAGAACGGCTTCCAACCAATGAGAAAATCGGCGAAGGCGTAAAACCAGGCACGCAGGTTACCCGCCTGGTACGCTGCGCTGAGTTTCCCTCCGGCCATCAGGCAGGATGGGGTGAGGGCAAAATAAAGTTCGCCGGTGATTGCAAGGTTGTCGCTGACCGACCAGTTCATCCCCAGGCGGGGCACGTCCGGATAATGGGCCGGCTTGGGGAATCTGGGGTGATACCCACCCAGGGTCACGACAAAATCGCCGGCGTTCTCCGGGCCACACCAGCAGTAGAGCGCAAAACCGCCCGTCAGTCTGCAGTCCTTCGAGAATACAAACGAGTTTTCCGTCAGGCGGGCCTCTGCCGCAAGCAGTCCGCTCGCGAGGGTGAAGCTGACTTTAATGGCCAGTTCGGCACAAGCCACCGGATCAACCTTGGGGGCGTCCGGCAATTGTCTGGGCACGGTGATTCGGGAGAGACCCAGAATGGCAATTTGAAACTGGGTGCCAAAGGAAACCGTCAGGACTGCAAACGAATCGATCATCCCAAAGGAGTTGAACTTCACCCCCGCTGCCAGCCAATAATCGCCGACGGACGGAGGAATGTACTCCTGCAGTTTCTGCAAGGCAGTGCGCGGAGTCGCATTGCTGCCGAAATACTCGGGATCTGTGGCGCCTCTGATCAGCGGGAAGTTGTGTACATCCGCAAGCGCCGGCAGCCGTAACTGACGGTTCACCCCGAATCCGAAGGCCAGACCGGTGACGAAGAAGAAGGACGGGCCGCCCAATTCTTTGTGCAGCACCGCAAAAAGGAAAAGCGACGGCTTGCCGTTGACCTCGGCGTATGAGCCCAGGGCCGCAAGCGAGAAGAACTGGGCCCGCACCAGGACGCGCCCATCGTATTGGAAGGTGACGCCCTCGGGAAGCTGGGTCACTTTCAGCAAGGCGCCGGCAATCTCGAGAGGTTTCTGTTTGATCGCCAGTTCGAGACCTTCCAATCCGAACTCCGGATCCTGGAGAGGGCTCTTCAGCGGTAGACTGATGCTCAGCCCAAGCAAATCCAGCCGTACGCCCAGTAAGTCCATACCCGCATCGAAAAGGAACCCCACGCGCTGGTCCTTGTATTGCACTCCAAGCCGCTCCAGGCGCAGGGGGCCGAGGCTCTTCTGGATATCGAACCATTTTGAAATGCCGGCGGAAGGCTGGGCCTTGGCCACGGCCTCGGAGGCGGGCGACGTGCCGCTCTCGGTTGGTGCGCTGGTTCCCGTTGACGCGCCGGCCTCGGCCGCCGGCAGCGTCAGAAACTTGTCCGCTCCGGCGAGCTTCAACTTGGCCGCGACGTTAAAGCCTTTCCGAAGCGCCGTCTCGCCCCCGTCTGCCTTGCCGCTTGGGAGCTTCGCGACCTTCTCCGGCAGCAGTTTATTTAGATCATCGACTTCCTGCAGGCGGAAGGCGCGAGTCGCGACGAGTATTCGCAGATCGTCGATGCCAACCTGCAACTCCCGTGGCAATGCCGGTCCAACCAACGGCAGTTGCGCGAGCTCGATATTGATGCCAATGTTGAGCCCAAACAGGTATTTTGCCCCCACCTCATCACCGCGGTAGGCGAACAGCGCATCTTTGAGCGTGAGTTCAACTCCGGTCGTGATGGGTTCAGTGAAGACCTGTTTCAGGAGATCGTCGATGCTGAGCGTCTGTTCCCCATGATAGGTCGCCAGGAATGCCTGGACGTTCGACTGCGCCGCGAAGAGCAGGTCGAAATTCAGCGCCTGACGCTCCTGGAGGCGAATAACGAGGGTGCCACCGAGTATTTTCTTGTATGACCGGTCTTCTTGCCGCTCGATCGCGATAACCACCGTTCCATTGATCTCGGTTTTTGTGTCCGGCAACCGGACTGCGGCTTCGCAGGTAAATTTGAAGTTTTGGCTTTCGGTATTAAAGGCGATGTCAAGTTGCTTGATCGTGCAATCTTTAATTGAATCCGGCAGGGAGACAGCGCCGAATTTCGCTGCCACCCAGTCCACCATCGCGCCAATCCTGATTTCCTGGCGGGCGCTGCCGTTGAACTGCCATCCTCCTTTCTCACCAGGCTTCTTCTCGGCGCGGAGACCGATGACGATATCCTTCAGGGCCCCTTCCCGGAGAGGTATCGTCAGCACAACGCTCAACTTGCCGGAGATCCCTGCGTTGTCATAGGTGGCGCTGAAGTCATCCACCTCGAACTGCAACGGGACTTCCTGTACCGGCTGCCACTTTTCCAACCGTCCGCTGAATGAATACTCGCCTGCGGAAAGGTAGGCGGCGAAGGAAATGTTGGCGAATTTGAGTTGCTTGAGAGTCGGCGGGACGGAGAGGCCCGGGAACAAATCCGCAATGAGGCTTCCCACCTCCAGGCTTTGATCGCCTTCCGTGCCGCCCAGTAAACTCCAGCCGGCATCGTCATATTGGGCCGAGATGAAGATCGGAGTGCTGTGAAGCAGGAAATGGCCCTCAAGCTGATAGCCGGCCACCCAGTTCCGGTCCGCCCCGGCGTTTCCGGCCGGCAGATCGTCGCCCGTCGCCCCAGCTTCAAGTTGGTCACGCTTGTCCAACTGCAGAGCGAGGCGCATCCCCTTAATGCCGTATACTTTTTCGCCCAACTTGAAGGTTGCTGCTTTTTCGGTATCGACTCCGATCTGAGCTCCAAAACTGCCGCCGAACAAGTCGCCGGAGAGGTCGAGTTCCGTCAGGCTGATTTTGGCGAAATCGATCTGGGAGAGGTCGAGGTCAGGGGCGATCGCCTTTCCGATGTCGAGCAGGCTCACGCTCTGCCCGCTCTTCATCCCGGCGTGAAATGCATAGCTCGGGAATGCGATAGACCCTTCAACTTCCGTGGTGCCGATTTTGCCGTCAACTTTTAACTCCCCGTCGATGGCGCGATTCGCTGTATCGAACGGGGCGTTTATTCTTATCGTTCCGCTGGGCCGAAGTGAAAGAACTCCGGGAGCGAGATTCAACTCGCCCGTTCTAAGAGTGCATCGAATCTGGGAAACATACGGATTGCTGCCCGTTATATTGAGCACCAGGGCAAGTTCGGATAGCTGGATATCGAAGAGCTGAGCCAGCAAATCGGGGAAATACGCTCTGAGGTCCGCTTCGCCGGCGAGCTCAACGAGCTTTGACAGCGATGGGAAGTTTTTGATCTCAAGAGCTACTTCTCCGTAGCGGGCCCCGACGTTGGCCGTCACGTCGAACCCGATGGCGTCCTTGCCGAAGGCCACTCGCCCGCCCAGAAAGATTTCCGCACCGGCTTCGTCGTCATCCCACACCGGCAGCAAAGGCACATCGAAACTGGCTTCAGCAGCTTTCATCGCGAGGATGCGGCTGCTGCCGGATGTCAGTTCGAGCTCGCCGCTGAGCTGGTAAGTGAATCGAAGGTACGGTTGCTTCGCTTCGCCCTTCAGGTAAATCACTCCATAGCCGCCGGGTCCGGAGCCGCTTTGCCTCAGGATCTGCCCGGCGTATTCCAGCCAGTCGTCGCCCAGCGTGATATCGGCAGCGAAATTGATGCCCCTTTGGAGTGTTTTCCCCGGAAATACGTTTGCCAGGTCCTTGAGAGGTTTCGCCAACTCACCCTTGATGCTCGCCGTGTCCGTCGAAGCAAAGACCACTTGCGGCTCGCCCGCCCCAGGCCTCGCCGCAATCCCGGCCAGAAGATAATCCAGGTCCTCACTCGGTTGCTCACTGTACCGGCCAAGCAGGGGATACAGGTCCGGGTTCGCAAGGCTTATGGCAAGAGCCGCGTGTCTTTCCGTGCCTCCGGTCTTCGTCGGGCAGTCGACCAATGTGAGGGAAATATTTCGAGAACCGGCGATCTTGTTCACCCAAGGGAAGAGGGTGTCGCAACGTCCCTTAACCGTGAGATAAGTCCCCGCGCCATCCGTGAGCGGTAGCTCGCAGTCCAGAAGAGTAAAGGCACTTTGCTCACGAAACAAGTTCTTGAGATCGGCGAAACAGCCGGCGCCCACCACGCTTTCGTCAACGAGAAGACCTCTCGTGACCCCAAGCCGCCTCTGAATTTCCAACAATGAGTCTGGTGGCATTTTAGAACCCGTATAGCGCAATCTTCAGCGGTCCGTCCGGCGGTGGCAACAGAAAGAGTTGTCCGACCTGTCCTTTCGTGCAAGTTGCCAGGTAAAGGCAAAGACCGATATATGCATGTAACCGGTCGTCATAGTTGCGCAGGTGATTGGCTCCGTTCCATGCAGTCTCTAAGGAGGTATAGTACGCGGTAGCGGTGGCGGGCTGCGGGTTCGGGCTCAACGCCGCGATAATTCCAGGCACTTCCCCCGCCGCCTGCTGCGCGTCCAGGGACCTCTGACCAAGAACTCTCACAAGGATCTGGAGATATGTCGTCAGGTTCGGAATGTAGTCCTTGAACACGTCGGCGGGTGTGTAATTCTGCAGAAAACGCAGGTGCCCCACCATGGCAAGACAGTCGTGGAAATACTTCCACGGCTGGTCCGGTACGGATGCAAATGCCGGCGGGCTGTAAGCAGGAACAAAACCAGCATTGCCTTGCTGTTGCTGAGTTACATATTGCTGATATTCTTGGGCTACGTACTTTCTTATGGTTTCAGGATCGTGCCTTTGGCCGGGAGAAAGTGTGTCTGTTGGAGGCGGAGTGAGGCAGACGCTGTTGCCAACGTGACCAACCGGATTAACCGTTGTGATAGGATCAGCCAGAATCCAGACGCGTGTGCAGTGCACCGGACTAAGCGCCCTGCTGAAAGCCGCATCACCCACCGCCGGCGAGCCGAACGTCGCGACCGTCATGTTGTTGGCCCATGGCCAGTTGCGCACATTGGCAGGCATCGCTCCGCGGGCGTTTGAGTATGCGTATTGCCGGCCTAAGGTCACTGCGGAAGCAAAGTGACAGGCGAGCGCTCCCCCCAGGCTGTGGCCTGTGACGTAGATATTGCCGGGCGGGCCATTTTTCTGGGCATGGATGTGATCGAGGCACCCCATAACGGTGAACAACGTCATCTTTAGACTTTCGGCAAAGCCGCGAGCCACCTTGCCCTGCTGAGAAATAAAGGGGTTCGTAACGGGATCAGCAAGGAGCTGGAGGTCCGTCACCCAGTCGGGGTTCCCTTTTCTCGCCCCCGCCTCGGTCGGGCGTAGCTTACCGCTCCGGCTGCCGCGGAATACGATATGGACATCGTAGTTCTGGGGAGCCGCCCCTTGCCGGACGAGCACGAATCCCATGAGGCTCCACGCCGGCCATTTCTTGTCAGACCTGTGTGTTGTATCGGCCCCCGTCGCTCCTTCAAAGCAGTAAAGCCAGTCCTGCGCATTCGCCGGCGGTTGTAGTCTTGCCGGCTGGCCTTGCTGAGCTGCAGTAAGCTCGTCCATGAGGACCTGCGAGTTGGCAGCATACGGGCTCCCCGTCCATCTGGCGACCAGGACCCTGCCGATTCGAGAAGTGATTTGCGTGGGAGTATTGTACACAAGCCAGGGCTCCCGGTGCCGCATGGGCCTGACGAAGCAGGGGCGCCAAGGGTTGATGCGATCGTAGTCGCTGATAATCGGGTCCAAGGTCGGATTCGTTTCCCCCCAGCCCATGCAGGCGCCAGGACCGTGGTAGACAGCGTTCGGACTCGGCGGCTGTACCGTGCCCGTTCGGGGGCTCTTAAAAGTCGTTGCGACCTCAGCGATGAATTCCTGGCGGCGCCTTCCTGTGCCTTCTTTGTGTTTGAGGAGCTGCTCGTAGTAAGGGTCCGCCGGCCAGATCAGCGATTGGCTGTGCAATTGGTAGGCAAGTATGCAGAGGTCGAGTTGAAGCATCAGGATGTCCCACATTATTGCCTGCCTCCGGATCCGCTAAAGCGGCTTGCAAGCTTGCCCGGAATGATCCGCATCCGCCGCACCGCCGGTCGCTTTCCCCGTCAGCGCGAACTTGGCGATTGAGTTCGGCGAGAACTCCCCGGGCAGGTGGTTACAGCACCGCCCCGAGCGGCGCTACCACCAACGGCGTACTCGTGTATCGTTTCATTGAAAGAGAGCAATACCTGCTGCTCCTCGAGGCAATCGAGGCGACCCTCCACCACCCCGTACGGGCAGCAGAAGCCTTTCAGCTTCGGTGGACCTTATGCAATTGAGAGAAGCCCTTCACTGGCGTCTAGCGCTAAACACTCTTGCACAACGACAAAAAGTTGTCAATGTTTAGTTCCATCGTAACGGCTCAAGTTGTTGGCAGAAAGCATTTTCGATATTGTGAACGAATCACGACAAAGCACATTTGCCCATTTTCACCGCTTCCTAAGGGCAGCCGTGTGCGGCCGCCCTCAGGGCGCCCCTACGCCATCACTCTACCACCGTGACCGGGTAGTTGTTCTCGCTTAGGACTTGGTCGCCCTGTTTAAGAGCCAGCACAAGCTGGTAAGTACCGGGCGGGAGATCCGCCGGAGGCGCGCAGGTCAGCGACGGCAGCGGCATTACGGAGTCCTCACCGATGTCCACCGGTTTCTGGGATGCGCAGACCGAAGAATCCTGTCCTTGACCCTTAAGGCGGCCGTCGTAGGTAGCGCCAGTGATCGCACGATGTTCGTCGTTGACCACCCACATGTCGAGGTAGGCCGATGGGCCCGGCTCCCCCGACTTACGCATGTTCTTCCCTTTGCTCCAGATCGTTCGGTCGAGGTCCGCGCCAATCAGCACCGGTTGGAAGGCGCGCTGGACCGCATAATACCCAAGCTTCGGTTTGCGACCGGCGCTCAGCAC
>Ga0335078_10008602_pt1 | contig 15175 bp, 15 predicted proteins | sample Lox_Sample_32_FD_206711 | JGI IMG/M metagenome (GOLD analysis project Ga0335078, IMG submission 206711) | Soil microbial communities from Loxahatchee National Wildlife Refuge, Florida, United States - Lox_Sample_3.2 | ecosystem: Environmental > Terrestrial > Soil > Wetlands | place: USA... | reverse complement strand
CTTCTGGAAGAGGACGGAGTTTCTGCTTGATTTAGATGTGGCGACGGTTCATCCTGTTGGGGCATGGCCAATTCCGGAGCTGTCCCGGATTTCTATACTCCCGAAAGTCCTGACCCTCGTGGTTTCAATCCGAAAGCCGTTATCCCATTTGGAGTAACACCGGATCACATCTGTAAGGCGATGCGGGAGTTCACCGACTTCCTAGGATTTCTTGATCTTCAGTTATTTTCAAAGCAGATGCCGCGCTTTGAAGACTTTCTGATGCCTGCCAACTTCAGCAGCATGGTGGGCGAGTTCATGAGTGCCAACATTCCGAGGTACTGTAACGGCGTAGTGAAGAACATCTATCACAACGGTCACCCGGACCTACTACCAGCAGGAAAGTACTCGCGAAACTCTGCGCAACACGCTGGGGCGGATGGAATTGAAATCAAAGCGTCCCGGTACGGCAGAGCATGGCAAGGGCACAATGCCGAAAACGTGTGGCTTATGGTGTTCGTTTTTCAGAGCGGTCGCCCCACTGACGCAGCGAAAGGAATCGCGCGTGTGAAATTCCGTTTCCTCTCGGGGCTTGGTGCTCTGCTCACAAAAGCAGATTGGCAGTTCGCAGGTCGGAGCGAAACGAGCCGTCGAACGATTACAGCCAGCGTCTTGCCGCGTGGCTATAACAAAATGGCTGCGAACTGGATTTATCGTGCCCCGGAATCAGGCGGAGAAGACTAAACTGATTTGATCACGCTGGACGCGTACGAGTGACAATGGCTTGATTACCCTCGCGGCAAGATCAAAGTAGTTCGCGAATTTCTCCACACCGATGCACCTAGCACCAATCGCCTCTGCGGCAGCAACCGTGGAGCCGGATCCCATAAACGGATCACAAACGATGCCTTCCCCCAATGGTAGAACAGCGCGCACAAGCTCCCTGAGCAATGCCTGGGGCTTGAGGCTCGGATGGTTAGCGATATCGCGCTCGGCCCGTGGCGTCCTGCCGCTCTCCCAAATGTCGCTAAAAGGGACATCCTCCGGAAGACGCCTCAAACCTCCGGTTTGGAATTCCCGTAGGCAGTCGCTGACTTTCATCCCAGGTAGTAAAGACTTCCGGAGAATGCCCCACGGTTCATAACCGCCGCGTGGCAATGAGCATACATGAGGGAATTCTTCCTCCGCATTCTTGGGTCTGTCACCGCCGCGCAGAGTGCGAACGATCCTGATAAATTGTCCCCGAAATTCCAAGCCACCCTCTACGAGTGCACTGTAGACAAGCTGGCACAGGAAAGAGTTCGCCGCAATGAATATGTGTCCGCCCGGTCTCAGCGCATGAACGGCTACCTTCGCCCACTCGACGAAGTATCTTCTCAGTGTTCCCCGCTCCTTATCATTCAGCGCAGTAAAGCGGGGTAGAGGCTGGCGTGTTGCACCGTCAAAGGAAGGTGGGATACGCCATATGCCGCCGTTGCCGTTTGCTCTTTTCTCCAATTGTTCAAACTCATATTCCTTCACACCGTAAGGCGGATCCGTGACGATTCCGTGGATGCTGTTTTCCGGGATACGGCCCAGCCACTCAAGGCAGTCAGCGTGAACGATTAGGCACTTGCCAATGCCTACACTCTTGAAATCTAATGCCAAAGGCCGAAGGAAGTCGCTGGGTTTTTCCATTTTTCTGACTTGAATACTACCCTTATACCCTTTTTGACAGCTGTGGATAAACCACAAAGGGTCGTGGCCGCAGAGACGACGCAATTCGATTCGCCCCACCCTCGGTGGCCGCTGCGATTCGTTAGACCGCTCGCATTGGGAAGGAGACAATTATGAACATGCGACAGGCGGAGCCACGACCGGAAGCTCAGCGGCATCTTCAGCCGGGGGACCGCTTGTTCCACTTCTTTGCGCAGTCTTCAGATGGAAAGACTGAATACTTTGTCGCCGTTCATCAGGCCAGCGATGGAACCATCCACACGGCTTGCCAGTGTATGGACGCGATCGTAAATTTCGTTCGCCAGCCAAACAAACCGTGCTGCAAGCACGCTGCCGAAGCAGTGAAGATTGCGAAGTGGGAGCTTCGCACCCGAAGCTAACGCTTCGCATTCCACCCCGACACGGGAACTCCCCATCCTGCTACCGTGAGCTGGCCGCGTTTGGCGGGTGGCGCAGACTTAGGGATTTCTTTTGTCAGCCACGATCAACTTGGGTAGCCCATGCTCGCGCTTTTTGAAAAGGTGGGCTCTATGACGTTCCTCCGTCACTTGGACGGCGCGTAGAAGTAGTACTCTGCCGTGTAACTGCTTTTGGTTTCGGCGTTAGGGTGGGCCTGGTCGCAGCCTTGAGCGGGCGGCTTGCCGCCGTGCGTGTGGACACGCTGAATCATGTTCACCGGGGTGAGCAGTCCGCTCCCAGAATGGCTCACCACGTTCACCAGCAGCCAGGCAACTGAGTCAGGTTCCGGCGAGTCGGCGTGAGCCGCGGCTTTGCCGGTCACTTCGCTGCCGTCTTTCAGCTTCCACGTAGGACCGGCAAAATGGCTTCCGATCACCTTGCCGCTTCGGTCCATTAATCGTGCGTCGGGAGCTTTGAGCGCCCACGCGAACTTGCCCTCAGCGCCCGTCTGGCAGGTATAGATCTGTGACCCGGAAGCGTGAACCGACAACACAACCTTTTCGCCCGCCGGAAGCTGGATCGCACTGGGGACCTCGGGCGGTGCCTCCTGCGCCGCGGCCACTGGAAGCCCGAGCAGAGCCAGAGTAATCAGAACAGTGAGCCTTATCGCGGGTTGGGTAAATTTCATGGGCGCGATTGTAGCAGGCGGAAAGCTGTTCCTCATCTGGTAAACTAGAGCTTCCAGCATGGCGAACATACAGCGCAGAAAAGCGATTACGGCCTCTGTGGGCGGGGTCCGCGTGGGCTCGGATGCACCGGTAGTGGTGCAATCCATGACCAACACCGACACCGCCGACGTGGCTTCGACCGTCCAGCAGGTTGCGGCGTTGGCGCGGGCCGGGTCGGAGCTGGTGCGCGTCACCGTCAACAATGAAGAGGCCGCGGCGGCGGTTGCGCCCATCGTCGAGCAGCTCGACCGGCAGGGCGTGCGCGTGCCCATCATCGGCGATTTTCATTACAACGGACACATCCTGCTGAAGAAATATCCGGAGTGCGCGCGGGCGCTGGCCAAGTACCGCATTAATCCCGGCAACGTGGGCATCGGGCGCAAGGACGACAACAACTTCCGCACCATGATTGAAGTTGCGGTCGAAAATCAGAAGCCGGTGCGCATCGGGGTGAATTGGGGATCGCTCGACTCTGCGCTGCTCACCCGCATGATGGATGAGAACTCGCGCCTCGACGAGCCCAAAGACGCCCGCGAAGTGACCATGGAAGCCATGGTCGTGAGCGCGCTGAATTCGGCGGCGCTGGCGGAAAAATACGGCCTGCGCCCCGATCAGATCATTCTCAGCGCGAAGGTCAGCGGCGTGCAGGATTTGATTGATGTTTACCGTTCGCTGGCGGCGCGTTGCAGTTATCCGCTGCACCTGGGATTAACCGAAGCCGGCATGGGCGCAAAGGGCATTGTGGCTTCGAGCGCCGCGCTGGGCGTGCTGCTGCAGGAAGGCATCGGCGATACGATTCGGGTTTCGCTCACGCCCGCGCCCGGCGGCGACCGCACCGAAGAAGTGCGCGTGGCCCAGCAGATTTTGCAGTCCATGCAGATTCGCAGCTTTACCCCGCAGGTTACCGCTTGCCCCGGTTGCGGCCGCACCACCAGCACTTTCTTCCAGGAAATGGCCGAGCAGATTCAGTCTTATTTGCGCGAACAGATGCCGGTTTGGAAAGGCCGCCACACCGGCGTGGAAGAAATGAAAGTAGCGGTGATGGGATGCGTAGTCAACGGCCCCGGCGAATCGAAGCACGCCAGCTTAGGCATTTCGCTGCCGGGAACCTTCGAGGAACCGAAAGCGCCCGTTTATGTGGACGGCCGCCTGTTCACTACGCTGAAGGGCGACCACATCGTTGCTGAGTTCATCAAGATTCTCGATGACTACGTGGAATCGCACTACGCGGCCAAGGAAGCCGTGCAAGTTTAGGCGCGCGTTCCCGCCCCGTGCGTCGGTCTGACCAATTCCGTAATCTGACCTGCGGCTGCGTGTAGGCCATCGCACCCGTGCCCCTACAGCGCCGCATGTCCCTGCATCTCATATAATTGCGCACGCATGGCTCTTAGTCCTGGCACGAAACTTGGCCCCTACGAAATTCGCTCGCCCCTCGGGGCGGGTGGCATGGGCGAGGTGTATCGCGCTCGCGACACACGGCTGGGGAGAGATGTTGCCGCAAAGGTCCTGCCTGAATCGTTTGCCAACGACAACGATCGTCTGTACCGCTTCGAGCAGGAGGCGCAGGCTGTGGCAGCGCTGAACCATCCTAACATTCTGGCCCTGTTCGACATTGGCCGGCACAATGGCTCACCGTTTCTGGTCTCCGAGCTTCTGGAGGGGGAGAGCTTGCGCATGCTCATCGAGGGCGGCGCACTGTCGCAGCGCAAAACCATCGAGTATGGAGTGCAGATCGCGCAGGGGCTAGCGGCGGCACACGACAAGGGGATTATCCACCGCGACCTTAAGCCGGAAAATGTTTTCGTCACTAAGGACGGACGGATCAAGATTCTTGACTTTGGTCTGGCAAAGCTGGCGCAACCGGCGGGCACAAAGCCGGACGACACGCCCACCAGTTTGCACACCATGGCCGGCCTGGTCATGGGCACGGCGAGCTACATGGCGCCGGAACAGGTACGGGGTGAGCCCGTTGATGCCCGCGCCGACATCTTCGCCTTGGGCGCGGTCCTCTATGAAATGTTGTCGGGCGTGCGCACCTTCCGCCGTGAAACCGCGGCCGAGACCATGACGGCTGTTCTGAAAGATGACCCACCGGAATTGTCCGATCTCCGGCGGCGCATTTCGCCCGCGCTGGAGCGCATCATACGGCGCTGCCTGGAAAAAAGCCCGGACCAGCGGTTCCAATCGGCTAGAGACCTTTCCTTTGCCCTAAGCGCTCTCTCCGGAACGGAAACAAGCATAATGGCGCCCGCCCTGGCGCCCGCTGCCCGTCGTCCACCGTTTCTGCGCTGGCTGGCCGCGGCGCTGGCTGTGATTGCCATTTCCGGAGCCACGTGGTGGATCGCCCGGCGCCCCGCCCCATTCACTCGAATGCAGTTCGGCATTTCAACTCCCGGCGAGATGAGCATCAGCCACATGGCGCTGTCGCGCGATGGCACAATGCTGGTGTTCGTATCGCCGGAAGAAAATTCTGCCTTGCCCATGCTCTTTGTACAGCGCGTAGGCTCGCCGAACGTTACGCCGCTGCCTGGCACGGAGGGCGCCAGTTATCCCTTTTGGTCGCCCGACAACGCGTACGTAGGATTTTTCGCCAACGGCAAACTGCAGAAAATTGCGGTCTCGGGCGGCACGGCGCAGGTGCTTGCCCCGGTGCTGGCGGCGCGGGGCGGAAGTTGGGGAAGCAAAGACGTAATCATTTATGCTCCCGATCCGCAAAGCCTGATCTGGCGCGTCAATGCTGACGGTTCGGGGCGGGCGCCGGTCACTCGGGGCGTGCTGACGGCGGACGATCAATCCCACCGCTGGCCTGTTTTTCTTCCCGACGGCAAACATTTCTTATTCTGGGGTGGTAACTTTTCCAACCTCAAGGACGACCGATCGAGCGGCATTTACGTGAGTTCTCTCGAAGGCAAAGAGAGAAGGCTAGTTGTCCTATGCCATTCGAGTTTCGGCTACGACGCCCATAACTTGTTTTTTGCCGATGAGCAGAAACAGTTGGTCGAGGCTTATTTTGATGTATCGAAGGCTGCGGTCTCAAGTGGCGCCAGCGTGGTTGCGAATGCCGTGGGATTTCAACCGTCCACTTACTGGGCAGCTTTCGCCGTCGCAGAGAATGGAACGTTGATCTACACCGCTGACATAGGGGCGTCTCAGTCTCAGCTTACCTGGCTGGACCGATCGGGCAAAGAAGTAGGCCATGTCGGCGACCCCGGTGTTATGGGGAACCCCACGCTTTCGCCCGACGGGGGCCGGGTTGCGCTCGATATCAGCGACCGGAAGGCGAACAATGTTGATATCTGGATCGAAAGCACATCCGGAGCGGCGAATTCGCGGTTCACCTTTGATCCCGCGGAAGAAGTGGACGCCGTATGGTCGCGTGATGGAAGCATGATCGCCTACCGTGGTGCTGATCCCGGCGGAGCGAGTATTTTCTTGAAACCAGCGAGCGGCCTGGAGCAGGAGAGAAAACGATTCACCATCCCGCCTTCGTCGCCCGATGACATTGTTCCGAATTCCTGGTCTTTAGACGACAAGCAGATTCTGTGTACTCGCCAGACTGCGACCGGCTCCTATTTGGTGTTACTTCCCGTCGCCGGAGGAGCGCCATCCCGCTTTTTGACCAGCCAGGCCAGTGACACGAACGGGCAGATTTCCCCTGACGGAAAATGGGCCGCCTACGCCTCTGATGAGTCGGGCAACTGGGAAATTTATGTCACATCATTCCCCGGCGCGGCGGGAAAATGGCAGGTATCGCGCGGAGGGGGTACGGAGCCACGCTGGCGGGGAGACGGCAAAGAACTTTTCTACATTGCGCCCGGCGGAATGTTGATGGCGGCGACGGTTAACACCGGCAGCATTTTTGCGAGTGAGACTCCAGCGCCCTTGTTTCAGGTCCGCGGCCGCGCCCCGATTTCCGGTACTGACGTTTTCACCTACGACGTGGCGAGGGACGGGAAGCGCTTCCTGGTGAATCGTTACACCAAACCGGAGCACGCCGCGCCATTGACCATCCTGCTGAATGTTGCGAACGGCGGGCCATCTCTTTGATGTCTTCAAATCTAGGCGCGGGCATCCTCGCACGGGCGGGGACGCCCCGCGCCCACATCCAGTCAGCGGCTCTGGTTCTGCAATTCCCGCCACTGCGAGCCCGGCGACAAACTCGATGGCGTATCAATCACGGTGCCGGTTGCGTTGATCCAGTGATGGCTGTTGGCGCCGCTCCACACTTCGCGCTGCTCGCCGGTTTGCGGATCTTTGGTCAAAGTTACTCCGCGAATGATGTCGTCCCATGTCTGATTGCTGCGCGCGAACTCGCTCTGCTGCCGCTCAAAGGCGGCGTGCTGCTGCTCCATGTTTCTTTTGAAATCGGCCATGGTTTGCTGCGCGCTCGCGCCGGCAATCTGAATCTGCTGCTGCACCCACTGTGGATTGGGCTCGAAGGCGTGAATGATGTGCACCAGCATGCTCATGGTCGCGCTGGCTTGCGCCTCAGGAGCGATGAAGCTGAAGAGATCGGCCGCGCTCCACACTCCGCCCAGTCCGCTGCGCGGATCGCCGCTCAGCATCGTTCTGGCATAAACGAAGGCGATCTTCGTGCCGGCGGCAGTTTCGCATTTGTAGAGAACGTCGCCCGCGGCATGGCTCTGCTGCATCGGTCCGCCTTGCGTGGGTAGCGGCGGGAGCGGCTCGGCTTTGATTTGCTTCGGCTCCAGACTGCGGCACATTGGGCCAAAGCGCAGCTGTCCGTAGAGGTCGGCAAACTTTTCACCGGGGCGATAGTTCGCGACTACTTCCCGAATTCCGCGGCCGGGAGTGTATGGCGAGCCCTCGTGAAAGCCGAGCCGCATCATCAGCGGCGTGGGCAGCGCAAAGGGAGGCAGGCTGGCATCGCCGATGCGGATGTTGATGGCACCATCGGGCGAGGTCATGTCCACCATGAGCCGCGGATCGAGCAAGCCCATGCGGTAAAGGCCGCCGCGCACCGCCCAGCCTTTGGGCACTTGCATGGTGAACGCGTGCTCGGCGGGATCTTGAAATGACGCCCAGGCAACGGATGCGGGGCCCGCAGCAACTGCGGCCCCACTCAACAGCAACGCAACGAAGGAAACGAGCAGAAGGCGCGGCATGGGGACCTCCCAGAAAAGGTGAAAGGAAGTATAAGGCAAGTGCGGAGGTGGACGCGGATGGGAATGCTCAGCCTCAGGGAAGCGCTCAGCATTCAGCCACTGAGGACCAGCGCTCGGCTGAATGCTGAATGCCAAGGTCTATTGCCCAAGCAGCCCCTTTTTTAGGCCGGCGTTGGGTGGCTTCGGCCCGAGCCAGACCGAGAAGATCATTTGGCCAAAGGCCGGGCCGGCGATGGTCAGCTTCTCCTGGCCGTTAATGGCGAGGCGGGTGCCGGACCCCGGAAGGTACGTGAAGACCATCTGGTCGTTCTCTTTGAGCGGTTCGAGCGCGCCGAGCAAACGGTCAATATCGGACTTCATCGTCTTGGCGGCGTCGGGCGAGTTGTCGTTGAACGAGTCCTGGAATGCGTCGGTGATCTGGCCTTTGCTGGCGCTGTGCAGAAAATGCATGGCGATCTGCTTGGGCGCGTCGGTCTTGATGATGGAGGCCGGGTCAGACGACTTCTGCACAAGGTAGAGGCCCGCGACGTAGACCTTGATCATGAACTTGGTGCGCAAGCCCAGGCCGTTAAGTACCAGCGTTGCGTTTCCGACCTGTTGCGTCTCCGGCATGGTCACGCCAGCGAGGCTGGCTGCGTGGAGATGCAGCGCAGAAGCCAGGAAGAATATGACTGCGAGCGATAGGGTGGTCTTCCGCATAATAGCTCGGCAAGCGAAATGCGACAGGATGGTAGCACAGCGGATTGCGGATGCGGCAGAGATATCGAATTAGCGGCGCGCGTCTGGCATTGAGCACCCAGCACTTGGCCATCGAAGAGCCGCGCTTGACTGACTGCTGATTGCCTCCATCACGCCAGCAGCGGCAACGTGGACGATGCATCCGGCAGCGGGTCTGCGATTCGCTTCAGCGCCGGATAATGCTGCAAGAGCGGCTCGGGCGCTTGCACGCGCTTGCCGGTGAGCATGTGCTTGAGCTGCAGGGCGTTCACGCCGGCCTTGCCCTCGAAATGATTGTTGGTCACTACATAAGTGACCTCAGCTTTGCCGGCGATGCGCTCGATTTTCTCTTTCCAGCCTGCCAGTTCGGCTTCGCTGTAGAGATAGTTATAGCGGTCGGCGCCGCGCTCGGCTTCGAACCACTGATCGTAGTTGCGTCCGTGCAGGCGAACGTAGCCCACCGGTGCGGTCACATACTCGGTGGGCTCGAGCGAGCGGCCGATCTGCGGCTGGTCAATGTTGCAGAAGGAAACATTCTTGTGCGCGAAGCTGGCGATGGTTTCGGGATTGTCCCAGCTGGAATGCCGCACCTCCACCACGCGCGGATACTCGATGAACTGGCGCAGCAGTGTATCAATGTATTCGCGGTTCAGCGGCGTGTTCTTGTACGAAACCGGAAACTGAATCAGCAGAGCGCCCAGCTTGCCGGTGGAGGCAAGCGCGTCGAGGCCTTCGCGGGCGAGGCGCTCGTCTTCGTCGTTGGGACGGATGCTGGCGGCGGAGGTTGGCTCGGTGACCGCAAGCGGCGAATGCGTAAAAGACCGGTGCAGCTTGGCGGTGAACATGAAACCCGGATTCACCGTGCCCGCGCGCCGCGCCCACAGTTTGGCCAGCTCGGGCTTGATGTGTCCGTAGAAAGAAGTGTTGACTTCGACCATGTCGAAGCAACGCGCCACAATCTCCAGCGGATGCTGCTTGCGGCGCTGCATGCCCGGCGGGTAGAAGATGCCCTCCCAGTCTTTGTAAGACCAGCCTGCGGTGCCTACGCGGATTTGCGGCGAGGCCATATTCCCTGTTGCTGGCAGGTTAGCAGAACCGGCCGTTAGTCGTTGGCCGTTGGCGATTACTCGAGAGGTTGTGGCCGCCACTCCAGGCCAAGAGTTTTGGCCCGGTAAACTCGGAGCCCGCCAAGACCGAGTAAGATGAAGTCTCCCGCAGCCTGCTGAGGTTCGGTGCCCGGTGAATCAAACGAGGTTCCAGGTGAAAATACTTTTCGGCACATTTGCGGTGTGTTTGTCGTTGACGCTGGCCGCGGCTTCCGCTCAAACGCCGGCGCCTGATGCGGCCCTGACCGCGAGCCCTGCGTACAGGAAAAACTGCGCCAAGTGTCACGGTAAAACCGCCGAGGGCCGGCATTTCGGCGGGCCGTCGCTCATCTCCAAAAAAGTAGCAGCGGCTTCTGCCGACGACCTGCGCGACATTATCAGCAATGGCAAGGGCCGCATGCCCAAATACGCCGGAAAGCTGACGCCGGAGGAAATTGACACTCTGGTGCAGCAGATCGAGGTCTGAACAAGAAGTGAGGAACACCGCCCAAGCGGGCGCTCAATAGGCAGGCGGTTCCACTGCGGGCGGCGGCCCCACGAGAATCACCTTACTGCCGTTTCCCAAGCAGATTTCCGCCGACTCCGTGTATTGCGAGGGGTCAAGGCCGCGCTTGCGGAAGGCTTCGTGGGTACCAACGTGTTCAAACGCCGCTTCCGAGAGGTCAAGCAGGAACTCAAACCCCTCGCCCGCAAAGCCCATTCCTCCCTGGTCGAAGGCGGTCACAATCCCGGTGCCGCTCAGGGACAGCTTATTTCCCAGTCCGCTGAACGACAGATGGATTGCAGCCCGGCTCGTATTCCACTTTTCCAACAGCTTGAAGCCTTCGTGATCGAGGGAGGAACGCATGGTTAGGCGGAATTGTAGTAAGGGCAGGGCAAAACACAAGCTGACTTAAGTTACTTAGGGCAAGGTTTGAAACCAGCGAGGTTGCCGAGCAAATAAATTCGCCGGCTTCGCTACTTCTGGAGATAGTTACACCGAAGAAAGACCTGGGAAACGGGGCACATCTTTGAGTTCCGGTTGGCGGCTGAATACAGGGCCAGCCGCGACCGGGAATCCTGTTCAATCACGCTCTGGCTTTCATCATCATGAGCGCCTTCACCACGGCAGTCGAGGCCTGCGCAAACTCGCTTCGCGCCCCCAGGGCAACTTCTTCCTTCACATTTTGACCGGAATCGGCCCTCCGCACGACCTCAGCAGCGGCCTTGTGAAACTGGGTATGAGCGGAGACCAACTTCGAGAATTCCGGGGACTTGGAATACTTCTGGCCTTCGCCACGAAGCCATTTGCCTAAATCACATTGATCATCAACCTCGATTGCGGACGCCTTAAGGCCATGATCCGGGTTGGCAAGGTAGGCTGCGAGCTTCATTTTCCAGGCCGCGTGGGATTCGATTGCGGTGTCGAAGTTCATTCTTTGTTCCCCTCAAATTGACTTGGGCTTGAAGGTTGAGACGGTCCTTGGCAGACATATCGGCAGAGCTGCCGCGAACTTGATTTCAAAGGGGGGCCGCGTTCCTAGCCGGCCAACTGTGCTGTGCCGAACTGCTCTTGACCGGCTACCTCGTGCGCGCCTACAATTGGCGAATAAAAGGCGAATATATGGCTTCTCTTCCTTTGCTCCCCGATTTCTCTCCCAAACTCGTGGGCATTGCCCGCCTGGCTGCAGACGGCGAATCATTGCGCCAGGGCCACGACGTGGAATACTTCACCCTTCCCGCGCGCTCGCTTCTGAACCGCTGCACCGGCGTACGCATGCCCTTTACCTGGACGATCAACCCTTATCGCGGCTGCGAATTTGCATGCAAATACTGCTACGCCCGCTACACCCACGAATTCATGGAAATGCGCGACGGAGTGGACTTCGAACGCAAGATCTACGTCAAGCAGCACGCCGCCGAATTGCTGCGGCAGGAGTTGCGACAGGTGAAGCCGGGAGAAGAGATCGCCATCGGCACCGCGACCGACCCCTATCAGCCGGCGGAGCGGAAATTTGAAGTTACGCGCGCCATTCTGGAGGAACTCGCCCGCCACAGCGGCCTGGATCTGGGTATCGTCACCAAGTCCAACCTGGTGCTTCGCGACGTTGACCTGTTGCGGCAGATCGGGCGAAACAACCACCTTTCCATCAGCGTAACCATCACCACGCTCGACGTGGAACTGGCGCGCATTCTGGAGCCGCGCGCTCCCCGGCCCGATCTACGCATGGAAGCGGTCCGCCGGCTGAGCCTTGAGGGCATTCGCGCCGGCGTAAGCTGCGCTCCCGTGCTGCCGGGAATCACCGATTCCCTGCGTAATCTTGAAGCCGTGGTGCGCGCCACCGCCGGGGCTGGAGGCCAGTACATCTTTTCCAACGCTCTGTTTCTCAAACCCTGCTCGGCGGCCGTCTTTCTGCCGTTCCTCAAAGAGAAGTTCCCCCAACTCGTGGAGTCCTACCACCAGCGCTATCACGACCGCGCCTTCTTGCCCAAAGCTTATGGCAAGCGCATCTCGCAGCTGATGACGCGGCTGCGGGAAAAATACCGCATCCGCCAGAACTACGACCGGTACGACCGGCAGCGCCAGCATGAAGCATTCGCTCAGCAGCAGCTGGGGCTGTTTGCGTAGCGCCCACATTCAAAGGCCTCGCGCGAAGAATATAATTGCTGCTCCACTGAAATGCCGAATCCCCCCTCCAGTCCGCCGCCCAGAAGTTGGACATACTCCGGCACGCCACCTCCGGCCCAACCATCGGCCGCTTCTCCGCCGCCTCCGCGCCCGCACTTCTTCGAGCGGCTTGACCGCTTTTGGCTGCGCGTCACCGAAGGGCTGGAATTGGGCCAACTTTGGAACCAATTCAGGACCGGAGCCCTCGCCAGCTATCGCCTCTACCAGAACGATCTCGAAGCGAGCGAGCCGGCTGCCTCCCGGCACCCGGGCTTTTTGCATACCGCACAAGCCTTCGCCTGGGCAATTCTGGAGAAGCTCAGTCCTTCGCGGCGGGTTTTATTGCTGCTGGCCATTGTCCTCATGCTCTTTCCGGGCGCGGGCTTCAATTATCAAGGAGCGTGGGGCTCACTCCACGTGGGCGAATTCGATTTCCGCCTCGTGGGCGGGGTGTTGTTGCTCGTGCTGCTGGCGCTGGAGGTATCGGACCGCGTGGTGATGAAGCGCGACTTGGAAATTGCCCGCGATATCCAGAGGTGGCTGGTGCCGGCGGAGCCGCCGCCGGTGCCGGGGCTGAAGCTCGCTTTCGCCGGCCGGCCCGCCAACACCGTGGCGGGAGATTTCTATGACGTCTTTGCTCGGGCGGCTGATCACGCGCAAGACCGCAAGGATGACCAGAAATTCCTGATCGCCGTGGCCGACGTTGCCGGAAAGAGCATTCCGGCAGCCCTGCTCATGGCGACTTTCCAGGCCAGCTTGAAGACGCTGTCGGCCACGCCCTGCGCGCTGGCCGATCTGGTGGAAGGCCTGAACCGCTACGCCTGTTCCAACAGCCAGGACGGACGCCGGTTTACCACCGCTTTCCTGGCAGAATTCGATCCCGCCAGCCGCGGCCTTACCTACATCAACGCCGGCCATAATCCACCCATCTTGCAGCGTACCTCAGGCGCTATTGAGCACTTGGAGGAGGGTGGCCTGCCGCTGGGAATGTTCCCCGACGTTAAGTACGCCTCCGGCAGCTGCATCCTGCAGCCAGGCGATTTCCTAATGGTCTTTACCGATGGATTGGTCGAGGCCGAGAATGTCAACCAACAGGAGTATGGAGAGCCTCGTCTGCTCGAGGTGCTGCGAAACGGGAGCCAATTGGGTCCGGAAGAATTGTTGGGTCGAGTAATGGCGGATATTGACGCCTTTGTGGGCGCCGCCCCTCAGCACGACGACATGACCTGCGTCTTGATGAAAGCGGATTAATGCGGATTAATTTAGGCGGATGCGCGCGGGCCGCGCGTGCGGCGACTCCGGTTTTCTCCAGAATGAATCTACAATTTCTACCACCCGCCCAGCGCATGCAGAGCGCCTTCCACCATTGCAACTGACAGAAAGTGTCATTGGCGCGGACAAAATCCGCCACTCCGCCAGCTGCTCAACCTCCCTGGTCACCATCGGCCAAGATGACTGGAGATAGGTTTGTAGCTGAAAATAAAAGTCGAAAACCTACGAGCGCTGAGTCAATTCGTGGTCTGGTGCGGCCATTTGTAACCTTTTGTAAACGCAGGGTTTGGCGACCAGAGTGCAAGAATACAGGGCAGGTTCGGCAGAACCATCAGAACAAACAACGGGAGAAGGAAGAGGGATTTGAGATGCGCAAACAGAAGGGTTTTTCGCTGATTGAGTTGCTGATCGTGGTCGCGATCATTTTGATCATCGCCGCGATTGCTATTCCGAACTTGCTGCGTGCACGCATGGCGGCCAATGAGTCGTCGGCAGTGAGTTCAATTCGTACCGTTAACACGGCCGAGGTTTCTTACCAGTCCACCTACCAGAATGGTTATTCCACCAGCCTGGGCCAGCTTGGACCGGCGGCAGCGGGTGCCTGTACGGCGCCGACCGCAGCCAATGCCTGCTTGATTGACTACTCGCTTTCGACGGCGACGGCTTCCACCACGCCGAAGAGCGGCTACTACTTCACCTTCACGACGCTCTCCAGCGCCACCAGCTACGTAATCGGAGGACAGCCGCAGAGTCCTAACCAGACTGGAATCAGCACCTTCTGCTCCAGTGAAGATGGCGTGCTGCACAAGGACGTGACCGGTGCCACACCGCCGGCGACCGTGGATGCCTGCTCGAAGCTGGCGGCTTTGCAGTAACCGCAGCTCGCAGACTTGATGTTGGCGAAGTACCTGGGGGAGGGTACCAAGCCAGGGAGCGACAGAGTGATTCTGTCGCTCCCTTTGTTTTGCGGAATACCGCCTACGGCCCCGGTCGAGGCCTCGCCGGGTGAGGCTCGCATTCTGGATGTTTACGCAGGATTCAGGCGATGTTCCGGAATGTGGCACCCCGGGGTGTCATGGAATTGAACTTCAGGACACCGTCCCCCTGATTTGACGGCGCGTCCCAGACTGACACAAAATGTCAGGTTGCCCGACAAAAACTGACACGCCAAAGCCCGAAATGACGCGTCTATAACTTACACGAGGAGGTAACGGAAGGCACTGTAAGTGTTGAAAACAAAAGTGGTATGAATCTGCCGCTCCTTACCTAGGTAACTGCTTGCTCTGGCCCCCGACGTGCGAATATGAACTGCAAATCCGGTCGATGAGACCAGAACAAAAACGGAGAAGAGGGAAAAAACTAGATGCGCAAACAGAAAGGCTTTTCACTGATTGAGTTGCTGATCGTGGTCGCGATCATTCTGATCATCGCCGCGATTGCTATTCCGAACTTGCTGCGTGCACGCATGGCGGCCAACGAGTCGTC
>Ga0335078_10008601_pt1 | contig 15176 bp, 14 predicted proteins | sample Lox_Sample_32_FD_206711 | JGI IMG/M metagenome (GOLD analysis project Ga0335078, IMG submission 206711) | Soil microbial communities from Loxahatchee National Wildlife Refuge, Florida, United States - Lox_Sample_3.2 | ecosystem: Environmental > Terrestrial > Soil > Wetlands | place: USA... | reverse complement strand
TCCCAATCGTCATCGGCGTGGTGCTGGGCTTGGTGGCGTATGCGGTGTTGGCCGAACGCAAAATTTCGGCGTGGATCCAGGATCGCATCGGGCCGAACCGCGCCGCGCCGCCGTTTGCCAAATACATTCCAGTCGTCGGCCCGGCCTTGATCCGCCTCGGCGTTTTTCAACCGCTGGCAGACGGTTTGAAATTCATGCTTAAGGAAGATTTCACACCGGCGGGCGTGCGGAAGGTTTATTTCTGGCTGGCACCGGCCATCGCAGTAATCCCTTCGATGCTGGTCGTGGCGGTAATTCCGTTTGGTTCGCAGCTCGGCCACCAGCAAATGGTCATCTCGGATTTGAACGTCGGAATTCTCTACACTTTTGGCATCGTATCACTGGGGGTGTACGGCATTGTCTTGGCGGGTTACGCGGCGAACTCGAAATATCCGTTCCTCGGCGGCATTCGGTCGAGTGCGCAGATGATTTCGTACGAAATTTCGATGGGAATGTCAGTGATTCCAGTGCTGCTGATCGTAGGCAGTTTGAACCTGAGCCGCATCATCGGCTGGCAGGCACACCACGTCTGGCTGGTGTTTTATTCGCCGGTCTCCTTCGTCATTTTCCTGGTTGCCTCGTTCGCCGAGACCAACCGCCTGCCGTTCGATCTGCCGGAAGCGGAGACTGAGCTGGTCGGCGGCTATCACACCGAATACAGCTCGATGAAATTCGCGCTGTTTTTCCTCGGCGAATATTCCAACATGATCGCGTCGGCGGGAATGATGGTGACATTATTCTTCGGCGGCTGGACGCTGCCGTTTTGGGGACTGGATCATCCGGCGGCAACGCTGGGCGCGGGCCTTGCCCATATCCTGATTTTCCTCGTGAAGATGTTGTTGTTCGTGGTGTTGTTCATCTGGGTGCGCTGGATGTTCCCGCGGTTCCGGTATGACCAGTTGATGGATCTGGGCTGGCGAAAGTTCGTGCCGCTGGCGCTCGCGAACATTCTGGTCACAGCCGTCGTGCTGTGGATGAAGAGTTGAGACAGAATTTACAGAATGAACAAAATTGAGAAATGAATTCTGAACATTCTGTTAATTCTGTCTAAAAAATTGAAATGATCGTAAATCGCAAGCCATTGACGATTTGGGAACGGCTGTATTTGCCGGCGATTGCTGGCGGCTTCAAAGTCACCGCCCGGCATTTGTTCCGTTCATTGTTCGGCGGCAAAACGGTTACAATGGAATATCCCGAACAGAAGTGGGCGGTGCCGCCGGATTATCGCGGTGCTCCGTATCTCGTGCGCGACCAGGACGGCAACACGAAGTGTGTGAGCTGTCAGCTTTGTGAATTCGTCTGCCCGCCGAAGGCGATTAAAATCATTCCGCCCGGGCCGACCGGGCCGTTGGCTGACCGGCCAAATGCGGAGAAAATGCCGCTCGAATTTGAAATCAACATGCTGCGTTGCATTTATTGCGGTTTTTGCCAGGAGGTCTGCCCCGAGGAGGCAATTTTTCTGTTGAAGGATTATTCGCTTACCGGCCAGAGCCGCGAAGAAATGATTTATAACAAAGAGAAGCTCCTTGCGCTCGGGGGCGAGCACGGCGGCATCCAGAAGTGGAAACATAAACTCGAAGAAGTGAAGGAACAGGACGCATTTCCGGTGAAGGTCTGACAGGGAAAACATGGGATTGCCTGACATTTTATTTTATGTGTTCGCGACGCTGACGCTGTTGTGCGGCGTCCTCGTTGTGGCCAATCCGTTCAGCCGCAACTCGGTCACGAGCGCGATGTTTCTGGTGCTGACCATCGTTTCGATGGCCGGCCTGTTCGTGTTGCTGCACGCATTCTTCCTCGCCGCCGTGCAGATCATTGTCTATGCCGGCGCGGTCATCGTGCTGTTTCTGTTCGTCATCATGTTGCTGGACTTGAAGGAGGAACAGCGCCGCAAAATCAAACTGTTCGGATTTGCGGGCGGCCTGATTTCCGTCGGCGCCATCGTGGTGATTTCCTTGAAGGCGTTGAAAGCGGCGGAACCGGGCACTGATTTGGCCGCGCCGCGGCTCGAAGGCGGGACCAGCGCGCTCGGCCAATTGCTGTTCAGGCAATATGTGCTGCCGTTTGAAGTCGTCTCGGTATTGCTGCTGGTGGCGATGGTGGGTGTGATTTTGTTGAGCAAAAAGGACCTGAAGTGAGAAGCGAAGATAGAAGACGGAAGATGGAAGATGGCAGCGCGCTTGTGCCGTTTCCATCCTCAATTCTCCATCCTCCATCCTCGTCGTCAAAATCATGAATGTGGGCTTGGAACAATATCTGGTCGTGAGCTTCCTGCTGTTCGCGCTGGGGCTGCTCGGCGTCGTGATGCGGCGCAATCTGCTCGTGATTTACATGTCGCTGGAACTGATGCTGAACGCGGCCAATCTCGCGCTGGTTTCGTTCTCGCGGTTTAACAACAAATTAGACGGCCAGGTCCTGGTCTTTTTCATCATTACCGTCGCGGCGGCGGAAGTGGCGGTCGGGTTGGCGCTCATCGTCGCGCTCTACCGCAAACGCCAGTCCGCGCACGTCGAAGATTTGACGACCATGAAGCTGTAAAATGCAGACGGAATTTGCAGAATTAACAAAATCGGAATCTTCAGAATTGAATTCTAAAAATTCTGTTAATTTTGTCTGAGAAATTTGGATGCAATACGAGTTTTTACCGTGGCTGACGCTGTTCCTGCCGATTCTCTCGGCGGCGGCCATCACGCTGTTCACGTTGAAACACCGCAACGTGAGCGCGCTCCTGTCCATCGGCGCGATTGTCATCGGTTTCGTCTCGACCGTCGCATTCATCGTGGCCAATGGTTGGATCACGGATGAGACGGCTGTCAACTGGCTGTCCATCGGTAGCCTGCATATTGACTTCGGTCTGAAGCTTGATCGCTTGAGCGAGATGATGATGCTCATCGTGACCGGCGTCGGCGGCGCCATTCACATTTATTCCTACGGTTACATGGACGCCGACCGCAGCAAGGCGCGCTTCTTTGCGTTCATGAGCCTGTTCACGTTTTCGATGCTCGGGGTCGTGCTGGCGAACAATTTCATCGAGCTGTTCATCTATTGGGAACTCGTCGGTGTCTCCAGCTACCTGTTGATCGGCTTCTGGTTTGAGAAACCCAGTGCGGCGGACGCGGCGAAGAAAGCGTTCTTCACCAATCGTCTCGGCGACTTCGGTTTTATGCTCGGTATCCTGGTGGTCTGGGCGGCGCTCGGCTCGCTGAACTTTACGCAACTTCAAACAGTGCTGACCGCTAAACCGGCGGCGCTGGGGACCGTCACGAGTATTGCCGGTCTGCTGATTTTCTGCGGGGCGATGGGCAAGTCTGCGCAGTTTCCGCTGCACGTTTGGCTGCCGGACGCGATGGAAGGCCCGACACCAGTCAGCGCCCTCATTCATGCGGCGACAATGGTGGCCGCCGGCGTTTACATGCTCTGCCGCGTTTTGTTTCTGCTCAACGCCGACGCTCTACAAGTCATCGCTTGGATCGGCGGCTTCACCGCGTTGCTGTCTGCCGTGATTGCCATCCAGCAAAACGATATCAAACGCATTCTCGCCTATTCGACCTTGTCGCAACTCGGTTACATGATCATGTCCGTCGGGCTGGCCGGTCCAACGCCAGCAATGTTCCATTTGACGACGCACGCGTTCTTCAAGGCGCTGCTGTTCCTCGGCGCCGGCTCGGTCATCCACGCGCTGCATGAGGAGCAGGACATCTGGAAAATGGGCGGCTTGCGGAAGAAAATGCCGGTCACATTTTTTACTTTTCTGATGGCGACCCTGGCCTTGAGCGGCGTGCCGCCGTTCAGCGGCTTCTATTCCAAGGACAGCATCCTCGGACAGGCCTTGGACCAGGGAAATGACGCGCTCTATGTCGTCGGCGCGTTTACGGCGGGTTTGACAGCGTTTTATATGTTCCGGTTGTTCTTCGTGGCCTTCGTCGGCAAACCTCGCACCGAAACCGCCGGCCTCGCCCACGAAGCCCCTGCCGTGATGGCCTGGCCGTTGCGGGTGTTGGGCGTGTTTACGGTGGTTGGCGGCGTTATTGGAGTCAGCCAAATCTACGCCTCGCAATTTTCTCCTGGTAAACCGACTGAATCGTTCGCGCAAAGTGTTATTGATCCGCTCGCTCATCCCTTTGGCACGACAATTGGTTTCGTGTTTGTGCTGCTCGGCATTTTTGCCGCCTATGCGCTCTATCGCGACGCCGTCAACGATCCCTTGCCTGCGAAACTCGGCGGTTTGGCCACCGCGATGAAAAACAAGTTTTACTTGGACGAAATATACGAAAAGACCGTCATCCGCGCGCACGATTCTATCGCGGCGGTGATGGATTGGATTGACCGCTGGATTGTCGAGGGCTTTTGCATCGGATTGGTGCGCGGCGGCACGGATTTTACGGGCCGCGCACTGCGCCTGCTGCAAACCGGCAACCTCCAGACTTACGCCTTCCTGTTCGTGCTCGGCGTGGCGGTGGTGCTGTATTTCGTTTTGATGAAATAAAATGTCCATCCTGACTTACATTCTGGGTTGGCCGCTGCTCGCGGCGCTGGCGCTGGTGCTCGTGCCGCGCAATTACCGTGTCATCATCCGCATCGTCGCGCTGCTGGCGACGCTCATTTCGGCGGTGCTGGCGGTGAAAATGTTCTGCGCCTACGGTCACACGCCGGCGGATGCGGACGGCTACCATTTCGGACAACAAATCCCGTGGGTTCAGTCGCTCGGCATCAGCTATCACGTTGGCGTGGATGGCTTGAACGTCGGGCTGATTTTGATGGGTGCGATTGTGGCTTTCGCGGCGGTATGTTGTTCGTGGGAAATCAAGGAGCGCGAGAAGGAGTTTTACCTTCTGCTGCTGGTGATGAGTGGTGGTATCCTGGGCGCGTTCGCGTCGCTCGACCTGTTTTTCTTCTATTTCCTGCACGAACTGGCCCTGGTGCCGACGTTCATCATGATTGGCGTCTGGGGTCGCGGGGAACGGAAAAATTACGCGACGTTCCAGATCACGCTCTATCTGAGCATGGGTGCACTGATTGCGCTCATCGGATTGATTGCGCTTTATCTGCAATCCGGTGCGAATACGTTCGATATTCCAAAATTGATCGAGCACGCCCGGGCGAATCCACTCACCGCCGGCGCGCAGACCTTCATCTTTCCGTTGTTATTGTTCGGCTTTGGCATTCTGGTTTCACTCTGGCCCTTCCATTCCTGGGCGCCGCTCGGTTACGGTTCGGCGCCCACGCCCACCTCAATGATTCATGCCGGCGTTTTAAAGAAATTCGGCCTGTATGGTTTGATCCGGATCGCACTGCCACTACTGCCGCAAGCGGCCCATGACTGGGTGAATTTTCTCGCGTGGCTTTGCCTCGGCAACATCCTTTATGTCGGTTGGGTGGCGATGCGACAGAAAAACCTCAACCTGCTCATCGGCAATTCGAGTGTGGCACACATGGGTTTTGTCTTTCTTGGCATCGCCAGCCTGAACCTCATCGGCGTGACCGGCGCGGTGGTGATCATGATTGCGCATGGTTTTCTGGCGGCCCTGACGTTTGCGTTGAGCGGTTACATTTATCAAAAGACCGGCACGCTGGAAATGAACCGGCTGGGAGGGCTTTGCCGGCAAATTCCCTTTATTGGTACGGCGCTGCTGATGGCGGCGCTGGCGGGTTGCGGTCTCCCGGGCTTTGCCAATTTCGTCGGCGAAGTGACGGTGTTTTTTGGCGCGTGGACGGTATTCCCGCTGGTAACGGCGCTGGCGGTCTGGGGCGCGCTGTTGATTGCCGCGATTTACATGTTGCGCGCGATGCGGAACATCCTGCACGGCCCGCTACCGGAGAATTGGTCGGCCATCCCTGACGCTGCCAACGCCTGGCGTCGGCTGCCCTACGCATTGTTATTGGCAAGCCTGTTGGTGTTCGGCTGTTTTCCGCGGCTGCTCACGGACAAAATCACACCGGACGCTCAAAAAATAATCAACCTGGCTGCCTGCCGCAAGGCGTCCGACAAAATGGTTGTCCGGGCGGACTTTTCGCGCATCCGAAATCCAAGATCCGAAATCCGAAATTGATGAACTCTGAGTTAATCAGCCTGGAAGTTTGCGTAATCGCCCTCGGCGTTCTGCTGTTGCTGGCGGATATCGGGTTCTCATGCATGCCGCCGGAACGAAGACGTTTTCTTGGCTACGCCGCGATCGCTGCCTTGGGGCTGCTGTTCCTGACGGGTTTGAGCGGCCATGGCAGTTGCGGCCCTACCGGCACGGCGTTCAACGGCGCGTTTGTCGAAGATGGACTGGCCGTGTTTTTCAAACGTTTCTTTATCGTCGCCGCCATTCTAGTGCTGTTCATGTCAGCAGAATTTTCCGATCGCCTCGCTGCGGGCATCTCGGAGTATTACTCGCTCATCATTTTTGCCCTGTCAGGAATGCTGTTTGCCGCGTCGGCGAACGATTTCGTGATGCTGTTCGTCTCGATTGAGCTCATCACCATTACATTTTACGTGCTTACAAGTTTTCAGCGCAGGCGGCTGGTGTCGCTCGAGGCGGGTGTGAAATATCTCATCCTCGGGGCGTTGTCATCGGCTTTCCTGGTGTTCGGCATCGCCCTAGTGTGGGGCACGACCGGTAAATTGAATTTCAGCGAGCTGGCCGCCGTCGCCTCCCAATTTGCCGGCAACAAAATCTTTCAGTTAGGCTTGCTGCTGGTGCTGGTCGGACTCGGATTCAAAATCGCGGCGTTTCCGTTTCAAATCTGGGTGCCGGATGTTTACCAGGGAGCGCCGACACCGACCACGGCCTTTCTGGCGGTGGGTTCCAAGGCGGCCGGATTTGTCCTGCTGTTGCGGGTTTTGTTCACTGCCGTCCCGACCGTCACGGCGCATTGGGCGGATTTGCTGATCGTGATTTCGGGTGTCACCATTCTCTACGGCAACCTGTGCGCGTTGCCGCAGCGCAATCTAAAGCGGCTGCTCGGTTATTCGAGCATCGCGCACGCAGGCTACCTGCTGCTGGGTGTGGCCGCGTTGGCGGGAACTGTTCACGCTTCTTCCGCCGGGGGCTCGGCGTTGCTGTATTACCTGGCCGGTTATCTGTTCACGGTGCTGGGGGCGTTTACAGTCATCTGCCTTGTAATGTCGCAAATCGAAGACGAAGATATTTCCGCGTTGGCCGGTTTGAATCAGCGTTCGCCACTGCTGGCGGCAACAATGTCATTGGCGATGGTTTCGCTGGCAGGAGTCCCGCCGCTGGCCGGTTTTTTTGGAAAATTTCTGCTGCTGAAGGCCGTGGTCGAACAGGGTGCGATGAACCCGGGTTATTATTGTCTCGCGTTTACCGCGCTGGCAGGCGTGGTCATTTCGCTCTACTATTATTTTGGTGTCATCCGCGCGATTTACTGGAGCCAGGACACGCCGGATTTGTCGCCGATTGTGCTCTCGGCCCCGGCCAAAGTTTCCCTGTGGGCCTGCATTATGGGCATGTTTTGGATCGGCTTGTTTCCGAGTGTGATGCTCAACCTCGCCACCTCGGCGGTGCAGGTATTGAAATAGCATCACTGTTCCCCGGCGCGCTCCAACTGGCAGGCATATGTCACTGGCCGGACGACCGAGCTTGTCGGGTCACCGTTGACGGCCCGAGGTCCACCCAAAACAAGCACCACCCGCCCTCGTGCGTTTCACCGGTTACAAAGGCGGATTCACCCGGATGCCAGCCCACCACGGTCGCCCACGCCCGCGGATCCAATCCTTCAGTCGGCTTCAGATTCGTAATGGAATTCGTCGTTTCGATGGGGGCGAACCAGTGAAATTTCGGTTTCTGCACCGTGAGGGTCGCGGAGGCAGACGGCGCATTGGTCGTTTGCTGGGCAAAGGCCTGACACGCGGCAAACAGCGCAATCAAAAGTATTATTCGCTTAATCTTCATGATTAAACCTCGACCTGTTCCGCGGACTGTCAAGTCATGGCAAATGGCGGCAATGTCCTGAACTGGCAGTTGGAGAGTCGAGCCTTTGGCTCGATTATTAAGCCGGAGGCCCAACGCTACACCAAATTTGGACATTACCCAAACGACGGGTGGTGGTGCGGTTCGAGAATTTCGGCTGACCAATTGACCTTGGCTCCGGGCCCTCCGGTGTTGAACGGACTTCCTACACCACCCGCATCTGGACGGCGTCCACGATCTGGTCGCCAACGAGGATGGAACCGATAATGACGACCGTAGTGCCTTTGCGGAGCCGGCTTTGTTCCACCAGGATTTTCAGCGAAGTTTCGATGGTATTTTCCGGGTTGATAAGGTCGAACGGCACAACGAATGGCGTGACGCCCCAACTCAACGTCAGACCGCCTGCCGCATTGTCGCTGGGGCAAAGCGCGTAGATGGGCGAATAATGTGGACGCATCCAGGCGGCATAACGCGCCATTTTGCCGCTGCGCGTAATCACCAGAATCGCCGCGGCCTTCAGTTCGTTGGCCATGACCACGGCGCTTTTGACGAGTTTCTGCCGCGCCGTGCCCAGTTCCGCCGCGTCGTGAAATTGCGCGCTGCCGCTGCGTTCAATGCGCGTGGCGATGCGGTCAAATACCTCGACGCACTTGAGCGGGTATTTGCCGACCGTCGTCTCGCCGCTGAGCATGATGGCGTCGGCCTCCTCATAAACTGCATTGGCCACATCGGTGACTTCCGCGCGCGTCGGCATGGGTGATTCGATCATGCTTTCGAGCATGTGAGTGGCGACGATGACCGGTTTGCCCTGGCGCAAGCATGTCTTGACGATGCGGCGTTGAACGATGGGAAGCTCCTCGTACGGGATTTCAATGCCCAAATCGCCGCGCGCTACCATGATACCGTCGCTTTCACGAACAATGGCTTCCAGATTTTGGACCGCCTGCCGGTCCTCGATTTTGGCGATGACAAACGGCGCTGGCTTGTCCGTTTCAAAAAGCTCACGCAGTTGCAACAGGTCGCGGGCTTCGCGCACGAAAGACAAGGCGATGAAATCCATGCCGAGTTCGAGGCCCAGTTTTACATCCTTGATGTCCTTGGCGGTGAGCGCGGGCAGGCTGACTCTGACGCCGGGCAGGTTGATATGACGGCGGCTGCCCAGCGTGCCTTCGGTGAGCACTTCGCATTCAACCCGGTTGCCGTCCTTGGCGAGCACTTTCATCTGGATGGCGCCGTTGTCAATCAACACCACGTCGTTGACGCTGATGTCATTGACGAAATTCGCGTAATTCACGTCCACGGAATGTTCCTCCAGGTCGCGTTCGCCGCGGACGGTCAGGGTGAATTTCTGGCCGGGCTGCAGGTCGAGCGGGGAACCAATATCACCGGTGCGAATGGCCGGACCTTGCGTGTCCAGCATGATGCCGATGAATTGCCGGCGCGCCGCGGCAGCCGAGCGGACGGCGCGATAGACGCGGCGCACCCAATCATGCGGCGCGTGCGACATATTGAGGCGGAACACATTCACGCCCGCGTCCATGAGCCGCACCAGCATCTCCGCCGAGTCGGTAGCCGGCCCCAGCGTCGCGATGATTTTTGTCCTCCGGATGCTCCCCGGTTGCATGGAGGAAAGGCTAGAGGCTAAAGTCCAAAGGCTAAAGTCCAAATTTGGACGCTTCGGCGATTAACCTTTAGCCTTCAGCCTTAACTCTGCGCTTGCCTTTGCCCGGAATGACCTCCATATTGCCCGCATAAATTTATGGCAGACGTGGCAAATAAATACCCCGAAAACGTTCCCGGCAAATATTACGTGGACAACCAATGCATTGACTGCGACCTGTGCCGCGAAACGGCGCCGGATAATTTCAAACGCAACGATGACGGCGGCTATTCGTTCGTTTATAAGCAGCCGGCCTCGCCCGAAGAAGAGGCGCGTTGCAAAGAAGCCAAGGAGGGCTGCCCGGTGGAAGCCATCGGTGACAATGGCGCCTAGGTGCCGATTTAAACATTTATTGCGTCGCGGAGACGAGGTGACGAGTCCCAAATTTCCCGGACTTTGAAGGGCTGGTCGGGGTTTTCTTATGCCGGTTCCTACTCATCTGCTCCGGCTAACGCCATGTCGCGAGTGTAGTACAAAATCCGTCCGCAATTTGTGCAGGTAATGATTTCCTGGTCGGCCATGCAGAAGACCAGGATTTGCGCCGGCAACTTCATGTGACAACCGCCGCACACGCCGTGGTGCACGCCCACGACGACGTTCTCGCCCTTGCTTTTGATGAGCCGTTCATAGCGGGCGCGGGCCGATTTCTCAACCGCCGCCGTCAATTCCGCCCGGCCCTGCTGCAATTCAGCGAGTTCCTTCTTCAGATTCTCTTCGCGCTGGTTTAATTGCGCGACCTGGTCACCTGCGAGTTTTTTCGTCTCGCCGGCTTCGCGGGTGACGCGGACATTGTCCTTTTGTACCTGTTCGGCCTGTTCCATCAACCCGATTTCCTGGTCCTCGATTTTGGTAATGTCGGCCTTGCAGGCGTCAATCTCGTGGGCCAACGCGCGATATTCCTCGTTCTTACGCGTCTGCAACTGCTGGTTGGCGTATTTTTCAATCTGCTGCTTCCTGGACTCGACGTCGAGTTCGAGCCGTTTGCGATCGGATTCAATCTGTTTGGCGCGCGTTTTGAGAGTTTCGAGTTGTGTCTGGGTGGCGGCGGCTTTGGCGCGCAAGCTCTCGCGTTCGGGGGCGATATGAGTGAGTTCGGCCTGTACGCGACGGATTTTTTGGTCACGGTCCTGTAAAAGCAGCAGCTTCTCAATCGTCTCCAACATTGAACCACGGAGACTAGCGGCTGAAACACGCCAAGTCAATGAGGGGAGAACGATATGGCAAAATGAATTTACCATTCCGCAGCTCGTGCTAACCTGTCGTCATGCGTTTTATCGGCAATGTCATCGAAAAATTGCAGCGGCATCCCAAACGGGTGGTTTTTCCCGAAGGCGAAGAACCACGCATCCTGCAAGCAGCCCGGCAGTTTCACGCCTTGCGGCTTGGTGCACCCATCGTGCTCGGCAACCGCGTGAAGGTGAAGGCGACTGCGGATGGACTGAATATTCCACTCGACGGCATCCGGGTGATTGAGCCGGCGGTGAGCGAGGAACTGGACAATTTCGCCCGGCGTTTCCACGCGCTTTACCGCGACAAAGGCATTCGCGCCGCCGAAGCGCGCGAAGCCCTGCTCCAGCCCAATTTTTTCGGCGCGATGATGATTGCGATGCATCAGGCGGACGGCCTGGTTTCCGGCGCGGCGCACATGACCAGCAGTGTCCTGCGGCCATTGTCCCAAATCGTCAAAGCAGCGCCGGATGTGGCCACCGTGTCGAGTTGCATGGTCATGGAGGTTGAAGACACGCGCCTCGGCGAAAACGGCGTGTTGTTCATGGCCGATTGCGGCGTCGTGCCCGACCCGAGCGTCGAGGAACTGGCCGACATCGCCATCACCACCGCCCGCCTCGCGCGGCATCTGTTGAATGTGCGCCCGCGCGTGGCATTGTTGTCGTTTTCCACCCGAGGCAGCGCGTCGCACCCGTCCGTCGGCAAGGTGCAGGCAGCTACTGCCATGGCCAAATTCAAGGCCGGGCAGGCACTGTTGGACGCCGAGTTCGACGGCGAATTGCAAGTGGACGCTGCCTTGGTACCGGAGATTGCCGAACGCAAGTTGCGTGACAGCACCATTGCCGGACGCGCGAACGTGCTGATTTTTCCCGAACTGAATTCCGGCAACATCACCAGCAAATTGGTCCGGCTGGTCGGCCACGCCAACGCCTACGGCCACATTCTGACCGGTCTGAACCGCCCCGCCGGCGATGTGACGCGCGGCTCGAACGCGCACGACATCCTCGGGGTGGCTGCCATCATTGGCGTGCAGGCGACCGATTATCACAAGCTGTATCCGGGCGCCGACACGCGTCTGCCCGGCGACGAGGCATAACTTGAAAACCAACCCCGCACTGAACGAATTGCCGGTTTACCAGCCCGGCCGGCCGATAGAAGAAGTTGCGCGCGAACTGGGTCTGCCTCTCGAAGGCATCATCAAGCTCGCGTCGAACGAAAATCCATTCGGGCCGTCACCGCTGGCCGTTGCCGCCATGCAAAAGGCGCTGGCGGGCGTCAATCTGTATCCCGACGGCAACGCGTTTTACCTCAAACAAAAACTCGCGGCCAAACTTGGCGTCGAACCGGCGAACCTGATTCTCGGCAACGGTTCGAATGAAATCATCGAATTCACCGGACACGCGTTGTTGTCGCCGGGAGCGGATGTAGTGGTGTCGCAATACTGTTTCGCGGTTTATCCCATCGTCACGAAATTGTTCGGCGCCAATCTCATCACCGTACCGGCGAAGAATTACGGGCACAATTTGCCTGCGATGCTCAAGGCCCTCACGCCGCGCACGCGCATCGTGTTTGTGGCCAATCCGAATAATCCCACCGGCACGCTGGCCCCGCGCGAGGCGGTCATACGATTCATCAACGAGGTGCCCGACGATGTCCTGCTGGTGATGGACGAGGCCTACATTGATTTTCTGAACGGCCCGCTGGATTTGGTGCCGCTGGTGCGCCAAGGCACGCGGCCAAATCTGATTTTGATACGGACGTTCTCGAAGATTTACGGGCTGGCCGGTTTGCGCACCGGTTACGGCATCGGGAACCCCGGGCTTGTGGCCGCGCTGGAAAAAATCCGGCAGCCGTTCAATCTCAATCTGCTGGCACAAACCGCCGCGCTCGCCGCACTGGATGATGTTGAGCACGTCCGCAAAACGCGCCAGAACAATTTTGCCGGATTGGAATTTTTCGAGCGGGCGTTCCGCGATTTGAAACTCGAATTTATTCCCTCGGCGGCCAATTTCATCCTGGTTCGCGTCGGCGAGGGCCAGAAAGTTTTTGAGGCGATGCAGCGGCAGGGCGTGATTGTGCGGCCGATGGGTGGCTATCAATTGCCGGAATGGATTCGCATCTCCATCGGCACACCGCCGGAGAATGAGCGATGCCTGGCGGCGTTGAAGACGGCAATACGCTAGGAACGGCTCGCGGAGCTGTCCGGCGGAAGTTCCGCCTCCCAATCGGTCGCCTCGGCGGGGCGACCCTACGAATTAATTTGAGCCTCGTTACCTCGGCTCCTACAAACGAAATGCGGCGCTTTTTCCTTTTCCCGTCTTCCGTTCAGCTTCATTTTAACGGCGTGGAATTGTCCGCCGCAGAAATTCGTGATGCCGTCAAGCTGGCACTGGCCGAGGATATCGGCGGTGGCGACGCCACGACTTTAGCCACGGTGCCGGAAACGGCTACCGCCCGGGCCGTCATGCGCGCACACGAACCACTCGTCGTCGCCGGACTCGCTTTCGCCGAGGCTGCATTCGCCGAACTTTCTCCTGCCACCAAAATCGAGCGGCGGACCGAAGACGGCCAGCGGGTCAAGGAGAATGAAACCCTACTGAAAATTTCCGGGCCGGCCCGCGCTCTGTTGAGCGCCGAGCGCGTCGCGTTGAATTTCGTACAGCGGCTTTCCGGCATCGCCACGCTCACCGCGCAATTCGTCGAGGCCGTCCAGGGGACACACGCGCAGATTCTCGACACGCGCAAGACCACGCCCGGCTGGCGGCGTTTCGAGAAATACGCCGTCACCTGCGGTGGCGGGCGCAATCATCGCATGGGCCTGTTTGACATGGTGCTCATCAAGGACAATCACCTCGCGGCGATGCGCGGTGAAAAGCCGAATGCCATTGCCGCCGCCGTGGAACGCGTGCGCAAAAGGTATCCGGATCTGAAAATCGAGGTCGAAGCCGACACTTTGGAGCAGGTCGAGCAGGCGGCCGACGCCCGGGCGGACATCATCCTGCTCGACAATATGAACCCGATTCAACTGCGGCTGGCGGTGCAGAAGATCAAAGGCCGCATGAGGGCCGAGGCCAGCGGCGGGGTAAATCTGGCGATTGTCCAGGCGATTGCCAGAACCGGCGTGGATTTTATTTCTGTCGGTGCACTCACGCATTCGGCGCGCGCGGTGGACATCGGGCTGGATTTTGAAGAATTGTGACCACCGACGCTAAAATTCTCGCTGCGTTGCGCGCGAATGCCGACGGTGTTTCGGGCGCGGAAATCGCGGAACAATTGGGCATCACCCGCGCGGCGATTTGGGGGCACATCGAAGAACTCCGGCGGCTTGGTTACGAAATCGAGGCCGGCCCGCACTTTGGCTACCGGCTCGTGCGCGCGCCCGACGCGCTCTACGCAGACGATTTGCTCGCGCGCCTCGGTAAAACCAAAATCATCGGGCGCGACATTCACGTGTTCGAACAGACGACTTCAACCAACGACGTGATTGAAAGACTCGCGCGCGACGGCGTGAAGGAAGGCGCCGTGGTTTTTGCAGAATCACAGACGAAGGGCCGGGGCCGCCTCGGGCGCGCGTGGATGTCCCCGGCGCGAAAAGGGCTTTGGTTTTCGATTTTGCTGCGGCCGGATTTGCGTCCACAGGAAACGACGCAATTGACGGTCGCTTCTGCCACAGCGCTGCGGCGCGCGATTCAATCCGAAACCGGCTTGAACCCGGAAATCAAATGGCCGAACGATATTTTGATCCGCGGCCGGAAAGTCGCCGGCATTTTGACCGAGTTGAGCGCGGAATTGGACAAGGTTCGGCACGTCATCCTCGGCATTGGCGTGGACGTGAACCTGGGAGCAAGCGAATTTCCGGCGGAGCTGCGCAGGACAGCGACGTCGTTAAGAATTGAGGCCGGGGAAGCCATTTCCCGGCCGGAACTGGCCACCGCAATCTTGCGCGAGCTGGACCGCGATTATACGCGCGTCTGCGACCATTTTTTTGCCGATGTCGCCAACGAGTGGGAAGCGCATTGCACGACGATTGGCAGCGCGGTGACGATTCAAATCGGCGGACGCCGCGTCAGCGGCCGGGCCGAATCGCTGGATGATGATGGCGCTTTGCTGTTGCGTACCGAACACGGCCATTTGGAACGGATCGTCGGCGGAGACGTGACGTTGGAGAAATGAAATTGGTTAAATGAGATAAATGAGTTAAACAGGTCCATGGATTGCGACGCCTGTTTAACCATTTAACCCGTTCAACTTATTTAACCGGTTCCCATGATGCTTTTACTCTTCGACATCGGCAACTCGAATACGCACATCGGTCTGGCCAATAACCGGCGCGT
>Ga0335078_10008600_pt1 | contig 15181 bp, 13 predicted proteins | sample Lox_Sample_32_FD_206711 | JGI IMG/M metagenome (GOLD analysis project Ga0335078, IMG submission 206711) | Soil microbial communities from Loxahatchee National Wildlife Refuge, Florida, United States - Lox_Sample_3.2 | ecosystem: Environmental > Terrestrial > Soil > Wetlands | place: USA... | reverse complement strand
TGGCTGGCCGGCAGGTCCCGCCTGTTACCTGGCTGGCCGGCAGGTCCCGCCTGTTACCTGGCTGGCCGGCAGGTCCCGCCTGTTACCTGGCTGGCCGGCAGGTCCCGCCTGTTACCTGGCTGGCCGGCAGGTCCCGCCTGTTACCTGGCTGGCCGGGGCAAGGTCCCGCTTGTTACCTGGTCGGCCACTCGCGCGGATTCGCGCGAGTGGGGTGCCGCGCTGGCAGGATGGTGAGGATGGGCTCGCTGATGCTGCTTGATTCCGCCTCGCTGTATTTCCGTGCCTTCTACGGCATCCCCGCGGACAGCATGACCGCGCCGGACGGCACGCCGGTCAACGCCGTCCGGGGGCTGCTCGACATGATCGCGCGGCTGATCCGGGCCCGCCGGCCGGGACGCCTGGTCGCGTGCATGGACGCGGACTGGCGGCCCGCGTTCCGGGTGGCGGCGATCCCCTCTTACAAGGCGCACCGCGCCAACCCGGATGGCAGCGAGCAGGTCCCCGGCGCCCTCACCGCGCAGATTCCCGTGATCGAGCAGGTCCTTGCCGCGGCCGGGGTGGCCATGGCCGCCGCCCCCGGATACGAGGCGGACGACGTCATCGGCACTCTCGCGGCGCGCGACGGCGGGCCCGTCGAGGTGGTGACCGGCGACCGGGACCTCTTCCAGCTCGTGGACGACGCCCGCGGGGTCCGGGTGATCTACACGGCCCGGGGGATGTCGAAGCTCGAAATCGTCGACGAGGCGGCCGTCGCCCGGCGTTACCAGATCCCCGGCCGGGCCTATGCGGCGTTCGCCGCGCTGCGCGGCGACCCGAGCGACGGCCTGCCGGGGGTGCCCGGAGTGGGGGAGAAGACCGCCGCCGCGCTGGTACGGGTGTTCGGCAGTGTCGAGGCCATGCTGACCGCGCTGGACCAGGGACACGGCGGGTTCCCGATGGGCAGCCGGGCCAAGCTGGCGCAGGCCCGGGACTACCTGGAGGCGGCGCTTCCCGTGGTCCGCGTGGCAACCGGCGCGCCGCTGCCGGCCGTTGCCGGGCGGCTTCCGGCGGCCCCCGCTGATCCAAAATTGCTCGCCGAGCTGGACAAGCGCTGGGACCTGGGGTCATCGCTGGGCCGGATGTGCGGCGCGCTGGCCGCGCGTCCCGGCTGACCACGCGTCCCGGCTGACCCCGCGTCCCGGCTGGCCCTGCGTCCCGGCTGACCGGGCGGCGCTACAGGATCCGGAGCGCGACCAGGCAGGTGTCGTCCTCCAGGTCGGTGGCGCCGAGAGCGCGCAGGGCAGCGTCGATCGCGTCCTCCGGCTCGGTGATGCCGCGCACGGCCGCTGACAGCCTGGCCACGCCGGCCTCCACGGACCGGTCCCTGCGTTCCACCAGCCCGTCGCTGTAGAGCAGCAGCAGGTCGCCGGGAGCCAGGGCCAGGGTCGCCGCGGCATATCCCGCGTTCCCCGCGCCGAGCAGGATGCCCGCCGGCGGGTCCAGCAGCCGAGTCCACGACCCCCGCACCAGGACCGGCGGCGGATGCCCGGCCTGCGCCCAGGTCAGGGTGCGGCTTGCCGGGTCGAAGTAGCCGGCGATCACGGACGCCGTGTGCTCGGGCGCGACATGGTGCACCAGGTCGTTGAGCCAGCCGACCAGGCGCTCCGGGGGCGAGCCGGTGATCGCCAGGCCGGCCAGCGCGCCGCGCAGCCTGGCCATGCCTGCCGCAGCCGCCAGGCCGTGCCCGGCGACGTCGCCGATGGCGATCAGCACATGGCCGCCGGGCATTTCAGCGGTGATATACCAGTCGCCTCCCACTCGCCCTGCTGGAGACGCCGGCAGATACCGCACCATGGTGCGCAGGCCTGGCAAGTCGAATGGCTCGTCGTGCAGCGGCAGAATGGCCCGCTGCAGTTCCAGGGCCACGAGCCGCTCCTCGGCGAGTTCCGCTGCGAGCCTGGCCTCGGCCGCCAGGCCGGATTGGGTTCCGTTCGCGGCCAGCGGGCGGCCAACCGGGTAGTTAATAGCCTCAGAAGTCATCTCGGGGTCGCTTCTGGTCAGGTTTCGTGCACCTAGAGTGAGGCATCCGGCTCTCCGCTGTCCAGATGCGAGCACAATTCTCATGGGTGAGATGATGCTGAGGCAAGGGAAGGGCGGACATGAGCGTTAAGTCCGGATCGGAGGCGGCGATGAGATCCGACGAGCCTGGTCAAGACCTCTACCCGCCGGGCCGGCTGGATCTGGCCGCGTCGGCCGCTGCGGGCGCGGGCTTGGCGGCGCTGCTGCTGACACCCGGGCCCGACCTGCGCTACCTCACCGGCTACGACGCACACCAACTCGAGCGCCTCACCTGCCTGGCGGTTCCCGCGGCGGGGGCCGGGTCCGGGGCGGGCGCGGCCGCCGGGGGACAGCCGTTCCTCGTCGTGCCGAGGCTGGAGCTGCCGGCGGCCCAGGCGTCGCCGGCCGGCGGCCTCGGGCTGGACATGATCCCCTGGGACGAGACCGAAGACCCCTATGCGCTGGTCGCCAGCCGGCTGGGCGCAGCCATCCCGGACGCCACGGCAGGCCCCGTCGGCCTGTCGGATCACATGCGGGCGTCGATGGTGCTGCGGCTGCGGGACGCCCTGCCGGGCGTCTGCCAGGCTCTGGCCAGCGCGGCGCTGCGCGGGCTGCGTGCCCGCAAGACTCCGGCCGAGGTGGCGGCGCTGCGCGCGGCGGGCGAGGCCATCGACCGGGTGCACGCCCGCGTGCCGGGCTGGCTGCGGCCGGGGCGAACCGAGCGGCAGGTCGCAGCCGACATCGCTGACGCGATCATCGAAGAGGGCCACGTCCGGGCCGATTTCACGATCGTGGGTTCTGGCCCGAACGCGGCGAGCCCGCATCACGAGGCGTGCGACCGGGCCCTGCGGGAGGGGGACGCTGTCGTCGTGGACATCGGCGGGACCATGCCCAGCGGCTACTGCTCCGATTGCACCAGGACCTACGTGATCGGGGCGGCGCCGCCGGCGCTGACCGCGTACTACCGGGTGCTGCAGCACGCTCAGCAGGCAGCGTGCACCGCGGTGCGGCCCGGGGTGAGCGCGGCGGCGGTGGACGCGGCGGCGCGCGAGCCGATCACGGCGGCGGGTTACGGTGAGTACTTCGTGCACCGGACCGGTCACGGGATCGGCCTGGAATGCCATGAGGATCCGTACATCGTGTCCGGGAACGCCGAGCCCTTGCGGCCGGGCATGACTTTCTCCATCGAGCCCGGCATCTACCCGGGGCCGCACGGCGCCAGGATCGAGGACATCGTGGTCTGCACCGAGCAAGGCTACGAGCGCCTGAACCAGGCCAGCCGCGACCTGGCCTGCGTGGACATCCGGTGAGTACCGTCGAGCGCGATTGCCCCGACGGACAGACCCGGGCCCTGTTCGAGCTGACCAGGGAGCTGGCCGATGCCGAGCTGCGGCCCAAGGTCGAGGATGCGGAGCGCGACGCAAAGTTCCCTCGCGAAGCGTTCCGGATGCTCGGCAGGTCCGGCCTGCTCGCGCTGCCCTACCCGGAGCAGTTCGGCGGCGGCGGCCAGCCGTACCAGACTTACCTGCAGGTCGTGGAGGAACTGGCGGCCGCGTGGCTGGCCGTGGGACTCGGGGTCAGCGTGCACACGCTGACCTGTTATCCGCTGGCCGCCGCGGGCACGCCCGGCCAGCAGCAGCGCTGGCTGCCCGGCATGCTCGGCGGACAGCAGCTCGGCGCCTACTGCCTGTCCGAGCCGGCCAGCGGCTCCGACGCGGCAGCACTGCGGGCCACGGCGGAGGCGGACGGGCCCGATTACGTGCTGAACGGGGTTAAGGCGTGGATTTCGCACGCGAGCCAGGCCGACTTCTACACCCTCTTCGCGCGCACCTCCGGTGACCCCGACGGACCGGACCGGGCCCGGGGGATCAGCTGCCTGCACGTTCCCGCTCAGACACCGGGCGTGTCGGCCGCGCCCGCCGAGCACAAGATGGGCATGCGCTCCTCGGTCACCGCGCAGATGATCTTCGATGGCGCCCGGGTCCCCGGCGGCAACCTTGTCGGCCAGGAGGGCCAGGGTTTCGCGATCGCGCTGGCCGCCCTGGACGCCGGGCGGCTCGGGATCGCCGCCTGCGCCACCGGGGTGGCGCAGGCGGCGCTCGACACTGCGGTCAGCTGGGCCAGACAGCGGCGCCAGTTCGGCAGGCCGGTCGCCGACTTCCAGGGAGTGTCGTTCCTGCTGGCGGATATGGCCACCGCGGTGGAGGCGGCGCGCGCCCTCTACCTGTCCGCCGCCCGGCGCAAGGACGCCGGCCTGCCCTACGGCCCGCAGGCCGCGATGGCCAAGCTGTTCGCCAGCGACGCCGCGATGCGGGTGACAACGGACGCCGTGCAGGTACTCGGCGGCTACGGGTACGTCGAGGACTTCCCCGCGGCCCGGCTGATGCGCGAGGCCAAGGCGCTGCAGATCGTCGAGGGCACCAACCAGATCCAGCGGATGGTGATCGGCAGGTCACTGGCCCGGCCTACTTCACCGCCCCGGCGGTGAGGCCGGAAACGATCCGCCGCTGCGCGAAGATCACGATCAGCGCGATCGGCACCGAGATGATCACAACCGCGGCATCGATGAGGTTGTAGAACACCTGGTACTGGCTCTGGCCGAGATTCACGATGGCCAGCGGGGCGGTGAACTTTGACGGGGTCTCCATGAACGACAGCGCGAACGTGAAGTCATTCCAGACCAGGATGAACGACAGGATCGTCACGGTGAACACCCCGGGCAGCGCCACCGGCATGATGATCTTGCGCAGTGCCTGCAGCCTGGTGGCGCCGTCCACGATGGCAGCTTCCTCGAGTGCCACCGGTATCTGCGAGAAATAGCTGGTGAGCAGCCAGGTAGCCAGCGGCATCGTGTAGATGAGGCAGGCGATGGTCAGGCCGGGATAAGAGTTGAGCAGGCCGATGTGCCGGTAGACGATGAACAGCGGCCCCACCATCGCCATGATCGGGAAGAACGCCGCGATCAGCACGAACCCGAAGATCAGCGGCTTGCCCCTGATCTTGGTGCGGGACATCGCGTAGCCGGCCAGGGAGGCCAGCACCACGGTGATCACGGTGGCGGCCAGCGACACGATCGCGCTGTTGACCAGCGGCCGGACGAAGTCCTCCTTCGTGAGGTCGGTGCTGTAGTTGCTCCAGGTGATGTGCCCGGGCAGCAGGCTCGATGTGCCCTGCGCCAGCTGCGCGTTGGTCTTCAGCGAAGTGATCACGATCCAGTAGAACGGGAACAGGCTCGCCAGTACGAAGATCGCCAGGAGCACGAAGAAGCCGACCTTGCGTGCCACGACCTGCGGCCGGAGCCGCCTGCTCGCCAGGCTGCGGGACGCCGTGTGGCGGGCCGCAGCCACTGCCCCGGCGCTCACCGCAGCCCCCGTGTGCGGCCTGGCGGTGTGCATTGCCCTGTGCGGCTCATTCATACCTCCTGGGTTCTGAAGACGCGCACGTAGACCGACGCGATGATCAGCGCGAACACGACAAGCGCCACCGAGACCGCCCCGCCGTAGCCGAAGTCGAAGTCGGTGAGGAACGCCTGCCAGTTCAGGTACCCGAGCACGTTGGTCGAGGTTCCCGGGCCGCCCCTGGTCATGATGTAGATCACGTCGAAGACCATGAACGAGGACAGGGTCCGGTAGATCAGGGCCACCATCAGCGCGGGCTTGAGCAGCGGCAGGGTCAGCCGCCGGAACGTGGACCAGGCGCTCGCGCCGTCGATCTTGGCCGCCTCGTAGATGTCGGCCGGGATCACCTGGAGCCCCGCGAGCAGCATGATCGCCATGAACGGGGTATTCCGCCAGGCGTCGGCGACCAGCACCGCGGTCCACGAGGTCCAGGTGCCGGCCAGCCAGGTGGTGTGACCCAGCGGCAGGTGCAGCTCGGTGAGGATGTAGTTGACGAAGCCGGACTGCGGGTCGAACATCGTCTTCCACAGCTCCGCCGAGACCACCGTGGGCACCGCCCAGGGGATCAGCACCGCCGCCCTGACCACGCCGCGGCCACGGAACCGCTTGTTCAGCGCGAGCGCCAGGCCGAGGCCGATCACGGCCTCTACCGCGACGGACACGATGGTGAACCCGATCGTGTTCCGCAGCGCGGGGACGAACTGATGGTCGCTGAAGAGCTTGGAGTAGTTGGAGATACCGGCGAAGCCGCCGAGCGGAGGTGCCAGGTAATCCACATGGTGGAACGAGTTCCACAGGTTGTAGAAGAGCGGGTAAGCCGTGATCGCCAGGAGCACGATCAGGACCGGGGCGACCAGCGTGTAGCCGAACCTGCGGTCCTGCGCGAGCAGGCTGAACTGGCTTCCGTGGCGCCGTGGGGGGGGGGGGGCCGGGGGGGCGCGGGGGCCGGGCGGGGGTGCGCGGGGGGGGGGGAGGGGGGCGGGTGGCGGGCCCGGACGGCACGGCGGATTCGCCGCGTGCGGTCATGACGGCATCATGAGGACGACGCGGCGGTCTGGTAGAGCTGCGCCACGGTGGGGCCCGTGGTCGATAGCGCAGCCGACGCCGTGGACTGTCCGGTCAGCACCGACGAGATCATCGTCTGCAGCTGGCTGGAGATCGACGGGTACACCGGGGTCACCGGGCGCGCCGTCGCCGCCGCGTACACGGCCTGCTCATCCTTGTAGTAGGGCGCAGCCGCGTAGAGCTGCGAGTTGTAGGCGGACTTCACCGCCGGCGGGTCACCCGCGTTGATCGCCCGGGTGATCTGCGCGGAGTCGCCGGTCAGGTACTGGATCAGCTCGTACGCCGCGGCCTGGTGCGTGCTCTTGGCGTTGACGGCGAGATCGTCGCCGCCGAGCGATGCCTGCGGGTTGCCGTTGGCGTTGGGGAACGGGAACCAGCCGGTCTTGCCGGCCAGGTTCGATCCCTTGGCCTCCGACAACTGGAAGATGTAGGGCCAGTTGAGCGCGAACGGCGTCTGGCCGGACTGCCAGGCGGCCTGAACGTTCGACTCCTCCCAGCCGGTCACAGCCAGCGGGGAGATCTTGTACTTGTGGATGGCGTCAGACATGAACGTCAGTGCCGCCACGTTGGCCGGGGTGTTGATGTTCGAGAGCTGGGAGGCGGAGATCTGGCCGCCGAAGCTCTGGAACGCGGTCACCGCGCCCTCGTACTCGGCACCTTCGAAGGCCAGGCCCTCCTTCAGGGATGGGTTCGACTTCATGGCCGCCTGCGCGTCGCTGACCAGCTGCGACGGAGTCGTCGGCGGGGTCTTGATCAGGTCGGTGCGGTAGTAGACCCCCTCCGCGTTGATGAACCAGGGAATCCCGTACACGCCGCCGTTGTACTCGCCCGTGGCAGCCTGCGCCGGGAAGAACGAGCTGGTAGCCGGGTGGAACGAGTTGAGGTTGGCGATCCAGCCCGACCGGGCGAAGGTGGCCGGCCAGGTCACGTCCGTGGTGATGACGTCCGGCGTGGTCGATCCCGAGATGAAGTGCTGCTCGAGCTGCTGCAGCGCCACGTCCGAGGTCGGCGACAGCGAGAGGATCTGCACGGTGATGTTGGAGTGCAGCTTCTCGAATGCCTTGATCGCCGCGGTCGTCGCCTGGCCCTCCGAGCCGAGGCCCTGCGTAGCGAACACGATGGTCTGCTTCGCGCCGGCCGCCACCTGCGAGCTCGAGCCTGAGCCGCCGCCGCTGCTGCCGCAGCCAGCCGCAGCCAGCGCGAGTACTGCCGTCCCGGCAGCAACCGCCGCGAGGGTCGTTCTGGGTCTGTGCTTCGGCCACAAATTCATCGTGGCTGCCTCCTTTTGTGGGTTGACATTGTGTTGCGATCTCAGCCCTGTCTCACGACCTGGCTCAGCTCTTTGGACAGGCTGCTCACCGTTGCGTTCACGGACTGGCGCAGCATGAGGGCCTGGTGCACCCAGCTCGATATCGCCAGGCTTAGCTGGTTGTACTCGGGTGTCTCCGGGCGCAGCCGTGCCGAGAGAATGGATCTCTCGAGTACCGGCAGGTAGGGGAACTGCTTGATCAGCGAAGGCTCGGTGTACAGCTGCGTCCAGACCGGGGGCTGCGAGCCCTTGATCAGGACCTGCCGCTCGGCCGGCAGGCTGGTGAGGAACCTGATGAACGCGAGCGCCGTGCGCTGATGCCGGGAGAACGCGCTGATCGCCAGGTTCGCCCCGCCCAGCGAGCTGGAGCCCGGGCCGTGCGGGCCCGGCAGCGCCTCCATGCCGAACTTCCCGGCGACCTTGTTGCCGGGCCCCGGCGTGCTGGCATCGCCGTAGACGTAGAACCAGTTGTTCAGGAATAGCAGCTTGCCTTGCTCGAAGGCGTTCTGGGAGGCCGACTCGTCGAAGCCCAGCGCCGCCTGCGGTATCCAGCCGTCGCGGAACCCGTTGACCAGGAAGGCCAGGCCCGCGCGAGCCTGCGGCGAGTCGAGGGTGACCCGGGTGCCGTCCGGCGACAGGATGCTGCCCCCCGCCGACTGGACCGCCTCGGCGAAGTTGACCGTGAGGCCCTCATAGGCGAGGAACTGGCTGGCATACCCCCACAGGCCGTACCTGGGCGCCACCGTCTTCGCGAGGGCGGCGAGCTGCCCCCAGGTGCGCGGGGGCGCGGCACCGGCGTCCTTCAAGATGTCGGAGCGGTAGTAGAGCAGTTCCGCGTTGCTGGTGAACGGCGCCGCCCAGAGCCTTCCCTGGTACAGCGCCGTCTCCACGGCGGGCCGCAGGAAGTCACCGAGCGGGAACAGCCGCTCGGACAGCGGGACGATCCAGCCGTTCGAGGCGAACTCCGCCGTCCAGATGACATCCAGGTTCATGACGTCGTAGACATCACTCTTCGCCTGGAGGTTCGCCGCAAGCTGGGCGAGCTGGTCGTCGGTGTCGTCGGGCAGCTGGATCAGCGTGACCCGCTGGCCGCGGTGGGCCCGGTTCCACTCGCTGATCAGGGCCGGAAGGTAGTTGCTGGTATCGAGCTTGCCGGTGGCGAAGGTAATCGGTCCGATGCCGCTGAGCGAAGGGGCCGGGCCGGAGGAAGAAGTGGCAGCGGCGCCGGTGAGCCCGCAGCCGCCGGTCAGCAGGGCGGCCACCGCGAGCAGGGCCGCCGCCAGCGGCGCGCGGAGCCTGCGCGCTGCCGAGCGTCTCGGCCCGCCCTCACCCTTCACGCCGCCTCCCTCGCCAAGCAATACATGCGTGTTATATACCTCTGTTAGGTAGCGGTCAATGGAGGGTTACGAACATGTTGCAAGACAGTGCCGCCCACGCGATCGTCCGCCGACAGGCAGTGCATTTGCGGTGGGCGTATGCCAGTATGTCCTCGAGGCTCTAAGGCCGCAACGGATCTACGCCGGAAGGGGCCCAGTCGTGCGCTTGCCGCTCCTAGCACTCCTGGCCAAGGAGCCAGCCCACGGCTACGAGCTGAAGAACCTGCTCGAACAAACATTCGGTGAGGCGTACCCTTCGCCGAACATCGGCCAGATCTACGTGACGTTGCAGCGGCTTGAGCGGGACGGGCTCGTCAGCAGCCAGGATGTGGTCCAGACCACGCGGCCCAATAAGCGCGTCTACGAGCTCACCCCGGCCGGCCGCGATGCCCTCGCCGCGTGGATCGAGGATCCGAGCGACGGTCCGCGGGTGCGCGACGACTTCTTCATGAAGCTGGTCCTGAGCCCGCTGGCGGGAGCCACCGACCGGTTGGCCCTGATCAACAGGCAGCGCAGGCATTACCTCAGCCTGATGCGGGGCCTGTCCGGGCTGGCTGATGCCCATGAGGGCGGCAGCCGGACAGCCCGGCTGCTGATCGAGGGCGCGGTTCTGCACTTGCAGGCGGATCTCGACTGGTTGCAGCGGTGCCAGGAGGAACTCCTGTGATCAGACATGTCCCCCGGCCCCCTACCGTCCGCCAGGATCCGGCGCTGCTCCGCCTTGTCGGGCTTACCAAGGTCTTCCGCGGTGACGGCGGCGCGGTCCGTGCCATCCGCGGCGTGGACCTGACCGTGGACGCGAGCGAGTTCGTCGCGGTGATGGGTCCCTCCGGGTCGGGCAAGTCCACTCTGCTGCACATGATCGGCGGCCTGGAACCCCCGACGAGCGGCGAGATCTGGTTCGACGGGCAGCGGGTGGACGGCCTCAGCCAGGCTCACTGGGCGGTGCTGCGGCGCCGCTCCATCGGCTTCGTCTTCCAGTTCTTCAATCTGGTCTCGAACATGACCGTGGCGGACAACGTGGAGCTCGCGGCGCTGCTCGGCGGCGCGAGCCGGCGAGAGGCTCGCGCGCGCCGGGAGGAGTTGCTGTCCGAGCTCGGGTTGGCCAGCAAGGCCGGTACCCCTCCGGCCAGGCTGGCGGGCGGCGAGCAGCAGCGCGTGGCTATCGCCCGGGCGCTGGCGGGCCGGCCCAGCCTGCTGCTCGCCGACGAGCCCACCGGGAACCTGGACAGCTCTAATTCCATGGACGTGCTGCGCCTGCTCGGCCGGGTTCACGCGCGGGGACAGGCGATCGTGCTTGTCACTCACGATGCGCGCGCTGCCAGCATGGCCGACCGGGTAATTAACTTGTTCGACGGCATGGTGGCCGACGACGCCGTGATCCGGGCCCCGGTCGGCCCGCCGGTGGCCGCTGCGGGTGTGCTCCGGCTCAGCGGGTGAGCCCAGTGCGGGCCGGCCTGCGCTGGATCCGTGCTGACCTGGGTGCGCACCGGGGTCAAGTGCTGGTCGTGACGGCGGTGGTCGCCGGGGTTGTGGCGTCGCTGTTGCTGTCGGCCACGGTGCTCGCGGGAGCGACCAATCCGTGGCGCGGCCTGTTCGCGGCGACCAGGGGTGCCCAGATCTGGATGCGCCTGGCCCCGGGTACCGATGCTCGGAAGCTGAGGCACATCGACGGGGTGACCGCGGTCGCCGGGCCTTATGCCACGACGGCGGCAACGCTGGTCCAGGGTCCGCTGCAGTCGCAGGTCGGGCTCCGGGCGATGACGCCCGCCATGCCGGCGGTGGGCCGCCTGCTGATCCGTCAGGGCAGCTGGCTGAGCCGCTCGTCACCGGGCGGTGTGGTACTCGAGGCCTCGTTCGCGCAGGCGGTGCGCTCCACCGTCGGCGACACCCTGACCATCGAGGGGATCGACGGCAATTCGGCCCGAGTCCGCGTAATCGGCATCGCGGATACCTCCGACCAGGGCTTCTACCCGGACCAGACCCCGGGCCTGATCTGGGCGCTGCGCGGTGTGCTGGACAGGGTAGAGCCGAATCCCGGGCACACCTACGAGCTAGTGGGCCTTCGGCTCGCCAATCCGCAATCGACGGGGCTGGTGGTTCAGCAGGCGGTCACGCAGCTCGGCAGCGCCGGCGTGCTCGGCGTGTCCACCTGGACCGAGGTCGAGCAGTCCATGGCGCGAGGCGATCCGCTGCTCGGCCTGCTGCTGGCGCTCTTCGGCCTGGTCGCGCTAGGGGCGGCCGTGCTGGTGATCGCCAACGCAACTGGCGGGAGAGTCCTCGTCCAGATGCAGGACCTTGCCACGCTGAAAACGCTCGGCTTTACTCCTGCCCAGGTCATGGGCGTTGTCCTGGCCGAGCAGGCGGCCATCGGCCTCGTCGGGACCTTGCTGGGGCTGGTGGCGGCCAGAGAGCTGACCATTCCGCTGCTGCGGGGGCTTCCTGCCGGGGTGCTGCCCGCCGTCGCGCCGCCGCCAGCGGCCTGGGCGATCCTCATCAGCTGCGGCGCTGAGGCCGCCGTGCTGCTCGCCACCGCTATCCCGGGCTGGCGGGCGGCCCAGGTTCGGCTGGTAGCCACGGTGCGGCGCTCCCCCCCATCGGGCCACCTCTCCCATCTGGCACGAGCGGCGCTGCTGTCACGCTTCCCGCCTTCCATGGTGCTCGGTGCCCGCGCGGCCTTCATCCGGCGGCTGCCCGCGATGCTGACCGTGGGCGGGCTGGCGGTGACGATGATGATGATCACGATCGGTCTTGGCTTCGTGTCCACGGTCGACGACGTCCAGCAGCATCCCGCGGACATCGGCGCCGCGGCGGCACTGACCGTCAGCCCCGGCGAGCTGACCAGCGCGCGGGCGCGCAGCCTGGTCTACGCCGACCGGCAGGTCGCCGCGGTCTACCCGTCCGTCGAGGTCAGCGCGCTGCTCCCGGGCGAGACCACGACGATCACGACGCTCGGCTCGGGCACCTCCGCCCGTCCCTTCCCGTTCCACGTGGCCCAGGGTCGCCTGTATCAGGCGCCCGGCGAGGCGGTGGCCAGCCAGGGGCTCCTCAATACCCTGCACCTACGGGTAGGGGAGTTCGCCCGGATGACGCTGGGCGCCGTGCCGGTGATATTCCACATCGTCGGGCGGATCGTCGAGCCCGAGTACGACGGGCAGGTGCTGGCCGCCGGGATCGACACGCTCGGCCAGGCGGGAGTGGCGATGCCGCCGGTGTACTACAGCCTTGTGCTGCGCCCTAGTGTGTCGGCGGACGCCGCCCGCGCGCACCTCCTGGCCGTTTCCGGCGACGGACTCGATGTGTCCGAGGTCAGCGATCCCGCGGACCAGCTCGGGATCGTCCGGATGATGCTCACCGGCCTGATCGCCGTGCTGGGCCTGATCGGGCTGACCGGCCTGCTCACCGCGTCCGCCGTGGGCCTGCGCGACTACCTGCGGGACGTGGGGGTGCTGCGGGCCATGGGCCTGACCCCGTCGCAGGTGATGGTTTCGGTCGCGACGAGCACCGCGCTGCTGGCGCTGATCGGCGTGGCCATCGGCACGATCACGGGGCTCGCCCTGTCGGCCCGGCTGATCAACGCCGGCGCCCAGGCGTACGGCATCGGGGCCGGGATCGGCAGGCCGCCGTCCGCGGTGGCCATCGCCGTCACGATCAGCGCCGCCGTGGCGGCGGCCTCGGCCGCCGCCCTTCTCCCGGCCCGCCGTGCCGCCCGGGTGCCGCTGGCAACGGTGCTCGGGCCTTAGCGCGGCTGCGCCCGGCCGATCGCCAGCCCGCTGTCGGTGTCAAAGAACTGCAGGTTGGATGTGTCGACGGCGAGTTCGATGGGCCGGCCAGGCTTGACCTTGCTGCGGGCGGCCACTCTGGCCGTCCACAGCGACTTGCCGCCGGCCAACGGGATGGCCTCGTCCTCTTCGTCTCCGGCCACCGCCTGGGTGATGCTGGCGTGCTGGACCTGCGGGGCGTCGATGCTGAACAGGACGTGGATCTCGCTGCCCAGGTCCTCGGTCACGCCCGCCGTCACCGGCATCCTCGCCCATCCGGCCTCAGCCAGGCTCGCGTCCTCGAAGTCCGACGGCCTGACGCCCAGGATGAGCTCGCGCCCGAAGTAACGGTCCAGGCCGGGACGTGCCGTGAGCAGACTCTGCGTCACGGGGAGGCGGTGGTCGGCGAAGGTGACCGCCGGCCCTCCGTCGCGGATCAGCTTCGCGGTAACGAAGTTCATCGCCGGGGACCCGATGAAGCCGGCCACGAAGAGGTTGAGCGGAGCGGTGAAGAGCGCCTGCGGCGTGTCGGCCTGCTGCAGCTTGCCGTCGCGCAGCACGCACACCCGCTGCCCCAGGGTCATCGCCTCGACCTGGTCATGGGTCACGTACACCGTGGTCACGCCCAGCCGCTCATGCAGCTGGGACAACGAGGCGCGCATGGATACCCGCAGCTTGGCGTCCAGGTTGGACAGTGGCTCGTCCATGAGGAAGGCCTGCGGCTCCCGGACGATGGCACGACCCATGGCGACCCGCTGGCGCTGGCCGCCGGAGAGCGCGGCGGGCTTGCGCTTGAGGTATTCGTCCAGGCCGAGCATCTTCGCCACCTCGGTGACCCTGCGCTTGATCTCGTCTTTCGGAGTCTTGCGCTGCTGCAGGCCGAACGCCAGGTTCTGCTCCACGCTCATGTGCGGGTAGAGGGCGTAGTTCTGGAAGACCATCGCGATGTCGCGGTCCTTGGGCGGCAGGTCGTTGACCACCCGGCCGCCGATGGAGATCGTTCCTGAGGTGATATCGTCTAGCCCGGCGATAGACCTCAGCGCCGTCGACTTGCCGCATCCGGACGGCCCGACGAGCACCATGAACTCGCCATCGGCGATCTCCAGGTTGAGCCCGTCGACCGCCTTCACTCCGCCTGGATAGACCTTGTCCACATGGTCCAGGACGATCTGCGCCATCCGCTGCTCCACTGCTCCGTCGTCGCCGTCGGCACTGCGCCGCCGGACTTTGGCCGGAGCGTATCCCGCTGATCGCCTCGATGTTAAGGTGCGAGACGGTTGTGTTACGAGAGCGTAAAGACCGATATCAGGCTGTTACCGTCTGCTGTCGGGCTACCTTATCTGGGTGGAGGAGACCAACCGCACCATCATCTCGCTGCTGTCCCGAGACGGCAGAATGAGCTTCACTGAGCTGGCCAAGCGCACTGGTCTGTCGGTTTCGGCGGCGCAGCAGCGGGTCCGCCGCCTGGAACGGCGCGGCGTGATCAAGGGTTATGCGGCCGTTATCAACCCCGATGACGCCGGGCTGCCGCTGACCGCGTTCGTTTCTATCAAGCCCTTCGACCCGGCAGCCGCGGACGACGCGCCACAGCGGCTGGCGCACCTGACGGCGATTGAGGCATGCCACAGCGTGGCGGGGGACGAGAACTACATACTCAAGGTCCGGGTGGCATCACCGGCCGAGCTGGAGAACCTGCTGCAGGAAATCCGGTCGGCGGCCTGCGTGTCCACCCGCACCACCATCGTGCTGAGCACCCCGTACGAGAACCGCCCGCCAGACGTGTGACCGGACCTGGCGGCTAGATGAATGATTCTCATTCCTGTCGGCAGTCGTCTGGAGCCCGGCAGCGCCTGCGCCCCAGCAGGGCAGGCAAGCGCGGCCCGGGTCAGGCCGGCCCGGGGTGACCGGTGGCCTGCCGTCAGCGCGGAGCCGATCTTCACGGGCAGGGCCCGCGTGTGGCAGGGGGTAGGGCCTGCGTGTAGCGGGGGTGTGGTGCGGGTTCGCCGTGGTTACGGTGCGCGAGGATCTCTCGGGCGGGGCTGCCCGTGTCGCGGGGCTGTCGTCCGGATTCGGCGAGGTCAGCGTCCGGTCAGCGTCGGGGAGAGTGGGCTGGTCGGAAGTTTTTTCGATATGTGTGCTCTGGGCTTTGCTGGGGCGGGTGTTTTGTCAGTGCCGCCCGGTAACGTGAGCAGCACGAGACACCCGTCGGACCCGACTTCGGGAGGTGAGCCCCGT
>Ga0335078_10008599_pt1 | contig 15181 bp, 17 predicted proteins | sample Lox_Sample_32_FD_206711 | JGI IMG/M metagenome (GOLD analysis project Ga0335078, IMG submission 206711) | Soil microbial communities from Loxahatchee National Wildlife Refuge, Florida, United States - Lox_Sample_3.2 | ecosystem: Environmental > Terrestrial > Soil > Wetlands | place: USA... | reverse complement strand
GGCGGATCTAGGCGACCGGTCGTCGGTCGAGCGCGCGGCGAAGGGGGTGGATGTCGCGTATCTCGTGGCCACGCCGTACGAACAGGGCGTGGCCGCGGAGATCCGATTCGGGAAGACCGGGTTGGACGGGGTCCGCTCCGCGGGAGTCCCGTACGTGGTCTACTCTTCGGTGAGCGACGCGGATCGAAAGACCGGCATCCCGCACTTCGACAGCAAGGCCGAGATCGAGGACCACCTCCAAGGCCTTGGGGTAGAGCACTCTGTCATCGCGCCGGTCTTCTTCGCGGAGAACCTGTTCGCGCCGTGGATCACCGGGGGGCTCGCCCAGGGGGTCCTGGCGACCGGTGTCCTACCGGACCGGAAACTCCAGGTCATCTCGCTGCCCGAGATCGCCGAGTTCACGACGCTCGCGATCGAACGGCCGGAGTCGTTCCGAGGGAAGAGGGTCAACATCGCTTCCGATGAGCCGACCCCGACGGAGATCGCGCGGGAGCTATCGGAGATCCTGGGCCGAAAGTTGGGCTATCGCGCGATCCCCCTCGAGGACGTTCGCAAACAGAGCGAGGACCTGGCCAAGATGTACGACTGGTTCAATCGCGTGGGCTACAGCGTCAACATCTCGCGACTCAAGCACGAGTATCCCCAGGTCCACTGGCGCACTTTCCGGGAATGGGCCAGGGCGCAGGATTGGGCACGAGCGCTACGCGCCTCTTCCTAGGGTAATCCGGACCCGGGAGGATTCCAGCTCCTCCCGTCTCTCCGAGGGGCCGCGTTCGGCCGACCTAGGCGGCCCGCCTTAGGAGGGAGATCTCCGGCGGCGCGTCTTGGTCCGAACTCCCGGGAGTGTCCCGATCTGATCGGGAAGCGGGTCAGGTCGCCGTACCGCTCGAAGCAACAACGGAGAATGGTTATCGGAGGTCGAAGTTCGGCCATTCGGGAGCACGAGATGGCGCCTCTGATCAAGGACGGGGCTGCGACGCTGGAACAAGCGCTCGACTTCGCCCGTCGACGGGAGTTCGAGAAGGCGTGCGATCGCTTTCTGGACGCGTCCAAGAAGTTCGCCAACGAGGGGAGCATTCCCGGCTCGAATCGAGCGCGCGCCTATGCCGAGCTGTTCTCCCCGGGAGTCCGGAGGCTCGAGACGACGGCCCTCGTCAACCTGAGCAACTACCTCACCTCTACCCTCGGAAACGACGAGCTCCACCCCGGTCCGCGAAGCATCGCGGCGTCGGAACTTGCGAATCAGCTTCGGTTGACGGCGAGAGACTCCAACCTGATGACCGCGGTTCAATCGGGGGGCGGAGATCCCGGCTCCCTGGCCCAGGCGCTTCAGGGCCTGGCCAACGACTATCGTCAGCTCGGCGACCAGGTGTTGTTCCTTCCCGAGTTGTTTGAAGGACGGTCGGTCACGGCGGCCTCCCGTGTTCCGCCGCTGATGGCGGTATCCTTTGAAACGCTCGGGACCGCGAAGCAGTCCACGGACCCCCTCGCGGCCGCGGAGCACTTTCAGACCGCCCAGCAGTACTGGCTTCAAGCCGGCAACGAAGCCCGAGGGAGCGCCGCGGCGTCCCGGGTCGGGAGCCTCGCGTTCCAGGCGAAGTGCTGGTTTTGCGGTCGAGAAGGTACCGGGCACGGAATCCAGTTCATCTCGATGCCCGTCAACCAGGATCTGAACGGGCTGAAAGGGGCCGATGCCTCGCCGTTACCGTCCGTCGACCAGTCCGGGCGTCTCGTGTTCGCGTGCAAGGGGTGCTACTCGGCCGTCTTCGGGCTCGCCGATCGGATTGCCCTTCAGCGGGCGGGCGAAACGGAGATGCGGCTGTCGGCCCGCATCAGCGCCCTGGAAGCTCGGCTGCAGCTACGGGTCGGTTAGGGCGGGCAGATGGACCAACCCCTTTCGGCCCTCCAGCTTCGGTGCCAGGCGTGCGGGGCGGCGTACTCGAGCACGTCGACCTCCGAGATCCTCACGTGCCACTACTGTGGAACGTCACAGCGAGTGGTCGATGCTCGTCAGTTCCTGGACCATTTCATGGCCCAGGTGACCGCGTTCGTACGCCAGGCCGTGCCGCTCGGCCTCGACGGGGCCCAGGGCGAACACGTCGACCCCGTCGCTCGGCTTTCCGCCTTCAACTCCAGCGTGCGGCCCCGGATCTCCACCGAAAGCGAGGGCTACCGCTTCAGTTGCTTCAGCCTCCTCTCCGCGTCCCTCGCGGTCCTCCCCTTCTCGTCGACCGCCAACGCGTCGGCGGCGACGGATCCCGCGACCGTCTCGGTGTTCTCGGCGAAGGTCCAGTCGGTCGCCCTGCTGGCGGTCGATGACTCCAGTCGCGAGCTGATCGCTCGGGCGAGCGGCCTGGCCACTGCGTACCAGACCCTGCTGGTGTCAGCCCGACTGATGGGGGGCTCCCAGCCCGAGCGGTTCCACCTGATCCACCAGAACCTGGCGACCGCGTCCAAGGCGATCGAGTCTACCCACCGGTGGCTCCCCCTCGCCACCCGACTCTCCGGATTGGCTGATGAGTGCGCCGCGGTCGACAGCTGGCTGACCTCGGGCAAGACCGGCGAGGCGAGGAAGCTGCTGAGCTCGGCGAGCGAGAAGCTGGCGAAGTCCCGGGCGGAGCTGGCCACGAGCCCCGAACTGGGGTATCTGCTTCCGGCGGTCGATCAGGAGCTCGCGACCGTCCGCATCGTAGGGGCGATGCTCGATATCTCCGAGAACTCCGCCGCCGTGGCGCCTCCGCCGTTGGTCTTCGTGGAGCGATTGAGCGGCATACTGAACTGGCTTTCTCAGAACACGCCCCCCGATTGGGCGCCCCGGTTCCGGACCGCCAAGCTGTGGGAAACCGTGTTCACCCACGCCAGCCGAGTTCGCGCCGCCCAGGGAGGCCGCGGATCCGTCAAGGTAGGTCCCGGGGAGGGGAGCATCCTGATCCCGTTCTGGGTGGTCGAACTCCCGTACACTTTCGAGACCGGCGCGCTGTGGGGGAAGCGGGGCAAGGAGGTCCCCGAGATCCTCCTCGTCGCGGCGACCTTCCCGACCGATGTCTCCACGCTCACGGTCGCGGGGTCGAGCCGAGCGCTGACCGACGTCTTTGCGGCCGGAGGGAGCGGACCGATGATCGATCGGTACTACAATCGGCTGACGGGCCGCGAGCAGAAGATCAGCGAGAGCGGAGGGCTCGCCAGCCTGGTTCAAGGCGCGGCCTCGACCTCGTCGGGGGGCCGTCCGATGGTTCCCCCGTTGACCTCGGAGGCGGAGTGCCTTCGTCTCATCCAGCTGTACCTGGATTCCATCCGCTCCCGGAATCCAAAGGTCGCGGGACAGCTCCGGGCGAGCTCTCCCCGGGTCCTCGACCTTGTCTACTTTCCATGCGAGCCGAGTTCCGTGCCCGTAATGCCGTGGCTCGGCGGGGTTTCTCCCGGCACGGCCGGGGACCCGAGGTGGATCGCCCACATGACGGCTTGACCCGCTAGTGGTCTCGCCGTTCGCGCGGTACCGGGATGAGCTTCGGTCCGACACCTTTGATCCTGAGCTACGACCCCTAAGGAGCCCGCGAACCATGCACTCCTTCGAGGAGCAGGCTTGGTGTGACCGACTGGCTGCGCTCGGGGATCATCCTGCCTGTGCTTCACGCCGCCCTCCGAGCTCAGGCTCCCGCCGCGGCTCTCCTCTTCGGCCCGGGCCGTCCCGAGGACCCCGAGCGGCCCCACCGAAACGCTCCGGGAATCGCGATCGGAGCCTTCGTGGTGATCGTGCTGCTGAAGGAGGCGGCAACGGGGTCGATGTTCCACCCGCGTAGACTCGGCGAACCGGTCTCCCGATCCGTAGCTCGTGAGCCCTCCTCGTAATCTGTCACCGAGCGATGCTCCCCGCGACGCCCGAGAGGCGCCCGGAGCCTCACGATGGCGAGTCGCGGGATCAAGATCTCGGCGATTGTCGCCGCCGTGGTGGTTTCGATCTCCGCCGGACTGGGAGCGGTGAGCGCGTTCCCGACCCACTCCCCCGGCGGGACCGCGCACTATCGACTCCTGACGCCCGGTTCCCCCGTGCTCCTGCCTCAGGGAGCGACGTATCCGACCGCTCGAGGGAACATCTATTTCCAGGTAGGGGCGGCGGTCGACCTCCAAGGATCGTGGGAGACCTCACGCCCGATCGCCCTCGCCGTGTTCTCGCTCCCCTTTGGAGCCACGACGTGGCCGTTTCCCGGCTCGTTTGCGAAGAGTGGCAGTCTAAACCTCACGTTGTTCCCGGGCACGTACGAGGTGGTCGTCCTTCCCGGGGTGGGGACCGCCGCGAAACCTGTGCTCACCGTGACCAAGTCCATCCAGGCACAGTTCGATCGGGGACTTACGGTGCTGCAGTCGCCGGAGTACACCGAACTGCCCGCCGGGGGTTATCTCGCGTGGCCGCTTCCGGAGCCGGCGATCACGTCGGGCCTTTGGTTGAACGGCACGATCTCCGCCACCGCGTGCTCGGATCGCCTGGCCATTCTGCCGGCGGTGCTGTATGAGGCGTTTCAGTCGAATCGCAGCCTGATCAACGCAACCGGTGTCATCGGAATCGGAGGCGGGACCTACACCCCGTGCGTGTCCCTCTCTAACCTGCAGAGCACCGGTCTCGGCGAGTTTGGACCGTTCTCGGACAGTCCGGGTGAAATGATGGTGTTCTACAACGCGGGGCCCAACGCTGCGCGGGTCGCCGTCCTCGCCTCGTTGGACGTGACGTTCCTGACTCCGCCCTAGCCTTCCCGGGAGTCCCGGTTTCTCGGGGTCAGAATGTGAGCCGGGCTTGAATCTCGAAATCTGCCGATTCTCGAGCCGTTGGGCTCGCGCGGACTCGCCTGACCTCTGGTCTCACTTTGCGATCTCTCGGCTCAATTACTCTTGGACCCAACTTCCGTTCAGGTTCTGCGGCCAAGAGACCACAATCGAGGAGTTGGTGGCCCGCCTCCGTCCTGATCGACCGATCGGTTCCCGCCGCAGCATTACCAGCTGGAAGGCAGGAGGTCAGGCTCGGAATCGAGCCGCTAAGGCTTGACGGAAGGCGGTTGTTCCGTATCGGGAGCCCGGGCGGAAGCTCGAGCCGCGCTCTCGGCCAGGTTCCACTCCTCCGCCAGCGTGAGGGTGGAAGGGCGAAGAACGCTCGCGATCAGAACCAACAGCCCGAGCCCACCGATGAGGAGGAGAATCGCCACCGCAAAGTCCGAGACCGGTTCCCACGAAGGGACCAACTCGGAAAGCGAATCGAAGATGCCCGCCGCTACAAACGCTCCGAAACTCACCCCTACAGTCCAGATGAACGATTGACGTCGGGCGGAGTCCGCGACCACATGCGCCAGTCCGAGTTCTAGACCGCCCGCTCTCCGAAGCCTGGCCCATAGGAGGATTCCCAAGCCGGCGCACAGTGCACACCCCGTGGCCGCGCCAACGTCGAGACCGGTCAAGAAAGGATTGGCCATTTCCTTGTATCATAGGGTTCTACACTACTTACGTCCTATCGTTCGCGGTATCGACGTCGCCCGCCGGATTCCTGAAGTCCGCAACGACGGTCGCAACTATGCTTAAGATTCTGCAATGAGCTCGTCGACAGAGGGTCGGAAAATGAAGGATCGGGATGGCCTCGAGTGGTTTGAGCAGCTTCCGTGCGCCGTGACGGTCTGCGACAAGGAGTACGTGATTCTCTACCTCAACGAGCGGTCCGCCGAAGTGAACGCCACGGACGGAGGGAAAGCGCTCGTCGGGAAGAACATGATGACCTGTCACCCGCCCGAAGCTCAAGTCAAGCTCCAGCGCGTGATGGCCTCCGGACAGCCGAACATCTACACGATCGAGAAGAAGGGCGTCCGGAAGATGATCTACCAGGCCCACTGGAAGTCCGAGGGGAAGGTGGCTGGCCTCGTCGAGATAACTTTCGAGCTTCCCAAGGAAATCCCACATTTCGTTCGGAGCGGATAGCCCTCGGACGGAGTTCGGGCCGTTCGGGTCGGCCTCCCGAATCAGCCCCCGCTCCGATGAGGATGGATAGCGACAACCCTGAAATCGGCCGTTCGCTGGGGAGCAGCATGGAGTTCGATACCTTCACGGTGTCTTTGCTCGAAGCTCGAGCGGACTCGGCGAAGCTATCGCAGCCGGAGGCAGACGCCTTGCAGGACGCGCACATGGATTTTCTGGCGTCACTGCAAGAGGCCGGCAAGCTCGAGGCGGCCGGCCCCTTCCTAAGCCCGAAAGACCGTTCGTTCCGCGGGATGTGCCTCCACCGGATCCCCCCCGAAGAGGTCTCGACGCTTTTCGAGAAGGATCCGCTCATCCGCGCCGGAAGGCTGTCGGTCCAAGTCTTTGCTTGGGCGGTTCCGAAGGGAGCGATTGCCCTCTCACCGACTCGATTCCCGCACTCGCAGGCGGAACTCTGATTCCGGGATTGTCCGGGCTACCCCGCCACGAATCGAGCAGGGAACCGAGGACACGCGCGGCCAGCTCGACGGTCAGTCTCTCCGGTGGACGTACGGATTCTGTGCCCCACGAAACGTCGAATGAGGTGTCGGTCAGCGGCTTCATCGCGCGAAGCCGAGACCGCTGATGTGCGGTCCTGAGCGCTTCGGGCCACTCGAGGTACTTTCACACGCCGTCGAAGCGCGGGTCGAACTCTCTGCCCTCCCGGTCGTTGATTCGGGCCATGCAAGTGCGAGCGCCCCGCTCCACTCGAACCCCGCTAGGTACAATCGCCACTGCGCCCAGAGGCGGGGGAGCCTAGGTGGGGTCTCATTCGGGCGGCTGATCGACGTCCTTCGGCGCTCAGGGGCCCTGACGGCCGGGCGAGCACACTCGGGGCCAGGTCTCACCGTTCACCTCGTGGCAAAGAATGGGGGTCGAGGACCCTCTCTCCCGACGGGTGAGGGCCGCCAGGACGGGCAACAAAGCAATCTCCGATCACCGGTCTCAAAGGACTCTAGCCGATTTCGAGATGCGGAACGCGACCCCCGTTGAGGGAGTCGAGCCGGGACCGACGGCCCGTCCCCGCAGACCGAGTACCGCTAGCAATCGGATCTGCTGGGAAGAGGCCATCGACTCATTCGTCGCCACGTGGAAACGGAGACGCTTGATCGGAGAGCGGTGGGAACGAGGGCTCCGCTACACGCTCCGCCGACTTCCGGCCCTCCTCGTGGGAGCCGAAGAGTGTTCGATGATCGTCGTGCCCGCGGACGTCACCGAGTTCCACGTCGGTACGCTTCGAGGTCGTCCGGGTTGGTCCCGCGCGACGACGCAGTTCTACTTCGCAGCTCTCCGACAGTTCCTTCGATGGAGCGGGAACCCCATCGCCGATCAATCGGAGATCTGGAGGCTGCCCCCCGGCCCCTCACCCCGACGCCGATGGCTGCCGGTCCGCGACCTGGTGGGACTGCTCCGGGCGGCGGCCGGTCCGGCACGGCTCATCGTCGTGCTGGAGGGCTTCAACGGTCTCCGGAGGGTCGAAGTGCTGCGTCTACGAGCTCAGGACGTGAACCTCACCGAGGGCTGGGTTAACGTCAGGGGAAAGGGTCGGATGGGGGGAAAATGGCGACAGATCCCACTGAGCACCCTCGCTCGCTCCGAGCTCGGCGCGTGGCTGAAGGATCTCCCCCCGGACGCCCGGATCCTACCGTACTCGGCTTCCTGGGCCGACCTGCAGCTTTCCAAAGCGGCCCGTGCCGCCGGTTTCGCTCAACGGGGGGTACACGTCTCCCACCACGACCTACGTCGTACGTTCGGGCGCATCGCCCACGAGTCGGGCATGGATCTGATCCAACTCAAGAATCTGTTCGGTCACTCCAATCTGGACATGTCCGTCCACTACATCGGATTGGACTTGGACCGCATGCGAGAGGGTCTCGGTCAGATCGATCGTGCGGTGGGCCCACTCGTACGAAGCCGAAGGGCGGCGCGGATTCCGACGACCGGCAAGGAACGTCCCGCCCCCTTCGGTGGGTGTTAGGTCCACAGCGGATTGGACCGTGAGGGTAACACCGAGCCCCAGCTTACTTCGTGCGGTCTACGGTGGATCGTCGAGGTCCGGTGTCCCTCGGTCCCAACGTGCACTCGAAGAACAATGCCCCGGGAACCGGGTGGGGCCAGTACGCCGGAATCGGTGCGAATCCCATCTCCTGGTAGAACTGAACGGCGCCGCTCATCGTTGAGAGGGTGTCGACCCGTACCCGCTCGTATCCAAGGGCGCGGGCCCGACGGAGCAACGCCCCAGCCATACGGGGTCCGAATCCGGGTCCGCGATGGTCCGCCCGCACGTAGATCCGTTTGATCTCCCCCACGCGCGGCTGCAACTCACGGAGGGCACCGCACGCCACCAGGGCCTCGTCGGCGAAAGCGAGTATGACCTCTCCGCGCGGCGGACCGTAACCTCCCGGAAGTTCTTCGATCTGTTGGTCGATCTGAGCGAGGCCAACGTTCGCCCCCGACTTCCCGGATTCGTCGGGACTCCGGTGGTCAGCGAGCCACTGCCGATAATCCTGGAAGAGACGACGAACCGTGTCAACGTCCTTCGACCAGCTCACCCGCCGTAACTTCGTGCCCGGATGGCTATCCAGATTGTGGCGAGCTCGAGGTTCCGCCATGCGTTATCGCCCCAGAGAAAGGCCCTGTCAAATGGATGACTCGACCCTCCGGCCTCGCCGATCGGGGAACTCGCGTCCCCGACGGGACCTCGTCCGGACAGCGAACGGGACTCCTGCGACCCCGACCCCTCACTTGTGGACGATGCATATGGTTTAGCTTATATAATGTGTCATTTATCAATTGACCGTGTCCTCCCCCGGGCAGGCCTTCGAAGTGCTCTCAGACCCCACCCGTTTCCGAATCGTTGAGCAGCTTCGCGGCGGAGAGCGCTCAGTGGGAGCCCTCGTCTCCACTCTCGCCGTTTGTCAGCCCGGAATCTCCCGACATCTCAGAATCCTCCACGACCGAGGGTTCGTTCGTGTCCGCGCCGAGGGCCAGCGACATTTCTACTCCCTGCGCCCGCAACCGTTCCGCGACCTCGATCGTTGGATCCACGACTACCGGGATCTGGTCGAGGACCGCCTCAATCGACTCGAACAGCTCGTCGAGAGCGATCGAGCGGATTCCCACTCCCCTAAGCGAGAACCGCGGAGGGGCTGAACGATGTCAGCAGCCAACCGTAGCCGAGGACCGTCTTCCGAGCCGATCGTCTTCTCTCAGCCCAGCCCGGTGGAGAGTCAAGTGGCACGCATATTCCGAGCTCCCCCCGAGCGAGTCTTTCACCTGTTCACCGACCCGGCCACCCTACCGTACGTGTTTGCCCCCGATCCTCGATCGGTCACGATCGAGAAGCTCGAATTCCGAAAGGGAGGGAAGTACTCGATCCGCGTCAAGATGGACGATGGACGGCTGGTCCGTTTCCAGGGCGAATACCTGGAAGTGACGCCCCCCCGCCGGGTGGTCAACACCTTCGAGGTCGACATGTTCCCCGGGGCCTCGGCGGTAGAGACCGACGAGTTCGAACCGGTCGGTGACTTCACCCGTGTGACCGTTCGGTGGAAGTACCTGCGCCAGGCGGATCGTGACAAGATGGCTGGGCCGGAGATGGAGCGAGCTGTCACGGCGATCTGGGAGAACGTCGCGACGCTTCTCGAGAAGGGCACGCCTGCGAAAGGGTACGCTGGGGCGTGAGGGCGAGCCGATGACACGAAAAGTTACCGCCAACCTGTACATGACCCTCGATGGACGGGGAGAGTTTCCCAAGTACCCGGGCTCCGATGTTCCGTCGGGGGACCCCGATGAACCCGACGAGTTCTTCCGAAAGATGTGGACCGACCGGTTCGCCGACGTCACGACCGTCGTCATGGGCCGTCGCTCGTTCACGGGCCATCGTCGTGTCCACTCCCTTAAGGGACGGAAGCCGAAGGATCCCAAGTTCCTGTTCGACTACTCGCGATTCCTCGATCGGGTGGACAAGGTCTGCCTATCGCATCGTTTGAAGAAGCTCGACTGGGAGAACTCACGGGTCATGAAAGGCGACCTCGCGAAGATCGTCGCGAAGCTCCGGAGCGAGAAGGGCGGGAACATCATCATCGAGGGGGGTCCCCGGCTCATCCACGAGGTCCTACGTCTCAAGCTGGCGGACGACTACTGGTTCCTCGTCATGCCGGTCGTATTCGGTCGGGGGCCTCGGTACTGGTTCCCGATGCAGACGCAGACCAACCTGAAGCTTCTCTCCGCGAGCAGCATGCCGTACGGCGAACTCGTGCTGCACTACGAGGCTCGTCGATAGGGCTCCCCCGGAATCGCACTCCCGCTGAGCCTCTCACTGAGCGATGGTTTCGCCTCGAAGTCGGTTTAGGGGGATCGAGTCACGACCTGGTCGCCTACGCCTGGCGGAGCCTCGGACAAGTGCTCGCGACTCGGAAGCCAAGGAGGAAGGGCCCAAACAGCGACTGCCGCGACAAGCCCTGCGACACCGCCAAACCACGTTCCGGTGACGGCCCCCTCTTGCAGCGAGCTCTCGATGCCGGGGCCATAACACGTTGGTCCCCCCGGGGGGCACGTGTACTGGAGCGCGGTGAGGACGGCTGCTTCTCCACCGACCAGAACCCCGATGAATAGACCGCCGAGGACTCCGATGCTCAGGAGAGTGGCGGTTGCGCCTCTGCGAGAGGTCGCGGATCGGAGGACGGGAAGCTTGACCGATAGCACGACAGTCGCGACAGTCAGCAGCGACACCACCGTGGCGAGCGTCGCGGCGACTCGGTTCGTATCGTGAGACACGCCCAGCCACCAGGCGGCGATCGCCTGAATTTCTCCTCCTACGACGTAGGACGCGGCCAGGCCTGCGAGCACCGCCGTGATGGCGAAGATTCGCGGGCGGTTGAGCGCCAGTCCGACATACGCGATGCTCGCCGCGACGAGCGACGCTATTGGAGCACTAAACAGGAAGTTGAGGAATACCGGACCGCTGTAGGCGTTCAGGTAGTTCAACTGGGGGCCCATCGGCCCGCTCGGGGGGTGGTCCGACGTGTTTGCGGCTGCGACGAATGGAGCCGCTAGGGCCACGATGACCGCGCAGCCGGCCACGACCCACGCCGCCGGGACGCTCGCGCCCCTCGAGATCTTCGCGCCGGCCATCGCCGCCGGCACCCGACGGACCGTATTGAGCCATCCGGCTTGCCCTCTCCGGTCGCCCCCCAGCCGCTCGGACGACCCGGCTCTGCAGGCGGTGACGTGTTCGTCACCCCAGCTTGAGGAGCCCTCGGGGATCGCCCCGGACGTGCTGAGGTTCGAGTCCCGAGTGGGAGACAATGGGGCGGCGGCTATCGGGCGAAGTATAGACCCGTCTTCCGATCCCACATGATCGCGCCGCTACGATACGCAGTCCACAGGATGGCCGCCGCGAACTGTAGACCGATTCTCCACGCTTCTGGACCTTCGACCGGCTTGTTGCTCGAGGGGGCATCGCGGACGGTAACACAGAATCCAGCGTGCCTCAGATGCTCCCACATCGGCCCCGCACCCGTCGGTGGGTAGCCGTACTTTACCACCGAGGGAACCTGCTTCAACGCAGTCTCGATGGGGTCGCCGTCTTCGTAAGTTATCTGCAGCTCGACCATCTCTCGAGACCCTCCCGCTCGGGTTCAACCCGTCATCGGGTGAGATTCACCGCGGTTTCCCCCTAATGAATTTCTCGTGCCAAAGGCAGTGGGATCTACCGAAGGGTCGGAGCGCCGGGAGACCCCATCGGGGACACCTGAGAACTTCGGAAACCGGATTCTCGAGTCCGCCCGCAGTCTCTGGGGCTCGATCAAGAAGGACGGCGCGTCCGCTTCTTCGTTGACCCAGGGGGCCACCGCGACCGCGGGCGTCCCGTCTGCTTGACTAGCCACATGCCGCGGACTGAGTACCCCTGACGGCGGTAGAGGCGTCGTGCCCCGCGGTTCGGCGGGAAGACCCCGAGCCCGATCTGGTCACAGCTAGCTTGGTGAAAGCGACGTTCGGCGGCGGCGAGAAGTTTGGTTCCTACTCCCTGGCCCCGCCACCCCGGAAGCACCGAGAGGTCCGGAATGAAACCCATGCGGGTAGGGAGCTCTTCCATCCGGTCCATCGCCGTGAAAGGTCGGATCCAACCGACGACGACTCCCAATGGCACTCCCTCCGACTCCGCGATCAGGATGAATCCGTGGTGTCGACGGACCTCGCGCAGCCGGTGGGCGACGGCGTTTGCCCCGTAGTTCCGACCCTTAGCCACGCGATGCCACGGGTCCAGTTTTGCCAAGTAGTCCTGCAAAGAGTCGAGAGCGCGGGCTAGGTGCGCTCGATCGGCGGGCCTGTAGTCGCGGACAACGAGTTTCATGCTCGGGTACGGAGAAGGGACTGGGGCCGGTCCAGATGATATCAGCGGTGGACCCGGGCATCAACGCTCGAGCGAGAGGGGTCACAGTGCGCGACGATCCTTCGGCACTGGATCGCAACTCCCGGTCTTTCGACGTGAGTGCCTGCTTCACCCAACCGGAATCGAAGGCGGTGCCAAGTCTTGTTTGAGTCTCGCACAATCAATCTACCTTCGGCCGAGTTGCGGTCTGGGAACCTGCAACATTCTGGACGCAGTCCGAGGGGAGAAGCGCGTGGCACTCGCGGCCGGAGTCCAGCCTGAAAGTCGGTGAACGGTCCGACGTAGGATGAATCTCCCGGACACGATGAATCCGACCCGGCTTGAGCCTGACTTTCGTGAGGACGAACAACCTATCTCGCGCAACGGCTGCGTCTTGCCATGCGCCTGGAACAGGCGGGAATACGCGTCACGAATCTGCGCCGATCGATCCGATTCTACACACGAGCTTTCGGGCTCAAGGTCGTCCAGAAGGGCGACACCCGAGTGTGGGGAGGCGGGCTCTGGGTCCTCCTCCGGGACCCGAGGTCTCGTCGTGTCCTCGAGCTGAACTGGTACCCCCGGGGGTCGCTGTTCTTCGGCCCATACCGAGTCGGAGACGGACTGGACCATCTCGACTTCACGATCGGCGTGGCGAGTCGGGCTACGCTGGAACGGGTCCATCGAAGACTGCTCAAGAACGGGGCCAAGGCCACGAAATGGACTCCGGCCACAACCGAAGGTTGGAGCACACATGTGCTGGACCCCGACGGAGTCTGGATTACCGTCGGTCGACGCCCGACCTCAGCTGAGCGACGCTCCGACCCCTGACTCTCTCTGACTCCGGGTCTTACTACGCGCCGGGCGGGAACTGGGGCCAGTGACCTACGAACCGGAGTTCGATCCGGATCAATCGCCACAGTGTGCCCCGAGTTTATACCCCGGGACCGATGGCATGTCCCTCGGCTGTCATGACCGTCGACACCACGACGCTAACCGCTGGAGCAGCGTGGGCCGTGGCCATCGGGACGGTCGCCCTACTCTGGTGGCAGGTCCGGGTCTCGCAGCATCTGAACAGCGCCAATGCAGTGCTCTCGTTGAGGGAACGCTTCGACTCTCCCGCCTATCGGCGAAGGCGGAAGCAGCTTGCCGAGCGACTCATGGCCGGTCGACACGACGACATCAACAATCTCGAGGTGGCCGCGTTCTTCGAACTCGTGGGGTCTCTGACCCATAGTCGAGTCCTGAAGCCCGAACTCGTCTGGGAAGCGTTCGGAACCTGGATCAGCGGGTACTACATCGCGCTTCGGAATCCCACAGATTTGATCGGACGGGCGCGGACGGCGAGCAAGGACCCACTGATCATGCACGAGTTTGAGTGGCTCTACAATCTTGTTCAACGCATCGACCGCAAGCGACTCGGCGCGGGGATCGATCTGGACGAGGTGAATCGTGAGGAGTCGGCCATGTTACTTCGACGGGAGTCTCAGCTGGAGCCAGAGTAGAATCCACCAACTCACTGATTCGTTCGGGCTCTCGTGACTCTGTGCTCAATCCTTCGAACGCAGATGGACTGGCCCCGAACGAGAACAGAGCCTCACTGAGGAGTAGGTTTCGCCGAGTTCGCACACCCTGCGGGGCTTGGGGCGAACCATTCGGTTGCCGCGGTTGAGTCGATCTAGTGATGCCCAAATCACAGGAATTCAGGCGCTCGGAGGCGCGAATGTTTAACGCTCCGGCTGAAGTCCGGTGACCGTGCCGAGATCGGTCACCGCGCCGGACTGGAGCCGTTGGCTGCGCGGATGGGACGAACAGCAGGAGTCGTTCAACCCGGACCGCGAACGACGGTTTACGACGATGCTGGACGTCCTCGAGGCCCAGCTCGGTCGACGTTTCACCGCCCTCGACCTCGGATCGGGACCGGGGTCGCTCAGCGTGCGAATCCTGCGACGCTTTCCAAAATCCCGCGTCGTCGCCGTGGACTACGACCCTGTCGTGCGCCGGATCGGAGAGGGAGCTCTCGGCAGCGTGGGAGGTCGCCTTACCTGGATCGACGCTCAGCTCGGACGGCCGGGATGGGCCACGGTCCTACCGCGACGACGCTACGATGCTGCCGTCAGTACCACCGCACTTCACTGGCTTACTCCCCTTCAACTAACTCGGGTGTACTCCGACATAGGACGCATTCTTCGCCGGGGAGGGGTGTTCCTCAACGGGGACTACATCCCTGATGGAAGGAGTGCGAGGGAACTGAGGAGGCTCGGCGATCGGGTCCGGAAGATCCGATTTCCTAAGAGTGGATCCTCGGCCGAGTGGGGGGCGTGGACTCGATGGTGGCAGGGGGCTCGAAGAGTCCCCGCCCTCCGAGCGGAGTTCGCGGAACACGACCGTCGGTCCGCGAGCCATCCGACTCGACGAGACCTATCCCTCGAGTTCCACGTTCGTCGGCTTAAGGCCGCCGGGTTCCGTACAACGGCGGTTGTCTGGCAAGACCTTCAGAACCGAGTCTTGTACGCTCGGCGATGAAGGGACGGTCGTAGTCCGGTTCGCCGTCGCGGCTAACCCACTATTGCGCCCGCGCGGGCTCCACCCACATCGGAAGTCTCTAGCCGAACCTGTCAGTCTCTCGCCTTCCAGAAGATGCGGAATCGCTTCCGTTCTAGTCCAGCCAGACGGTCTCACTACATGCGCGAAAGTGCTGATCCCCGGTTAGCAGACGGGAGCGAGATAGTCGACTTGTAGCCAGGACTAGCCCGTCGGCGAGACCAGGCGGAGGAAGTCTACTGGACCGCGCGGACCGCCTAAGTTCCCCGGTGC
>Ga0335078_10008597_pt1 | contig 15183 bp, 10 predicted proteins | sample Lox_Sample_32_FD_206711 | JGI IMG/M metagenome (GOLD analysis project Ga0335078, IMG submission 206711) | Soil microbial communities from Loxahatchee National Wildlife Refuge, Florida, United States - Lox_Sample_3.2 | ecosystem: Environmental > Terrestrial > Soil > Wetlands | place: USA... | reverse complement strand
CGCAGGCAGGTAGGGAATCTCACCGCCTTCGACAGCTCCGATTCCAGGAGGCACCGCGAACTCAGCGCCAAGCTGCGCGAGCGGACCGGCCTGTGCGGCATGCCCCTGGATATCCCAGTCCAAAGAGCTGTCTAATACCTGCCATATGCCGCTTAGATCCGGTTTGCCGTTTTTGGTACGTGGAAACTGGCTCTGCGCCTGCACGCAGAGTACGGAGACCAGGAAAATTGCGCTCACGACGGCCGCCGTTCGCGCGCAGTGCATCCGCCTCACTTTTCCTGTGAGTCCTTTTCTTCGTAAGGAGCGCCGGTACCGGCAGAAGAACCCAGGAATAGCTTCTTGCCGTCGGGCAAGGTGACGTCACGGCCGTTCGCGCGGTTCTCTCCGTCCTTAGCGAGGTAGCCTGAAACCACAATCTTTGTCCCCGGCTTGACCGTGAGCTTCGTAAAGCCGTGCCGGTAGAGGGTATTAGGACTTCCGCACTCGATCATCCAACTGGTGACTTTGCCGTCCGGGCCGGTCACATCCATATGGATCCAGGAATGTGGATTGATCAGCTCCATACGGGTGACGGTTCCTTCGAGCTTGATGGGCTTGCTCGCGTCAAATTCCGCGGCAAACGCGTGGTGCGCCCACGCCGGCACTGCAGCCAGAATCCCCAGGCCCAGGAATGCGGTGATGACTTTCGATCTCATTTCTTGTCTTGCCTTTCTCAAATTATGACATTGGAAGATTATCTGGCCGCCGGCTCGGCCTTGGCTTCGGCGTGCTTCTTCTCTTCCACACGCGCCCCTTTCAGGATGCCTTGCAGGCCATAGTTGCCCTCGTTGCAAGCGTACTCGAACAGGGGGCCTTTGATTTTGGTCATTGCGATCGCGCCGCTCCAGGGCCGGGTGAAGACCGTAGGGTCCTCCACGGTGAACTCATAGAGGAGAACATCCGGCGACACTTTCTTGAAGCGCTCCGTCACGCGGAGGTTCCGGTCGGCGTTGTAGAGGGCGGGCTCGTCGTTGAAATTCGTAGTATCTACCACCAGGGTATCGCCTTCCCAGTGGCCGCGGGAGTCTCCCAGAAGCTGACGAATGTTGGAGGGCAGATGCGGGCGGCCATCCAGCGGAATCACGCGGACATCGTGAATCGCTTCCACGTAAATCATGATGGAGTTTTTCGTCTCGGCGATCTGGTAGTTACTGTCGTAAGCGCTCGGCAGCATCGGCGGGCCAGCGGTCGGCCAGACGATGCAGCGCTCCATGGCGGGACGATCCTCGGGGCCGTCGGCCGGCCAGGGTTGCCCGCCGTTGGTGAGCGGGCAGGCGCGCGTCGGATCGGCGCATCGTTCCTTGATCTCCGCCAGCTTCAAAGCCATCTTGTGCTGAGCTTCCTCGGTAAAAGCCGGCATGCGACCGTCCGCGGGATCGACGATGAGCGAAGTCTGCAAAGTAGGACTGACTTCGGAACCGTTGTCCCAAAAGACTTCGTTGTATGCTCGAGTGAGGTCCGCAACTGCGCCCCCATCGCGCCGGTCCATGTTCCGGACTTTCAGCATCCGTGCCTTCCAAGCGGCCGATTCCTGGGGAGTAAAGAACTCCTGCGCACCCAAGTCCTTCTCGCGTTGCAGCGGGGTCAGGCTGACGTTGGTGTAGATGCCCTGCAGATCGGGATGTCCCTCGGGAGTGCGCGGAGGCGTCCAACCTTTCGGCGCCAGAGCCGCCGCAGCCTTATCGACCGCCTCCAGGCCATTCTGAGCGCGGGCCGCGCCAGGGGCAAACAGAAGAGAACAAACAGCTAGACTGAGCGTTCCAGCCGTGACACAAGATTGGTGGGTCATGGGTCTACTCCTGGATGGTCGTCCTTGATTTTAGGCGAGAAATTAGAATTCCAGGTTACGCGAACAGCTTACTTTCTTGGAACGATGATATAAAGTGCGCCGATCCCCGTCAAGCAAGAGGACCGGCGCGTAAGGGTCGGCTAGAAGATCAGCTTCAAGCTGAACTGCGTCTGGCGGGCGTTGCCGATGATGTCGGTAATCTGACCGGCAGTCGCGCTCGGCGTCGCCACGAAGTTGGTCGTAAAAGAGCCGGCCGCAAAAGCGGTTTCATTCGGCACGTCGAAGTTGGGGTGGTTGAAGATGTTGAACAGCTCGGCGCGGAACTGTAAGCTGATGCGTTCCGTGATCCGGGTGTTCTTTAACACGCCAAAGTCCGTATCCACGTAGCCTGGTCCGACTAAGTTGTTTCGTCCCAGGTTTCCGACGGTGCCATACGGGGACGCGGTAAAGCATGCGGGGTTGTACCACTGCTGTACGCTCTGATTCGCGTAGACATTGCAGTTCGAGACCAGGCTGGGGCGTTCGGTGTCAAAGGTGTTCCCCAAGTCCGCCTGATCGCCTTCGCCGATCGAGAACGGTACGCCGGTGTGAAAAGCCTGGATTCCCGTCAACTGCCAGCCTTCTTTCCAGCGATTTCCTTTGAAGGGCAGAAGATAAACGACGTTGGCGGAGATGACGTGACGCAGGTCATAGCTGCAACTTCCGCGGTCAGCAGCCCAGTCATATGGATTGGTGATGGCCGATGACACGTTATTAAAGCCAAGACCGCCATACGTGTAGGCGCTATCGATGCAGTGGGAGTAGGTGTAGGCGAACTGCATCACGAAACTCGATGAGAGCTTGTGCTCCACGTTCACCGTCAGGGCGTTGTAGCTGGAATAGCTGCTGGTGTCCGTCATATCCAGAGCGCCGAAGTTCGGATTTTGCCGCGGATTCTGGACGCCGTTAATGGCAAAGTAGTCGACTCCGTTGACGACGGTCGGAACGGGCGCATTGAAATCGTGGAAGGCGAGAAGATGAATACCCCGAGTTCCGATATAGCCTACAGTCAACAACGTGTTGCCGGGGAGTTCGCGCTGGATGTTGAAGTTGTATTCAATGGTGTAGGGCGTGGTGTGCGTCCCATAGTAGGTACCGTTGGTCTGACTTAACCCGCCCCCTATACCAGGGCAAGCGCTCGCCAAGGGCGTCGGGAAGCACGGATCGCCGAAGGGGAAGATTTGCAGCGTGGTGAGGAATGGCGGGTTGGAGGTGTAGGCGGACGAGAACGTGTAGGTCTGGAATACATCGTGGAAGATTCCGAAACCGGCGCGGACTGAGGTCTTGTGGTCGCCAAATACGTCCCATGCCAGGCCCACGCGCGGATCGAAGTTCATGTTGGACGGGTTGCTTACGTAAGCGTTGGGCACGTTCTGGTAGGCGGACCCAAACGGCGGCCCTACGACGTTATAGAAGTTGTTGCGCGCTTCGATCGGGTTTGATTCCCATTCATAACGCAGCCCGATATTCAGGGTCAGCCGGCTATTAACCTTCCAATCGTCTTGGATGTAGGGATTCAGCGAGAGCGTACGCTCGTACCGGTTGGCATTCGTGCCGCCGTTCGGCGCTCCTTCGAACAGGAGAGGATTACCCTGCAGGAAATTCTGCAAAGACGCGAATAGATACCAGCCGTTCCAAAACGTATAAGCGTAGGGGTTGTCCTGCTCGCGGCGCACCCACAGGCCAAACTTGATGTCGTGACTTCCGTGGATCCAATCCATGTTCTCGCTTTCCGTGTATTTGTTCTGGAGATATTGGAACGGATTGATGAAGGCTGATCCGAGCGGCGCGATGTTGTCCGGCAGACTGATGTAGGCGTCCTGGCGCGACGGTTGAAACAGATTGAGCGCCGAATGGAGTGCCGGCTGGGTCTCTCCCGTGATGGGACGCGAGAAGGAGGCCGTGAACTGGCTAATCAGGCTGGGCGAGAAGATATGGCGCTCGCCGGCGGTGAAGAACTCATTGTGAGTGACGTCATAGGTTGGCCAAAGACCAATTCCGGCGTAGGTGGTCCGAGTCCCGAAATCGCCCTCGTATCGTACGAACATCGAGTCCTTGTCGGAAATGTTCCAATCGATTCGACCGAGTCCAAAGTTTTCCGGCGACGTTTGCGCGCCCACGTAATTGTAGATGCCAACATCCGCGTTGCCCGGCAATGGGGCATTTGGAAGCGGATAGAGCGCCAGCATGGCCGCTGCCGCGGGATTAACGTTCTGCACCTGCTGGCCGCCAACGATCCCCTGGTGCATGGCGGCGCTGGGAACAAAGTTCACATAGGTGGTGTCCAGGACCTGCTGGATTCCCTCGTAATTGAGGAAGAAGAAGATCTTGTTCTTCTTGATCGGTCCGCCCAGGCTGGCGCCATACTGGTTCCGGCGGAACGGTGGTGGCGAGCCTCCATCGAAGAAGCCGCGCGCGTCCAAGGCGCTGTTGCGGAAAAACTCATAAACCGAGCCATGGAAATCGTTGGTGCCCGACTTCGATACGGCGTTGACCGCCCCGCCGTTGCCGCCGTACTGGGCGCCGTAAGTGCTCGTCAGCGTTTGAAACTCGGCGATGCCTTCAATACCGAGCGATGTGCCCGTCACGTTGGCGCCAGCGTTGCGCTGCCACCAGTTCAAGACATCCTCACCGTCCAGGGTGTTGGCGTAGCCTTCTGGCCGCGTACCCGAAATCGAATAGGCGTTGGCCACCGAAGTGAGCGCGGAGCTTCCGCCCTGAGGATACGTCGACACGCCGGGCGCAAGCAGAATAAGCTGCTCGAAGTCGCGGCCGTTGAGCGGCAGTTCGCGCATCTGGGTCTGGTTCACCAGCGAAGACACGGCTGCAGTGGTGGTCTGAACCTGGGCGGCTTCGGCTGACACGTTCACCGATTGCGTTGCCTGCCCGACGGCCAGCTGAATATCGATCACCGGCGCGCTTCCTACCGTCAGCGTGATGCCGCGTCGAACCGCATTCTGGAAGCCCTGTTTGGACGCGGCCACCTGGTAAGGTCCGATGGGAAGGTCCGGCACGAGATAGCGGCCCTGATCGTCGGTGGCAACGGTCTGAGTAGCTGATGTTGCAGTGTTCACAATGGTGACGGTAGCCGCAGGAATCGCGGCCCCGGTGGCGTCGGTAATACGCCCGGACATGGAGGCTGTTCCGGCTACCTGTCCCAATAAGAAAGTGGGAGAAATAGCGGCAAAAATGCACAAAACTACCGCAAGCAGAACTTCACGGTTCGCGAGACTCCTCATATATACTCCCTGAACTGACTCCCGGACCAACTTTCATTGGTCAACTAAGCGCTTGAGCCAGATATATCACTAGTTCCGGATTCGCGGCCACATCATGATATCGGGCATCACGAGTGCTGATAAGCGTTACCATTCGTTACTATCAAGGCTCTTGAATGCAGTTATCCAAACCTTGACCGATTTTCGTAACCTCTCGTAACATGGTGCGTGCCTTCGGGGAATCTCCGCGCCAAAGGCGGCCGCGCAACATTTCGACAACCCGGCGTGAGAATTCCGGCCGTCACCGTGACGACGCTGGATCGCGCCAAGAGAACCTCTCGCCGCCGTTTCCTGGAGGACGAACTTTCGCTGCTGTTGGACGCTGTTCCCAGCCCGCGGGACCGCGAAGTGGTCCGCCGTATTTTGGGATGGGACGGGCGGGGCGGTTGTGCCATCAAAGAGGCCGGTGACGAATCTGGCATAACCCGCGAGCGGGCCCGGCAGGTGTACACAAGAGCGCTCGAACTGATTCGAAACCGTCCGCCGGGCGCGCTGCTGGATCGCGTTCTCCACTTTGTCCCTACGATGTGCAACCAAAGCGCGGAGGCGATCGAAGTTGAACTCGAGCGCCGCGGCCTTACAAGACATCGCTTTGCTCTGCAGGCTTTAGTGAAAACGGCGCTTGTTTTCCGGCGAAGACCTCGCTTCACATTGGAGGAAGCCGGAGGCCGTTTCTTCGCAGTTGCGGGGCCAGGCGTAGTCCGGCCAATTCTCAAGGCGGTCCAGCGGTCCAGCACTTACTATGGAGTGCAGACTGTCTCGGAACTATGCTCCGCGATTCCGCCGCGCTATCGCAGATCCCGCGACACCGTCTTAATCCGTCAAATGCTCGAAACCCGCTCTGACACCCGCTGGTTGGACGCGGACCAGGAGTGGTTCTGGCTGGCGGCTGTTCCACGGAATCCGATCGTTCGCTGCATTCGGAAACTCCTTGCGTTTGCGAGCCCTGCCTCCATTGCGGACCTGGACCGGGCGATCCGGCGGCTTCCACGCCAGCCAAGGACGTCCGTGCCTGGCGAAGTGATCATTCGCTTGTGCCGCCAGGCGCCTTTCTGCCGGGCGCGCGGAGGATTGGTGGAACTGGACCCCGCATTCCGCCCAGCCAACCTCATCAGCCACGCTGAGGCCGTCGTGTGCAGGATTCTCCGGCGGCAGGGAGGCGAGCTGTCCTTTGAACGGCTTCGCGCTTCTTGCGCCTCTGCCGGCGTCATGCCTCCCAACCTGTGGCGCATCGTGCTGCATTCGCCACTCCTTTTTCGCAGCGCGCCGGGAATGTACCGGCTGATCGCTCCGTCGCAGACTCGATAAAATTGAAGTCGAACGGCTGTGTCGAGCGCAGCAATAGCGGCGCCCACTATTGAACCTGGTGGCGAACAGCCTGCGAGGAGCTTCCTGCATACGCAAGCGAACCTTCGTAAACTGCTCGCACCTGGTATAGCCCGGATGCGAGCCCGGACGTGCTGAAGGTCGCCGTGCCTGTCGCATCGATGGCGCTTGTGCCCAGAACCGTGTCGCCCGCTTTGAAGCTCACCGTTCCAGCGGGGATGCCTCCATTGGATGAAGTAACGCTCACTACAGCTGTAAAGGTCACTGCGGCGCCGGCAGCCGATGATGTCGGCGCACAACTGATTGAGGTTGCCGTGGTCCCTCTGTTTACGGTCTGAGTTAACTCGGGTGAAGTGCTGCCACCAAATTCAGAGTCGCCGCTGTAAACCGCGGTAATCGGAAGCGTGCCGTCAGGAAGACCTGAGGTAGCAAAGATCGCTTGCCCCGACTCCAGTGCCTTCGTGGCAAGACCGGCGTGTCCTTCGAAGAATGTGATCGTCCCGGTTGCGATTGCGGGACTCACCTGCGCCACAAACGTCACTGCTTGGCCCACGTAGGACGGGTTTAGCGTGGACGTTACTGTTACGGCGGCCGGAGGATTGGCCGTCGGATTCGTTTCCGGCAACGACGGAGCCTTGAGCGTCGTTGTCCTGCCTTGTTTGTCGCCGCGCAGCCAGACGGCGAGATTGGCATCCACATTGGGCGGGTCCGGTAGGAGAACATCGAGCGACTGCTTCAACCCTGGTCCGGGCAGGGGCGCCGGAAGACTGCTGACTTCTGTCCCATTTGTTTCAGCCCATCCCAATTCCGCAATCATCTCAAGATTCTGGCCCGTGAGCTGATAGTGGCGAGTCCCATTCCGGGCGGGCGTATCGGCAACTGCAAAAGAATCGATTTGCGGAAGCCGGAGGATGTGAGCGAGAGTAAACGGCTGAGACTCGCCATCGCGTCCATTATCAATCACTGCCTGGAACGAGCACCCGGCCGGCAGGCCGCTCGTGTTGAAGGCGAGAAACAATTGATCCGGAGAGAGTTGCTGCAGGTTGGTTTGCCCGGTTTGCTCTCCGATGTGGAGGGATGCGTGTGTGCCCAGGCCATCGGCGCACGCTAGCTGCAGAACGCTTTGCCGCTGCAGGTTCTTCGCGTCCAGCACGGCGTTCAACGTGTACCCGGCAGGGAAGTCCTCCGAACCGAGCGAGATCGCCATTCCGGGCGGCAGCGAGAGCTTCGAACTTACAATTACGGGTAATGGTCCGGCGATCTGAAGGCCATCCGGGAAATTCAGCGGCCGCGTGCGGTCCCGAAGATACGCCTTTACCGGGAGATCGGCGCCCGGTTGCGGAGACGATTTCAATTCGACGGTGACGTTGCGTTCGGTCTCGCTCGCTGGTGAGTCCAGGTGCAGAACGGCGCCGGACACCTCCAACTTAGAAAGCAGTTGCAGCCGCTCACCTTTCAGGACAAAGTGTTGTTCGCCGGGGCCGCGCTTGACGACAACCGGGAGGTTTTCGATGTGCGGGGGATTCGCAAGAACGCTGAACTTTACCGGGTGCGTTTTGCCATCTTGCTGTGATACGAGCAGTTCGTATGCCCCCGCTTCGAGGCCTTGCGGGTCAATTTGTACGTCCATATGCTCTTGAGGACCTTCGCGCGGTCCCTTCGGCAACAGAAACCGCACGTCATCTGCCGTGGCGAACTCGTCGTTCAGCTTCTTGACCTGGACCTTCGTCGTGAATTCAAAGTCGCTGCCCGTAACGGTCACGGGAGCTTTCGCGGATCCGGCAAGAAGGTGCTCCTGGGAAGCCGGATCCAGGTGCGCCTTCGCGAAATCACTAAGGGCTTCGACGTGAACGGTTCCGGCCGCCTCAAAAGGAACCCAGTCCCAAAATCCGGTCAGTTTGTATTCGCCGGGCGCAATATGGGCTTTCGTCAGATCGAGTTCCAGAGCATTCTGATTGCCCAGGGTCACCACGGAGACTGGGGTCTTCTTGTGCTGATCGTTGACTAATGCCCAAGCACGTGCGCGCCCCAGATATTTCCAGTCCGCCTTTGGCACGTCCACCGGGAGAGGGGTCTTTTGTTCAGCGGGGATATAGTTGGCCTTGCCGATGTGGATCGAGGGCGCGGAGATGTTCGGAATGCGGCTGGCCCAAATGTAGGCAGCGCGCGTGTGCGGCGGCACCGGGTCGGACGGACCGCACAGATTGACGCCAGAGGCTTTGAGCGGCTGGGCGAAAGACGCGCGGAACTGGGTACCGGGAAACGCCATCGCGCGTAAGTCCAGTAGCATCGCGGTCCCGCCGGCGGCGAGCCCGACGGGGCTGCCAAAGAAGAGGGTGGCCGCTGTCGTCGCCATGCTCGCGGTTTGTCCAGCCCGTTCGGCCGACGCACTGGCCAGTGGATTGTACGTGGCCAACTGCGGATTCATGGTTGCAAACACGGTCTGCGCCTGAACCGCAGCCGGAGCGTCCCGGTTGATCTGCACGGCGAATCCATACTGCGAGGCGAATCCGTTCAGTGCCGCATTGACGCTCGCCGCCGAGCTGTCGTTATTCGAGAGCGTCTCCACTAACTGCTCCGCTTCGGCCGTCTTATCTGCATAATCCGCCAGTTGTGCGACCAGGACCTCGTCTTGCGAGAGGAAATTCGCGACCTTTTTCCTACTCAGCCCCGCAGGACCGTACACGAGCGCCGCAAGGGAAATGCTCTCTGTCATCTTCCATTCCTGCGGCTTGCCGGCGGGCTTGGGGTCGGTGACGATAATGTCGGCTTGGCCGGAATGCCGCAATTTCGGCACGAGGACCAGCGCGACCTCTCCCGGCCGCTTCTCCTTCCCGCGCAGCACGGGTGCGTACAACAAAGTATCGCCTTCGCTCAAGTGGTTGATAGTGCGAAAAGGAAGCGGAGCTCCGCCGTCGCGGACTCGCAAATCTACGGCTCCCAAGGGGCCGCCTGCTGGGCAGGTGACAAAGGGAGGAGCTTCGGGCGCTGCCGCGGCGGGATTCGCGCTAGGGTCAGGGACTTTACTTTGAGCCTGAAGTAGACAAACTGCCAGCGAAGCGATGCTTACGGCTCGCACCCTCATTTACTAGTATATTTACGTACTACAGCACGAACTGGTTACGAAGCGGCTCGGCGTTTCCTGCGGGCCTCGGCTGACGGAGGACCCATCGGCAGAATGTCCGCAGGACCGGCCATCTGTTGCAACGACAGGCCTTCGGCTCGCTTGGTGAACTGGAGGCGGCGCACAGCCGGGTCGAAGTCCACCAGAATCCAGTCGCCCGCCCTCACCTGGCCGCTCAAAAGCAGGTTCGAGAGGGGGCGGACCAGGAGCCGTCCAATGGTTCGCTTCAGGTGGCGTGCACCGTAGCGGATATCGGTGCCTTGGGCCAGGACGAAGCTTTTGGCTTCCTCCGACAGAGTAAACACGAATGCGCGGTCGATGCCGCTGCTGAAGATCCGCTCCTGCACGAAATCCAGCTCGATCCCGAGAATCTTTCGGAGTTGCTCGGAACCGAGCGGGCGGAACGTCACGATTTCGTCCAGCCGGTTCATAAACTCCGGCGTAAATCTCTTGCGGGCCGCCTCGACGCCGCTGCGATGGATTTTACCAGCCATCGATTCTTCCTGTATGTCGAATTTCGCGCGTTGCCACTCCCCGGCCGAAAAGCCCAATCTCGGAGCGAGGATGTCGCTCATCTCCACTGCGCCCAGGTTGCTGGTCATGAAAATCATGGCGCGCGAAAAATCCACTCTGCGGTTGTCGCCCAGCGTGAGTGTCGCCTTGTCGAGAATGCCCAACAGGAGGTTCCACAGGGCGTCGGATGCTTTCTCGATTTCGTCAAACAACACGAAGCTGAGCTTGGTTTCTTCGGTGTGGTATTGATTGAGAACTTCCTGCGAAAGGATCGGATGGGTCTCCCGGTGGCCCAGGTATCCCGGCGGCGAGCCGATCAGCTTGGCGATCTCGTGGCTGTGCTGGAACTCTGCGCAGTCAATCTTGACGAGCGCATTCGGGCTCCGCAGGAGCGCTTCGGAGGTAACCTCGACGATGCGGGTCTTACCGGAACCAGTGGGCCCAAGAAACAGGAAGTTTCCAACCGGGCGGCCTGGAGCGGTCAACCCGGAAAGATGCATCTGATACGCGCTGACGATTTGGTCGATCGCCTGGTCCTGGCCGACGATGAGCCGGCGCAGACTTTCGTCCAGGGATTTCGCCGGCTCTCCGGGTAAGCCCGGATCCAGCAGAACATTTACTTCTGTCATCGAGCTACCGCCCGCCCGTGAGGAAATACCTTAGCGGCCGTTGGGGGGTGCCTCCACTAGGTTAGACGCAGGTTAGACCAGCAAGAATTCAGAAACCTGGATTGCGGATCAAGTCTTCCGATCAAGAAATGCAAATGGCCGGTCCTGGCTCGGAGGAACACCAGGACCGGTCGGCCTCCCTTGGTCTTCCGTCTAGACAGCAACGAACATCGTGTTGCCGCCGCGGTTTACCAGCAGGAGATTTTCCTCCTTCGAGCTATTCAAGGCCTGCTCGAAATCGGAAGTGTTCGTGACGGGTTTGCGGTTGACTTGTTGAATCACGTCGCCCTGGCGCAGCCCGGCATCGGCGGCCTGGCTGGCAGGATCGACATCGGTCACAACCACGCCCTTGGTGTTGGCGGGAAGGCCCAGATCATGCGCTGACTCTGGAGTGAGATTCTCCACCGAAACGCCGGAGAGCGAACTCTGAGATTTCTCGCCCTGCGGCTTGGCCGAAGCCGTCTCGGTCGGCAGTTCGCCGAGCTTTACGGTGACATTGCGCTCGACGCCGTTGCGCGCCACTCGCAAATTCACGTCCGCGCCGGGCTGCATCATGGAGATGGTCATGCGTAGATCGTTGCTGCCCGCCACCGGTTTGCCGTTGACATCGAGGACGATGTCGCCGCGTTCCAGGCCGCTCCGTTGCGCGGGGCTGTTGGGGCTGACGTCGCCAACCAGCGCGCCGCGAGTTTCCGTCGCGCCGAAAGCCTTAGCCATGGCCGGCGTCACGTCCTGCGGCAGGATTCCCAGATAAGCACGAGTGACTTTACCGTTCTTGACTAGTTGCTCCATGACGCCGCGGGCCATATCGACAGGAATCGCGAAGCCGATGCCCTGATTGCCCTCCGAGCCATGAGCAATGATGGCCGTGTTGATGCCGATCAGCTCGCCGCGATCGTTCACCAGCGCGCCGCCGGAATTGCCAGGGTTGATGGGAGCGTCGGTCTGGATGAAGTTCTCGTACTGCTCAATGCCGAGATTGGATCGATGAGTTGCGCTCACAATGCCCATCGTGACGGTCTCGCCGACGCCGAAGGGATTGCCGATAGCAAGCGCGTAGTCGCCCACTTGGACCTTCGAGGAGTCGCCGACAGTGATGCAAGGGAGGTTGGTAGCGTCGATCTTGAGCACCGCCAGGTCGCCCTTGGCGTCCGTTCCAATGACCTTGGCCGCGAACTCGCGCTTATCCGCTAATGTGACTTGAACCTGGGTGGCGCCGTCCACGACGTGGTTGTTCGTCAAGATGTAACCGTCCGGAGTCATGATGACGCCGGAGCCGAGGCCGTGCTCACGCTGTTCGGGCATTTGCCGCGGCGTGTTGAACTGGGGCGCCGAGTTGCCGAAAAACTGGCGGAAGAAGGGATCGTCCGGAACCTGCCCGCCGCCAAAGAACTCGGTGGGGATCTTGGATATTTTGGTGGATGAAACACTGACCACCGCGGGAAGAACTTTCCTAACAACCGGCGCGAACCCAGTGCTGGGGCCCTCATTCGGATTCGCTAGCTTTAGCTCGAGTGCTGGATGGGTAATGCCCAGATGACTTGCGGCAAAGCCGATGCCGCCGATACCCAACGCAAGCGCCACAGCCAGCAATACTGCCTGGGGGCGCCTCCAAAAGCTCAATTTGTTCATATGGCCTCCAATGAGATTTGTCCGTCGGCCACTGGCACCGGGTTAGCTCCCCAGGAAGGTGGCCTAACTCATTGGACGAACGCGGGCTTACGGTGACTTTCACGGGAAGTTGGTATGCGCCGTACCGGCGATTGGGTACGCGGCCGGCGCTAGGAAATCACGCCCTTGCGGACTGCGTACAGAATCAATTCGGGGATGCCGCGGAGGTTCAGCTTTTGCATGATCCGGGCGCGATGCGTCTCGACCGTGTAGACGCTGAGATCCAGGAGGTTGGCGATCTCTTTGCTGGAGTTCCCCTCGGCCACGAGTTGCAGGATCTCGCGCTCGCGCGGCGAAAGCAGATCGTAAGAGTCTTCGGCGCCGGTGCGCTGCAGCTTGCGCATGTAGTCTTCCAGTAGCACCTTGCCGACGGCGGGGCTGAAAAATGATTTCCCCGCCGCGGCGGAGCGGATGGCGCGCGCCAGGTCGGCTTCGGCGGAATCCTTCAGAAGATACGCTTTGGCTCCGGCTTTCAGCGCCCGAAGGACGTAACCTTCATCCGAATGCATGCTCAGCATGACGATTTGCGCGTCCGGCAAGCTCTCGCGAATCTGGCGGCAGGCTTCGATTCCATTCAAATTCGGCATTCCGATGTCCATGACGATGACGTCCGGCTTCAGCTTCTGCGCCATCGCCACCGCCGCGCGGCCGTCTTCGGCTTCGCCAACCACACTGAGATCGGGCTGAGCATCGACCACCATGCGCAGGCCGGCGCGAATCAGCGTATGGTCGTCGGCTAGCAGCACGCGGGTCTGGGTCATGAATGCTGGCCTTTGCTGGATGGCGCCGGAAGCTCGGCAGTGAGAATGGTTCCGTAGTTCAAGCGAGATTCAATCGTGAATGTTCCATTGAGCCGCTTCACGCGCTCTTCCATGCCCAGGATCCCCAAGCCTCGGACGTGCCCCGCGTCGAATCCCCGGCCGTCGTCGGTCACTTGTACCCGAACGCCCTGCGCGGATTGCCGCACGTTGACCTTTGCATTCTTGGCGCCCGAGTGCCTCACGGCGTTGCTCAGCGCCTCCTGAACCAGGCGATAAATGCAGACCCGGTAGTCATCCGGCAGATGGTCCGAGACGATGTCAGACTGAACTTCCACTTCGATGTCGCTGCGGCGGGACACTTCGCGCCCCTGCCACTCCAACGCGGCGACGAGCCCGAGGTCATCCAGCATCGACGGCCGCAGCAGAAGCGCGATGTTTCTGACTTCCTGAAAGGTCCGCTCTGCAACCGACTTCATGTTGTCGAGCTGCGACCGCACTTCCGGCCGATCGCGCGAGAGCAGGCCCGACAGCCGGCCCACGTCCACCAGCAGCGCCCCGAGCGACTGGCCGACTTCATCGTGCAATTCCCGCGAGATGTTGCGGCGCTCGGTCTCCTGAGCGTCCACCAGCCGCGCGGAAAGCTGCTGCATCTCATGCTGGCTTTGAGCCAACTGCACGTAGCGCCTGCGCGTTTGACGCTCGAGCCGGACGATATACGCCATGCTTGCCAGCACCAGCAGAAAACCGCTCCCAAAGCCGATGGCGAGCACGCGCGTCAGGCCGTGCTGCACCGACGCGAATTCCGACGTCAGAGAGTGATCCGCCTGCTGGAGCCGCTCTCCGTTCCATGCTTTGAGGCGGGCGGACCAGTCGGCGAGTTGGCCTTGAAGCCGGTTCATATGCTGGGCGATCAGGACCTGGCCCTGCTGCCGGCGCTCGTCCGGCGGCGCCGCCAACACGGAAATGTACAGCGTCCGTTGCTGTGAGAAAACACTCTCGAGGCTGTCGAGCAGCGCTGCTTCGCCGGAGTCGCGCGCAACAGGATATTGCCGTAAATCCGATTCAATTTCGAAGGCAAGCTGGTCGAGACGCCGGCGGGAAGCCTGCTCCTGATCCGCCTTGGTCTCCGCTACCAGTTGCTGGACTGCCTGATTGTATTTCTGGACCGAGAACAGAAGGTCCGAAAGCATCTGCGCGCGCTCTCCGAGGGCATGTGTGACCGCTAGCTCCTGCGCGTGCATCTCGCCGAGCAGACGAACGGCGAGGACGCCGGACAAACCGAGTAGCGCCAGCAGAAATCCAGATACACCAAGAAACAGCCAGCGCAAGCGGCTGGAGGCTCCCGGTTCCGGAGAATTCAGCTTGTCTTCCATTGGCAAGGCCGCGGGTTCACTGGGGCGCAGGTCCCTGTGTAACCTGCACCAGCTCGCCGGGACGAATCCACTTCGCGAAGGCGGCCTGAACCTGCGGGGCAGTCAAAAGAACGTACTTATGCGCGGCCACCGCCGGTTCGTCCAGCGGCAGCTTGTTTCGAACGCGCGAGAGCAATCCCCCGGCGATGCTGCTCACACTCGATTCGGAAAGCGGGATCTGCTGCAGCAACAGCACCTTGGTCTGGTGTAGCGCGTCGGCGGGCACCGGATCCGTTTGCATGGCCTTCAGATCGCGTTCGATAATCGACCGAGCTTTCGAGACATTGGGCGGATCGCAGCCATAGCTAACGGCATAGAAGGCGCGTGTTGGCCCGGCTTCCAGCGTCGAGGAAACCGAATACACCAGTCCGGTGTTCTCACGCAAGTCACGCGACAATCGGCTGGCGTAGAACGAACCGCCCAACAATTGATCCCCCAGATTCAAGGCGTAGTAATCGGGGTTGGACCGGTTGAGGGGCAGCGTTTCGGCGAGCGTGACTTCATCCTGCACGCGGCTGGAATTCGGAACTGCAGTGTTCGAAGGCTTGTTGCGCGGCACCGGG
>Ga0335078_10008596_pt1 | contig 15183 bp, 23 predicted proteins | sample Lox_Sample_32_FD_206711 | JGI IMG/M metagenome (GOLD analysis project Ga0335078, IMG submission 206711) | Soil microbial communities from Loxahatchee National Wildlife Refuge, Florida, United States - Lox_Sample_3.2 | ecosystem: Environmental > Terrestrial > Soil > Wetlands | place: USA... | reverse complement strand
CATCGCCAGTGTCCTCTGCTTGCCGAGAGAGTTCATGCTGGCACGACTTTATCTATACTTCCTGTGGAAAGGGAGCACTTAATCAGAGTCTCCTTAGGTGGATGGTGACGTGATGTCTGAGCCCTGGGACCTGGAGTGGCCAGCAGCACGACCGAGTTCTGTGGGGGGGAATTTCCAGCCTTGGTCACACGCAAGCAGGACGGACTAGTCCCAGGAGACAGAAAGTAGGAAACATGGAGACTCTTGAACGCATCATCGGTGAGCATCCTCTCTTCTCTGGCCTCGAGCCGCACCACACGAACTTGCTCGTCAGCTGCGCCTCGAATGTGCGGTTTGAGGCGAATACGTACATCTTTAAGGAGGGAGAAGAGGCCAATGAGTTTTACCTGATACGCACAGGCAGGGTAGCCTTGGAAATCTTCGCGCCACAGAGCAAGCGGATCATCGTGGAAGCGTTGAGCGACGGGGATATTCTAGGATGGTCTTGGTTGTTGCCACCTTACCACTGGAAGTTCCACGCACACGCAATCCAAGTTACGAGGGCAATCGCGCTCGACGGCAAATGTTTGCGCTCGAAGTGTGAGCAGAATCACGATCTCGGCTATGAAGTCTTGAAGCGCTTCGTGCAGATCGCCGAGCGACGGCTGAAGGCGACACGAATTCAACTGCTCGACATCTATGGTGTCCCGCAATCACGACGGCAGCGGAAGCCGGAATTGATCTGCTGAGATTCGAAGGCGCACCTACGCTAAGATGATAGCGCGTCTGGTCATGTTCGATGAAACACGCCGCGAGCGTCCGCTCTGCGAATATACTGTTGGCGTTCAGAAGCAGCTGCCTGATGCTATACAGCAGAAACGATGGCGGATCACTGTCAACATCGGTCTCGTGACCTGCATGAAGGCGGCTACTTCGCCAGAAGAACTCATGAAAAAGGCTGATCAACTGATACAACTCGTAAAGAAATCAGGCAAGAACAACGTCGCTCATGCAATCGTTTCCTGACCGCGCTTATATAAAACCATGCTGGGCGGCCCATGCAGCGGGAGTAAGGTCTGGAAGGCGCTGGATCGGGAGATCGGCAAGCCCGGGGAGAATCGCGGACAGGTAGTCGCGCACCGGGATTTTCAGCCTGCGGCAGCTTTCCACGACCGAGAGAATCGCCGCAACCTTCGGTCCCGCTTGTGGGCTGCCGATGTGTATCCAGTTTTTTCGACCCAGAGCCACGGGACGCATTGAATTTTCCGCAAGGTTATTGCTCAATTCAAGTTCTGGATATTCCAGGAATCTCGTAAGTTTCTTCCACAGGGTGAGCGTGTATTGGCAGGCCTTGCTGAGTGCACTGGAGGGCAATGCAAAGGACAGTGCTACCTCGATCTTGCTCCGGATATCGTCCAAGAGGGGCTTGGCTCTTTCCTCACGTAGAGCGTGACGCCCAGTGAGACCAATTACTCTGCGGCGAGCCTCTGCGTCGACGGTAAACAGTTCGTCCATCTGAGTCACAATCGGAGTTGCAACCGGATCTCGGGGATTTAGTTGCACTGCTTCGAAAAACTGTCTTCTTGCATGTGCCCAACACGCGGCATGCACCATTCTCGGCCCACCGATTTGGTCATATGCTGCATAGCCGTCGGTTTGGAGAATGCCTTCGAACTGGCCCAGGAACCGTTTGGGTCCATCGCGTCCACGGCCTAGACGGAAGTCGAACACCACGCTTCCTCCGGGGCGACTGTATTGCCAGAGGTACGCTTGGTGGTTCTTACCTCGGCCCTCGCGTGTCTGCACATCGACTGGGGTTTCATCCGCCTGAATGTAACTTCCACTGATCAATTCTCGCCTCATTGCCGCGACCATCGAGATCAGCAACTCGCCGACTTTGAGGACCCAGCCGTCCAGCGTTGCGCGGCTGATGTCCAAGCCGAGGTCCCGTTCCAGAATCATGCTCTGCCGATGCAGGGGCGTGTGATCACAATACTTGCTGACGACCGTCTCGATGACGACCCGGTCACTCGCCAGGCACTTCTCGATGATCCGTGGCGGCAGGAGCGCTGAGACGACGCCGAGATCCTCACACGACCGACAAGCCCGCTTCTCTCGTTTCGTGACCAGTACGAAGTACTTCCCACCCAACAACAGCGAAAGCTCTTCGTGACTCAAGATGACCTTGCCCTGCGCATCGCCGGATTGCGGCCAGGTGAACCGGCCTTTCTCTAACCTCTTGGCACACACCCAGAGTCCGCTTCCGTCCCAGACGAAAACCTTCAGTCGATTGCGCTGGCTGTTGCAGAACAAGAACAGGTGTCCGCTCAGAGGCTCACACGACAAACGATCGCGGACGAGGCCGTAAAGCCCCTCGAACCCCTTGCGCATGTCTGTTACTCCTGCAGCTAGATAGATCCGTGTGGCTGGGCCCAGTCCAAACACGCTTTACACTCGCTCCAGTGCACTCACCAGGCGCTCGAACGTACTCGGATCAAAATCAGGATGCACCTCGATCCGGCGCCCGCCCGGCAGCACCACGGCCAGCCCACAACCTGGTTCGTGCTGCTTCGGCGATTTCCTGGCCGCCAACTCCACCCGCACCAAACGACCGGCCGAGGAAATCGGCTTACGCCTTCTCTTCCAACGCAGTTTTTTCAGATGGCGATCCAGCGTGCTGAAGCTCAAACACCGGCTGTGGCAAAACTCGCTGCGGCGCATACCGCTGCTCGCAAACTCAGCCACCAACTGCTGAACTTCTGCGCGGGTACGTCGCTTGGGCGCTGACAACTCTGTTTTTGTGATCATCCGGACACTTCAACACAGACCCCGCCTGCAGAACAGGGGTGTTGGTCAGACGCTTACTTTTTATAGACCAGCAGAGTCTGTTCGCCGAGGCCGTTCGTGTGTTCGTGTTACCCGATCCGGTGGTGTTGTGCTTTTCTCCAGCTATGCTGAGCGCTTCTGGGCGGAACGCCTCAAGTGGTTCGAGATCCAGGCCAAACACGGCCTCATCGGTGAGATTGATTACGGGTTGACTGGCGATGGCGTGATCGTCTGCAGAGACGGCTTTCGCGCCACAACCGTCGACAGCAAAGGCTTCAGGAGCCTGGCTGCCGGTCCCGGACTTACCCCGAACATCATCGAAGTCGATGGATCAAGCTTGTTCTGTGAGGTTGTTGTGCCTTGAACGCTCTTGTCTTTGCGCATTGCGCGATTGGCCCTCTGATCAGATTGCAGACCAGAGTTAGAGCAGCTTGGGAGACGGCCTTCGCGATCCGTACCAGATTGGCGCTACCTCCCGAGTGAAGATCCGGGCGGTGACGGGGCCGATGTGCTTGAACTCCTGCAACCGGGACGAGAGCCCTGAGGCACGCTTGGCCTGCGTGATCAGCTTTGTCATACTGCCGTAGCGCTGCTTCAATTCCCGGTACACGTCGAGCAGCTTGGTAGCGGTCGAAAAGTCGTAACGCACATACTGCGCTTCGTCGAGCAGCCGGACCAATTTATTCCAGCCCGCGTCGAGCACTTCATCTTGATTCCGCAGACTCGCAGACACTAGCCGCGCGTACGCCCGCTCGGCGATCTCTTGCTGGATCGGCTTGCCAAAGAGCAGGCAGGCAAGAAACCACTTGAACAGCTCTCCCTCTTTCCGCGAAGATAAATCAATCCCCAGCTTCTTTGCCACAGCCGCTGGCATATGCGTTCCTCCAGGCCGACTTCAGAGTGTCGCGAGGAACTCCTTCCACGGAGTCGCGACAAGGGTTTCCGTCATTGAATGCCCGTAGGCACGGATGATCATCGCGGCCTTCTCGATCTGCTTTGGGTCCTCGGCTTCGACGAAGTCGACGACATCGAAACGTCCTAAGGTTGCGAAGCTGCCCTTCCAGGTGATGTCTGGGCACTGCTTCTTGATCTTCGCCGACACGGCGCCAGCCAGGTCCTTGAAGTTCTTGGGATCTTCGAATGCTTCGGGCGAGAAGCGACTCAGAATAATGTAGGTTGTCACAGGACACCTCCTTCGTTGTCCGAATGCCAGTTTGTCAGGTTGATCTGGTGGACAGCGGCCTGCTGGCTCAGACTTCTACCATCGCGTCGGTAACAAATCGGAACCTGAGGAATGCGTGTCCCTCAGGAGTGAGCACAACATTGTGGCCATGCCATGAGATCAGCCGCGTTTCCTCGAGAAACTGAAGCCATGGAACGAACCCAGAGCCTTCATAAATCTCTGGGAAACGAGCGACAGCTTGCTCATAAATTGGGCGCAATCTCGCAGCGGGTATGCCCGAGGTGCCGCCTGAGTCTATCAACTCCAAAGCGGCAATCGGAGCTTGCCAAAGAGCCGCTCGGTTCCTCAGGTCAATGTGCTCAGTGACCGAAGTCCTTCAGGGCAGCCCGGTTCACCGGGTCAATCATACGCTCGATCCGCCTGACGGTGATCCATGAACTGGGCCACTATTTCGGGATGGATGAAAACCAACTGGAGGATGTTTAGCTAAGAAATGGCTGGACTAGCCTCAGTGATGACGATTCGGAGACGATTGATGAATAATGGAAAGTTGCGTCCGCTATGGATACGACAGACAAAGTTTTCTATTGGGCTGTGGCTTGTGGCCGCTGCGGAATAATGCTTCCCCAGGCGCTCATTCCTTCGATGACAAGGCGCGGGCCATTCGGACGCTTCCTGAGCGATTCCAAGTCCATTGCACGACGTGCGGAGACGACGCAGAATATCGGGAAGATCAAGTGCAAGTGTGGCTGGGGCCACGAACAATTGCGGAGTTTCATCCGCATCCAGCTTTCCGATAGTCGCCCCCTCGGAGCGCTTAAAGGCTATTGTGCCTAGTGATAATCGGTTTGTAGGAACCGCTTCACACTCTCGACCTGCGGATTCCGTCAGCGGCTCCCAGCAGGCTGCCCTGCGATCCTTTGCCATCCAGAGGATTACCAGAAGTGGGGGGCAGACAATCAATCCCCACGGACAGTAAGGACAGGCACCTTGCTGTTCCTCACGACGTACTCGGCCACGCTGCCCAAAAGCAGATGCGCCAGTCCCGAGCGGCCGTGGGTTCCCATTACGATCATCTGGCAATTCAGTTCCAGCGCGACATCCACAATCACCGGGCGTGGTGAAGCTTCACGAACGACAGTCTCAGCATCTGGTATCAAAGCCTTCAGCTCGCCCATGCACTTGTGGGCTTGCTCGCGGAGGATGTGAAGCGGATCGGTACCACCCGTGACGCAGGCTATTTCTGCCAAGGCAAAAATGTCGATCACATGCAGCAGAACCAGCTTTGCACCGAATGCGGCTGCGAGAGACCGCGCCCATTCCAAGGCATGGCTAGCCTGATCCGAAAAATCTGTGGCGACGAGGATTCGTGAAATCCGTGGCGCGTGATCTGTACATTGATTCGAGGGGTTCATCTTTGACCCATCCAAAGCAGTCGTCTGTGAGCATTATCCGTTCTGGTCGATCCTGATCGCAACGTTGATAACGCCGTCCTCGCGTGCCGCGAAGAAATAGGCATCTCGCGCAAAATGCGGCGCAAGAATCGGCCAGCGCGCGTTCAGCTCTTCGTCGAGGCAGCGCGCCGCACCCTTCCCATTTCTCATGAACTTCTGACACTGCGCTCCGAGTTTTCAAATCTTCAACTTGATTGAGGAGTTACAATTGCTCCACCGAAAGGTTCCCGTGGAAGGAAGCTATGAACATTTTGCTTGCTACCGATGGTTCAAACTTCTCAGACGCCGCTGCACAGAACATCGCTAAGCTGTTTCGCCCACTGGACAACGAGGTTCGGGTATTGACCGTGGTTGAGCCCATTACCACTGCGGTGATGCCACAAATGTCGCCAGGGTACTATCCGGAACTCGAAGACCAAAAACGCGAGGCAAAGGCGTTGGTTGAACGCGTGGCAAAAGTGCTCGCCGAAGCAGGATTCAAGGTTTCGACGTCAGTCCTGACGGGCGATGCGAAAACGGTCATTCTTGATGAAGCTGCGGACTGGCGCGCCGATCTGGTCGTAGTCGGTTCTCACGGCCGTAAAGGAATAGGACGCTTCCTACTCGGAAGTGTGTCGGAGGCAGTCGCTCGCCACACCACTTGCTCCGTGCAAATCGTTCGGGGGAGACTTTGAATCCGCACATAACGAGCAACGCAGTCAACTTTGAAGTACTGCTCAGAAACATCCTGTTCGTAACTGACTTCTCGCCTAGTTCGGAGCTGGCGCTGCCCTACGCGGTGGCATTGGCGTCTCGCTATAACGGGCCTCCGGCTCGTGGAACCGTTGACGCGGGCGTGCTGTTCGAGACTTACCACGATCGAATCTATAGCTACATCCCGGTCTCGTGAAAAACGCCGCCGAAGGCGAAGATCTCACGCAGGATACGTTCTTCCCGCCTAGCGTCATTGGGACTCGCTGCGCGATCAGGAACCCGCTCGCGGCCAGGGCACTTCTAGGGAATTGTGGGCGACCATTTGCTCGGCAGAGTCTTGAGCCCTGGCTCGGTCACGGCGAGAGGCATTGAGCGGCAATTTCCGGCGGCACCGGATTGTAGAAGAACCAAGATGCCCACTCGAACCCCGTCACGCGGACGATTTGCGGCAAGATCTGCAAATGCCAGTGGAAGTCGTCTTCAATTGTGTTCCAATAGCCGGCTCTCCGGCGCAGAAAGGGTCTGTCCTGAAGCGATAAGTTGTAGGGCGGCCCGCCCAGGGTGTGGTCCAACTTCTGCAGGACATCGCGAAGAATCCGTGCCAGGTTTTCAACTTGCCCAGAACTGATTCGGCTGAACGCGCTGCTGTGAGATTTGGGAAGCACTGCCATCTCGAACGGAAAGCGCGAGGCGAATGGAGCAAAAGCCGCAAAATCGGCATTCTCGGCAATTAGCCGCCGGCCCTTTAGTTCTTGCTGGAGCACGTCGCAATAGATGCACCGTTCCTTCATGGCAAAATAGTCGCGAGCGACCATGAGCTTTGTCTTAAGTGAGCGCGGAGTTACCGACAGGGCCATCAATTGCGAGATGGAATGACTAATGGTGTGCGCGCCGGCTCCTTCACCGTGATTCTTGAAGATGAGCACGTAGCGCATCCGCTTATCCCCCTCCAGATCCGTGATGCGAGCCGCGTAAGCTCTAATAACGTCAGAGATCTCATGGACTTCCAGTTCGTGTAGGCTACGGTCGTGTCGGGGTGTTTCCACGATGATCTCGTGGGCGCCCACGCCGTTCATCAGATCGTGGAACCCTTCAGCGCGTCGTCCCAATTCCCCTTCGATCCGCAATAGCGGATTGGAATTGGGCACGACCCGCACGGACCACCCTGGCCCGTTGGGGGACGAGCCCGGATTTCGGATGGCGAAGACTTCCGGCGGGGTAGCAGCCTCGTTGGTTTCGCAGAATGGGCAGAACTTCGTTTCCCTCATGAATCTCTTGAACTGAAAATCCGAGGGCCGTACCGTGTTGGTCTCGGCCACTATTACCCAGCCGCCAGTAAAAATATCTTTGCGCATTTGAGACATTGGGGCCTCGCCGTGCTGAGCTCGCTCGCAAGGGAGCGTGCGCCTAAATAGGAAAGATGTTGTACTTTTGCTTAATGGACACCCCTCGCCGTTGTCTGGGGATCACCGCGGAAAATAATCACAGTGTTCGACACGGCCCGGTAGCGCGTGAAATCCTGCGCGACGAAGACCGCAGCGGGACACAACCTTTCCGCCTGCACGGCTGGCATGGCTGAACGCACGCCGAAAGCCCTCGCCTCGTACGAGGCCGCGCAAACGACCGAGCGATTGCCCTTCCAGCCTACGATAACGAGCTTGCCGCGTAGTTGCGGATCATCCCGCTGCTCGACCGAGGCATAGAACGCATCCATGTCGACATGGATAATCTTCCGCACAATGCTCGGGTCAATACTATTCTGAATCTGGCATTAGGGCTAAGTGTCCAGCCTTCATTGCTATGGGCCTTGGTGTTCTGTACCCATCTGCCGTCTCGGATGCCACTCAGGCTAGACCGAGTGCTCTCAGCCGATCACGATGGGCCCGCACGAACCATTCCGCCAGCAGTGGCCGGTACTCGCGTTGGATGTCGAGGGGAAGCAAGAAGAAGTCCCCCACCGTGGTACCTCTACACTGCGCTGCACCGCAGTGGCAGGGCCAGGCTGTACCTCCCGTGATGTTGATGTTGTAGTCGCAGGTAATCTCCTCGCCCGCCGCGATATCGCGGCGCGCCATGAGAAACGAGCAACCGCCCTCGTAGAGGACGTACGCGTTCGGGTCGCAACTGTGATTGACGTGTCGATCCGGATAGCCGAGCAGGACAACCTTGCCGTTGGGGTAATCGCAGTGATCGGCTCGCTCACCTAGTTCTTCCCGCAAGGGCGAGGTGGGCGTGACCTCCCGCAGCACGTTGATCCGGCGAATGCGTTGCCCGGCCGAGAACGGTCGAGTTGCAAAGAGTCCCAACCCCTCAATTGAGGATGTCCTGGTCTCGACATCGCTCATGGGAGCAAATCCTGCCGGGTCATACGCGGGGGGCGCTTTGTCAGAAGGGCTCTCGCCATTTCCATTTCATCGATAATACTTTCAACTTGCGCCTGTCGTATGCCGAAGATTTATGCCGCAGGCCCAGTCGAGACGGAGTTCCGCGAAATGCATGCAGCTTTTCTGACTTCAAATTTCTATTCTGCAATGGCCGTTTGCGTCCTCTTGCTGCACGCGCTTTTCATTGTGTGGGTGGTCTTCGGCGCTTTCGTGACGCGCTCTCGCCCTGTGCTTCGCTGGATGCATATCGCTTCGCTAGTCTGGGGAATCTTTACAGAACTGCTTCCTTGGCCTTGTCCTTTAACTGTGCTTGAGAACTGGCTCGAAGCCAAGGCTGGCGTCCAGCCGTATCAGGGAGGCGTTCTGCTCCATTATCTGGACAAGCTTGTCTATCCCGACATCTCCGCAACCGTTCTGACGGTTGGCGGCGTCCTCGTCTGCGTTCTCAATCTTGCGCTCTACGGGAGGCAGATGTGGATCGCTCGCAGTCGCTAATTCCGGATGCCTCGCTCCTATCCTGCCTGGCGAAACGAGACCAACTCCCACTGTCCATCCGGTGTCGATGTCTGTTGTCGACGGATATAGAGATTCCCGTCATCCGCGCAGACCTTGTAGAAGACGCTCTCTTGGTCGTACCACTGATCGAGCACGGCCTCGACCTCGAATTGCCTTTCTCCCAACCGGAACCGCACGGGTCGCTCATCGGCCTTGCGGCCCGAATAAGATTCCACAGTCAACTTCATCGGTTTCATTCTCGTCGAGTTGTCTTGAGCCGATCGCTGCCTTCTTCGAGGTCTGTGAGGTTTCGCGAAAGTCACCATCACGGCTGGCGTGATCTTCGAGAAGGATGCCTCCAGCCTATGCCTCCTGATCTGGCGGCCCCGCCGCGCCGGCAAGATCCTGAGGCTTGATCTTCTCGACATTGAACTTCGCCGCACGCTCGCGCATGGTTTTAAGCACATCTTCGAGTACTGGAGGTTCGCCCTGAATCCACCTCAGCGGATTGATACGGGCGACAACAAACGACCGCAAATATGGGCTGACCAAACCGCGTTCTTTTAGCTTCTTCACCACCGCTGCAACTTTCTCTTCCAGGTCGAGCACCATCGAGGCGCGCTTCTCATGATCCTTCAAGGCTACCCGGAGCGATTCATCGGTGAAGACTTCGAGTCGCCGCAGAATCGGATGGTAAGCGCCGCCACCGAAGTGTGGCACACGCTCATAGCAGACACCGAGCGTGACCAGGGCTGCTTCGTCAAAGTAGAACGCAAACCTCGACTCCGGACGTGAGGCATCCTCGTCAACTAGGCCGCGATAGATGCGTATGACTTCGAGAGAACGTTCTTTCAGGTTGTGCGCCTTCTCGGTGTTCAGCGCCAGAATTTGCCAGGCAACCTCACGGTCCGCAACGACGAGGGCAGAGATCGACTTGGCACCAAGTCGCCGCATGGCTTCTAGTCGATGCCGGCCGTTGGGGGTCCAGAACCCGCCCTTCGGCGCGACGATGGCAATGACAGGATCAAGAAAACGCCCTGTCTTGTTGATGACGTCAGCCAGGCGCTTGTGGTGGGCATCCGAAAGATCGCGCTGGAAAGGCGTAGGCTCAATCGCATCGATGGGTAGAATCGCGAGCAGTATTGGCTGCCCGGCGAGCGGATCTTTATATAAGCCCACAACGCAGCCGCCAGCCTTTTCGATGGCTTGTGCTGCCTCGGCCGCAGCGCCTGCAGGCTCCTGTAGCTGACACTCCGCCGGGGTCAAACCCTTAGTGCCAGGCTTAGCTTTGCGGGGACGCCGCCGGGCTGGTGCGCGTTTGACCATAGCTAGAGTTCCATTCTAGTTCCGGCAAGGCATCCTCAGTCACCGATCACGGTGACTACAACCGTTCGTTGGCGTCCCCGGACGTCGCACACGCTGGATAGAGGGCGGCGTTGTTCTCAGCTGTGCGCTCGGGGAGCCAATCCCGCAGCCGAGCGGTCAAGTAAAAACGCGGAAAAAGAAGATCATCATCCGCTCCAATTACCCCTTCCGCAACTGCTATCGAGTGAAGAACCGTACCCGGATAGATTCGCAGTCCTACCGTGACCTTCAGCCCGTCAAGGTGCAACGAATCGGCAAACGCCAAATCGTGTCGGTTTCGGGAAACACGGGAATGTGCTCGCGAATGACCCGAAGCCCGAGACCGGCGGGCGCCACCAGTTCGAAGAGCCCCATCGCGAGCCCGCCTTCCGTCGGATCGTGCATCGCGTGCACGACCTCGCCGACATTGGCAGCCGCTAGAGCTGCACTCACGACACTGATTCCGGGCTCAATCAGGAAACGAGCGGCCCGCGCCAGAAAATCGGCATCAACCAGTCCCCGCAGTCGTTCGGACTTCTCTCGTGCGAGGATCGCGGTGCCCTCGATGGCCACACCGCGTGTCAATAGGATCAGATCGCCGATGGCGATGCGAGTCTTCCGCACAAGGCGAGTCGGGGCGACCTCGCCGAGCATCTGACCGACCAGAATCGGGCGGTCGAGGCCTTGGGTGATTTCCGTGTGCCCGCCGCCGAGCGTGACGCCCAGTTCCTCGCACGTGGTCCGCACATCGGCCATGATCGTCTCGGCCAGTTCGGGCGTCGTGCGGCTCTCCGGAAGGAGCATGACGACGAAGAACCACAACGGGCGTGCGCCCAGGACGGCAACGTCGTTCGCGTTGACGTGAACAGCGTAACGCCCGATGTGATCAGTAGCAAAAGTGATGGGATCTGCCGTGACGACGAGATAGCGATCACCTGCGTCGATGACGGCCGCGTCCTCGCCAATCTGGGGTCCAATGAGCAGGCGCGGATCATGCTTTGGCAGATGCCTCAGCAACGATCGCAAATGCTCAAGCGGAAGTTTGCCGACTGGCAGAACCTTCTTCTGTTGGCCGCGTCTCATGCGCTCACGATCATCGATCACCGCGCAGCAGGTCAAGGACAGGCAAACTTCGGTGCAGCCCGCCTACCCAAATGGCATTGAGTCGGAGTCAAGCCGTACCAACCCCGCCGCATGAAACGAATCGAGGACTTGCCGGAACTCGCTCTGTGTGATGCAACGGTCGATCTCTGGATACTCAATTTCGCTGACACGGCAAGCAGGATGGTACTGGGCCATCAGGTTGACGTAGGTTTCAGCACCCAGTTCGCGGGCGATCCACTGCATGATCTCGGGTGTCCCTGCCACGCCGCCGGGCATGACAAGGTGGCGCAGAAGCACGCCGCGCATGGCCCGGGTCCCAGAACTTGAAGTCGGGCATGTAGATGTCGACAATTCCGTCCATGAGCGCGAGCGAATCCGCAGAGTCGTAGGCGCCGGTGTTGTAAACCAGAGGGAGTCGGAGGCCGCGCTCAACCGCCGGCAAGAGCGCCTCCAGAATCTGCGGAACAACATGCTCGGGAGTCACGAAATTGATGTTGTGGCAACCCTTGCCTTGTAAATGCAACATGATGGCAGCGAGCTCATCTGGCTTGGTGGCCCGGCCCTCACCCTGCCAGCTGATCTCGTAGTTTTGGCAGAAAACGCATCGCAGATTGCACGAGCTGAAGAAAATGGTTCCCGAGCCGCGCGTGCCGCGCAGGCAACGTTCCTCGCCGAGGTGGGCAAAATAACTGCTCACAATGGCATAACGGCCGGTCTTACATACCTTGGTTTCATCTTCGAGCCGATTAACATGGCAACTGCGCGGGCAGAGGACGCAGTCGGCCAGCTCCTCCAGGCCAAGGCCCACACGTCGTGATAATTCCCCCGAGTCCCACAACTTGAGATAGGCGGGCTGGAAGCTCGCACGCGTGGCCGTGAAGGGGTACGAGATTGACATGATGACAAGCGCTCCTTCTCGCAACGCGGGAGGCGTTCTGGAGCTAGGTTGAGACTGAACCCAGCGACGATGCCACAATCCAGTCTGCCAGAGAGCGTGCGGGCGGCCGATGGCTCAGCACGTCACATGAAGGATTGCGTTGGTGTCACTAGGATCCTGGCCCAGACTCGCGATCGCCTCGGGGGTCGGCAGGACCAGCAATTCGACGTGACGCCGCCGTGCTTCGCGCTTGACTTCCTCCATCACATGTAGTCTTCCATACGCTCCTGTGCCGATAATCAGCTGCTTGCACGTCCACGGTATGTCCTCTTCAACAGACAGCGGAGTGTGCCCAAACTCGTCTTGAAATCGCTTCGAAGGTTTCTTCTTGCGTTTCAGGATCTCTCCACGGTCGATAATCACATCGTGCTCATATGTTGTGTCATCGATCTGTATGGAGCCGAAAGAGAAATGACCAAACTTCATCGCAACCTCGCCGGGACAGAAGCAGATCCACTCACGCGCACTTCTGGGACGTAAAAAGCGAGAAGGCGGACCACACTTGCTCGACCTCATGGCTGCCACAGTGAGGGCATGTGATCTCTCCTTCTGCCCAGTCGACCAGAGCCAACATTCTTGAGAAGGTTTTCTTGCAGGCGCGGCAGAAGAAGTCGTAGTGAGGCATAGGTGTCTCCTGATTCAAATCTTAAGCCTCAACAAACGGGTGGTTCAAATTGTGGCCAGCCTCACAGCAGAACAACAGAACAGGCGACTAAAATTCAGTGTTGGGATATCAAGAAGGAGAAGTCAAGACCTGGGAAACGTTCCTTCGATACCGTCGCGCGATCGGCCCACCGTCGTTGTTGGCGGTGGCGTAATTGGGGTTTGTTGCGCTTATTTTCTGGCCAAAGGCGGCGCTCGGGTCACCGTGCTCGAGCGCGATCAAATTGGCAAAGCAGCCTCCTACGGCAATGCCGGATCCGTCGCGCCCGGCCATCCACCGATCAACAGGCCGGGCCGAGTGCGCCAAGCCCTAAAGTCCCTCTTTGATCCGTTGAGTCCGTTGTATGTGGCCCCAAGGTTCGATCCGGCGCTTGCGAAGTGGCTTTGGTCTTTCAGCCGGACGTGCACAGAGAAGCACGTTGAATACTCGATGAAGGCCCTCGCGCCGCTCGGTCATGCCAGCCGGGCGTTGTTCGACGAACTGATCGAAACGGAGAAATTACGTTGTTGGTTCTGCCCCGGCGGATACTACGAGATCTACCTCACTGAACGCGGCTTCAACTCGGCCGAAAAAGAATCCCGAATGCTCTCGCGCTACGGCTTTCATCCTAAAGGGGTATCGGGAGCGGAACTGCGGGAACGCGAAGCGGCAATCAACGATCGCGTGGTCGGCGGCATCTTCTATGCCGAAGCGGCCACGATCAATCCATACCATTTCGTGCTGGAAATGAAGGAACGAGCCGAGCGGCAAGGTGCGAAGTTCCGAACCACGACGGAAGTCTTCTCTCTGGACATCGTGAATCGGCGGGTTCAAGGTGTGCAGCTACAAAATGGAGAGTCAATTGAGGCTGACTCTGTGGTTCTGACAGCAGGAGCATACAGCGTGCCACTGCTCCACCGCGTTGGTATCCGCTTCCCCCTGCAAGCGGCCAAGGGATACCATCGCGATTGTGAAGCCACGCCGGGCAGCGCACCACTGCTCCATCATGCCTGCGTGTTGGGAGAGAACATGGTGTTTTGCACGCCGATGGACGGTTTTGTGCGCTTCGCGGGCACTCCGGAACTATCCGGCGTGAATCACGACATCAGGCGACCACGTTTGGAACAACTCACAAAGGCGGCTAGCCGGTATTTGAAAACCATGGATGACGTGACGGTCAGATCAGAATGGTGCGGTTTGAGACCCTGTCTGCCGGATGGCCTGCCAGCGTTGGGATCAGTCTCCCGATATCCTGGCCTGTTCGTAGCAACGGGACACGCCATGATGGGGCTTACGTTAGGGCCCGTCACGGGGAAGCTCATCACAGAATGCGTTCTAGACGGGTCCCCGAGCATGGACATCACTGCACTTCGTCCTGATCGGTTCTGAGAACCAAATCCATAGGAGTTCAGTCCCTCGTGAGCGGTGGCTGCTGTCACTGCCCGGCCGTGCTCTCACCGCGACAATTGCTCAGACTCGAACTCTTCTCGAACCACGGGAGTGTCGTTGGATGAATCTCAAATCGAGATGGGTCCCTCTCCTGATTTGGTTCGTCCGCGCTCTCCTTGCTTTCTCCTATTTCTACAAACACGATCCAGAATTAATCGAGCGGCGGTTGCGGAGAAAGAAAAAAGTCCGCGAACGAAAGTTCATCATGAAGCTTGTCTACGTGACCTATGTGAGCAGCAGTACGCTCAGCTCGCATGGTGTCGCTCTTCTTTTGTACCTCCGGGCCAGGAGACTGTAAGCAGGAAAGCACTCTCTTCGAGTGCCTCGACATCGTGTTTTATGCCACAGTCGATGACCACCAATTCCCCGGCGGGAAGCTCGACCTGTTGATCCGGCAGATGGACGCGGAGCTTGCCTTCGATAGGGTGAATTGAAATCCTTCCGTCAGCATGGTGCTCTTTCATCTGCGTGTTGGCCTTCATGAGCACCAAGACAATCCGAAAGTCCGGGTATTTGGCGAGCGTCTTCGAACTGCGCCCGGTTTCGCGCTGCCATGAGCCTTCCTCCCTAAGGAGACTCTGATTAAGTGCTCCCTTTCCACAGGAAGTATAGATAAAGTCGTGCCAGCATGAACTCTCTCGGCAAGCAGAGGACACTGGCGATGATGACGGGATTCGAGCGCTACACGAAGA
>Ga0335078_10008595_pt1 | contig 15183 bp, 12 predicted proteins | sample Lox_Sample_32_FD_206711 | JGI IMG/M metagenome (GOLD analysis project Ga0335078, IMG submission 206711) | Soil microbial communities from Loxahatchee National Wildlife Refuge, Florida, United States - Lox_Sample_3.2 | ecosystem: Environmental > Terrestrial > Soil > Wetlands | place: USA... | reverse complement strand
ATCTGGGGAATGGGTCGCATCTCGTACAAGAAGGCCGCCAACGATAAGACCCCAACCGACGTCCCCGTCGCTCAGTTCCTGGCGTTCCTGCCCGGCGGACCGGAAGAACTCGCGCATCTCTGCACCGACACCAAGGCGCTGGAATTCCTCAGCGGCAAAGGCAAGGAATTCCCTATGCAGCTCCAGTTCACTGCCGGCGCCGTGAAGGCTTATGGCTCCGACCCCGCCATGGTGACCTTGCAGCATTCCGTTGCCGAAGCGATGAGCACACGTCTCGATCAGTTCGAGAGCGGCTCTGCCGGCGTCGAGGTGCTCGAGCAGGGCCTCGAGTTTGCCAAGCTCTCGCAGGCCGCATATCCCGATGTGGCCGACCAGAAACAGCTCCGCGATTCGCTGGCGGAGAGGCGCAAATGGCTCGATCGCAAGAAGGCCATTCTGCGGTCCTTCACCGCCGCCGGTGAATGGGACGCCTTCCTGCTTGCCGATCACGATATCGAGCGCTACCGGGCGGCTTTTCGCGATATGGCTCCGATGCATATCGAGGCCCTCAACCAAAGCCTTGCGACCCACAAGAAGGCCGGGGAGGATCTGTACAAAGAGCAGGAATACGGAGCCTCCTGGCGCGAGTTCCGTCTGGCCAGCCTCCGCAAGCCCTCCGATACCGTGCTGCAACAGTCCGTGCGGATGGCCTGGGGCGATTACTCCGGCCAGGTCGCCAAGGATCATCAAGGACAGGGCAAGGCACTGACATCGGGCGAACGCTCCGCCATCACCCAGGACTTGCAACGAGCCAAGCTCAGCCTGGAAGCCAATAAGCCCGATCGTGCGCTCGTCGAGGTGACCGACGCCGAGCATATCGACGCCTTCAATCTCGACGTGCTGCTGCGCAAAGCGGAAGTCCTCGGCAAACTGCGGCAATACCGCCAGGCATTGATGGCTCTGGACGAATACGACAAGCGGGCCGTGGATGAGCAACGCAACCGGGCGGTGGAATTGCGGGCCAACCTCGAGTTCCAGCGCGACAATTCCCTCGACGATATCAAGGGCGAATTGAAGAAGGCATTTGCCGCGCTGAATTTCCACCAGGCCCAGGAATTGGAGAAACAGGGTCTGGAGAGCAGCCCCAACGACCACGACCTGCTGATTTACGCGGCCCGCATCGGACTGGTCCTGCGCGACACCAGGGGCGCTCGCGAAGCCTTGCGGCAATACCTGGACGCCAGCACCAATCTCGATACCAAGGAGGATGAGCGGGAAACCGTCCGTCAACTGCTCGCCAGGGTTCGCGATGTGCCGGCCGAAACCGGAGGAACGGCCAACTGGCTTTCCGGCCGCAAGCTGCCTCCTTCACTCTTTTATGATCCTTCGTCCGGTGCATTCCAGCAGAAGATCGAGCATATCGCCGCCTCCAACAAGCTGGCGCTCAATTTCGAGTGGGACGGCGACCGTTTGCGGTCGATCACTCCGGTCTTCGAGAAGGATGTGCACGTCACCGGCGAACAGAAAGTGTATTTCGGATATGACGGACCGAACTCCCCGGTGACGTGGGCCGGCATGGCGGCCGATCCGCGCGGAGCCGCGCCGAAAGATCCCGATGAGCTGTTCCGCCGGGCGGTCGTGCGCTTCGCCAACAACCCCTACCAGGATCCGCTCGCCATCCAGCAGCTCACCGGACAGAACCTGACCGTGGGAGTCGCCGGCAATCGCTTCTTCGACCCGTTTGTCTGGGATAAAGTCCACTTCTTCCAGCTCACTTACGACGATCATGGCGTGCTGAAGCAGGCGCGCGAGATCGCCGATCCGAAATCGGCTCCCGGCGATCAGTGGCTCGACTTTGAATGGGATGGAACCCGGCTGACGGCCGTGCGTGGGTATCAAGGCTCCGATGCCGCTCATCGAACCAAGATCTACGAGCGCACCATGCAGTATCAGGACAACCGGCTGGTTTCCGAAGAGGTCCAATACCAGGGCAAGTCGAGCAAGGTTCACTACAACTACACGGGCGGCCGTCTGGCGTCGGCCTCCAGCGATCGAGATCCAAGCCTGGACGACAGGTCCAGACAGGTAACTTTCCGCTAAAGAAGGCAATATGCTGCATTCCACTACTCTCAAGTTCGCGCGGCTACTGCTGCCGTTGGTCCTTCTAACGTGGTCCGGAACCGCCCAGGAAGAAGGCAATCGGTACGCGCTGATTATCGGCAACAACTCGTATGTCGCCAGCCCGTTGCAGAACGCCGTCAACGACGCGCGCGCCATGGATAAGGCGCTCAAGGATGCCGGATTCCGTACCACACTGGTGGAAAACGCTACCAGGGAGTTGTTGGAGTCGAATGTGGCTTCCTTTCTCTTGAAGCTCGGCCCCGCCGATACCGCGATGTTCTTTTACGCCGGCCATGGAGTGCAGATCAGCGGTGAGAATTTTCTGATTCCGGTCGATTTCGAAGCCCCCGAAAGCGTGATCGCAGCCAAATTCAAGCTATTCTCGGTCGCGCAGCTGTTTGATGGTTTGAAAAACCGGGCCAAGCGCAGCATCGTAATCCTGGACGCCTGCCGCAGCAATCCCATCGCCCAGCAGAACGCGCTGACGGCCGGCCTGGCCCAGCCGCAGAATCCTCCGCTGGAAAGCTACGTCGTATTTTCCACGGGCCCAGGCCAGACTGCGGCGGACAATCCCAACGGACGTAACAGCTATTTCACCGAAGCGCTGGCGGTGGAGATTTCCAAGCCGGGTCTCACCATCGAGGAGGTCGTGAACCACACCCGCGCGACCGTCTCCAGCGAGACCAGCGGCCGGCAGACGCCATGGGCGCTCTCCAGCCTGAAAGCGACGTTCTATTTCCACCCGACCGTCGCCAACGCCATGGAACGGGCCGCGTCGCTCAGTGCGAAGTGGATGGAAGATGCCGAGAAATTCGAACAACGCGAACAGTGGGACGACGCTCTTGACCGCGTCAATCAAATCATTGCGAACAAAGTAGGCGGGGACTTGCAATCCAAGGCCGAGAGGCTGCGGGATTACCTGCTCCAGCGCCGCGAGGCGCAAGCCGACTACGACAAAGGCGATTTCCCCGCGGCCGCCAAGGCTTACGAAGCCGCCTTCCGCCTCGATCCATTCGCCATCGACGCGGCCTTTGAGGGCGTCAACAGCTATCTGGTGATGGAGCAGATCGAGCCGGCCGTGCGGCTGCTGCACGCCATCCGCTCACAGGGAACCACGGAAGCCACTCAGAAAGCCATGAAGATGCTGGCCGAGTTAAAGGACGTGGATCCCGCCGCCGCAGGCGAGGTCAGCGCCCAGGTGCCGGCGCCGCCCGCCATCGAAGTGATGTTCCCCGGTGCTCATTTCGGAACCCCGGATTGGGACGCTGGAAAGCGCGTGCTGGCCGCCGCGCCGGTCGATCCTTCGGCCGCGTTGAAGGATCTTTCGTCGAAGATTCCGCCGCCCCAATCCCCCTCCGATGGCGCCGCACAGAACGCGCAGGGCAATGTGGCCGACAATACCGCCGCCATGTCCGAGTTGATGAAGAACTTCCTGCATGTCGAAGTGGTGCCTAGCTCGGAGACGCGCGACCTGACCATCAAACGCACCGCGGCCGGCACCTTGAACGACAATAGCGCCATGCTGCAGATCGAGGGCGGCGATCCTCAGCTTCGGGTTTTGTATCAGGGGCAGATCCAGCGGCTCCCGGTGGCGCTCTCCGTGCAGGCCGGCAAGTACGAAATCCGCACGGTTCAGGACGGCAAGGTGGTGGACACCCAGGAAGTCGAAATTGCCCCCGGAACCCCACAGAAGATCACAATCAAGCGGTGATGGATATGAGGAATTATCGGGGAACACTCGCGAAACTGGCCGTGCTCGCGGCGGCTTCTGCGCTGCTTGCCGGTGCTGCGTCCATGGCCGGGTGGACGGACCGCAAGGAGTACGACTTGGTGCTCAAAATCCGTGGGGAGGCGACCCCGGAGAAAAAACTGGCGTTGCTGGAGCAGTGGAAGAAGGATTACCCGCAGACGGAAATGCGGCAGGTCCGGCGCGAATTGTTCCTGGCCACCTACCAGTCGATGGAGGACACTCCGAAGATGTTCGCCACCGCGCAGGAAATGGTGGCCGATCAGCCGCAGAACTTCGTCGGCGTCTACTGGTGCACCCTGCTGACCCCGGAAATGAAAAATCCCAAGGCCGAGACCCTGGATGCCGGTGGCAAAGCGGCCCAGCAGTTGTTGGCCTCCTTGAACGTGTATTTTGCCGCCAACCAGAAGCCGGATTCGGTTTCGGCTGCCGACTGGCAGAAACAGAAAGGCGCCGCGGAGCTGCTGGCGCAGCGGACCATCGGCTACGTCCAATGGAAAAAGGGCGATTACCCGGGAGCGGAAAAAGCCTTCGCGGCTTACTTGCAGAAAGATCCCAAGAGCGCCGAAGTCATGTCGTGGCTGGGCTACACGCTGGCTGCCGACAACCAGCTCATCCCCGCCGCCTGGCAGCTTTCGCGCGCCGCCGCCAGCCGCGATGAAGAAGCCCTTCCGGATTTGTGGCGCGGCCATGTCGATGACATGGCCGAGCGCTTGTATGTCTGGTATCACGGCGCCTCCGACGGCTTGGATAAGCTGAAAGCGGCTGCCGCGGCCAATCCCTTCCCGCCGGCCGATTTTCAGGTGGAATCGGTCGAGGCGATGAAACAGCGCAAGGCCGAAGAGGAACTGAACCGGGTCGATCCCGAACTCGGCGCATGGCTAAGAATCTCCAAACGCCTGATGGCGGCCGACGCCGAGAAGTATTTCATCGACGAGTTGAAGCCGAATCCGTTACCCAAGCTCCGCGGTATCGTGATCCGCTGCGATCCCCCGGCCAAGCCTACCGAAGTCGTGCTGGGTTTGAGCAGCGGGACTGCCGAGGAAGTCACGCTCAAGGTCAGCGCTCCGCTCCCCTTCGCCGCCGCCCCCGGCACACCCATCGAGTTTCAAGGCGCCGCCGATTTCTTCGTGAAGGAGCCGTTCCATCTGACCGTGCTGGTCGACAAGGAGAACATCAGCGGCTGGCCCGATACCCCGCCCAAGCGAAAGTAGGATAGTCCGTTGGCGCCGGCGCATGCCGCATCGGCACTCATGTCGATGCGCTCCTTTGTGTGAGTCAGTGCCGGATCTGCAGTTCGGTCACGATGCTGGAGGATGGAATCGCGGATGTATTTACCACGTAGACCGATCCGGCCGGTTCGCCGGATTGTAGCGGCTGGCTCACCTTGCGAATCGCGATGTCGCGCGTGCCGAATTGTTCTTCCATCCGGTTGACGGCATCGTTCATCCGGGCTTGAGCCATTTGCACGTTGCCGGCCGGCAGGCGGCGCGAGGGGTTCTGTTGATTGCGGATTTTCTCGTAAATGTCGTCGAAGTCCTGCGGGTCGCGGGAAAAAATCAGCACCAGGTGTTCGGCGCCCGGCGGGTCCTGTATGACGAACGTATAGTTCTCCGGAATGCGGATGCGTTTACCCGGGTCGATGATGTTGCTCTGATCCGTCATCTCTTCGGAGGGTAGCAGGGCGCGGAACTCGCCGCTCGACTGGCGCGCCAGCACATAAAGGTAGCCCGAGTGATTGGCTTCCACTTCGAGCGCGACCTCATCGCCGCGGCGGAATACGTGATCGGAGTCCACCGGTGTGCCGTGGTTCTTGGAGTCCACCAGCATGAGGTTGTAGCGGATTCCCAGGTTGTGGGCGGGCGGCGGCGCGGCCGATGCCTGAGTCGACGCCGGTCCCGTCGTCGACGGTCCGGGCGGCTTAGTCCCTGGCGTATCAGACGCTCGACGGATCGGCGCCAGTTTCTCCTTCGGAGCCACTGCCAGGTAAAACAACTCCCGCGCCTCCGAGGTCGCGGGCTTGGCGGTGGAATCTTTTTTGGCGGTTGAATCGCTCTTGTTCTGCCCACCAACTTGCGCCTTTCCAACCCAGAGGGCCAGCACAAGGATGAGCGCCGCTGAGAGGCGCTGAATTCTCATAGATACTCCGTAGCCCGTGCTTCGGGCCTGGGAGATGGCCTGCCGGGCGGGCCTTGGCTTCGGCCTGACCTGCGGGCCTTCCCCGTAGACGAGCCAATTCTAGCACGGTCTGTACGAAACACCACGAGATACGGTACTACAACCCAATTATCTGGAAGTGGTCCTTAACTTCCCACTTAGCCGTGGTTGCGGTGGGATCGGCCAGGCGCACCATTTCTGCGGTGATCGTGTTGCCGCGGAGGACGAATTTCACGTAGTGGTAATTAACTTCAGAAGTATCTCGAAAGAGATCATCTTCGCCGCGCACGATGGGCCGCGGTTTGGCGCCGGCGCCTCCCGAAACCAGGTGCGTCACGCGGTCGCGAAGGAATCGCTCGTAGTTGTGGATGTGTCCCGCGCAGACGATGAAGCGAATCCGGCTGCGCGGCGGAGAGGTCTTGAGCAAGTCGGCGAGAGCGATCTCGCTGGGTCGCGCGTTATGGTCGGCGTCGGCGCCGGTTTGAAAGTCCGCGACCGGCGGATGATGCATATTGAACAACACGAATTTCACCGAGGAAGGCAGCACCGCCATTTGAGCGGTGATCCAGCGTGCCTGTTCGCTGCCGGGGACCAGCGTTGAGTTGCTGTCGAGGTTGAGAATCGCGATTCGAGAGCCGAGACGGACGGAATACCAGCGGCGGCCGCGCAGGGCGGGGAAGGCCGTCCACCAGTTCTCCAGGCCGGCCGCCGGGTCGTTGCCGTTCAGTTCTTGATTGCCGAGGGCCGGGAGTACCCGGATTTTGGCCGCGCGCCAGGGCTCGGTTTCGAGGCGATATTGGGCGTAGTCGCCGGGATCGCCGCCGTGCCAGGGCACGTCCCCGCTGAGGAGGACGGCGTCGGGCCGTTCTTCGGCGATGCGGTCCACCAGCGATTTGCGGACGGTGGGATTGGTGTCGGTCGTCTCCTTTGGATCCGTGAATCGCATGTCGCCATAGGCAATCCAGGTCGGATTCGCGGCAAGTTCGGCATCCGTGTACGTGAAGAGCGGCTGGGAGTCGGAGGGCGAGGTTTGTGGGGACGACAGGCATGCGGCAAGCGCCGGAATGACAATTCGACACAAACGGAATGCGGAGCGGACGGAGGATCATCCAGGACAGGCTAAAACGGCGGAGAAATCAGGGACGACGTTTTCCAGCCGTCCCCGCAAGGCTTCGAAGCGCTCGCGATCAGAACGGAAATTCCTTGCGCGGGGCTTCGTGGTACACGCTGGAGCGAGCCAGGTACGGGTACGGATTCATTGGCGTGCCGTGATTGCGAACCTCGTAGTGAAGGTGCGGGGCGGTCACGCGGCCGGTATTCCCAACGGCTCCGATCTTATCGCCACGACGTACTTCCTGTCCGACGTTGACGAAGAACTTGGAAAGATGACCGTAGTAGGTGGCGATGCCGTTGCCATGATCGATGCCGATAAGCCGTCCGTACCCGCCCTCGAATTGGGTCATGATGACGACGCCGTCGGCGGCGGCGCGTACTGGCGTGCCCATGGGAGCGGAAATGTCGACGCCCGAATGGAACTCACCGCCTTCACCCGAGAATGGATCGAGGCGGTTTCCATAGGCTCCGGTGAGCATTCCTTCCACGGGCCAAAGATCGGGCGTGGCATTGACTTGAAAGCCACGCGAGTGTTTCGTGGCCATGGCCATCAGGTTCACGGAACGGAGGTAGTCATATTCTTCCAGGCTCTCCTGGAAGGTGGGAACCAGCTTGCCTTCCGCCGAGATATCCGGCGGCCCTTCCAGTCTCTGCGTTAGTCCGTACGCAACGGCCACTTCCTTGGCGTTCAATTCCAGGCTGGCCAACTGATCGTTTTTCTGATTGACGACTCTTTCCAGGTTCTGATACTTGCTGCGAAGGACATCCGCTTCGTGCCGCAGAGAATTATAGTTGGCCACTTTCCAGGCCATGCGGGCGTAGCTTGCGACCACCCCAAATGCAGAGAAACAACCCACGAGAGCAAGAGCAATGACGGAATATACAGCTTGATGGGGGATATGGATTCGACGCAAACGACCACGCAGGGAATGTGCTACTACCACAACGAAGTATTCCTGCTTCATCAGGCTTTCTCCGTACCGGGTTTTGAGATTTGGGACGGGGGACTCCGCACCCATCACCCGGAATGGGTCTTACGTTACATATCGGCTGAACGAAACTGAAACTGTAACAGCACCGATATGGCCTTGTCAAGCATTATCTGCCGTTTGCAAGTGATTGAAAAAACGAATATTATACGTAATACGTGGCCTGGAAAAGACTTCCTGGATCGCTATTTTTGCGGAACCTGGTGGAGCGGCGCAGCCTGCTCTTCCAGTTGGTCCGGCGCGATTTTCAGCAGCGGTTCGTCGGGTCGACTATTGGCTGGATCTGGGGCTTGATCCATCCGCTCGTTTTGCTATTGAGCTGGGTGTACGTATTCGAGGTCTGGTTGCAACAACCCGCGCCAGGTGGCATCCCGTATTCGCTGTTCATCTTCTCAGGCATGCTGCCCTGGCTGCTGTTCAGCGAGACGGTGCAACGCTCGGCGGCGAGCCTGCTCGACCATGCCAACCTGATCACCAAATCCGTCTTTCCTTCCGAGATCGTACCGCTTTCGGTCTTTTTGTCTTCGCTTGTCAGTCACCTGCTGGCGATGCTGCTGATGATCGCCGGCGTGGCTATTGTTCTGCATAAATTCAGTTTCGAGTTACTGCTGCTTCCTCTGTACATGTTCCTGGTCGGGTTGTTTTCCGTGGGGCTCGGCTGGGTGATGGCCGGGCTGAACGTATTCCTGCGTGACACCGCCCAGTTCGTGACCGTGGCGCTGACGTTCTGGTTCTGGTTGACGCCGATCATGATTCCGGAACAGCGAGCTCCCCACTATCCGCTGGTGCACTGGTTGCTGGCAGTCAATCCCATGACCTACGCCGTGCGCGTTTACCGGTCGGCGTTGCTGCCGAATCACTGGGCGGCCCCGGCGGATGTGGTGATCCTGGCGGCGTGCGGCGGGGCAGTGTTCGTGGCGGGCGGACTGTTCTTCAGGTATCTGAAGCGCGGATTTGCCGATGTATTGTAAAACGGCCGGCTCCGGCTAACCGGACTTCCGGACGCCGCGCCTGTTACGGTAGCGGTCCCGCCCTGACCTCCTGGACGGTCGCGGCGCAGGGCCGGATGCGGCGCGAGGGTTTGGACTTTTTCGGGTTCCGGCGGGCCGATGCTAGTAGCGGCCTAATTCTTCCTTCGTATAGACCAGATCGCGATCGAGGATCATCTCGATCATCGTGCCCCGAGGCAGCACGACGTCCGCCTTGTGGCTCAGCCGGGCAATCGCCTCTCCGGCGGCGCCACCAGCTACGGCCCCGATACCTGCGCCGCCCAAGCCGTGCCCCGACATGACGCCGATGGTGGCCCCGGTACCGGCGCCGATGGCGACATCGCGCACGTCGCCGGAAGAGTCGCGGGTGCCGGTTACGCCTCCTTCGCTGTTCACCGTGCCTTTCCCGCTATCGGCCGAGCCCACACGCGAATGGAAGTCGCGCTGGACGCCGTTGGGCAGGATCAGCGACTCAAAATGAATAAAGAGCTGGCCCTTGCCTTTCATCCCAGTCGCGGGTTTGGACTCGGTCACGATACCATTCACGTAACTGCCTTTGGGAATCACCTGCCGTCCGTTGGCGAATACCGGAACCGACACATCGAGGTAGACGTGGTCGCCGGTGTGAGTCCGCTTGGTGTCGAGCTGGTTGCGCAGTGTCAATGCGATGTGAGTTCCGGCGGGAATGGTGAAATCGGCGGGCGGCGGCGCATCCGGGCGGCGCTGCATCTGGGCCGGCTGCACGGATGGGTCCGGCGGAATGGCGCCGCCAGTCTCTGCCTGCGCGGTTGCGGATTGCTGGACAGGCGCCTGCTGGACCTGCGCGGGCGGTTCGGCGGTGGGAGTTGTCGGATCGGTTTCGGTGGCCGGCTGACGGGTGTATAACAGCTCGCCTTCAATGGTCCCGTTACGGCTCACCACCTGGCGGCTGATGATGAGCGTGGAGCGGTCGCGGGAGAGTTGCCAGCGGTCCATCACAGTGTATTCATGCCCGCCGGAGACTTGAGTATTCACCAATAGCGCGGTCCCTTCCCACTTGGCGACGGTGCTCCAAGAATCCTCGCCCTGCCGCGAACGGGTTTCCGTGCCATCCAGAAGGTACGTCCATTGCGCCGTTGCGCCCGCATTGACGGCCGAGCATCGAAGCGCAACATCCTGCTGGGCGACGGTGAACGCCGCGTCGGGTTTCATGGGCAGGTTGCGCGTATTCGAGCCGCGCGCGTCGAGAGTCCATTTGCCGGAGAAATCGCGTTCCGGATCAATCGCAAACAGCGGGGTAAAAATAAAGATGCACAGGATGACAACTGCCAGGCGGGACGATGCCCGTAACATGCCTGTAGCGTAGCACCGGCAGGCGCGGAATAGGGCGGTACCCACATGAGGGACAGTTTGCATGAATATCTGCTGTTCCTTTCTGAAAGATCACCCCGTGGCGCGGACTTATGCCGTAGACGAGCGCATATCCGCTCGTCACGACGATCCGCCCGTCGTTACCTACTGACGGCCAACCGGGATAGATGGTTCCATTCGAAAGCCGGACCGGTTGCAGTTCACCGAGACTCCGAAAGGCGACAACTCCCGCGGTGGCAACTCGGGGTCGGACGCGGCCCGAGGGGCGACGGACCGTTCGCTGACGGTCGCGGCTCGGGGCCGGATGTGGTGCGAGGGCGAAGGACCGTTCCTTCCGGTCGCGGCTCGGGATCGGACGCGGCGCGAGGTGTGACGGACCGTTCCTGACGGTCGCGTCATGCCTGAGTCGACGCGGGAGCCAAACGGATTGCATACCGGACGACGGGTTCCAGTGCCGGGATGCCAAGCAGGATGTGAACGCCTTGAGATGAGCCCGCCGGGCCGATCGTGATTCCAATCCAACACTGACCGGCACTTAGAATCCGGCCTGCCGGGCCCCAGAGTGGAGCGATGTGGCGGCTCCGTGCGTGCCATGTTGCGCTCATGACATTACGGAGCCGCGACGGTTAGTGAGCGAATCAGTTGGCAACCATGGTCTTGGGAAAGACCTGGCTGCCGATAGCCAGTAAATCCAATTCACCAGTCTGGATGATCGAGTCCAGGCTGACTTGATCTCCATTTTCTGCTGTCCATTGCCCTTCAATGAGTGTCAACTCGAGTGCATCGGATTTACCCGGGACCGCCAGCCGCATTTTGGTTTTGGAAACCGCCAGAAGCAGTGCCCCAACGGCTTGACTGTCTTTTGTGCTAATCATGACGTACATTTCTCTTGCCTCCGTGGTTCCCATTTTGCCTGGGGTGGGCCATAAAACAAGATCATATTTGGATATGAACTGAAGGACACATTACCTCCTAGGCCAAAGGCAGGGTCCTTCCTAAGGGATTCACCGAAGGCGACCCTCCCCGCGCTGGTTTTGGTGAAAATAGAGACAGATCAACCGGCCAGTCACTTTACAATTGCATCGAGTGTCGCCTGCGCGATGGGATGGTAGGTGGGCCGAGCTCGGATATACACCTTGAGGGCACGCTCGCGGCCCTCCTCGGTCTTCATCAGCTCGGTATAAATCGGCTTGAGGAATTTCCGGCGTCCGACGGATGCCAGAAACTCCTCGACCTTGGAAAGCGCCGGTGTGAATTGATTTTGCACCGACATCAACAACCACTGATGCAGGATCTCGGAGTTCCGCGACTCGGTGAAGTGGAACTCGCGCTCCAGGCGCGGCATGTCCGGCGGATCGGGCTGCGAACGCAGAAAATGAAGCCACTGTTGCGTGGACCATTGCGTACCCGCGGCAGGCCAGGTGGATTCCACTTGAGCCATGGCGCCGGATTGCGGCTCCGCCGCGCCGGATGGAATTCCCGGACGGAAAATCCAATCGTCGACGGGAACCTGGTTCGGCAGCTCGCCGCGCAGGTAGGAGAGAAAATCGGCGGTGGTGATGCTTCGAAAGGCAAAGCGGTCGAAATAGCCCCGCAGAAAGGCGTCGAAGCGAGTGCGTCCGACCGTGTGTTCGATGGTTCGCAGCAGCAGGGCGCCCTTTTCATACGGCACCAGCGTGCAGCCATCGTCGGGATCGCGGCCCTTCAGATCGAGGTGGAGGACCGTGTCCGCTTCCGGCAGGCCGGCCATTTCGTGGTCCAGCTCGCGCCGTCCCAGAACCGCTTCCATTGCGGCGCGAGGCGGGCCGTAGATAGTTTCCAGGATCCGCCGTTCGACGTACACGGTAACGCCTTCGTTCAGCCAGAAATCGCTCCAGGTGGCATTCGTGACCAGGTTGCCCGACCAGGAATGCGCCAGTTCGTGGGCCACCAGCGAGACCAGGCTGCGGTCACCCGCCAGGATCGTCGGCGTGGTGAAGGTGAGGCAGGGATTCTCCATGCCGCCGAAAGGAAAACTCGGCGGCAGCACCAGCAGGTCGTAGCGGCCCCAGCGATACGGGCCGTAGAGTACTTCGACCGCGGCGATCATGGCTTCGGTGTCGATGAATTCGTGCGCGGCCGCATCGAGCAGCGAAGGTTCTGACCATACGCCGGAGCGTGCTCCGAGCGGGCGGAATACGAGGTCGCCGGCAGCCAGCGCGATCAGATATGACGGCACCGGATGCGCCATCCGGAAACAGCCGACCGATTCCGCCGCGCCCATGACCGCGCGCAACCCGTCCGGAACGCGGACGCCGGCGTCGAAGGTGATGCGGACCCCCGGAGTGTCCTGAATCGGGATCCAGCTTCGCGCGTGGATGGCTTGCGACTGGGTATATAGAAACGGATGCTGCTTGCCGGCGGTCTGCGGCGGTTCGAGCCACTGCAGACCGGACGCAGTGGGCGACGTCGCGTAGTGGACGCGAACGCGATCGGTTCGGGGCGGGACTTGGATGCGTAAGGGCGCACCAAGGATGGGGTCGGCCGGTCCAAGATCGTAGGCCATAGCGCCTTCGACCGATCGGATCGCCAGATCGCGCGTGTCGAGAATCAGCTCATTGCCTTCGATGAGTTCGAACTGGAGGGTCGCCGAGCCTTCCAGGATCCGGCGGTCGAATCGAACGTCGAGGTCGAGATCAAGATGGCGGACGCGGGCGCGATCCGGTCGGGCGTACGAGTGGATGTCCATACGGAAAAGGTCTGCTGACACCACGCTGTCAGGAGCAGACCGGTAGCATTCTCCTGTACTCGATTTTACTCACAGGAGATGGTATGACACCCAGAGAACAACAGAGGGCAAATCGAATCGTGTGGTTCGAGATTCCGGTGCAGGACATGGACCGCGCCGTGCGCTTTTACGAGACCGTACTCGAGACCAAGCTGAAGCGCGAACAGGCTGGACCCACGCCGATTGCCATCTTCACCTACGATCCACCATTCGTTAGCGGCTGCCTGGCGAAGGACGAGAAACTCCAGCCTTCGGCCCAGGGTAGCCTGGTCTATCTGAATGCCGATCCGAATCTGGATTCGGCGCTGGAGCGCGCCAAGGCGAACGGCGGGCAAGTAGTAACGCCTAGAACGCCGCTGCCCGGCTTGGGCTTTTACGCGTCGATTCGCGACACCGAAGGAAACACCGTAGGATTACACGCGATAAGCTGACAGAGTGCGTCGTGCGGACCGGCTCTTCCAGATCGTCCAGTATCTTCGCGGGCGGCGGCTCACCACTGCCGCCCAGTTGGCGCGCTGGCTGGAGATCTCCGAGCGAACGGTATATCGCGATATTCGCGACCTGTCGCTTTCGGGAGTGCCAGTGGAAGGCGAGGCCGGCGTGGGGTACCGGCTGAGCCACGGTTTCGATCTGCCGCCGATCATGTTCAGTCTGGATGAAGTGGAAGCGCTGGTGACGGGCGCGCGCATGGTGGAGGCCTGGGCGGGCGCCGAACTGGCATCGCATGCGCGATCGGCCATCGCCAAAATCGCGCTGGCGCTGCCCAAGTCGCGGCGCGAGGAAATCGAACGGACGCGCCTGTTTGCGCCGGGATTCCACGTGCCGAAAGCGGTGGCGGCGGGGCTCGACACCATCCGTCAGGGGATTCTGCGCGGGCGCAAGCTGCGTTTCAAATATGAGGATAAAGAGCAGCAGCATTCGATCCGCACGGTGCGTCCGCTGGCCGCGGCCTTCTGGGGCGGAAGCTGGACGGTAAGCGCCTGGTGCGAGACGCGCCAGGATTTCCGCAATTTCCGGCTGGATCGCATGCGGGAGATGGCGCTGCTGGAAGAGACATTCGAGGAGGAGCCGGGGAAATCGTTGGATGATTATCTGCGGCGGATGCGGCGAGAAGAGCGGCGGTAACCGGCTGGAGAGTACGGCCGCTCATCGCGGTACGATATCTGCAACGTGCGCATCACCAAGTTGGGAGAGTTCATCGACGCGGTTCGCGGAATCGTCCAGCAGTGGACGTTGCCGGACGCGGGCTGGTATCCCGCCCCCTGGTTTCGCGGTCATGGCGATCATGCCTGGAAGCTCGATCCCAGCCAATTTCGTGTGCGACGGCGTTAAGGCGGAGTTGGAACCGAGTGGTACAACGAGGCTACGCTGCTATCCGAGTCGGGCGCCTTTCTACCTGCAATCCGCGAGGTACCCGGCAAGCGACTGGGAGTGGCTATTTCTGATGCAACACTATGGCCTCCTGACACGCTTGCTGGACTGGACAGAAAGTCCTCTGATCGCGTTGCACTTCGCTTTGCGGGACAATCGCGGCGCGTCGGGCGCTTCGGTCTGGATGCTCGATCCGTGGTGGCTGAACAAGCAAAGCCTGGGAGAGTACGACATTCCACATGCGGGCGATGCGAGGTTATCGAGCTCGGCTCCTGGCAAACCGGAACCGGAGCCACATCTTCCGGTTGCCATTAAGCCCGTTCAGGCAAGTCCGCGGATCACCGCGCAGAGAGGGTTCTTCACGATTCACGGCACCAAGCGGCATGGCTTGTATGAGATGGGTGAGAGCACCTCCAAGAAAGAACTCTACCAGCTGCGGATCCCCAGGAAGCACGTTGGGGATATACGGGACGATCTGGTGCTGGCGGGAATTTCCGAAACGACCATCTTTCCGGAGTTCGAAGGACTTTGCCGGGAGATGAAGGACTGGTTCTACCCGAGCGAGTGAGTCGTGAGCAACTTGAGGGGAAATCGCAGCTC
>Ga0335078_10008594_pt1 | contig 15183 bp, 14 predicted proteins | sample Lox_Sample_32_FD_206711 | JGI IMG/M metagenome (GOLD analysis project Ga0335078, IMG submission 206711) | Soil microbial communities from Loxahatchee National Wildlife Refuge, Florida, United States - Lox_Sample_3.2 | ecosystem: Environmental > Terrestrial > Soil > Wetlands | place: USA... | reverse complement strand
CGCAAGTCCGCCTGGATCCAGCTGATCGGCTTCGGGTGCCTGCTGTTCAACACCATCGTGGTCAGCATCCTGATCAAGGGCCTGCACTCGTACGCCGGGCTCAGCTGATCCGCCCGGCCGGGCCGCGCGGCCCGGCCGCCCACCACGGGGCGGCGCCGCGGCCGGTCAGGCCAGCTCGCCGGGGTCCTCACCGTGGATGAGCCGCTCCAGCGCGCTGATGAACTCGGGGTCATCGTCCGGCCCGGTCGGCTGCCCGCTGACGGGGACGTCCGGCTGGGTCGGTGCCCGCAGGCCGTCCGGCTCCAGCCATCGCTCCCGGCCAGCCGGGTGGCGCCGGAGCGCCGCCTGCGCGTCCCGCTCGTGGCGGGACGGCCGCCGGGGGCGCGAGCGGCCCGCGAGCCACCACACCCACGTGCCGCCGACCAGCAGCCCCATGATGAGCAGGGCGGGCAGGACTCCCAGCAGCACCATGGCGGCAGCCTAACCTCTGTGGTATCCCGCTGGCCGGCAAATCGGTGACTACTGTCCGCTTAGCGGAGGCCCGTAACAGGTGACGGTCCGTCACCGAAGGTGACGGTGCGGGTGATTTCGTCGTACGCTGGCGGCCTGGCACGCGATCGGGGAGTGCGATATATGCGGCTGCGGCTTTTCGCCCGCTTCCGCCGGTCCGCCCGGGCCCGGCCGGCACGCGGTGCCGGCCGGGCACCCTGGGCTGAGCCCCGCCATGAGCCGCCCAGCCCCGGCCGGCCAAGCCCCGGCCCGCCCACCGCTGGCCGCCATCGCAGGGACGGCCGCCAGGAGGAGACCACCGGCGCAGGGCCGCCTGCCCGTGCCCAGCCGGTCCCCGAGGCGGGCCCGTACGGCTCCCCGGTGGGGGAGGTGCTGCCACGCCGGGCAAGGCCGCGGCGGCCCGAGCAAGCCAGGGGACCCACGTACCGGCCCGGGACGGCGGCCGCCAGGGCCGCGGTCCGGATGGCGCCGCTCGCCGGGGCGGAGGCGCGCCCGGCGCCGCGCCCGGCCCAGCAGCGGCCGCAGGCCCGCCCGGGCGGCCTGCCCTGGTATGAGGTGGCGCACGCGCGCCGGGTGGCCGAAGGCCGCCGGGACTGCGGCGAGCTGGAGCACATCGTCTGCCGCGAGTGGCAGGAGGGCGCGGTGCCGCCGCCGGAGGCCGTGCGCGCCATCGACCGGCTGGCCGAGCTGCCGTCCAAGATCAAGCAGATCCTCGCGGCCGGCCTCGACGCCATCTTCGTCGGGCCCGGCGGCGTGCCCGACCTCGACGACATGTCCAGGCTGCACGGGGTCCCGCTGCCGTCGGGGCGGGCCACCTGGGACGCGTGCGCCGGCGCCTACGGCGAGCGCAAGATCATCGTCGGCTCACGGCGCTCGGCCGCGCCGGACGTGATGTGCCATGAGGTCGGGCACGCGCTCGACGACCTCGACGGATCCGGCGAGATGTGGCAGTCGGACTCCGATGAGTTCCGCCGCTTGTACGGCCGCTGCCTGCCGCGCCTGGTGAGCTACTTCCACCGGCAGGAGGGGGCGATCGGCCGCCGCGAGTTCTTCGCCGACGCCTTCGCCGCGATAGCCTCCCGGCAGCGGCCCGCGCTGGTGGACATGCTGGGCGGTGACACCAGGATCGCGCTGGATGTCATGCTCTACTTCAATGTCCGGTACGGCATCTAGAGTGGTATGCGATGTTCGTCATTAAGCTGCCGAACGGGAATCTCATGGCTCCCGAGTCAGCCGTGGACGCGGGTGGCCGGGTGGTGGGGGACGCCTACGTGGAGGTCAGCCCCGACGATCCCGAGTATGCGCGCCTGGCCGAGCAGGCGGTCTCCGAGGCCGAGGCCGAGGACCGCAAGCGCCGGTGGCGTGACGGCGACGAGGCGCTGCGGCGGGAGTTCGAGCGGTACCTGGCCAGCCGTGGCCAGGACGGCACCGGCCAGGGCTGAGCCGCCCAGGGCTGAGCCGCCCAGGGCTGAGCCGCCCAGGGCTGAGCCGCCCAGGGCTGAGCCGCCCAGGGCTGAGCCGCCCAGAGCTGAGCCGCCCAGAGCTGGCCGGGCCTGCCGGGGGCTACGGCCCGCTGGGGTCAGGCGGTTGCTAGGCGGGCGGCCGCTCCTGCGCAACGTGCGACTCCCCACGGAGCAGGGCCCGGACCTCGGACTCCCGGAATCTCCTGTGGCCCCCGGGGGTTCTGATGCTGCTGATGCGGCCGGACGCTGCCCAGCGGGTAACCGTCTTCGGGTCGACTCGGAAGAGGGCAGCGACCTCTCCGGGAGTGAGAAGTCGCTCACTGTTCCCGTCCACGCCACTCCCCTCCTGACCCTCCGTTAGCGGAGCATGTCCTCAGTGTCGCGGACGCAGACCCGTTTTCTGCCTCGATTTCCGGAAATCGGTAGCCCGTTAGTAGTAGCTGCCGTGCCTGGCGGATGGGGCGCCCGCCCGCCCGGCTGGCCATAGGGTGGGCCAGTGTCGTCGCTGGTGTCGGTCGCTGAGATCCGGGCCGCGGCCGCGCGCCTGGCCGGGGTCGCCGTCCGGACCCCGCTGGTGCCGTTCCCCGGCGTGGATCCGCCGCTGCTGCTGAAGCCGGAATCCCTGCAGCCGACCGGGGCGTTCAAGCTGCGCGGCGCCTACGCGGCGATCAGCGCCCTGCCCGCTCACGCGCGGGCGCGCGGGGTGGTGGCCCATTCGAGCGGCAATCACGCCCAGGCTGTCGCCTATGCCGCGGCCCTGCTGGGCGTCCCCGCCACCGTGGTGGTGCCGGACAACGCGCCGCCGGTCAAGCTCGGCCCGGTCCGCCAGCTGGGTGCCCGCATCGTCACCACCAGGCCGTCCCTGGCGGCGCGGGTGGCCACCACCGAGGATCTGATCCGCCAGCACGGCTATGCGCTGATCCCGCCCTTCGACGACCGGGCCGTCATCGCCGGCCAGGGCACCATCGGCCTGGAGATCGCGGCAGACTGCCCCGACGTGGGCCTGGTCACCGTCCCGGTCGGTGGCGGCGGCCTCATCTCCGGGATTGCCGCCGCCATCCGCGCGCTGTGCCCGCGGGCGCGGGTGATCGGTGTCGAGCCGGAGCTGGCGGCCGACGCGCGCGACTCGCTGCGCAGCGGGCAGCGGAGGGCCTGGCCGGCGCGGCAGACGCAGCGGACCATCGCCGACGCGCTCCGGGTGGAGCAGATCGGCGACCTGCCCATGCGGCACATGGCCAGCCAGGTGGACGACATCGTGACCGTCACCGAGGACGAGATACGCGAGGCGGTACGGCGGACCGCGGCACAGGCGCATCTGGTCGCCGAACCGGGCGGGGCGGTCGCGGTCGCGGCGTGCCTGTTCCGCGGGCATGACCTGCCGCCCGCCCTGCCCCGGGTGGCCGTGCTGTCCGGCGGCAACATCGACCCAGCGCTGCTGGCGGGCATTCTCGCGGGCGGCGGGGTCGCGGGAGCGCCGGGCCCGGCACCGGCATAGGCTGGGTGCCGTCATGCGCGCCACATTCGCCTACACCACGGCACGGATCCTGCTCTTCGCCGCCGCCACCTGCCTGTTCTATCTGGCCGGTGCCCGCGGCCTGCTGCTGCTCGGGCTCGCCCTGGTGGTGAGCGGGGCGGCCAGTTACGTGCTGCTCTCGCGCCAGCGCGACGCGATGTCAGGCGCGCTGACGAACCGGCTGCACACGATCCGCTCCCGGTTTGACGCGGGCGCGAAGGCCGAGGACGACGACTAGAACGCGCCCTCAGCGGCCCCGGCCGCTCAAGCGGTCAGGCCCGCGGGCCTCCCGCGGCTCCTCGTCAGGCAGCCATCCGCCGGTGGTGAGCAGGCGCAGCACGGCGTCGACGGACTGCTGCCGCGACATCGTGGAGGTGTCGATCGTGAGCTCGGCGTCGGTGGGCTCCTCATAAGGGTCGGAGACACCGGTGAAGTTGTCGATCACGCCGGCCCGTGCCTTGGCGTACAGCCCCTTGCGGTCCCGCGCCTCGCACACCTGCACCGGTGTGGCGACGTGGACCAGCAGGAAGTCGCCGACCTCGCGGACCATGCCGCGAACCCGGGCGCGCGCCTGCGCGTACGGCGCGATCGGCGCGCAGATGGCGATCCCGCCGTGCCTGGCCACCTCCGTGGCCACGAAGCCGATCCGGGCGATGTTGAGGTCGCGGTCCGCGCGGGAGAACGTCAGGCCCGCCGACAGCAGCTCCCGCACGAGATCGCCGTCGAGCAGTGACACCGAGCGGTCGCCGCGCTCGCTCAGGGCGTCCCGCAGCCCTCTGGCGATCGTGGACTTGCCTGATCCCGACAGGCCGGTCAGGAAGATGACCAGGCCGCGTTCGCTGCGCGGCGGCCGCGCGCGGCGGAGTTCGGCCGCCACGGCCGGCGGGGTGAACCAGGCGGGCACCTCCTCGCCCCGGTCCAGCAGGTCCTCGAGCTCGCCCACTGCCAGGTCGGCCCGCTCCGTGCCGGGCTCGATCAGCGCCAGCGGCCGCCAGACCTCGGCCGCCCGGTCATAGGCCCAGTCGCCGGCCGACACCACCGGGATGGCGGCCGGGGCGGTGGGTGCCTCGGGCTCGTCCGTGAACAGGTGGGTGGCGCCGTACGAGGAGGCGACCCGTGCCCGGAGCGCGATCTCGCGCTGCGCGCCGACGTCGCGCGCGGCCAGCGCGAGCGGCACCACCAGGGTGCCGGACGGCAGGTGCCGGGCGGCGGCACGGACCGTCCGGACCAGCGCCTCGGGCGTCGTGACCACATCGGCCGTGCCCGTGACCAGGGGGAGCAGCAGCAGCCGGGCCCGCAGCTGGCCCCCCACGTGGCGCAGCTGGCCGATCTGGCGGGCGTTCAGCGGGCGGCGGGTGATGAAGGCGAGCACCGGGTCCTCGCCGAGCTCCGCCCGGGCCTGCGCCGGTGTCCGCCGCAGCTGCCGGAACGGGCCGTGCTCAGGATCCCGGCACTTGATCACCCGGCCGCTCAGCCGCACCAGCCCGGTGGCGGCGGCCGCGGTGGCCCCCGCGGGCCGGGCCGCCGCGGCGGCCCCGGTGAGCCGCGCGTGGCGGCCCCGGCCGGTCTGCGCCGGGAGCAGCGCCAGCGCCGGGGAGCGCTCGCTGATGTCGAGGACGGCGAGCGGCACGCCTTCGGGATCGTTGAGGGCCAGCCGCCGCTGCGACGGCGGCACCGCGTCCTCAGGCACGTCGAGCGTGACCGGCACCGGCCACACGGTCCCGTCGGCGAGCGTGCCCGACTCGATCACCGACGACACCTCGGCGGCGGTCATGAACCCGGTCAGCGGCGCGAAGGTGCCCGACAGCAGCATCTCCAGGTCGGCGAGCTGGTTCTCGTCAAGAGTCCACGAAGGCAGGCTCGCGAAACCCGCTCCCAGCCCGGTCACAGCCTCAGCGGCCACGTCCACCTCCGTCCGGCGCATCGCCCCGCCCCGGGTGCTGCCCGGGCCGCCTCTTCCGCCAGGCCCTGCCTGAGGGTACTCCGGCGCCGGGCAGCGGGCCAGGAGATAGTTTCCGGGCGGAAAGCGGCCGACCGGACAGCGGCCGACGGGTGGCGGCCTGCGGGTACCTGGCCAGAAGGTCAGAGTATCCTGGCGAACCGGTCCTCCGGCTTCCGCAGGACGTAGAGAAGCTGCTCGTGCGCGGCGGTCAGCCGGCCCCGGGAGAGCCAGGCGGTCAGCTTCTGGGCGGCGCGGAAACCTGGCGGGCCGGCCAGCGTTCCCGCCACCCCGCCCAGCGCCTGCCGCTCGGCTATCACCAGCTCACGCTTGAGCGCGTAGGCCTGAATGCCCCGGGCGGACGACAGCCGCTCGTAGACGGCCGGGTAAGGACCTGGCTCGCCGGGCCGCCGGCGGCGCCAGATCGCGCGCCTGGCCACCGTGGGCAGCACCCGGTCGAGGAAGCCCGCCGCGCTGTCCCGGTCGCTGAAGCGCAGCAGCAGCAGCCCGCCGGGCCTGATCGCGGCGGCCAGCCGGTCAAGGACCAGCTCCGCGTGGCTGGTCCGCTGCAGGAGCAGGGCGCACAGCACGATGTCGTGGGAGCGCGGTGGCAGCGCCACCGTGCGCAGGTCACCCTGCACGCATTCGGCCAGGTCCTGGTGCATGCTCAGCGCCGCGCTCGTGACCGGCTGGTCGTCATCGATGAGGCTGACGGTGATGTCGGCGCCCTTGTCCCGCAGCACGCCCACGTCCAGGTCGGTCTCCGCAGTGGTGCAGCCGGCCTGCAAGATCATCACCTGCTGGCCATCCCGCCCGGTGACATAGTCGCGGGTATACCGGGCGAACAGGTCGTCCTCCAGGCCATCGGCGGGCACCGCGGCCGTGGCGCCGGGCGCGGCCTGCGCCGTCGTGGCGGGGCTTGCCCAGCCGCCCACGATGGTCACGTTCGGCCGCGGATCGGCGCTGGCGCCCGCGGTGCGCCCGGCCGGCCCGCTCCCGGCCGGCCCGCGTTCAGCCGCCCCGCTCCCGGCCGCCGCGCGCTCAGCCGCGGCGTCCCCTGCCGCTGTGCTCCCGGCGGCCCCGCGTTCAGCCGCGGCGTCCTCTGCCGCCCCGCTCCCGGCCGCCGCACGTTCAGCCGGGGCGTCTCCTGCCGCTGTGCTCCCGGCCGCCGCGCGCTCAGCCGCGGCGCCCCCCGCCGCTGCGCGCTCCGCTGCCCCGCGTTCGGCCGGGGCCCGTTCAGATCTCGTGCGCCGCCCCGCGCGCCCGCGCGTTTCCGTGCCGCTCCCGGCCAGCCTGCCCACCGACATCGCCCAACCTTCTTCGCTGACACCCATGTGGGGAGCCCCCCCGTATGCCCGGCATCTTGCCATAGGCCGGATGGGCTAGGCCATAAGCTGTAACCGTCCCGCATCGGGCCAGCCCGTCTCTGGCACCTGTGCGGGTGTTTGTGCTGCCTATCGAAGGACACCAGTGAGTCTCGCCGGACTACTCAGCGTCATCACGGGCGATCCCGCGCTGCGGGACGCGCTCGGTTCCCCCGGCCCCGCTGGCGCGGCGCTGGGCGCCGGCCCCACCACGGAGACCGGGGCCGACTTTACCGCCCCGCCCGCGCTCCGGCCGTTCCTGGCGGCCGCCCTGACCGGCCTCGCCGGCGGCCAGGACGGCCAGGACCACCGGTTCGTGCTCGCTGTCACCGCCAGCGCCCGGGAGGCGGAAGCGCTCACCGACGCGCTGACCTCGCTGCTGCCGGGCGAGGCCGTGGCCTATTTCCCGGCCTGGGAGACCCTGCCGCACGAGCGGATCTCGCCCGGCTCCGACACCTGCGGCCGCCGGCTCGCGGTCCTGCGCCGGCTCGCCCACCCCGACCCGGCCAGCCCCCGGACCGGCCCGCTCCAGGTGGTGGTCGCCCCGGTCCGCGGCCTGCTGCAGCCGATCGTCGGCGGGCTCGGCGACATCGCGCCGGTGTCGCTGCGGCCCGGCCAGACGGCTGGGCTCGACGAGGTGATCGTGAGCCTGGCCGAGATCGGCTACACCCGCACCGACCTGGTGGAGCGCCGCGGCGAGATGGCGGTGCGCGGCGGCATCATCGACGTGTTCCCGCCCACCGAGGAGCACCCGCTGCGGGTCGAGTTCTTCGGTGACGAGGTCGAGGAGATCCGCCAGTTCCGGGTGGCCGACCAGCGGAGCCTGCAGGCCGTCGACGGGCTGTGGGTGCCGCCCTGCCGGGAGCTGCTGCTCACCCCGGCCGTGCGGGACCGGGCCAAGCAGCTGGCCACCGATCACCCCGGCCTGGCCGACGTGCTCGGCAAGCTCGCCGACGGCATCGCCGTGGAAGGCATGGAGGCCTTCGCGCCGGCCATCGCGTCCCGGATGGAGCTGCTGCTCGACTACGTGCCCGCCGGGGGCCGGGTGCTCGCGTGCGACCCCGAGCGGATCCGCGCCCGCGCCGCCGACCTGGTCCGCACCAGCCAGGAGTTCCTGGCGGCCTCCTGGGTGAACGCCGCGGCGGGCGGGCAGGTGCCGATCGACCTGGGCGCCGCCGCGTTCCGCTCCATCACCGAGGTCCGGGCGGCCGCGGACAGGCTCGGGCTGCCGTGGTGGACGGTCAGCCCGTTCGAGGGGCCAGGCATGGCCGGGGATGACGGGGCCGGCGAGCAGGAGCCGGGCGGCGATGAGACGGGCCGCCAGGCGCTGCGCCTGGGGGCGGCCCCGGCGGAGGGCTACCGCGGCGACACCGGCCGGGTGCTCGCCGACGTGCGGCGCTGGCTGGCCAGCGGCTGGCGGGTGGTGCTCGTGACCGAGGGGCACGGGCCCGCGCAGCGGCTGGCCGAGATGCTGCGCGCCGACGGGCTCGGCGCCCGGCTCGGCGACCTGGACGACCCGCCCGAGCCCGGCGTGCCCTGCGTCACGACCGGGCTCATCAGCGACGGCTTCACCTGGGAGGCCGCCCGGCTGGCGGTGCTGACCGAGGCGGACCTGGCCGGGCAGCGCACCGGCAGCAGGGACACCCGGCGGATGCCCAGCCGCCGCCGCGGCGGGATCGACCCCCTCCAGCTCACGGCGGGCGACTACGTCGTGCACGAGCAGCACGGCGTGGGCCGCTACCTGGAGATGACCAGCCGCAGTGTCCAGGGAGCGGTCCGGGAGTACCTGGTCATCGAGTACGCGCCCGGCAAGCGCGGCCAGCCGCCGGACCGGCTGTATGTGCCCACCGACCAGCTGGACCAGGTCACCAGGTACGTGGGGGGCGAGACGCCGGCCCTGCACCGGCTGGGCGGCGCCGACTGGGCGAAAACCAAGGGGCGCGCCCGCAAGGCGGTCCGGCAGATCGCCGCGGAGCTGATCCGCCTGTACTCGGCCCGGATGGCGTCGGCCGGCCACGCGTTCGGCCCGGACACGCCCTGGCAGCGCGAGCTGGAGGACGCCTTCCCGTATGTGGAGACGCCGGACCAGCTCGGCGCCATCGACGAGGTCAAGGCCGACATGGAACGGCCGGTCCCGATGGACCGGCTGATCTGCGGCGACGTCGGGTACGGCAAGACGGAGATCGCCGTGCGGGCGGCGTTCAAGGCGGTCCAGGACGGCAGGCAGGTCGCGGTCCTGGTTCCCACCACGCTGCTCGCGGCCCAGCACTACAGCACGTTCGGGGAGCGTTATGCACCGTTCCCGGTGGTGGTGCGGCCACTGTCGCGGTTCCAGAGCGACGCGGAAGTGGCGGCCACCCTGGCCGGCCTGGCCGACGGCACCGTGGACGTGGTGATCGGCACCCACCGGCTGCTGTCGCCGGAGACCCGGTTCGCCCGGCTCGGCCTGGTGGTGCTCGACGAGGAGCAGCGGTTCGGGGTGGAACACAAGGAGTACCTCAAGCGGCTGCGCACCGAGGTGGACGTGCTTGCCATGTCGGCCACGCCGATCCCGCGCACGCTGGAGATGGGTGTGGCCGGGATCAGGGAGATGTCCACCATCCTGACCCCGCCCGAGGAGCGGCACCCGGTGCTCACGCTGGTGGGGCCCTACGACGAGAAGCAGATCGCCGCGGCCATCCGCCGGGAGATGCTCCGCGACGGCCAGACGTTCTTCGTGCACAACCGGGTCGCCAGCATCGGCAAGGTCGCCGCCCGGGTCGCCCAGCTGGTGCCCGAGGCCAGGGTGGTGGTGGCGCACGGCCAGATGAACGAGCACGAGCTGGAACGGATCATGGGACAGTTCCTCGACCGTGAGCACGACGTGCTGGTGTCGACCACGATCGTGGAGTCGGGGCTGGACATCCCCAACGCCAACACGCTCATCCTGGACCGCGCCGACGTCTACGGGCTGGCTCAGCTGCACCAGCTGCGCGGCCGGGTCGGCCGGGGCACCGAACGTGCCTACGCCTACTTCCTGTTCCCGCCGGAGCGGGAGCTGACCGAGACCGCGCACGAGCGGCTGGCCACCATCGCGCAGCACACCGAGATGGGGGCGGGCATGTACGTGGCCCTGAAGGACCTGGAGATCCGCGGCGCCGGCAACCTGCTGGGCGGCGAGCAGTCCGGGCACATCGCGGGGGTCGGCTTCGACCTGTACGTGCGGATGATCGGCGAGGCGGTCAGCGAGCTGCGCGACGCAGGCCCGGCCGAGCGGCCGGAGGTCAGGGTGGAGCTGCCGGTCAACGCGCACATCCCGCACGAGTACGTGCCCGGCGAGCGGCTGCGGCTGGAGGCCTACACGCGGATCGCCGCCATCGACTCCGAGGGCGACGCCGCGGCGGTGAACGCCGAGCTGGCCGACCGGTACGGGCCGCTGCCCGAGCCGGTGCTGGTGCTGCTGGCGGTGGCGCGGCTGCGGACGCAGGCGCGCCGGGCCGGGCTGACCGACATCACCCAGCAGGGCACCCACATCCGGTTCTCACCGGTGGACCTGCCCGACTCGCGGCAGGTGCGGGCGGCGCGGCTGTACCCGAAGACCGTGCTGAAGCCAGCGGTGCGTACCATGCTCGTACCGGTGCCCAGGGCCACCCCGGGCCTGCGGCCCTCGGCGCCCGCGCCGCCGGGCGCCCCGATGCTGCGCGACGCCGAACTGATCGCCTGGTGCGCACGGCTCATCGAGGCGGTGTTCGGCGAGGACCACCCGCCCGGGCAGCCAGGGCAGCCCGGGCAGGACGCACGAGAAGGGACGTCGTAGTGCTCCGCACTTCGATCACAGCGACTGCTGGCATGCTGGCCGCGATGGTGGCGCTGACCGCCTGCGGGCCCGTCCAGATGGGCTCGGCCGCGATCGTGGGCGGCCAGCCGATCTCGTCCTCCAGCCTGACCCAGCAGGTCCGCGACCTGAAGGACGCATACCAGGCCAGCAACGGGGTCCAGCTGCAGTACCCGATAGCGCAGGCGCCGCAGCAGGTGCTGAGCTGGCTGGTGCGGTTCCGCATCCGGGACCGGATGGCCGCCCGCAACGGGATCATCGTGACCCGGTCCGACGCCCAGCAGGCCCGCGCCGCGATCGCGGCACAGGCCCAGCAGAGCCACGTCAAGCTGGCCGACCTCGCGGTGGCCAACGGGCTGCCGCCGGACCTGCTGCCGGAACTCGGCCGGTACCAGGCGATCCAGACCGCGCTCGTGCGCAGGCTGGACGGCGGCCAGCTGCCCACCTCGCAGAGCGGGCTGAACGCCCTCGGCCAGAAGTTCGGCACCCTCCAGTGCCACGCGGCCAAGAGCCTGGGGATCAGGGTCAACCCGCAGTTCGGCAGGATGGACTACAGCCAGCTGTCGGTCGTCCCCGCCCCGCCGAAGCTCTCGGCGCCGCAAGGTGGTGCCGCCACACCCTCTCCCAAACCGCAGCTGACCCCTCCGTGCTAGCCCTGGCCCGGCCGGCGACAGCGGGCCGCCGGTGACCGGTGACAGGCCCGGGGAGGCGCTGCTCCGCCTGGTGGCGGTCATGGACACGCTCCGCGTCTCCTGCCCGTGGGACGCCCGGCAGACGCACGAGTCGCTCGCGCCGCACCTGCTGGAGGAGTGCTACGAGGCGCTGGACGCGCTGGAGAGCGGCGATCCGGCGGCGCTCCGGGACGAGCTCGGTGACGTCCTGCTCCAGGTGGTGTTCCACGCCCGGATCGCGGCGGAGGCGACCGACGGGACCGGCTACACCATCGACGACGTGGCCGAAGGCATCGTGGCGAAGCTGGTCCGGCGCCACCCGCACGTGTTCGCCGGCGCCACTGTCTCCGGCCCGGAGGAGGTCAAGCGGAACTGGGACGCGATCAAGGCGGCGGAGCGGGCAGGGGCGGGCGATACGCCCGCCTCGGTGCTCGACACGGTCCCGTTCGGCCAGCCCGCGCTCGCGCTGGCCGCCCAGCTGCAGCGGCGCGCCGAGCGGGCTGGCGCGCCGGCCGAGCTCAGCAGCCTGGCGGGCGGCCGGCCGGCCGGGGCAGGCGGGGGGGCCGCGGGAGACGCGGCGACCGGGGAGGCCAGTGAGGCCAGTGCGGCCAGTGCGGCCAGTGCGGCCGGGAGCCGGGCCGTCAGTGACCTCGGTGCCGAGCTGTTCGCGCTGGTAGCGAGGGCGCGCGAAGCCGGTCTCGACCCCGAGCTCGAGCTGCGGGCGGCGGCCCGGCAGTACCGGGACCGGGTCCGCGCCTGGGAGCGGTCCGGCCGCGGCCAGGCCAGCGGCCAGCAGTGAGCTGGCTGCGGTCACCCTCGCCCTCCAGACCCTGCCGGCCGGGGAACGGGCGGGGGACGGCGCGCCTGCCGTGACCGCGGCGGGACGCGGACGGCGTGGCCGGTGCGCCGGGCCTGGCGGCTCCATTAGGCTCCAAGAACCGACACGTCCGCACAACCATCAGGAGTCACCTGTGGCTTCCATCGAGGCGGTCTTCGCCCGGCAGATCCTGGACTCACGGGGCAACCCGACCCTCGAAGCCGAAGTGGTGCTCGATGACGGCACGCTGGGCCGGGCGGTGGCCCCCAGCGGGGCATCGACCGGCGCGTTCGAGGCGGTCGAGCGGCGCGACGGGGGCAACGACTACGGCGGCAAGGCGGTCACCCAGGCGGTCCAGGGGGTCATCGAGGAGATCCAGCCAGCGCTGATGGGTTACGACGCCGATGATCAGCGGCTGATCGACCAGGCCATGATCGACCTCGACCGCACGCCGGACAAGTCCCGGCTCGGCGCCAACGCGATCGTCGCCGTCAGCATGGCGGTGGCGAAGGCCGCCGCCGGGTCCGCGGGCCTGCCCCTGTTCCGTTACCTGGGCGGCCCCAACGCCCACCTGCTCCCGGTGCCGATGATGAACATCCTCAACGGCGGTGCGCACGCCGACAACAGCGTCGACATCCAGGAGTTCATGATCGCCCCGGTGGGGGCGGCCACCTTCGGGGAGGCCGTGCGCTGGGGCGCGGAGACCTACCACGCGCTGAAGTCGGTGATCAAGCAGCACGGCCTGGCCACCGGGGTGGGGGACGAGGGCGGCTTCGCCCCCGACCTCGCGCACAACCGGGCGGCGCTCGACCTCATCGTCGAGGCGATCGGCAAGGCGGGGTTCAGCCCCGGGCTCGATGTCGCGCTGGCCATCGACGCCGCCGCCACCGAGTTCTACGCCGCCGGGTCGTACACGTTCGAGGGCAAGGCCCGCACCGCCGGCGAGATGACCAGCATCTACGCGGAATGGCTGGACGCCTACCCGATCGTCTCGCTGGAGGACCCGCTGGCCGAGGAGGACTGGGCCGGCTGGCAGGCGCTGACCGCGGCGCTCGGCGACCGGGTCCAGGTCGTCGGCGACGACATCTTCGTCACCAACCCGGAGCGGATCCGCCGCGGCATCGCCGAGGGGACGGCCAACGCCCTGCTGGTCAAGCTGAACCAGATCGGCACGATCACCGAGACGCTGGATGCGGTCGCGCTGGCACAGCGCAGCCGTTACGCATGCATGATCAGTCACCGGTCGGGCGAAACGGAGGACACGACCATCGCGGACTTTGCGGTGGCGGTCAACTGCGGGCAGCTCAAGACCGGGGCCCCGGCCAGGTCGGAGCGGGTCGCGAAGTACAACCAGCTGCTGCGGATCGAGGAACTGCTCGATGACGCCGCCGAGTACGCGGGCGCGGCCGCCTTCCCCCGGACGCCATCGGGGCAGTGATGGCCGAGCGCAGGCGGCCGCAGCCAGCGGACCGGGCCCGGTTCACCAGCCGGGCCGCGGTGCTCGCGGTGGTCATCTGCGCGATCGCGCTGAGCCTGGCCTATCCGGTGCGGGAGTACATCGCCCAGAGCCGCCAGATCGACCAGCTGCAGGCTGAGCGGCAGATGTCGCTGGCCCAGCTGCGGGCGCTGCAGCGGCAGCAGCAGCGGCTCAGCGATCCCGCCTATATCGAGCAGCTGGCCAGGGACAGGCTGCATTTCTGCATGACCGGCCAGACCTGCTATGTGATCATCGGCGGGTCAGGTTCCAGTTCGGCGGCGGCGCGGGCGGCGGGCACGCCCTGGTACGACCGGCTGTGGCAGTCGGTGCAGCAGGCGGACCGCAGCAGGCCAGGCCGGGCGGGCGGGCCGGACGGGCTTGGCGGGCCGGACGGGTCGCGATGACCGACGAGGCGGTGGTCGAGCGGCAGCTGGGCCGCCCGCCGCGGGCCCTGCGCCGGGTGGCACACCGCTGCCCGTGCGGGCTGCCGGACGTGGTCGAGACCGCGCCGCGGCTGCCGGACGGCACGCCGTTCCCGACGCTGTACTACCTGACCTGCCCGCGCGCGGTGGCCGCGGTCAGCAGGCTGGAGGCGGCCGGTGAGATGCGGCTGATGGCCGAGCGGCTCGCTGGCGACCCCCCGCTGCGTCGGGCTTACCTGGCCGCGCACCGTGACTACCTGGCCCGGCGGGACGAGGCCGCCCGCGCCGCCGGGGTCGATCCGCTGCCGCCCGGCACCCAGAGCGCGGGGGGCATGCCGGACCGGGTCAAGTGCCTGCACGCGCTGGTCGCCCACGAGCTCGCCGTGCCGGGGGCCAACCCGCTGGGCCGGCAGGGGGCGGACGCGGCCGGCGCCTGGTGGCAGGCGGGCCCCTGTGTCGGCCCCGGCGCCCGGTGAGCACCGGCGCGGCCGCCGCAGGCGCCGGGCCACGGCGCTTGCTGGCGCGCCTCCGGCACGACCCAGCGTCAGCGGTGTCCCGGCGCCGGGGACCCGCCTCCCGAAGCCAGCGAAGCGCCCGCGAGGGAGGCCAGGAGATACGCGTCGCGGCGATCGACTGCGGCACGAACTCGCTGCGGCTGCTCGTGGCCGATGTGAACCCCGCCACCGGCACGCTCACCGATGTGGACCGGCGGATGGAGATCGTCCGTCTCGGGCAGGGCGTGGACGCCACCGGCCGGCTCGCCCCGGCGGCGCTGGCGCGCACCCTGCGGGTGCTGCGGTCCTATGCGGCGATCGTGGCGGCCGCGGGCGCGTCGGCGGTGCGGATGGTGGCGACCAGCGCCACCCGGGACGCGGCGAACGCGGCCGATTTCGTGGCCGGGGTACGCGGGGTGCTCGGGGTCGGCCCGGAGGTGCTCAGCGGGGACGAGGAGGCCCTGCTGTCGTTCACGGGAGCCACCACCGAGCTGGTGGGCGGCGGCGCGGCCCCGCCGTACCTGGTCGCGGACATCGGCGGCGGTTCCACCGAGTTCGTGCTCGGGAACCCACCCGCGGTGAACGCGGCCGTGTCGGTGGACATCGGCTGTGTCCGGATGACCGAGCGGCACCTCCATGGCGATCCGCCAGCGCCGGCCGAGATCGCGGCCGCGAGAGCCGACATCGGCGCGGCGCTCG
>Ga0335078_10008593_pt1 | contig 15186 bp, 12 predicted proteins | sample Lox_Sample_32_FD_206711 | JGI IMG/M metagenome (GOLD analysis project Ga0335078, IMG submission 206711) | Soil microbial communities from Loxahatchee National Wildlife Refuge, Florida, United States - Lox_Sample_3.2 | ecosystem: Environmental > Terrestrial > Soil > Wetlands | place: USA... | reverse complement strand
TGGTGGCTGGCAGGGAGCCGGCGGAGCTGGCGGAGGCGGTGGCTGGCAGGGCGCCGGCGGAGGACCAGGCGGTCCGGGCGGCCGCGGCCAGTTCGACATGCAACAAATGCTGGAGCGCATGCCTAAGCTCTCTCTGGCCGAGCTGAAAAAAGGGGACGCGCTGGTGGTTTCCAGCAGCAAAGGCGGCAATCCGGCCGACGTGAACGCACTCACCGTGCTCGCCGGGGTGGAGCCGCTGTTGATGGCCGCCACGCGCATGCCCGGTGGGGGCAACTACAACGCCGGCACCTGGAACCTGGACATCGGCATGCCCGGCATGCCCACCGAATAGACATTAGACAGACAGGGGCACTTGCTTGAGAAACAGGACGATGAAACGGATATTGCTGTTGGCCGCTTTCGTGGTTGCGTTGGGAGGTTCCTTGTTGGCGCAACAGACGGGGATCCTGCGCGGCCAGGTGACGGACGAATCGGGCGCCGCGGTGCCGGGCGCCACGGTCACCATCAGCCTGGGCGGTAAGCCCGTCAAATCAGTGACCACCGCAGCCGATGGGAGCTACAGCGTCGCCGGTCTTCAGCCTGGTTCCTATACGGTGCTCTCGGCGTCGCCTGGCCTGAAACAGTTTGAGCCCGTGAAAGTGGATGTCGAGTCCGGCCCGAAGACCGTCAACCTTGTCCTCCGCGTGACTTTGGAGAAGCAGGTGGTCACCGTGCAGGGCGAATCGCAGGGGCCGACGGTAAGCGTGGACGCCTCCAACAACGCTTCGCAGCTCGTGCTGAAGAAAGAAGACCTCGACGCTCTCTCCGACGATCCCGACGACCTGCAGCAGGATCTGCAGGCGCTGGCCGGTCCGGCGGCCGGTCCCGACGGCGCGCAGATCTATATCGACGGATTCACCGGCGGGCGCCTTCCGCCAAAGGAATCGATTCGCGAGATCCGCATTAATCAGAACCCTTTCTCGGCCGAGTACGACAAGCTGGGCTACGGCCGGATCGAGATCCTGACCAAGCCCGGCACGGATCAGCTTCACGGCCAGGTGTTCTTCAACACCAGCCAGATGTTCCTCGATTCGCGGAACCCGTTTCTGACCACGCCCGAGACGCCTAACTTCGCCACCTATGAGTACGGTGGAAACCTCAGCGATGCAGTCGGCAAGAAGGCTTCATTCTTCCTCGACTTCGAGCGCCGCAACATCGACGACGACAACATTCTCTTCGCGTCCGCGCTGCAACTGGCCCAGCAGTACGCGCCGGACGCGGCGTCCGGCGTCAGCCAGTTCATCGGCACGCCGCAAACTCGCACCACCGTAAGCCCGCGCTTCGATTATCAACTGGGCACCAACAACACGCTCACCTTCCGCTATACCTGGCTGGACAATAGCCAATCGAATCGCGGCCTGGGTACAACGACGCTTCCGAGCGCGGCATATCATGCCGACGATGTCCAGAACACGGCTCAGGTTACCGAGACGTCAGTGCTCAATACCAGCACGGTGAATGAGACGCACTTCCAGTTCTGGCATGAGGTAACCAGCGCGGCCGCGCTGAGCGGCCTGCCCGAGACCATCGTCTCCAGCGCCTTCACATATGGCGGCTCTCCGGCGGGTGACGCCGCCGAAACGGACAACCACTACGAGATTCAGAACTACACCAGCATGGTGAAAGGCCGCCATAGCCTGAAGTATGGCGTGCGCATTCGCGCGCTTACCGAGAGCAGCCTCGCGCCCTCGGGGTTCAACGGCGCCTTCCTGTTCGCCGGAGTGCCTGGAGAATCCGGCGCTCCCGGAACCCTGACCTCGGTGCAGCAGTTTGCGCTGGCGCAGATGGGCCAGGCGCTGCCCACGCAGTTCACACTCACCACCGGCATTCCGGAAGCGAAGATCTGGTACCTGGACGCGGGGCCCTTCATCCAGGACGACTGGAAGGTGCGTCCGAACTTCACGCTCAGTCTGGGCCTGCGCTGGGAAGCCCAGAACCATGTGAGCGACTGGTCCGACGTCGCGCCGCGCATTGGGTTCGCCTGGTCGCCGAAAGCAGCGAAGGCCGGGGCGCGGCCTTCCATCGTATTCCGCGGAGGATCGGGCATCTTCTACACGCGCTTTAACGCCTCGTACACGCTCGATGCCCAGCGTTACAACGGCATTCTTGAACAGCAGTACGTGGTGAAGAACCCGACGTTCTATACTCCGGGTTTCACCCTGAATATGCTGACCGCGGCCGATCTTGGACAGGCCGAACCCGTCAACATCACGCAGGTGTCGCCGAATCTCCGTGCCCCGTACATTATTCAGAGCGCGCTCGGCGTGGATCGCCAGTTAAGCAAAACCACCACGGTCTCGCTGAACTATATGAACTCCCATGGCGATCATCTGCTGCTCGAAAACGACATCAACGCGCCGCTGCCCGGTACTTACAATCCGGCCGTCCCCGGCAGTGGAGTCCGGCCCATTCCCGGCAAGGGCGATATTTATCAGTTCCAGTCGGCGGGAGTCCTGAATCAGAATCAGATTTTCGCGAACATCAATACGCGTCTGAATTCCAACTTCACGCTGTTCGGCTATTACGTGTACAACCGCGCCTACAGCGACACCGACTATGCGACGAATAACCCGGCGAATCCCTACGACATTGCCGCCGATTACGGTCCCACCGCTTATGGCATCCACCACCGGGTCTTTGTCGCGGGCTCGGCCAATCTGCGCTGGAATATCCGGATCAGCCCGTTCTTCATGTTCCAGTCAGGCATGCCCTTCAATCTGACCACCGGACAGGACCTGTACGGCGACAACCTTTTCAACGCGCGCCCCGCGGTGGCCGCCGCCAATTCGCCCGGCGCCATTGACACGCCCTGCGGCTGGGTAAATCCCAACCCGCAGCCCGGGCAGCAGATCATCGGCCGAAACTGTGCCGTCGGACCCGACAACATCAGCCTGAATCTGCGCCTCAGCAAGACGTTCGGCTTCGGCGGGGAAAAGAGCGGACGCAGCGGCGCGGGCGCCGGTGGATTTGGCGGTGGCAGGTGGGGTGGCGGACCTGGGGGCGGCGGACCCCCGGGCGGTGGCGGGGGATTCCGTGGACCTTTCTCGGATTCCAGCACCAGCCAGCGCTACAACCTGACCATCGGCATTCAGGCGCGCAATCTGCTGAACCATCTGAATCTGATGCCGCCCATCGGCGTCATCACCTCGCCGTTCTTCCTGCAATCGACGGCGATGGCCGGTGGATACGGCGCGTCCAACGCGGTGGACCGCCGGGTGGAACTGCAGGCGCGCTTCTCGTTCTGATCTCCAGGCGCGGCGGGCTTAAAATCACACCCCCGCCTATAATGGTTCAACAAGGGCAGGGAACTCACGCCTGGCTATAACGAACTTCCGGTCGAGACCGCTCCGGTGGCCATTGCGGAGCCGCAGGAAAGCGTCGTGCGCTCGGCGAGTCTGGTCTCCGGCGCGGTCCTGCTAAGCCGCGCCACGGGGCTGGTGCGCGAAATGGCGATGGCTCGCCTGTTCGGCGCGGGCTTCATCTACGACGCATTTCTGCTGGGCTTCCGCATTCCCAACCTTACCCGCGATCTCTTTGCCGAAGGAGCGCTCTCGTCCGCCTTTGTGCCCGCGTTCACGGCAACTCTGGCGAAAAAAGGAAAAGCGGAGGCCGCCATCCTGGCGCGTCTGGTGGCGACGGCCATCATCGTCATCGTCGGCGTATTCTGCGCGCTGGGCATGATCTTCGCGCCCTATCTGGTGGATCTGCTGGCCCCAGGCTTTCATCAGGTGCCCGGCAAGTTCGAGCTTGCCGTCAGCATGACGCGAATCATGTTCCCGTTCCTGCTGCTGGTGGCGCTCGCCGCGCAGGCCATGGGAATCCTGAACGCGTGCAACCGCTTTGGCGTTCCCGCCATGTCCTCCACCTTCTTCAACATTGGCTCGGTGGGGTTCGGGCTCGTTGCCGGCTTCCTACTGGGGCCGTATTTGCACATTGAGAAGATCACCGGGATGGCCATCGGCATTGTCCTTGGCGGCGCTCTACAGCTGGTCTATCAGATGCCGAGTCTCAGCCGGCTTGGCTTCCGCTACCGTCCCGCGTTCGACTGGTCGCACAGCGGACTTCGCCAGATCATTCAGCTCATGGGACCCGCCATCATCGGCAGCGCGGCCGTTCAGGTCAATGTCATGGTGAACACCAACTTCGCCTCGCGCATTCCCATGAACGGGCCGGTGAGCTGGCTCGGTTACGCATTCCGCTTCATGCAGTTTCCGCTGGGCATTTTCGGGGTGGCTATCGCCTCGGCCACCCTGCCCTCCATTTCGCGCAGCGCGGCGGTGGGCAACATGGACGAATATCGCCGCACGCTCTCGCGCTCGCTGGGCATGGTGTTCCTGCTCACCGTGCCCAGCTCCATCGGCCTGGTGCTGCTCGGAAAATCGATGATTGGCGCCATCTATGAGGGGGGCCGCTTTTCGGTCACCGATACCGATCAGACGGCGGCCGCGCTCTCCTGCTATGCCCTGGGTCTGGCCGGCTACTCCGCGCTGAAGGTGATCGCCCCGGCCTTCTACGCCCTGAACGACGCCCGCACGCCCATGCTGGTCAGCGTTGCATCCATTGTGCTGAATTTCGTTGCCGCGTCTTACATGTCCGCCTGGTTGGGCTTCGCCGGCCTGGCGCTGTCCACATCCGCTACCGCCCTGTTCGGCGCTCTGGTCCTTTTCGTGCTCCTGCGGCGCCGCACCCAGGGTGTGTACGGGCGCGATCTGCTGTCCAGCACGCTGCGAATTCTGGTGGCTTCCGTCGCCATGGGCATCGTCGTCTATGCCTCGAATGCCTGGATCATGGCGCACCTGGCCGCCGGGAGGCTGGCCTATCTGGCCGATCTGGCCGTTTCCGTTCTGCTGGGCGTCGCCGTGTTTTACATGGGCTGCCGGGTGCTGCGCGTAACCGAACTGGAGTTGCTGGCCCGCGCTATTCCTGGCGCAGGAAGATTACTCCGAACTGGTAGTCGGTGACTTCACCATCTTCGGTGATGATGAAATTCGACGTGATGTAGCCCGAGGCGCCCTCGAACTGCCCTTCGCCGCCATCCACTTTCCAGGTAACCGCGCCCGCTGAGTATTTCTCGTCGGCGGTCGGTCCCATATGACCTTCGCCGACGGTGCTGAAGCGCAGCGCGTGGTTGTCCTCGCCAAAGCTAATGGTCCCGGATTCAGTGAACGAGTGCTTCCCGGTAAGCCGCACCTCCGATTCCAGCCACGCCAGGCTGCCCTCAACGGGGTGAAACGTGCCCACCACGCCGTCCGCGCCCACCACCGACTGGATGGAGCAACTGGTGGCGCTGGTGGCGCTCTTCAGCACGCCTTCGCCTCCGGGCACCGCGCCGCCTTTGAACTGCATGCTGTAGATGACGTGCTTCATCAATCAGCATGATATCGCGCGAATGAGTGTAACTTCGGGGTGGCTGGTCCGTAATATGGCGTGAGGACCACTATGAGAACCCTGCTAGTCATTTTGCTTGCTTTGGCCCCGGCCGCTCTCGCTCAGGAAAAAGCGCTCAACTGCGACGACCAGCTCCGGGGCGACAGCCGCTCCTACTGCGAAATACGCGAGGTGACCATCCCGGCGCGATCCAGCATCAACGTGGATGGCGGGACCAACGGCGGCATCAGCGTTAGGGGCTGGGACCGGAATGAGATTCTGGTGCGGAGCGAAATCCAGGTGTGGGATCACGACCGCAACCAGGCTGAAGCGAAGGACATTGCCGCGCATATCCGCGTGGAGACCGCCGACGGCCACATCCATCCGGAGGGCCCGCGGGGTGGAGACAACGGCTGGGGTGTCAGCTACGAAATCTTCGTTCCGAAGCGCATCGACCTGACTCTGCGAACCAACAATGGCGGCGTCAATCTTGAGGACGTGCACGGTCTGATGGATTTCGTGACCACCAACGGCGGCGTCTCGCTGAAGCGAGTGGCTGGGAATGTGGATGGGCAAACCACCAACGGCGGCGTTCGCATTGAATTGAGCGGCGACGGATGGGATGGCGAGAAGTGCGAGGTTCACACCACCAACGGCGGCGTAACACTGCTCGTCCCCGCCAGCTATTCCGCCCATCTCGAGGCGGAAACGACGCATGGCGGCGTGGATATTGCCTTCCCCGTGACCGTGCATGGACACATCGGCACGCACATCGAGACCGATCTTGGCTCGGGCGGCAAGCTGATTCGCGTCGGCACCACCAATGGTGGCGTATCGGTGAAGCGGTTGCCGGCGGCTTGAACTGCTATCCTGCCCGCATGCTGTACATGGTTGTCGAGCACTTCCGGGGCGAGGACGCCGTCGCGGTGTATCGCCGTTTTCGTGACCGCGGCCGAATGGCCCCGGAAGGCCTGCAGTATGTCTCGAGCTGGGTCGATCAGACGCTGGCGCGCTGCTGGCAGGTGATGGAGACCAGCGATCCCGCCCTGCTCGATCAATGGATGGCCTGCTGGCGGGATCTCGTCGAATTTGAGGTTCACCCCGTAATGACTTCTGCTGAAGCCGCGGAAACAATCGCTCCGCGGCTTTGATTCTTTTGAAACGCCCTCTGCCCTCCCGGTGACTCCCCGCCTAACCGCTCCCGTCCGGCGTAGTCTAAAGAGCAGCCGGATGGAATGGACCGATCAGGCAGCCGCCGAGGCGGCCAGCAAGGGCGATCAGCAGGCCTTTCGTGTGCTTGTGGAGCGCCACAGCCGGTCCATCTTCCGTCTCGCCTTTCGTATGACCGGAAACGAGACAGACGCCGAGGACATGGTGCAGGAGACCTTCCTGCGCGCCTGGAAACAAATGCACCGTTTCGACGGCCGCGCTTCCTTCAGCACCTGGGTTTATCGGATCGCCGCCAACTGCTCGCTCGATCTGATTCGCTCGCGCAAGGTCCGGGGCGAGCAGCAGCCGATCGGCGAGGGCGGCAGGGAGCAGGGCGGTATCGAACTGCCTGCCGGCGATCCGTCGCCCGAGCGCCTGGCGCGTAGTGAACAGGTTGCCCGGCTGCTCGGCCCCGCGCTCGAGGAACTGAGCGAAATGGAGCGCGCGGCATTCTTGCTCCGCCATTACGAGGGCTGCGACACGGAAGAGATCGCCCGCGCCCTGGGCGTGCAAGCGAACGCCGCCAAACAAACCGTGTTTCGCGCCGTGCAAAAGCTTCGCCGCGCACTGGAGCCGGCATGGGGAATGGCACAATGACGCATCTCACTGAAGAAGATATGACCGCGGCCTATTATGGCGATCTGGAGACCGCGCTGCGCGCTCATCTGGATGACTGCCCCCAATGCCAGGCTCAGTTCAGCGTGCTGAAGCGGCTGCTCGACGATCTGCGGGATGCGCCCGTGCCCGAACGCGGCCCCGGCTATGGCGGCGCAGTCTGGACCCGGCTGCTTCCGCATTTGCTCGCCGAAAGACCGCACCGCTCCTGGCTGCGCTGGTGGACCGTGGCGCCCGCGCTCGCCGCTGTGGCGATTGCCGCGTTCATTGCCGGGATGATGACGCAGCAGCGCCGCCAGCCGGTTGCCGTCTCCGCGAAGGCTCGGGAGCGCGTTCTTCTGGTCGCCATGGGCGATCATCTCGATCGCTCCCAGATCGTTCTTGCCGAGCTGGTGAATGCCACGCCGGAAACGCTCGACCTCAACAGTGAGCGCGTCCGCGCCCGCAGTCTCATCGGCGAAAACCGGCTGATCCGGCAGACCGCGCTCCGCAGCGGCGATTCCGTCGATGCCGCCGTGCTCGATGAGCTGGAGCGCACGCTGCTCGATATTGCCAATGGCCCGGCCAATATCTCGCCCCCCGAACTCGAAGCGCTGCAGCGGCGCATCGAGAGTGAAGGTCTGTTATTGAAGGTGCGCATCGTCAGCACCAATGTTCGTCAGAAGGGACAGCAATTATGAGGGTTCGATCGATTGTTCTGATCATGGTCTCGTCCGTGGCGCTGGCGGCGCAAAGTGACGTGGGGCGGTTCGGCCTGGGCTTCCAGGCTGCACAGGGCGGCCACGAAGACCCGGACTACCAGGCGGGCCGCGGCGCGCTCGACGCCGGCCGCTGGGATGACGCCATCCGCGCCTTTGATGCCTCTGCAGAGCGCAAGGGCCCCACCGCCGCGGGCGCGCTCTATTGGAAGGCCTACGCCCAGAACCGCGCCGGACGCCGCGAGGCCGCGCTGGGAACCATTGCCCGGTTGGGAAAGGCCTATCCCTCCAGCCGCTGGATCAACGATGCCAAGGCGCTGGAGCTTGAAATCCGCGGCCAGATGGGACAAACGGTGAATCCCGGCGCTGAATCTGACGAGGACCTGAAGATCATCGCCGTCAACAGCCTGATGAACTCGGACCCCGCGCAGGCGTTCCCGATCCTGCAGCGGCTGCTCAGCAGCAATAATTCGATGGATGTGAAGGACAAGGCGCTATTCGTGCTCACACAAAGCCCTTTGCCCGAGGCTCACAAGCTTCTCAGCGATATAGCCCGCGGCTCCAGGAACCCCGAGCTTCAGCACAAAGCCATCGATTATCTCGGCATGATGGGCAACGATGCATCGCGTAAGGAATTGGTCGCCATCTATCAATCGACCTCGGACAAGGCGCTGAAGAGCGAGATCCTGAAGGGCCTCATGATGTCCGGAGCCAGAAACCTTCTGCTCACCGTTGCAAAGACCGAGAAAGACCCCGAACTGCGCAATGACGCCATTCGTCAGCTCGCGATGAGCGGGGCGCAGGAGGAGCTTTGGGAACTCTATCAATCCTCGAACTCGATTGACGAAAAGGAAAGCATCCTCAGCAATTTCTTCATGACCGGGAATTCGGCGCGCCTCGCGGAAGTGGCTCAGACTAACAGCGATCCGCGGCTGATTGTCGCCGCGATCAAGTCGCTGGGGCTGATGGGCGGCAACGGACGCGGCGACCTGCTGGTGCAGATTTATCGCTCCGACAAGAACCGCGAGGTGCGCGACGCCGTCCTGAACTCGCTTTTTATTCAGCAAAATGGCAAAGCGCTGGTGGAGCTGGCCCGCGCCGAGACCGACCCCGAAATGAAGCGCGAGATCGTCCAGAAGATGTCTCTCGTGCAATCGAAGGAAGTGCGGGACTACATGATGGAGCTGCTCAAATGAAATCGATCTTCATCCTGGCAGCCGTCTCCTGCTGCGCTTTTGCGCAGAACTGGCAGCCCAACGTCACAAACGCGCGTCTGGAGATCCGCGCATTCTCCGGAGATCTCGCGGCGCAGCTCAAGTCTGACACGCCGGTCTGGTTCGGTTATGCCGCAGCGGCCGTGAGCGGCCAGCACAGCGGTGACTGCCGGTGCAAGCTGGAAGGGGGATGGGAACAAAGCGCGGACAGAGGCCCGGTGCGTCTGGAAGATCCCGGCGCCGTCGCTGTCCTTTTCCGCGTCTCATCCAGCGGCGTTGAGAAAATCCAGGTGCATGCCGTATCGTGCCAGATCGACGCCGGCGGCATGCGTCTCATCTGGCTGACCGGCGTCTCGCCCGAGGCGAGCCTCGCGTTCCTTGAGAAAAACGCCCGCACCGCCGCGGAACCCGATGGAGCGATGGTGGCCATCGCATTGCACAATCACCCCGAGGCGGATTCGATTCTGGAGCGCTTCACACGTTCCTCGGAGCCGCGTCGTCTGCGAGAAAAAGCCACCTTCTGGCTCGGCGCCTCGCGAGGCGAGCGCGGACAGGAAATCCTTAGCCGGATTCTGGCCGCCGATCCCGATCCTGACATGCGCGACAAAGCCGTCTTCGCCCTCTCGCTGAACATGAAGCCGAAAGCTCTTGCGCTGATTGAGCGCGCCGCCCGGGAGGATTCTTCATCCCAGGTCCGCTCCCAGGCCCTTTTCTGGCTTGCACAGCGCGCCGGAGATCGGGCTTCGTCGGCCATTCAGAATGCGATCGAAAACGATCCGGATACCGAGGTGAAGAAGCGCGCCGTGTTCGCCCTCTCCCAGATCCCCGGCGACGAGGGCGTCACAAAGCTGATCGAAGTGGCCCGCACGCAGCGGAATCCCGAAGTGCGCAAACAGGCTTTCTTCTGGCTGGGACAATCGCGCAATCCGCGCGCATTGGAGTTCATCGAACAGACCCTCGAAGCGCGCTGAGCGTCCGGCTCAGAGGCCCGGAATTTTCGGCACTGATGGCAGCGTCGGCGCCGATGGTTTGACCGGCACATTGGGCACAGCCGGCGCCACGGGCAGATTCGGTAGTGCCGGCGCGGATGGGATGTTTGGCGCCGAAGGCGCGGATGGCACATTGATCGACGGCGCGGAGGGCAGATTCGGTAGTGCTGGCGCGGATGGGATGTTTGGCGCCGAAGGAAGATTGATCGACGGCGCGGACGGCAGATTCGGCCTCGCAGGCACGGCGGGCGCCGAAGGCAGATTGGGCGGTGACGGCAGATGCGGCACGGTCGGCACTTGCGGCGCCGAAGGAATGTTCGGCATGGCCGATATCTTTGAGGCCGTGTCAACCACCTGATAGTGGCCCGGAACCTGAAACAGATCGCCCGGCGGATGCGCCTGCTGAATACCGCTCAGCTTTGTCGTGATCTCCCCGATCTGCGGATTCGAGAAGCTGGTGTGCAGCACGGCGCCCAGTTCCTTCGCGCACCAACTCTCGGTTACCATCTGAACCGGCTGAGTCGCCCCGGTGATGCTCGGCGGAACCATCGATGTGTAGCGGATACCCTTCGCCAGGAATCCCTCGATCATCCGCTCGCCCAGTTCCTGCGGCGCGCTCATCGAAGGCATGGCGCCCGCCGGCATCCCAGGTATCGCCGGGGAGGGAGCACCTGGCATTGTCGGTAACTGCCCGCCGCCGGGCAGGCGGCTGCGCAATGCCATCAGGTTTGGATACATGAGATACCGGTACCCGGCGATTGGGTCGGAGATCATGCTGATGCTGGGAAGCTGGGGCTTTCCCGGCACGGCGGCGGTGAGCATCTGCCGCCAGCTCCGTCCCTCGGCGTCGCGCGCGATGAGCGACGTGATGACTTCCGTAAGAATGGCGCCGCCGGCGGTGATCAGGCGCTTCTCGGTGATCTCCTGAGCGCTGAACGGCATTCCCTTAACGGGTCCCGCGGCAATGCCGCCACAATTCATAACAACGCTACCCATGCACGGTCTCCAACCTTATGGGAGATATAGCACACCCTGCGCTACGATGGAGAATTCAATGGCCCTGCGTTTCTATAACACGCTGACGCAACAGGTGGAGGACTTCGCTCCCGCCCGCGATAACACCGTCCGCATGTACACCTGCGGCCCCACCGTTTACAACTTCGTCCACATCGGCAACCTGCGAACATTCACGTTCCAGGATGTTCTGCGCCGCTGGCTCCGCTACCGCGGATTTCAGCTCGACCATGTCATGAACATCACCGACGTGGAGGACAAAATCATCCGCAACGCCAGCGCCGCCGGACAGAGCATCGAAGAATACACGGCGCAATATACCCAGGCGTTTCTTGAAGACTGCGCCACCCTGCGGCTGGAGCGGCCTGAGCGCCTGGCCAAAGCCACCGAGAACATCCCGGCCATGAGCGATGCCGTCCGCCGTCTCGCCGAGGGCGGCTACACCTATAACAGCGAAGGCTCCATCTACTACCGCATCTCCGCGTTCCCCGAATACGGCAAGCTTTCTCACAACGATTTCAGCGGCATCCGCGCCGGCGCGCGCGTGGACGTCGACGAATACGATAAGGCCGATGCGCGCGACTTCGTGCTATGGAAAGCGCCGAAGGCCGGCGAGCCCGTTTGGGAAACGGAAATTGGCCCCGGCCGCCCCGGCTGGCACATCGAGTGCTCCGCCATGGCCATGAAATACCTCGGCGAGACGCTCGACATTCACGCCGGTGGAGTCGATCTCATCTTTCCGCACCACGAAAACGAGATCGCGCAGTCGGAAGCCATCACCCACAAGCCGTTCGCGCGCTTCTGGCTGCATTCCGAGCACCTCACCGTGGAATCGCAGAAAATGTCGAAATCGGCCGGGAATTTCTTCACTCTGCGCGAACTGCTCGATCAGGGCTATGCGCCCGAGACCATCCGCTACGCGCTGCTGCAAGTGCCGTATCGCCGCAAGCTGAACTTCACTTTCGATGGATTGAAGGCCGCCAAGGCTTCCATCGACCGTCTGCGCAGCTTCCGCTTGCGGCTCGATACCGGCAACCCCGCCGAGGGAGTCAATGAAGCCGTCGAGAGGCGCACCGCCGAGGCCCGCGAGCAGTTCGAATCCAGCCTCGACAACGACCTCAACACCGCCGAGGCCATTGCCGCCATCTTCGAATACATCCGCGACGCCAATACCGCGCTTGACGCAGGGGAATTCCGCGCGGGCAATGTGCCCGCCGCCCGCGACCTGCTCGCGCGCTTCGATTGCATTGCCGCAGTGCTGGAACCCTCCGAGACCGGACCCGGCCTGACCGGCGAGGAGATCGACGCGAAAATCGCCGAACGCAATCGCGCGAAGAAGGCCCGCGATTTCACCCGCGCCGACCGTATCCGCGCCGAGCTTCTGGAAGCCGGTATCGTCATAGAAGATACACGCGAAGGCGTGCGCTGGAAGAGATCGTAAGTGAAAATCGAAACCAAAGCCGTGCATGCGGGCGACCGCAAGAGAATTCCCGGACAGCCCACCCCGGTGACCACCCCCATCGTCACCGCCACCAGCTTCGTTCACCAGAGTACCGCCACGCTCGACCGTGTCATGGGCCATGAGGAAGAGGGCTGGTCATACTCCCGCTATGGCAATCCCACGAACGGCGCGCTCGAAGAACTGATTTGCGAGCTTGAAGGCGGCGCTGCCGCTCTGGCGTGTGCCTCGGGAATGCTGGCCATGCAGACGGCCTTCCAGGTCGCCCTCACCGACCGCCCGAAACGCATTTTGTCCGCCAGCGCGATGTACGGCGCCACCACCGCCCTGCTCACGAAGGTGCTGGAGCCCCTGGGCGTGGATGTCCAGTTCATCGACATTTGCGATCTCCCCGCTGTCGAGCGGCGCATTTCCGAGTGGAAGCCCGGCTGCCTTGTTCTGGAGACGCTTTCAAATCCACTGCTGCGCGTGCCTGCCATCGACCGCATCGCCGAGTTCACCCGCGCGGCCGGGGCGGCGCTCCTGGTGGATAACACCTTCGCCACCCCGCTCCTCGTCCGCCCGCTGGAGCTGGGCGCGAACCTCGTCGTCCACAGCCTGACAAAGTTCCTGGCTGGCCACGGCGACGTGCTTGGCGGAGCCGTTGTCGTCGACGCCGCCCACGCCGAAACGCTCCGTCAACTTTCGCGCATTTGCGGCCCCGGGCTCGGACCCTTCGAAAGCTACCTCACCCAGCGCGGCATAAAAACCTTCGTGCTGCGCATGGAGCGGCAGTGCGCCAATGCGCGCCGGGTCGCGGAGTGGTTGAGCGCCAGCCCGGCCGTGGCTCGCGTTCATTTCCCCGAAGACCCCTCGCATCCCGATGCCGCCGTCATCGCTCGCCTGCTCCCTCGCGGGATGTACGGCGCAATCGTCTCGTTTGAGCTGCGCGACGCGGGCAGGGAAGAGGTCTTCCGCTTCATGGACGCCCTGCGCCTGGTGGTCTGCGGAACCTCGCTCGGCGACGTGCACAGTCTTCTGCTCTATCCGGCCATGGCCTCGCATCGCGACATCTCGCCGAAGCAGCGCGAGCGCCAGGGCATTACCGCCGGCCTGGTGCGCCTTTGCTGCGGCATCGAAGCCGTGGACGACATCGTCGCCGATCTCGCTCAGGCCATCGACGCCGCCTCTACCAGTGCAGCTTCCACCGCACCTCGCCGTACAACTCGCGCGGATTGATGTAGTGCGTGCCCCCGAACGTGTTACTCGTGTCCAGCAAATACCGGGTGTTCGCGATATTCACCGCATTCGCTGAAAGCGTGACGTCCTCCCCAATTCGCTTGCCGATCGACAGATCGAACGTGGAGTGTGGCGGCAAATGCGCCGGTCCATCGGCATTCAGGAATCCTGACCCGAACTGATACGCCGGCGTCATCCACATCCGCGCCGGCAGCGCCAGGGACAGCACCGAAGTCACTGTGTTGCGCTGGTCGTGATCCAGCAGGAAATTGCCGGTGGGGGCATCCTCCAGCAACCCTCCCGTGATCGGCCCGATCCCTTGCCCAATCTGATTCGAATACGCTGCGCGCCACTGCACCCGGCCGAACAGCATCGGCGAGCGCACCGTCACTTCTTCGCCGTGAATGATCGCGCCCAGATCGGTGAGCGGAACGAAAATGCCCGAATCGCCGAGCACGTCATGATCCAGGAAGTTCTGCGCGCTGGTATGAAACTGGTCGATGTCCAGAGACCATCCATGCACCGGAATCGTCAGCCCGATATCGTGCTGGATGTCGCGCTCGCCGGGCAGCGGAATGAACCCGAATCCTTCCGATACCGCGAACGCCAGCGCCGGCCCCGCCAGGCTATCGAGTGGCGGCGGCTGGTAGTAGTACGCGTAGTAGCCGTGCAGAATCCAGTCGAGCTTCGGAACGCGGACCGATGCGCCCAGCCGAGGGTCGGCGGCATTTTCGCTGATCAGCCCGCTGTAGTGCGTGAGCCTCAGACCCAAATCCAGGGTAAGCCAGGATGTGGCGCGGTACTGATCTTCCACGAACGCCGCATCGGAATTGGCCCAGTGGCGTTCGGTCTGACTGAGAACTCCTCCGCCTGGATTCGCCGTGAGGCCGAAAAACGTGTCATCGTGCTGTCCCCAGATTTCCGCGCCCACTCGCGCGTTGTGGTGCTTCTTTTGTACCTGCAAAACCGTCCGGCCGCCAACATAAATTGAGCGCCCGTTGTCATCCAGCACGTAGGGCGTGTCGGAGGGCCCGCCCACATAATGCGCGCTGTTGTAGTGGATATACGGCGACAGCGTGAACAGCACGCCATCGGAGAAGCTGTGCGTCCAGTGAAATCCGGCCAACGCGTCCCCTTCGAGATCCAGATCGCGGATACCCCCCGCCTCCGAATCGAAATCGTTCGGAACCTGGTAGTGGTCGTCGCGAACCGAGGCGATCCACCGGAGCTGGTCCTTCGCGCTCTTGTTGTATAGCAGCGACACGAATGCCCCGCCATCGGCCGACTGATCGTGCATCGGCTCGGATACCGGTGGCGCCAGACCCAGCTCGGAGCGGCTCCCGTCCACGCTCGCGTAGTATGCA